>Ga0066789_10000279_pt1 | contig 19439 bp, 17 predicted proteins | sample OrgsoiDNA2013049_FD_70960 | JGI IMG/M metagenome (GOLD analysis project Ga0066789, IMG submission 70960) | Permafrost soil microbial communities from the Arctic, to analyse light accelerated degradation of dissolved organic matter (DOM) -... | ecosystem: Environmental > Terrestrial > Soil >...
CAGCGTAACGGCGAACGCGACCCGGGTCGGTTCGCTGGCGCACATAGGTGCGGAGGGTTCAGCCCGCGCCGGAGGCCGGGCGGGAATGCCCTACCGGCAGCGCGCGGGCACCCGCATACACCGCGTCAGGGCCAAGTTCGCGCTCGATGCGCAGGCATTCGTTCCACTTGGCCATGCGCTCCGATCGTGCGAAGGATCCAACCTTGAGTTGACCGGCATCCCAGCCGACGGCGAGGTGCGCCACCGTCGTGTCCTCCGTTTCGCCCGAGCGCGCCGAAACGATCGTGCCCCAGCGCGCCGCACGCGCAGCTGCCATGGCCGTTATCGTTTCGCTAACCGTGCCCGCCTGATTCGGCTTGATCAGGACGGCGTTGCAGGCTCCGCGTGCCGCGGCGCCCGCAATGCGCCGGGCGTTCGTCACCAGATAGTCATCGCCGATGATCTGCACGCGATCACCAAGGGCCGCGGTGATCGCGACCATGCCCGCGTCGTCGTCTTCGGCCACCGGATCCTCGAGCGAAATGATGGGATAACGCGCTACCCATCCTTGCATGACGTCGATCCACTCACCGGTTTCATAGACGCGCTCGGACGGACCAGGCGCATACCGCCCATCGACGCAAAACTCGGACGCCGCGACGTCGAGCGATATCAGCACCTCGCCGCTCCGGTAGCCTGCGGCGTCGATGGCGCGCGCGAGCATCGCGATCGCCGCTTCGTTGTCCGTGAAGTCCGGCCACCAGCCACCTTCGTCCGCGACGCCGCAGCGGCGCCCCGTCTGTGCCATCAACGCTCCGGCTGTGCGATAGACTTCGGCAACCATCACCAGTGCCTCGTCAAACGATTGCGCGCCGACGGGCATCACCATCAGATCCTGCAGATCGATGCGCCGCCCGGCATGCGCGCCGCCGCCGAAAATCTGTATCTCGGGCAGCGGGAGCCGCACCTTGCGGCCATTGGCAAGATGACGCCACAGCGGCATTCCCGCGCGCTTCGCGGCCGCGTCGAGCACGGCGAGCGAGGTCGCGATGGTCGCATTGCCGCCGAGGCGTGATTTGTTCGGCGTGCCGTCGAGCGCGATGAGCGCGGCGTCCACGCCATTCTGGTCGGTGGCATCGAGGCCGATCAACGCGCCCGCGATCACCGTATCGACGTTGGCGACCGCGCGTTCGATCCCAAACCCGCCGAGCGCGGGCCCGCCATCGCGCAGGTCGATCGCTTCGAAGCTTCCCCGCGACGCGCCCGCCGGCGCGATGCCGCGGCCCAGGGTGCCATCGGCAAGCCGCACCTCGACTTCCAGGGTCGGCCGGCCGCGCGAATCCCAGATGCGCTGCGCGCGTAGCGCTGCGATGGCGGCTTTCATTGGGACGTGTCCAGCTCCCAGTGCGCGCGCAACGTCGCAAGCCGCGACACGGGCAGCGCGAGGTGTCGGAGCGCAAACTGGCGCACGCGATCGCGCTCGGCAGCCTGCGTCAGATACTCCACCGGCGATTTGCCGTCGACGCGTCCGAGCATCAGGCCCGCCAGCAAATGCGCCGTCCTGCTCTCGACAGCTTCACGCGCTTCCCAATCGACACGGCTCAAATACGACTCGGCGAGTGCATCGAAGCATGCGAGGAATGCTTTCGTCGACGCCGGCCGCCAAAGGCACTTGAGCAGAAGGTGATTGAGACAAAACGCGAGATCGAATGCGGGATCGCCGTACCAGGCGCACTCGGCATCGAGCAGGACCGGTCCGTTCGGGCCGACCAGGATATTCTTGGGACTGACATCGCCGTGCACGAGCACGCGCCTGGTCGCCGCCGTAACCGCGATCAGGCGGCGCAATGCCTCTGCATGCTCGGGGTGCGCGCGTGCACTTGCCTCGAGGTAGGGTTCCAGGCGAATGGCGTAGAACGCGTCGTCGTGCGCGAAGTCGCGCGCGACACCGGCATCGCCCGCGGTCGCGCGATGTATGCTGCAGAGGACCTCGCCCACAGCGCGCGCCGTGCGCACGTCGACCGCGCCATCGCGAAGCTGTGTCTTCCATAGCGGATACCGGTCCGGGTCCAGCCACTCCATGGCGAACGCCATCGCCTCTACGTCCTCGCCGAGCATCCGCGGCACCGATTGCGGTACGACGCTCCCGGCGATGTTCATCCACGCCACCTCCGCGCGATTGCGCTCGACCGGCGCGAACCAGTCGGCGCTGACTTTCAGTTTGGGCAATGCGCGCTTGACGCACATCGGGCCGCGCGCCGTTTGCGCCAGCGCGATGATCGACGACACGCCACCGGTCAGCGCGCTGAGCGTCGGCACTTCGTCGGGCGCAATCAGCTGCATGCGGCGCAACGCGGCAGTCAGCGCGGCAGTCTGCACGTCGTCGAGCACGCCGTCGGTCGCTGCGAGGACGTTCATGGCATTGCGCGCGCGACGCTGCCGGTCGAACCGGGGTGCGCGCGGGTAGCCCGGCGCAGCAGTGTGACGGCGATCGTCATGTTCAACAGGTTCCACGCGATACCGTTGATGAATGCCGCGTGATACGAACCGGTTACGTCGAATATCTTGCCCGACATCCATCCGCCCAGGGCCATGCCGAATAGCGTGAACATCAGCACGGTACCAACGCGGCTACCGGCCTCGTTCGGCGGGAAGTATTCGCGGACGATGATGGCGTATGAAGGCACGATGCCGCCCTGGAACAGGCCGAACAGCGCGGAGATCACATACAGCGAGACAAGGCCGTCGAAGGGCAGGAAAAGCAGCAGCGCGATTCCCTGCAATGCAGATCCGAGCAACAGTGTGCGCAAGCCGCCGATCCGGTCGCAGATCGCGCCCGATAGCAGCCGGCTCACGATGCCGAAGCCGAGCATCATCGACAGCATCTGCGCGCCGCGTGCGACGCCATATCCCAGATCGCCGCAGTAGGCGACGATGTGCACCTGCGGCATCGACATCGCCACGCAGCACGCGACGCCCGCCAGACACAGTGACCATTGCGCCGTGGCGGGAGAGAGCCCGAACGGTCGCACCGATGCCACGTCCGTGAGCGCCTGGATCGCGTCGGCGCTCACCGCCGGCGGGCGGCGGCGCATCAGCAACGCGAGCGCCGTCAGCGTCGCGAAGGAGAACAATGCAATGCCCTCGTAGGTCGCGCGCCAGCCGTAGCCGGCGACAAAGTGCTGCACCACGGGTGGCGAGAGCGCGCCGGCGAGATAGTTGCCGCTGGCGCAAATGGCGACCGCCATGCCGCGGCGGCGCGTGAACCACAGCGAGGTATCCGCGATCAGGGGCGCGAACATCGCCGAGCTGCCCAGCAGGCCGATCAGTACGCCATGCACCAGCGCCAGAATCCAGATATTCGTCGCCATGCCCGCGAGCGCAAACCCGAGGCCAACGCTCGCTGCCCCGATAAGCAGCGGCACCATGACGCCGAAGCGATCTGCCAGCCGGCCCATCAGCAGGCCGCCGATGCCGAAACCGATCATGATGAACATGTAGGGCAACGACGCGTCTCCGCGCGAGACGCCGAATTCCGCCTGCACGGACGGCAGTACCACCGGGATGATGTACATGCTGGCACAGCCGATCGTCCCCAGCAGAAGCGCAACGCCGAGGCGCATCCATGCATAGGCCGAGCCTTCGTCCTGCATCGCGGTTTGGGCGTTCATGGTGAGCAATCGGTTGGTTCAGTGCGCGCTCGTGGGGCACATCCAGCGCCAAGGCCGAGACTATACAATGTGCGCTGCGCATGCGAATGCTACCTTTTTCCGACATTGTCCATGCCACCCGGCGCTGAAGACACGAACGAAGAATTCGGCCCCTGGCATCCGGGTATCCGGTCGCAGCTGCCGCGCGATCTGCTTCCCCTTGCGACGATCTTCCGCCCGGAAAACGTATTCACCCGCGTTGCGGACGCCGAAGAGTTGCGCGATCTCACCGGGTTCGAACTCAGCGACCTCGTGACGTTCCGGCCGCAGCGCCTGGCATTGCACGAACTGCTGGTGCGCGTGACCGCCGATCTGTCGGTGCCTGACGGCTCGAAGATCGAAGACCTTGGGATCAATTTCCGCCGTATCACGCGCACGATACTCACGGGCCATGTCGATCCGAAGATGGACGAGATCGTGGCCGCGTACGACGCGCTGCGGCACCGCCTCGCCGCGGTCGTCGATCGCGAACTCGGCGGGCTGTTCGCCGCACCGGCCGCGACAACGGCTCCGCGCGCCAAGCGTGGGCTGTTCGGGCTTTTCCGGCGGCCAGCGGCGGCGCTCGTCGACACCGATTCGGACGCCACCCGCGAAACGCGGCTCGTCGCCGATTGGCTGCGCAAGGTGGAAGGCGGCGTCGATCCGATGGAGAAAGCGGCGTACCGGGCGCTGGCGCGCGTCGTCTCGGCGCTGCTCGTGCGCCACGGCCGCGCCTGGGGCGGGCGCGAACTCGTCGCATCGCTGGCGACCAATCTCGCATGCAACGATTTTGGCAGCGAAGAGATCGGCCGCATGCTGGAACCGTGTCTGATCGAGGCAGCGGCGAACGAGGGCTATGCGCTTTTGCCGCGGCAGGAGCATCCCGTCGTGATGAACACCAAGGGCGCGTCCGCATCGGGCAAGAGCACGCTGCGTCCGCTGCAGAAGGCGCTTGCCGGTCAGATCGGCGTGCGCTGGGACGAATTCGCGCTGATCAGCCCGGACATCTGGCGCAAGCAATTGCTCGACTATGCGCAACTGGGTCCTGCCTATAAATACGGAGGCGCATTCACCGGCGACGAAGTGCGTATCATCGACCAGAAACTCGACCGGTACATGGCGCGCAAGGCGGCGCGCGGGAACATATCCCACCTGTTGATCGATCGTTTTCGCTTCGACAGCTTCGCGCCGGATTCGGATGAGGCCGGCAGCAATCTGCTGACCCGTTTTGGTCACGTCGTGTACCTGTTCTTCGTGATCACGCCACCCGAATCGCTGGTGGAACGCGCGTGGAACCGAGGCCTCGAGTTCGGACGGTACAAGGCCGTGGACGATACGCTCGCCCATGGCGTCGATGCGTATTCGGGCATGCCGCAACTGTTTTTCACGTGGATACGGCGCGGCGACAAGCGCCTGCATTTCGAATTTCTCGACAACAGCGTGCCGCAGGGACAACGCCCGCGAACGGTCGCATTCGGGTCCAACGAAGTGTTGAATGTACTGGACGTCAAATGCATGCTGGACGTCGAGCGCTTCCGCAAGGTCAACATCGATGCGACGTCGCCCGCGTTCCTCTATGCGAATCGAACGATGCTGGCGCCGGAGAAGAACACCGGTTTCCTGAAACAGTGCGTCGAGCTTTTTCGTGAGGTCAACTTCGCCACTCAGGACACGGGGCGGATCTACCTGCGCATCGTGTCCGGCATTCCAGCGTGGGTGGATGGCCAGGCGTTACAACAGGCCGCGTCCGACGCCGACACGCGCGCGGGATTGGCCGCAGTCGCGCCTTCCGCACTCGACGGCGCGAGCCCGGCAGCGGGCGGCCAGGAATTCCTCGCAGAGTCGACGGGCACGCAGAAGACCGCCACGCTGGGTCGCTGGGCGGCAATGAATCCGACCTGAGCTGACTACGCTGCCAACACCTTCTCGAATTTCTGCAGGCTGCGCAGCAGCGCTGGCGCAGGACGGTCCGGAAACAGATTCGGCCATGCGGTGTAGGAAACCTCTCCCACGTAGATGTCGCCGCGCGAGTCCACCGCGATGCCATGCGGCGACACGAACTGGCCGGGCCCCGTGCCGCCCGCGGGTTCGGTTCCGATGCGCGCTAGGAGCTCGCCCTTATTCGACAGGATGCTCAACCGCGGACCGAGGTTCGGTGTGCCGCGATTGAATTCATAGTACGGTCCGATTTCGCCGACGTAGCAGATCGGGCATTTCCCCGGCGGCATGTACATCCCGCTCGGTCGATGGAGATTGTGCCACTGCGTCTCGAAGCGTCCGTTGCCGTCGAAGACCTGGATGCGGTGATTTTCGCGATCGGCAACATAGACCCAGCCGTCGGCATCGCAGGCAATGTTGTGCGGAAGATTGAATTGTCCCGGACCGGCGCCGGGTTCGCCCCACGACTTCACGCGCTTGCCGTCCTGCGCATACTTGTGCACCCGGGCATTGCCGTATCCGTCCGATACGTAGATCTCGTTGTTCGGCGATAACGCGGTGTGCGTGCACCGGTGAAACGGGTCGCCGCTCATGAAAGCGGCCGGGGCATCGGGAATGCCGATCGTCAGCAGGACCTTGCCATCGAGCGAGCATTTGCGCACCGTGTGATCGCCATCGTCGGTCAGATAGATGGTGTCGTCGGGCCCCATGTGGACGCCGTGCGCCCTCCGGAACACGCCGTCGCCCCACGAGCGCAAATAATTGCCGGCGCGGTCGAGCACAATCAGTGGATGCGGGCCGCGATGAAACAGGTAGACGTGATCGTTGCCGTCGACGCCGACGCCGGCGACATCGCCCAGGCGCCAGCCGTCCGGAAGCCGTGCCCAGTCGTCCACGATCCTGTACGTGAACTCGCCGCTGCCAAAGGTTGCGCTCATTGGAGTACCTTCGCGCTCATAGGAGTACCTTCGCGTTGTGCGCTCCGGTATTCGCGCTCGGGGCGGCCCGTCGCGCTCATGCCGCGCCTTCGAAATGAACGCTGACGGAACCGAAGCCTGCAAACGTCGCGACGACGGTTTGCCCGGCCTTCGCGAAATTGAGGCCGGTATACGTGCCGGTGGTCATGATCTGCCCGGCACGCACGCCGCTGCCACTGCGCAGATCGTTGACCAGCGCTACCGCCGGCAACAGGGGATCCTTGGTCGGATGACCTCCGGCGCGGTGCACGATGCTCTGGCCGTCGATGAGCAATTCCACGTCGAGCGTCTCGAGGCCGACGTCGCGCCAATGCGGCTGCGCCGTGCCATAAATGAACGCGCCATTCGACATGCAGTCGGCGATGCGGTCGAGCAACGGCGCATTCGGATAGCCTCGAAAGCGCGAATCGACGACCTCGATGGCAGGTATTGCGGTAACGGCGGCGGCGACCTCCTCATAGTCGTATTGGCACTCCCGTGACGGAAGATCGCGGTCGAAGCGGAACGCGATCTCCGCTTCCACGCCGAGCAGCGGCACCGCGGCTGCCGCGATACTGCTGCCGCTCGCGTACAAGCGCGACCGAAGCAGCGCACCCCGGGCGACCCTGCCGTCCGGCGTCGCGCTCACCTTCCAGCCGGCGATCGACTCGGCCAGTTGCGTCGCGGTAGCCTCCTGAATCGCGTGCGCATCGTCGAGCGTCACCGGACGCAGCGTATCGGGAAGTGCGTCGAGCAGTTGCCGGCTGCGCCGCGATTCGCTCAGCATCCTTGCAGCACCATCGATGGCATCGGGTGTCATTATGCGCTCCCGGCCTGTTCGGCCTCAGTTAGGATCACTTGGCAGGCATCCGCGTCGCATGGCGGTGTTCCAGTCGCCACGCGACACCATCGCGCACCCATACAAGGACGAACAGCAGGTGGATGAGGTCCTTGGGCCGCCCCGCCTCGGCGACCCGCATGTCGCAGATGCCGGTGATGAGCGCCAGGTATCCATGGACTCGTACCTGCGCATCGCGAGTGACGATGGATTCGTATTCGTATAGTCCCTTAGCTACGCCCGCGAGATATTCCTGCCTGCTCTCCGCGACTGCCGTGGAATGCACGTACACGAGATCCGGCGACAGGATTCGTTCGAGCGCCGCGAAGTCTTTCTTGATCATTGCCTGGTACAGCAAGCGCTCAGCGTCCAATATTTCTCTCTTTGCGTCCGCGTCAGTTGCGTGATTCATTCGGTTCCATCCATTGACAAGGAGATCGCTGTCGTGTCCGCGCTACCGCGAGATCTATCCAAGCTCCTTGATCGCCAATTCCAGAAATTCCTTTCCGATAGACGGCTCGAACTGCTTGTAGATGGGACGCGTTGCATCGACGAATAGCTTCTTGTTCTCCGGCGTGATGTCGTTGACAGTCATCAGCGTTTTGAGTTTTGCCAGAGCAGTTGCAATTTCTTCCGGTTGCGCCTTCCATTGCCAATCCATCGCCGTCAGCATGGCTTTGGCAAGGACGGCTTGGTCCTCCGGCGGCAAACCTTCCCAGACTCCCTTGTTGATCGAGATGATGAAGAAGTCCGTAGTGTGCTGATCGAGTGAAAGATACTTCGACACTTCGTAGAGCTTGACCGAGACCAGATCGGGAAGTGGATATTCGAAGCCATCGACAACGCCCTGCTGCAAAGCCACGTAGAGCTCGGACGGATCCAGCGCCACAGTGCTGGCTCCGAGAGCGCGAAATGCCTGGATGTAGACTTGACTGTTAATGACCCGCAGTTTGAGGCCCTGGCAATCGGCGGGTTTGTTCACCGGACGTATCTTGTTCACGATGTGCCGGCCACCGATCAGCCAGTAGCCCAGGACGTGGAAGCCTGCTGCCTCCCCGAGGCGTGTGATCTCCTTGCCGAGCGTGCCGTCGAGACTTGCTTTCAAACGGTCCGCGGAACTCACGATGTAGGGCAACGTGAATGCGTCGATCGGCTTCATGAAATTCGAATACCAGGCCGGGACGGCCATCGTAAGAGTCAACGAGCCGACCTGCGTCGCCGAAAGCATTTCTGGAATGGTGCCCAGTTGTGAACTCGGATATATGTCGATTTTGATCCTGCCGGAAGACAGCTTGCCCGCCTCGTCCGCGAATAATTGAATCGCCTTGTGATAGGGCGTGTCGATTGGCAGCATGTGGCCGAAGCGGAATACGCGGGCGCGCTGGGCAAGGGCCGGCCCTGCGATACCCAGTGAAGCGGCGCCGGTGGTCGCAGCAGCCCAGCGCAAAAAGGTTCGCCTTCCGGTGCTCGACGTGCCACTTTGTACGCTTTTCTTCATTGCCTTCTCCTTCGCAGTGCTCGTTTTTCGGATGTTCCTGGCAGCCAGTGTCGAGTCGATCCAGATACCTGGCATCGGCTCTTGCCGGCATCTCCCGAACACGTTGTTCAATCACGCAACAGCAGGTCCGTTCCGAATCTGGCGCATGCCCGGAACGGGGTCGATCAATGCATTCCGAACTGGTGTGGGAGCCACACGGTAAGTTGTGGAAAAAGAATGACGACGATCAATCCGAGGACGAGAAAAATGTTGTAGATGACGCTCGGACGCATCGTCGCATTCACCGGCGCATCGCCGATTGCGCAGGCTACGTAGTAGCCGATACCGACCGGCGGCATGAACACGCCGATCCCCATCGCGATCGCCAGGACCATGCCGTATTGCAGTGGCTCGATGCCGAAACGGATCGCCACTGGCAGTAGAATGGGGGCGGCGATCAAGATCGCCGGCAGACCCTCGAGCACGAAGCCGATCACGATCATTACGAACATCGTCACGAACAAATAGATCGTCGGACTCTTGAGCGCGGTAAATGCAGTGGCCAGCGTGCGTCCTAGACCGTCCGTCACGATGGCCTGCGACAGCAGATTCGACGCAGCGATCATAAAAAGTACCATCCCCGCAATAAGCGTCGCGTCGCGCAGTGCAATCCAGCATGTGCGCCACCCAATCGAGCGATAAATAAGCAGAGCCACCGCAAACGCGTAAACCACGGCAAGCGAAGCGGACTCCGTCGGCGAGGCAATACCACCGACGATGCCGCCGACGACGATAACGGGGACGATCAGCGCGGGAATCGCCAGCGGCATGCTGCGCAGCGCACGTCCAAGGCGAAATGGCGGACCCTTGTGAAATCCTTTGATTCGGCTGCGGATGACTACGGCCAGGATCAACGCAATGGCCAACACCGCAGCCGGGATGATGCCGGCAATGAACAGCGAACCCACCGATAGCGTCGTGATCGACCCGAGCACCAGGAGCGCCAGCGACGGCGGTATGGTTTCACCCATGGCCGCCGCCGCTGCGAGAACAGCGACCGATTCTGTCGGAGGATAACCATATTGGCGCAGTGGCGCTTTCATTACGGACCCGACTGTTGCGACATCGGCCGCCTTCGAACCGCTGACACCGGAGAAGATGTACATGCCAACGATTTGCGCGATCAGGAGCCCACCGGTCCAGTGACCAACCCATTCCTGCACCATATCGATCATGCGCTTCGCCATCCCGGTCACCTCCATCAATGTGCCGGCAAGCATGAAGAACGGGATTGCGAGCAGGATGTAACTGTGGATTCCATATTGCATTGCTGACGGAATCGTTACCATCGGCGCGTCGCCGGTGACGAGAAAAAACAACATGCCGCAAAGCGCGAGAATGCCCCCGATGGGCACGCCGGCAATGAACGACACAACGAGCGCAGGAAGGATCAAGATGAAGGGGTCCATCGTCACGTGGCCTGCGGTATAGGCCCAGCGCAATACAAGTGTCACCAGGACAATCACGACCGGCACCACTGCGCCCTTTGCGATGAATCGAAACTGCAACGCCGCAAGCTTCTCGAGCGTGAAAACCGACATGAGCACGAGTCCGATGGCAAGCCAGATCGCGACGAAGCCGGAGCTTATCCCGAGAATGGGCAACTGCTGGGTCCTCTGGCTCAGGAAGAAGATCGGATAGGGAGCCAATACGGTAATGCAGACACACAGGAAGATGATCAAGCCGCACGCTTGCAGCGTTTGCCGCCGCGAACCGTGCAACACGTCGAGCAGCGCGGTGTAGGCCATGCCATTGGTGCGGCGAAAATAGGCGGGAGCGCCGAGAAAGGTGATGATCGAGATCAGCATCGCCCAGATGTCTGCGGCCCATGCGAAGTCTTGATGGAAAATGAAACGCACGAGCGCATTGCCAAACGTCACGGTGATATTCGTTATGATCGCTGCCACGACGATCGCTTCGACGCAAATCGCAACACGGTCAAGGAGTCGTGCGTGCATCGGATCTCATATCTCGTTCGCGTGAAACGGCTGGTCCATCGTCACGACACGACGCTCGAACAACCAAAGTCCGCCGATCTTGCGCAGGATGCATTTGTATTCGCCCGGTGACAAAAGCTGAGTCTTGCCGTCGCGGGTCCTGAAATCGAGGAGATAGCATGTTGCCCGCGCGCGGGTGCCCTCGACGTCGACGACAAGGTTCGACACCACGTGACGAAACTGCACGCCCTCTTCGTGCTTGAGGCGCGCCGTGCGGGACGCGAAGTCGCGCACGCCGGCATGCCCGAAGAATTCGCCCATAACCGGGCTGACCAGGCTCGCGTCCTCGGTGAAGCAAGCCACGACCGCATCGACATCGCCGTGATCGAGCGACGTGGCGTAGCGAATGAACGCGTTGTTGATGTCGAACCAGTCTGCGATGGAAGCTGCCGCCATGACTTGCTCCGTGCGTTCGTCGTATCGACGATGGTTGGTCCCACGTCAGTTGCCCGCCGACTGCAACACGCGGATCGGCTTGCCGTCGAGAAACGCCAACGCGTTCTCCACGCTGTGCTGGTAGTACTCCCTGTAGACCTCGATCACGCTGTAACCAAGGTGCGGCGTCAGCACGACATTGGGCGCGCGGGCGAACGGATGGTCGGGCGACAGCGGCTCGCGGTAGAAAACATCGAGCGCCGCGAAGATGCGCCTTGACTGGACGGCGGCGACGAGTGCGTTCTCGTCGACCAGCGGAGCGCGCGCCGTATTGACGAGAATAGCGCCCGGTTTCATGCGCGCGAGATCGGCCGCGCCCACGATGCCGCGCGTGCGATCCGACAGCACCAGATGCAGGCTCACCGCGTCCGCCGTGGAGAACAGTTCGTCCTTTTCCGTGCGGACCGCACCCGCCGCGGCTGCCGCTTCCGCGGTCAGGTTCTGACTCCAGGCCAGGACCTTCATGCCGAGGGCACGGCAATACGCCGCCATGCGCGCGCCAATCCTGCCAAGACCGATCAGGCCGATGGTCTTGCCGTCGAGCAGCGACCCCGCTTGCGTACCGACTTGAAAGCGCCCGTCGCGCACGGCGACATCGCCGGCAGAAATCTGTCGCGCGGCCGCCAGCATGAGCCCGAGCGCCAATTCGGCGGTCGAGCTTACGGACGGGCCGCCACCCGTGTGACACACGGTGATGCCGCGCGAAATCATGCCGGCAATGTCGATGAGGCCGGCACGCGCGCCGGTCAACCCGAACATGCGCAGCTTCGGCAGGCGCGCCACAAGCGTCGAAGGAAACGGCGTCCGCTCGCGCGTCACCAGGATGATCTCGAATTCCGCCAAGTGCCTGGCCGCGTCGTCTTCGTCGGTGAACGGCATCTCGAAGAAGCTGACGTCGGCACGCGCGATCAGCGGCGACCAATCCGCGCTCGTACGCGCAACGCGCTGCCAATCGTCAAGCAGAGCTATTCTGGTCATCGCGCGGCTGCCTTCGGCCGATGCTCGGTGAAGAACGCACGGACCCTGCGCATCGCTGCGTCCCGGTATTGCGCACCCTTCCACGGTGCGAGCACTTCGACGTTCGGTGCGCGCTCGAGGTCGGCCGAGACTTCCACCGGGTGCACGACATCGTCGCCGGGCATCAGCAGCGTCGGAACGGCGCATGTGCGCACGAACTCGCGCGACACGCTGAAAATGAAATCGCCCCCGAACATCCGTTGCCGGAATCCCGGCAGCAGCCGCTCGTCGATGTTCGGCCAGCGCCGTACCGCATCGGCCCAGAGGTCGAACTCATGATCGAGCGCCGCGCGGTTGGTGCCGGACAATCCAATCGGGTTCTGGAGGACGAATGCCGAGACGAGACCCGGCCGCGCCCGGGCGATGTCCAGCGCAAACGAAACGCCGATGCATGCGCCCATGACGTGACACTGTCTCACGCCGAAATGATCGAGCAGCGCCAGGTGGTCGCCGGCGTACGTCGTCCAGTCGTCCGCCGGGCCGATCAACGCGCGCGATTGCCCGGCGTTGCGCACGTCGAGTGCGATCAACTGGAAGGTGTCCGACAGTTCCGCGATGGGATCGAGCCAATCCTGCGCAACATCGGGGCGCGCCGGATTCGTGCTCCAGCGCTCGATGCGCGAACTCAGGAATCCGGGTGCGAACAGCAGCACCGGATAGCCGCTGCCGTGGACCTCGTAGTGGATGTGACCACCGCTGATATTCAGATCGGGCATGGCGTCACTTCAGGTTGCGATCCCACAGGGCGAACAACTTTGTCCAGGCATCTTCCGCGGCAACCGGGTTGTAGTCGGCGCGCGCCGCGAAACAGTAGCCGTGATGCGTCCCCGATATGGTCTCAAGCACGTGCTTGACTTTGGTCTTGGCAAGCGCCGCCTTGAGATCGGGAATGACACTGGCCGGCACCGAAGGATCGACCTCCGCGAAGGCGAGGTAGAGTTCGCCTTTGACCTGATCAAGCAGCAAATGCGGCGAGTCAGGCTGGTCCGTGACCATGTTCACACCGTACAGCGATGCGGCAGCCTTGATGCGTGGAAATCGCGCCGCCACGGTCACCGCGAAAGGACCACTCATGCAATGCCCCACGCAACCGACGGCCCCCGGCTTCACCTTGTCCTGCGCGTCGAGAAACGCCAGCATGCCTGCGGTATCGTCATAGATCGCCGCGTTGTTGAGGCTTTGCATCGCGCCGCGTATGACGACCGACATCGCGTCGTTCCGGCGCGGAATGTCGAAGCGAATCGTGCCCAGGCGGTAGTACAGGTCGGGCAACAGGCAGAAGTAGCCGTGCTTCGCGATGCGCCGCGCCTGGTCGCGCAACTCTTCGCGAAATCCCGGTGCGTCCATGTACAGGATGATCCCTGGGAACTTGCCGGGTTCGTCCGGACACACGGCGAAGCATGGCTGCCGTCCGTATTTGGTGACCACGAGAACGTCGTTTTCAATCATTGCATTGCCCTTGTCGGTATCGCGCGGCCAACACGCCGGCTGGGGTCATCAAATTGCCGGCTCACGGCGAGCCGAGCAGCGCACGCGCGCCGGTCAGTAGCACATCGTTGATCCAGATGTATTTCATGAAATCCTCCCTGACGCGTTTGCCGGCGTCGTGAATGCGGCGGCTCGCATCGGCAACCGCAGCCTTGACTTCGGCATGTTCGGGATGTCCGGGGTGGCCCAGCGATTGCGCCAGATCCATCATGCCGAAGCTCAGATAGTCCACCCCCGGCAATGCCGCTAGTTCGCCGGCGAGCGCGAGCCCCCCCCTGCTCTCGATCATCAGACAAAGCGACACCGTAGCATTGCATGCCTGCATATACACGGGCTTGCTCACGATGCGCTGGCCATATTCGGGGCGCCCCGCTCCAAAGGAGCGATTGCCAAGTGGGGCAAAGTAGGTGCTCGCGATCACGCGCCGCGCATCGTCTAGCGATTCGACGTGCGGTGCCACGATGCCTTTGACACCGCGGTCGAGAAAACGGGTGACGGTGCCCGGCGATGCGTCGGGAACCCGCGCGATCGGCGTCAGATCGTGCCGTTCGGCCGCAAGGCAACCCGTTTCGATATCGCGCCAATCGAAGCATCCGTGCTCGCCGTCGATATAGATGAACTGCAGCTCGACGGCCGCAAGGACCTCGATCACCGCGGGTGCGGCGAAAGTCAGATGGACGCCACGGATTTGCCTGCCGCTCGCCGCGGCGTCCTTGACCGCATTCGTGCGTGTCATCGTCATGCTGGCGTCGCCCGCGCGATCTTGACGAGTTCCGGCAAGAACAGGTCCGGAAATTTCTCTATGACCGGCGAGCAAGCCACCCGAAACGATTCGATGTCCGGCGTGAGGTTGACCTGCATGCCCTGGGCCTTGAGGAAATCGAAGACTTCCAATTCGTCCTTCGTCGTGTATTGGCGCAGATAGGCATCCGCATCCTTGCACGAAGCCCAGAACAGCTTTTGTTCATCGGGCGACAATCCGTCGTAGAACTTGGGATTGGTGACCGTGTATGCCGTGGTGAGAACGTGGTCGGTCTTGGATATGTACTTCTGTACTTCGTAGTATTTGTTGGACTTGACCACCGGGGACGGCGTGTCCTGGCCATCGGCCACGCCCTGGCGCAGCGCCAGGTAAAGCTCGGAGAGGTCGACCGCGACGGTGGTGGCGCCGGTGGCCTGCATCATCGCGATGTACGCCTTCGAGTTGGGAACGCGCATCTTCAGGTTCTGCATGTCCTTGACCGCGTTGATCGGCAGCTTGTTGTTGGTCATGGCGCGAAAGCCGAGATCGGTCCACCCGGACAGGACGAAGCCCTTCTCGAGCGAGCGCTTGCGCAGCTCGTCGCCGAACGCGCCGGTGATCGCGTTCCAGCACTGCGCACGGCTCTTCCACAGAAACGGCGCATCGGTGATCGACATCTCGGGCACCCAGTTCATCAGCCCGACGCCGATGGCGCCCATTTCGATCGAGCCGAGGCGCACCGCCTGGGCGGTGTCGCGTTCGTTGCCCATCTGTGCGTTCGGGAAAATCTGCACCTGAATCTTGCCACCGCTCTTGTCTTCGACGGTTTTCTTGAACTGCTCGGCCCAGATGTGCCACCCGTGGGCCGTCGGTGCGGGATGCGCCAGGCGGATGCGCTTGACACCGGCTTGTGCGATGGCCGAACCCGCCGGCGCCAATGCCGCGAGCGCGACCGACGCGCCCGCGGCGCGAAGCAAGCTTCTGCGCGAAATCGCTCCGGTCACCGGCTTCTCCGGATAGCCGCTGTATCTCGAATTTTGCAACGAATCCATGGTGTCATTCCTCCTTCGGGTTGACCGCTAGTACTTGAACTTCAGCAATGTGGGCAGAACCGTCGTGATCGTCGGCACGTAGGTCACCAGCAACAACCCCGCCAGCAGCACGGGCAGATACCAGAGCAACGGCTTGCTCGCTTTCTCGATTTGCGCTCCGCTGATCGCACAGGCGACGTACAGCGCAATGCCGATCGGCGGGAGAATGATGCCGATACCGAAGGCTTCGGCCATGATGATTCCATACTGTAGCTGATCGATGCCGAATTGCTGCGCCACGGGCAGCAGCAGCGGTGCCAGGATGATGATCGTGACGAAACTCTCGAGCATCGTCCCCATGATGATGGTGATGACGATGACTGCCGGCAGAAACGCCGTGGCGCCGAGTCCCGCGACCGTTGCCGCGATCGCCGTCGTTATGCCCTCGAGGGTCAGCGCCCAGGAAAAAATCGTTGCCGCGCTGACCGTATAGAAAATCATGCCGTTGAGCAGCGATGCACCGGTCAGGCTCGACCAGAAATTGCTCAAGCTGATTTTTCGATAGGCGAGACCGAGCACCAGGCTGTAGATGACGGCAAAGGTCGAGACCTCCGTCGGTGTCCCAACGCCGCCGACGATGCCGCCGATGAGGATGACCGGGATCATCAGCGGCATGAACGCCAGCCGGCCCGTGCGCACAATCTCGCGCCGGCTCGCCTTGGGCGACGGCTTCCAGTCGGCGAACACTGCGCGAACGCGCACCGTCAGCATGAGCATCACGCCGATCGTGGCGGCGGGAAGCACCCCGGCGATGAACAGCGCTCCGGTCGATATCGCTGTTGCCGACCCCAGCAGGATCAGCGCAATGCTGGGCGGGACCGACTCCGCCATGGCGGCAGACGCGGCCAGGATCGCGGCGCGCTCTTCCGGGAGGTAGCCGTGTTCCTCGAGCTTCCGGTTCATGGGCAGGCCAACCGTCGCCATGTCCGCGGCCTTGGATCCGGAGATGCACGACGAGATGTAGACGCCGACGATCATCACCTGCAGCAAGCCGCCGCGCACATGGCCGATCAGCGATCCGACGAAATCGACGATCCTGCCGCCAACATCGGCGCGATCCATGATGAAGCCGGCAAGAATGAAAAAAGGCAACGCCAGGAAGATGAACCCGCCCGACCCGCGCTGGGCATTCGTCACGACCGCGATCATGTCGGCCGACCCCATCGCCTGCACGCAGGTGATGCCGATGGTGGCAAGGACGAATCCGACCGGAACACCCATCGCGACCAACGCAAGGAAGAGCACCGACAACATCACATACAACGAGTGCGTCTGCGCGCCAAGGTCCGTCTTGAAGACGAGGAACAGCAGGACGGTGACCCATACGACGCCGGTTGCCGCCGCAATCGTCGGCCACGACCGATCGAGCAGCGAAAGGCCGGCGCGGACAACAAACAGGGCAGAGCCGATGGTGATCGGCAGCGTCATCCAGATGTAGCTGATGCCGAGGAGGATGGTCTTCTCCTCGGCGTTGGCGATCAGCAGCGGGATGGAGTATCCACCGATCAGCAGCGACACGATGATGACGACCCATTCCGAGAACGCCTTGAAGAACTCGTTCCAGGCGCGTGGCGCGCGATCGGCGAGCACCGTGATCGCGATGAATTGTCCGCGGCTGTAGGCGACGGCACCGCCCAGGAATGCCAGCGTGATCAGAAACAGCGGCGACGCCTCGTCGACGCCCATCATCGCCGACGAGTGGAAAAACGTTCGGACCATCGTGCTGACGAAGACCAGGATCACTTCGATGACGAGCGCAACGTTGAGCAGCGCCAGCACCGCAGAGTCGATGGCTTTGAGCCATCCGGGTACGCCCTGCGGATAGGCGGGCGCACTCGCGCCGAGCGGCGTGAGACTTGCTGGTGCTATGTCCGCGTGCACGCGGCTCCTCCTCGGTTCCGGCGGTGCGATGTCGCTTGCGACATCGCTGTCGTTTTGACGCCTTGTCCGGAACGACGAGAAACTCTAGCAGCAGCAGACGATAATGAAAAATTGATTTTTATGCATCCAAGTGATAGTAATTACCTATCATGAATGTCACACTAAGCCAACTCAGGGCGTTCGAACGCATCGTGCGCCTCGGGAGCTTCCGGGCCGCGGCGCAGGAGCTTCGACTGACGCAACCCAGTGTCTCGCAACGCATCCGGGAGCTGGAGGCGGCGCTGAAAACGCCGCTGTTCATTCGCCGCGGGCCGCGCGTCAGCCTCACTGCGGAAGGCCACGCGCTGATCGAATACGCGGACCGCCTGCTCGGCGCAGCGGGGGAAATGGCCGAGCGCTTCCAGACGCGCGATCCGCTCAAGGGCATGCTGCGTCTGGGCTTGAACGAGAGCTTCGCCCTGATCTGCCTGCCGGATCTGCTGCGCCGGCTCGAGCAACGCTATCCCGGCATCAAGACGTCCGTGTTCGTCGGCGACACCGGCGTCGTCAGCCGCATGCTCGACGCCCAGGAACTCGATATCGCCATCGTCTCCGAACCGACCGTCGGCGCGCACGTCCGGCAGGAACCGATCGGCAGAAACAAGCTCGGCTGGTTCGCTCGCGCGGATTTCGAACTCGCGCGTGACATCCTGTCGCCGCTGGATCTGTGCCAGTTTCATCTGATCGTAAGCCCGCCGACGGCGCGGCTGCACGCGACGGTCACCAAGTGGTTCGCCGAATCCGCGGCGCTGCCGCAGCGGGTCAGCACCTGCAACAGCCTTTCCGTCACGATGCTGACGATTCTCCACGGCACCGCCATCGGCCTCGTGCCCGTGCGCGTCATGCAGGACGAGCTCGAGCGGGGCAGGGTCAAGCTGATTCCCGTATCGCCCGAGGTCCCGGCGCATCGCGTGTCGATCTGCTATCAGATCAGCGAATTCGGACCGGGCCTCGCGGCGCTGGTCGACCTCACGCGCGAGCTCGTCGCGCAGCACAAACTGTTTATCTAGGATGGTGCGATCGGCTCAGCCGGTTGACCCACGCGTGCAATTTTGTCCTATCTTCCGCCTCCCGCGGTCGCGTAAGCTCGCGCATCGAAAACAGCAGGAGGTCCATTGGGTCGAATCACGTTACGCGAGGCATTTGCCGCGGAGCGTCCACTCGTGACGCCCCTCGCGCACGACGCGCTGTCCGCGCGGCTGGTCGCCCGCGCCGGCTTTCGCGCGTTCGCGATCGGCGGCTCCGCCATGCTTGCTGCGCGTTACGCGTTGCCCGACATCGGGCTCATCGGCCTCGCCGACATGGCGGATGGCATTCGTGAAATCGCGGCGGCAACGCCTTTGCCCTTCCTTGCCGACGGCGACGACGGCTACGGCGACGTCAAGAGCGTCGTGCGCACGGTCGAGGTGTACGAGCGCCTCGGCGTCGGCGGCATTCTGATCGAGGATCAGCAGCGCGAGCACAAGCAGCAGCGCGCCGACCAGGCGCGCGGCGTCGCCGATGCCGCGGTCATCGAGCAGAAGTTGCGTGCTGCCATGGCCGCCCGCAGCACGGCCGACACGATGATCATCGGGCGCACCGATGCGTTGGGCGTGCTCGGCATGGACGAAGCGTTGCGTCGCGCCTCGCGCTTTATCGAGCTTGGCGTCGACGCGGTCTTCGTCGCTGGCATCAAATCCATGGCGGATTACGAGCGCGTGGGCCGCGCGCTGCGTGGCGCGCTGCTCTCGGCCGCGATCTTCGAAACGCCCGGCATGCCCTGGCCGACGCCGAAGGAAATGGGCGAACTCGGCTACGGCCATGTTTCCTATC
>Ga0066789_10000280_pt1 | contig 19412 bp, 15 predicted proteins | sample OrgsoiDNA2013049_FD_70960 | JGI IMG/M metagenome (GOLD analysis project Ga0066789, IMG submission 70960) | Permafrost soil microbial communities from the Arctic, to analyse light accelerated degradation of dissolved organic matter (DOM) -... | ecosystem: Environmental > Terrestrial > Soil >...
AGCAACAGCACCGCAGGCCCGACCAGGTGCGCGCGGATGCGCCCAAGCGCGTCGACTACGGCGTCTTGTCCGGTCATCAGTTGCAACGATCCCGCCGCGATAAACGCAGCGCCGTAGCGAAATGGAACGTTGAGCGCGGCGATGTTCTGTCGAAAAAGTCGCGCCTCGTGGCCGGCACTGCGCAATCGCGCGGCGCAACTCGCGAGCATCGCTTCCGAAAGATCGACGCCATGCACGCGATAGCCTTCTTCGGTCAGCGGAACCAGCACGCGTCCCGATCCCGCCATCGCCTCGAGAATGGCGCCTCCGTCCCTGGGCAGGCGCGTCCGATACCAAGCGAGCTCCTCGCCGGTGGCGCAGGGCTTGTCTGCATCGTAGAACAGGGTGGACAGCGGGCCGTATGCGGCGATGGACGCGCCTGGCGCGGGACGGCCGCCGGCGGCCTTGAGGTCCGTATTCAGGTCTGTTCCCATGGCAGCCCCTCCCTACGCCAACCGGAGAGTCTGCTGCGCTGGTGATGCTCGTCGAGCGGGCCTTCGAACCCTTCCAGCACGTTGATCACGTCACCGAAACCCGCCTGCTCGAGGGCAATGCCGGCGTCGACCGAGCGCTGGCCGCTGCGGCAGATGAGGACCACGGGCCGATTCATGCTGGCGATCTTTTTCACCTGGCCGACGAAATGCGGGTTGACTGCCCAGTCGGGGCCGTCGTTCCACGCCACGTGATGGGCGCCGGACGGGTGCCCGACGAACAGGAACTCCATTTCACTGCGACAGTCGACCAGCACCGCGTCCGGATTGTGCTGGAGGAAATCGTGGGCTTCTTTCGGCTTGAAGTGCTTCATGGCCGCAATCTAGCACTACGCCGGGGCGGCTTCAAACGCGCGCGGCGAGCGACGCACGCCCCGCAGCCGCGATGGTGTCGATCCAGCGCCACGCCGCCGGCACTGCCCCGGTCCAGCGCAGAAACCCGTGGATCATGCCCTTGCAACGAATCAGCTGAACTGGCACGCCGGCAGCGTCGAGCCTTTGCGCGTATTCGAGGCCGTCGTCGCGTAGAACGTCGCTTTCGGCGACCGCAACGATGGCTGGCGCGAGGCCGGCGAGGCTGCCGGCAGCCAGCGGCGAAAGTTCGGGCGCGTCGTGGGCGGCGCCTGCGCGATACGCATCCCAGTACCACGCCATTTGCGCGGCAGCGAGATTGAAACCCGACGCAAATTCGCGATAGGAATTGCGCGAGCACGTCGCGTCGAGCGCCGGGTAGAGCAGCAGCTGCAATTGCGGCTGCGGTGCGCCATCGGAGCGAAGGCGCAAGGTCAAGGCGGCAGCGAGATTGCCACCCGAACTGTCGCCTGCGACCGCAAAGCGAGCCCCGTCGGCCCCCAGATTCCTGGCGTTGGCGCGCGCCCACTGCCAGGCAAATGCGACGTCGTCGAGCGCCGCAGGAAAGACATGCTCGGGTGCGCAGCGATAGTCGACGGCGACCACGACGGCCTGCAGCCTTGATGCGAGGATCCGGCACAGGCGATCGTGCGACTCGAGCGAGCCGGTGACCCAGCCGCCGCCATGGGCGTAGAGCACGAGTGGCAACGGCATGCCCGCGGCTGGCCGATAGGTTCGCACGGCGACCGAGGCGACGTCGCCTGGAACGCGCGTATCCGCGATCGAATCGATCGCCAGCGGTTCTCCGCCGAGCAGCGCGGGCGTTTTTTCCGCGGCCGCGCGCACTTGCGCGATGTCGGGTGGCGCCGCACTCGGTGGGACGTTGAAAACGGTGTCGAGCAGCCGCCGGATATCAGGATCGAGCATCGAATGCCTCCATTCGGCGATCTTACCTCGGGTTGACAACGGCGCCGCCAGCCTTTATGTTCGACGTCAAGCGCCGATTTGATTCGGGGGAAACTCCGCAGCTTGCGGGCGCTATACAAATGTAGCTAAAGCGGATTTCGACTCAGTTTCCACTGAAACCCGCTCGGCGGCACGCTGAACGGGTTTTTTGTTTGGGACGACGACACGATGGCCACGATCGACAGAACCACCCAACTAACCAGGCTGCTCGAGGAGCGAATCCTCATCCTCGACGGCGCGATGGGCACGGAGATCCAGGCCCGCAAGCTCGCCGAGGCCGACTATCGCGGACCTGCTGCGTGCGGCCTGCACGACCACAAGCACGATCTGAAGGGCGATAACGACCTGCTCGTGTTGACCCGGCCGGATGTGATCCGGACTATCCACGATGATTTCCTGGAGGCCGGCGCCGACATCATCGAGACCAACACATTCAACGCGACCAACATCGCGCAAGCGGACTATGGACTCGAAAGCCGTGTGCGCGAGATCAATCTGGCCGCGGCCACGCTCGCGCGCGAACGCGCCGATGCATGGACCGCGAAGACGCCGGCCAAGCCGCGATTCGTTGCAGGCGCGCTTGGCCCGACCAACCGGACGGCGACAATATCGCCCGATGTCAACGACCCCGGTTTCCGCAACGTCAGCTACGATGAACTTGTTGCGGCTTACACCGAAGCGATCGACGGCCTGGTCGAAGGCGGTGTGGACCTGCTGCTCGTCGAGACCGTCTTCGACACGCTCAACGCCAAGGCCGCGCTGTTCGCAATCGAGCAGTATTTCGGCGTGCACGCGATCCGGTTGCCGATCATCGTTTCCGGCACGATCACCGACGCGTCCGGGCGCACACTGTCCGGCCAGACGCCCGAGGCGTTCTGGAATTCCGTGCGCCACGTGCGGCCGCTGGCCGTAGGCCTCAATTGCGCGCTCGGCGCCGCGTTGATGCGGCCGTACATCGAGGAAATCGCGCGCGTGGCCGATACCTTCGTCTCCTGCTATCCGAATGCCGGATTGCCGAATCCGATGAGCGATACGGGCTACGACGAGACGCCGGCGACGACTGCACGGTTGCTCGGGGACTTTGCACGCAACGGATTCGTGAACATCGTCGGCGGATGTTGCGGCACTACACCCGCGCACATTCGCGCCATTGCCGAGGCAGTGAAGGGCTTGCCGCCGCGCAGGGTCGCCACCATCGACGCCGCAGAGGTACTCGTCTGAAGCGCGCGACTTCACGCGGTCCCGATCGATGAATTCCGTGTCGACGTCGTCAGGCGCGATGCATCTTGCCGGCCTGGAGCCGCTTACCATCGACGACGACTCGCTGTTCGTCAACGTGGGCGAGCGCACCAACGTCACCGGCTCGCGCGCGTTCGCCAAGCTGATCCTCGCGGGCGACTACGCCGGAGCGGTCGAGGTCGCGCGGCAGCAGGTGCAAAGCGGCGCCCAGATCATCGACGTCAACATGGACGAGGCGATGCTCGATTCCAGGGCGGCGATGGTTCGTTTCCTCAACCTCATCGCGGGTGAGCCGGACATTGCGCGCGTCCCGGTGATGATCGATTCGTCGAAATGGAGCGTCATCGAAGCCGGCTTGAAATGCGTCCAGGGCAAGCCGGTCGTGAACTCGATTTCGATGAAGGAGGGCGAAGCCGAGTTCCTCCGGCAAGCGACGCTGGTCAAGCGATACGGCGCCGCGGCGATCGTGATGGCCTTCGACGAGAAGGGCCAGGCCGATACCTTCGAGCGCAAGGTGCAGATCAGCCAGCGCGCGTACGAGCTGCTCACGCGCAAGGTCGGCTTCCCGGCGGAAGACATCATCTTCGATCCCAACATTTTCGCGATTGCGACCGGCATCGAGGAGCACAACAACTACGCCGTCGATTTCATCAATGCGACGCGCTGGATCCGGCAGCATCTGCCGCATGCCAAGGTGTCGGGCGGCGTGTCGAACGTCAGCTTCAGCTTCCGCGGCAACGACCCGGTGCGCGAGGCAATCCATACGGTGTTCCTGTACCACGCGATCAAGGCCGGCATGACGATGGGCATCGTCAACGCCGGGCAGCTCGGGGTCTACGACGAACTCGATCCGGTGCTGCGCGAGCTGGCCGAAGACATCGTGTTGAATCGGCGCCCCGACGCGACCGAGCGGCTCGTCGCGTTCGCCGAAACGTACAAGGCGAAGGGCAAGGCGAGCGTCGAGGACGAGGCGTGGCGCGGCGGCAGTGTCGAGGCGCGCTTGTCGCACGCGCTGGTCAAGGGCATCACCGCGTACATCATCGAAGACACCGAGGAAGCGCGTCGACAATACGCGCGGCCGATCCAGGTGATCGAAGGACCGCTGATGGCGGGCATGAACGTCGTCGGCGACCTGTTCGGTGCGGGCAAGATGTTCCTCCCGCAAGTCGTCAAGAGCGCGCGCGTGATGAAGCAGGCGGTGGCGCACCTGGTGCCGTTCATTGAGGCCGAGAAAGCGAAATCGGGCGAGGCGAGCAAACCCAAGGGCACCATCGTCATGGCCACCGTCAAGGGCGACGTGCACGACATCGGCAAGAACATCGTCGGCGTCGTCCTCCAGTGCAACAACTTCGATGTCATCGATCTGGGCGTGATGGTGCCCGCCAGGAAGATTCTCGACACGGCGATCGAGCGCAAGGCTGACATCGTCGGACTCTCCGGGCTGATCACGCCGTCGCTCGAGGAGATGGCGCATGTCGCGCAGGAAATGCAACGCCTGGGCATGCACCAGCCATTGTTGATCGGCGGTGCGACGACCTCGCGCGTGCACACCGCGGTCAAGATCGCACCCGGCTATGCCGGGGTCACCGTGTACGTACCCGATGCGTCACGCGCGGTTGGCGTGGCGAGCAACCTGCTGTCCGACGAACTGAAGTCCGCGTACGTCGCCGAAGTCGCCGGCGATTACGAAAAAATCCGGATCCAGCACGCAAACCGCAAGGGGCCCGCGCTGATCGCGCTCGATGCGGCGCGCGCCAACGCGTTTCGCGCCGACTGGGCGCACTACACGCCACCCAGACCCGAACTCATCGGCCGGCGCGAATTCAAGCACGCCGACCTGGCGGAACTGGCGCGCTACGTCGACTGGGGGCCGTTCTTCCAGACGTGGGAATTGTCGGGCCCCTTTCCCGCGATTCTCGACGACCCAATCGTCGGCGAGTCCGCGCGCGGGGTGTACGCAGAAGGTCTGGCGATGCTCAAGCGGATCATCGACGGCCGCTGGCTGACCGCGAACGGCGTCGTCGGGTTGCTGCCGGCGAACGCGAACGGCGACGATATCGAGTTCTACGCCGACGCGTCGCGCACTACCGTCGCGCTGACGTGGCGCAACCTGCGCCAGCAGAATCAGCGACCCTCCGGCAAGCCCAACTACTGCCTGGCCGATTTCGTCGCACCCAAGGATTCGGGCATCGCCGACTACGCGGGCATGTTTGCGGTGACCGCCGGATTGGACATCGAAAAGAAGCTCGCCGAGTTCGAAGGCAAGCGGGACGACTACAGCGCGATCATGCTCAAGGCGCTGGCCGACCGATTGGCGGAAGCATTCGCCGAGTGGCTGCACCGGATGGTGCGCCGCGAACTCTGGGGCTATGCGAAAACGGAAACACTCGGCACCGAGGCGCTGATCCGCGAAGAGTATCGCGGCATTCGCCCTGCGCCCGGCTATCCGGCGTGTCCTGAGCACAGCGTGAAGTCGCCGCTGTTCGAATTCCTGCAGGCGCCGAGAATCGGGATGTCGATCACGGAGAGCTACGCCATGCTGCCCGCGGCGTCGGTGTCGGGTTTCTATCTGGCGCATCCGCAGGCGACGTATTTTGCGGTTGGCAAAATCGGTGACGATCAGGTTGCCGATTTCGCGCAGCGCGCCAGTTGCACGCAAGCGCAGGCGCGACGCCTGCTCACGGCCAGCATCGCGTAAGAAAACCAACTTTGCCGAGCGCGCCGTTCTCGGCGCCGTCGATGTGATTGCGTCGACCGTTCGCTTTGGGCGAAAATGCGTTCGACATCACGGGGGAGGCGATGGACAAGCGATTCAAAGGCAAGGTAGTGATCGTCACCGGCGCGAGCGCCGGCATCGGTCAAGCCGCGGCGATCGAGTTCGCGAAGGAAGGCGCGCGCGTGGCCGTGGTCGCGCGCCGTGCCGCCGAGGGCGAGGCGACGGTGCTGCAAATCCGTGCCGTCGGAGGCGACGCGATGTTCATCAAGGCGGATGTCGCGAAGGCGAGCGAGGTCGAGGCGATGGTCGCGACTACCGTCGCAGCCTGGGGACAGCTCGACTGCGCGTTCAACAACGCCGGCATCAGCGGCGACGCACTGATTCTCACGGCACAGCACACCGAAGCCAACTGGGACGCCGTCATGGCGATCAACCTGAAAGGCGTCTTCCTGTGCATGAAGTACCAGATCCCGGAAATGCTCAAGCACGGGCGCGGCGCGATCGTGAACAATTCGTCGGCGTTCGGGCTGGTCGGCAGCACCGCCGGCCACGCGCCTTACGCCGCGAGCAAACACGGCGTGATCGGCCTCACCAAGTCGGCCGCCATCGAGTACGCGAAGCTGGGCATCCGCGTGAACGCGCTGTGTCCCGGCTGGACGCATTCCGAGATGGTCGACGGCGCGCTCGAAGCGCACCCGGAAGTCGGAACCAAGATCACTACCGTCGATGTGCCCATGGGCCGCATCGCTGACCCATCGAAATCGCGCGCGTCGCCGTCTGGCGGTGTTCAGACGATGCCGGCTACGTTACCGGCCAGGCGTTCGCGCCGGATGGCGTCTGGACGGCGCAGTAGGCGCGACGGCTCGTCCGCAGACCTTGCGGGGCGTTGTACCGGGGCCGGGGGCTTTTGGCATACACTTGACGCCGAAGCTGCAGCATCGGCGGGCGTCATCGGCCTAGGTGCGGTGCACTACCCGCGATTGGGAGGCTCCTATGAAAGACGATGCGGTTGCGCCAGACGACCCATCGTCGGCAGTCGAGCGTCGGCTGGCGACGATCCTGATGGCCGACGTGTTCGGCTACAGCCGAATGATGGGAGAGGACGAAGAGCGCACGGTGCGGGTCTTCCGCGGGCATCGTGCGGTTTTCGACGAGCTCCTGAAAGTGCACCGCGGCCGCGTATTCAATACGGCTGGCGACGCAATCCTCGCCGAGTTCCCAAGTGCCGTCGAAGCCGTGCGCTGCGCGACCGAAATCCAGGCGGCGCTGCGCACCCGCAACGAACATTTGCCCGAAGAACAGAGGATGTGGTTCCGGATCGGCATCAATCTGGGCGATGTCATCATCCAGGGCGGCGATCTGCTTGGTGATGGCGTCAACGTCGCGGCGCGCATTCAGAGCATTGCCGAGCCGGGCGGCGTGTGCATCTCGGGTAGCGTTTACGACCAGATCCAGAACAAGCTGACGCTGCAGATCAAGCAACTGGGCGAAAAGAGTTTCAAGAATATTGCCCTCCCGGTCCGGACGTTTTCGATCAGTGACGACGATGCTGCGTCGCCGGGTAGGGTGCGCTTTCGCGCGTCACGCAAGGGTCCGATGGTTGTGACGGGGGCGGTAATCGCCGCGCTGATCGCGGTGGGCGGTGCGACCTATTGGCTGTACCGCGATTACGGGCTGCGGACGGCCGAAGAGGCGCGCCGCGTTGAGGAAGCACAACGCAATACCGAGGCGCAACGCAAAGCTGAGCTGGACAGGGCGGCCGCCGCGGCGGCGCAGAAGGAAGCGAAGCTGCTGGCGGAATTGCAAAGTACGAAAGATGCGTTGACGCAGGCCGAGACGACCAAGCGCAAGGCGGAGCAGGATCGGATCGCGGCGGAAGCCGCGCAACGGGAGGCGAGGATACAGAGCGAACTCAAGTCGGCCAAGGAAGCTTTGCAGAAAGCCGAACAAAGCGAGAAGAATGCCGACGAGGCGCGCAAGGCGGCGAACGCGGCGATGGAAACCGCCGCCGTTGCCGCCAAGAAAGCGGCAGAGGCGGAGCGACAGGCGGCGGCGACGGCCGCACAGAATACTGCGCGCAAAGCCGAAGCCGACACCAAGCCTGCAACCCAGCTCGCCGCCGCGAAAAGTGTCGATCAGTTGGACGGCACGTATATCGGACGCATGTGCTCGATCAACGCCGACGGCTCCACGCGCTGCTGGGGTGTTGGCCTGACCGTGCAACGCGGCGCGCTGTCCGCCACCTGGCCAACGCGATTCAACAACGAGCCGGCGCACGCCAAGGGAACCATCGCTGCGGACGGGGCCATCAAGTTCGCGCTCGACGGCTACTCGCCGAATGGCCGGGTGCTGTCCGGCAGCATGAACGGGCGCCTGGCCGACAACAAGATCACGGTGTCTGGTTTCTGGAGCAACAATTCGCCGATCAATGGAACGTGGTTGCTGAGTCAATGATCGTGACCGCCGAACAGACCACGCCTACGCGCGGCGGCGCGCTTTCCTCGAATGAATCATCTTCGGTCGAGCGCCGGCTGGCGACGATCCTGATTGCCGACGTGTTCGATTACAGCCGGCTGATGTCCGAAGACGAGGAGCGAACCGTACGGACGCTGCGTGGCCACCGCGAAGTGTTCGACCAGCTGCTCAAAGCGCACCGGGGCCGGAGTTTCAATACTGCCGGCGATGCGGCGCTCGCCGAGTTTCCGAGCGCCGTCGAGGCGGTGCGCTGCGCGACCGAAATTCAGACCGCGCTGAGCAGCCGCAACGGACAATTGCCCGTTGCGCAACGGATGTGGTTTCGCATCGGCGTCAATCTGGGTGATGTCATCGTGCAAGAGGGCGACCTGCTTGGCGACGGGGTCAACGTTGCTGCCCGCATCCAGTCGATTGCCGAGCCGGGTGGAGTGTGCATCTCTGGAAGTGTTTATGACCAGATCCAGACCAAGCTGACGCTGCCGATCCGGCCGCTGGGCGAGCAGAGCTTCAAGAATATCGCGCTGCCGATACGTGCCTTCTCGATCAGCGTCGACGATCGAGCGCCACGGCCGCTGGCGCTGCGCTGGCGGACGGCGCGCAAAGGCCCACTGGTGGCGGTAGCAGGAATCCTCGGGCTGATCGCCGTCGGGGCAGCCGGATTCTGGACGTATCGAGACTACGACACGCGGGTCGCGGAGGACACGCGGCTGGCGAAGGAGTCGCAGCGCGTGGCGCAACTGCGGCTCAAGGCCCAACAGGAGCAGGCGGCTGCGGCGGAAGCGAGGAAGGAAGCGGCGCTGCTTGCGCAACTGCAATCCGCGAAGGATGCGCTGGCAAAGGCGGAGGCAACGAAACTCAAGGCGGAACAGGAACGGAGTACCGCCGAGACCGCGCAGCGACAAGTCAAGCTGCAGGACGAGGTGAAATCCGCGAGAGAGGTCGTGCAAAAAGCGCAGCAACGCGAAAAGAGCGCCGAAGATGCGGTCAAGGCGGCGAGCGCTGCGGCGCAAAGTGCGACGGCGGCCGTGCCGAAGGTCGCGGAAACGCCCGCGCCCGCCGATGTGAGCGCCTCGCGTCAACCCGCCGCGGCGCAAGCCGCGATGAGCGCAAACCCTGCCCCACCGAGTCCCGTGGTCGACGCGAAGAGCGTGGACCGTTTCGACGGCGTCTACACGGGCCAGATGTGCGCGCCTCACGTCGACAACACGATGCGTTGCTGGGACGTCGTCTTGAAGGCCAAGCAGGGCGCATTGTCCGCGGTGTGGCCGAGCCCTTGGAGTACGCAGCTTGCCAGGGCGAGCGGGACGATTTCACCAGAGGGCAACGTGGAGTTATCGCTTGCCGGCTTCAGGGCCAGCGATGGCCGCCCCAATCCGGGCAACATGGCGGGGCGCTGGTCGGGGAACACCATTACGGCAGCGGGCTCCTGGACCTACGGCGGTCCGGTCAACGCGGTGTGGAAGTGGACGCCGGGCACGCCGAGGCCGACGGACGAGCAGCAAGCCGCGGGGATCGACGATGGAACGAATGACGATGCGCAAGGTTCGCGCACGGGGGGCGGTCGTCATCGACGCCGATGAGCCCGGCTTGAGTGCGCGCCGCGCGGAACGAACATGACGAACGCAACCAGTAAATGGCGGCTGCGTGGCGTGCGGGTGGTGCACGCCGACGAACTCGACGTCAACACAGCGCAGACCGCAGGGATGAACCGCGCCGCGGCGATCACCGCCGCGCGCGCCGGCGCCGAAAAATTGTGGGCCGGCACCGTAGTGATTCACCCGAAGGCGAAGACTGGCGCGCATCACCACGGCCCGGTCGAAAGCGTGATCTACGTCGTCAGCGGCAGAGCACGCATGAAATGGGGTGACCGCCTCGAATTCACTGCCGAGGCGGGCCCCGGCGACTTCATCTACGTGCCACCGTTCGTTCCCCATCAGGAAATCAACGCCAACGACGATCAACCGCTCTCGTGCGTGCTGGTGCGCAGCGGGCAGGAACCGGTCGTCGTCAATCTCGATTTGCCCAACGTCGAGCCCAATCCGGAGGAAGTGCACTGGATCGACAACATTCATCCGGCGCCCAAGTGATCTTCGGCGACGGCTGAACCGGACCGTTCAGAACTCCAATGCGCTATTCGCGGATCATCGCCCGGTTTCCGATCAGCCGCCGCTTGCTGCTGATCATCTGGCCATTCCTTGCGATCGTTGTCTTGCTGGTGCTGCTCGGCGTCGGCAGCGTCGATATCCTGTCGTCGGTGCGTGCGTACGTCGGCGGTGAGAGCCTGTGGTCCAAGGCGCAAAAGGATGCGGCCTACTACCTGAACAACTACGCGCGCAATCGCTCTCCGGACGACTATCGCCGTTTTACGGAAGCCATCGCCGTGCCGCTCGGCGATCGCGTCGCGCGCGAAGAGCTGGAGAAACCCACCCCCGACCTGGATGCCGTGCGGCACGGTTTTGTCGTGGGCAGGAATCACGCCGACGACATTGCAGGGATGATCCGGCTGTTCCGCGTGTTCCGCAACGTGAGTTACATCGATCGTGCGATCGTCATCTGGGCAGAGGCCGACCAAAACATTACCGAGCTGGTTGCCGCGGCCGGCGAATTGCACCGACTGATCGGCATCGATGCCGACCCCACACAACTGCGCCCGGTGCTCGAACGCATCGATGAAATCAACGCCAGCCTGACGCCCCTCGAGGACGCGTTCTCCTACACGCTGGGACAGGCGTCGCGCGTGGCGCAACTGGTGCTTGTCGTCGTGACCACGATCATCGCGATCAGCCTGGTGCTGCTGGGCATCGTGCTGTCGCGGCGCATGCTGCGCGAAAGCGACGCCTTCGAAAACGCCCTGCGATTGAGCGAAGAGCGGTTCGCGCTGGCGGTGATCGGCAGCAACGACGGTCTGTGGGATTGGAATGTGGTTACCGGCGAGATGTATCTGTCTCCACGGACCAAGGAGCTGGCGGGCTACGCGGACCACGAGATTCAGAACACGCCAGGCGCATTTCTCGAGCTGCTGCATCCGGACGACCGCCCTGACGCGGTGGCAGCAATCCGCGCCCACTTGCGCGACGATCGTGCCTACGACATGGAATTCCGGTGCCTGGCCAAGAGCGGCGAGTACCGCTGGCTGAGAGCGCGCGGACGGTCGGTGCGCAACGCCCAGGGTTGGGCGGTGCGCATGGCGGGCTCGGTCACCGACATTACGGATCGCAAGCTTGCGGACACCCACCTGTTCGCGGAGAAGGAACGCGCGCAGGTTACGCTCGAATCGATCGGTGACGCAGTCATCACGACCGATGTCAACGGGCTCATCGACTATCTCAATCCGGTGGCCGAGGCGTTGACGGGCTGGCGCACGGCCGAGGCGCGCGGACAGTTTTTGCAGATCGTTTGCCAGACGCTCGACGAAACTACGCGCAAGCCGCTGTCCAACCCGGTCGAGGTCGTGCTGCGTGAAGGCTCCAGCATCAAGGTTGCGGCCAACGTGCTGTTGCTCCGGCGCGATGGAACCGAGATCGCGATAAACGAGACTGCGGCGCCGATCCGCGATCGCGCGGGTGCGATCGCGGGCGTAGTGCTGGTGCTGCACGACGTGCGGCGCGAGCGCGAATATGCGACGGAGTTGTCGTATCAGGCGAGCCATGACGCGCTTACCGGATTGATCAACCGCCGCGAGTTCGAAAATCGCCTGAGCCTGGCACTCGCAAGCGCGCGTGAGTTCGGCCGCAATCACGCGATGATGTATCTCGATCTCGACCAGTTCAAGCTGGTCAACGACACCTCCGGCCATGCCGCTGGCGACGAACTCATGCGTCAGGTCAGCATGCTGCTGCAGGAGCGGCTGCGCGAAGGCGACACGCTGGCGCGCCTGGGCGGCGACGAGTTCGGCGTGTTGCTCGAGAACTGCCCGGCCGAGCATGCCGCCAGGATCGCCGACGAGTTGCGCCAGACGGTGACCGACTTTCATTTCGTGTGGCACGTCCGCTCGTTCACGATCGGCGTCAGCATCGGCCTGGTCAACATTGCCGATGGTGCGATGACGCTCGCCGACGTGCTGAGCGCAGGCGACGCGGCGTGCTACGTGGCCAAGGAGAAGGGCCGCAACCGCGTGCAGGTCTATCACGCCAAGGACAGCGAGCTGGCGGTGCGCCACGGCGAGATGGAATGGGTGGCGCGCATCCACGGCGCGCTCGACGCGGACAGGTTCTGCCTCTATTCGCAGGAGATTGTCGCGGTGAACGACCCGGCGCGACCGGCGGCGATGTTCGAACTCCTGGTGCGCATGATCGACGAGCGCGACCAGCTGGTGCCGCCCATGGCGTTCATCCCGGCGGCCGAGCGCTACAGTCTGATGCCCGCCGTCGACCGGTGGGTGATCCATACGGCGTTCACGACGATCGCCAGCGTGCATGCCCGTACGGGCGCGGGCGCGACCTACATGATCAACCTTTCGGGGGCATCGATCGGCGACGAGCGCTTTCTCGATTTCATCCGCGAGGAACTGTTGCAGGCGGGAATCGCCGGCAGCGGCGTGTGTTTCGAAATCACCGAGACGGCCGCGATCGCCAACCTCGGCAAGGCGGCGCACTTCATCGCCGAGTTGCGGGCGCTGGGCTGCCGTTTTTCGCTGGACGACTTCGGCGCCGGGATGTCCTCGTTCGGCTATCTCAAGCACCTGCCCGTCGATTTTCTCAAGATCGACGGCAGCTTCGTCACCGACATGCTCGTCGACCCGATCGACAGCGCGATGGTCGAAGCCATCAACCGCATCGGTCACGTGATGGGCAAGCAGACGATCGCCGAGTTCGTGGAAAGCGACCTGATCCTCGCGAGCCTGCGCCGCATCGGGGTCGACTACGCTCAGGGATTCGGCATTGCGCGACCCAAACCGTTTCTCGCCGGCGATGTGCGGCGACGGGTAAGCGCGGGTTCGAACTAGGCGTACTTCAGATAGTCCGGCCGCCGTCGACGGGCAATTCCACGCCGGTGATGAATTTCGCGGCGTCGCTTGCGAGATAAAGGGTCGCGTTGGCGACGTCTTCGGGCGTGGACATGCGCCCGAGCGGAATGCCCGCGATGACCCGGGCGCGATTCTCGGGCGTGTTCGGCGCGCCAAGGAATTGCTCGATCAAGCCCGTCACACCCATGACCGGGCATACGGCGTTGACGCGGATGTTGTCCGGACCCAACTCCGCCGCCATCGACTTCGACAGCAGGTTGACCGCGCCCTTCGATGCGTTGTACCAGGTGAGACCCGGCCGCGGCCGCATGCCGGCGGTCGAGCCGATGTTGATAATCACGCCTTGCTTGCGTTGGCGCATCAGTGGGATCACCGCTTGCGCCATGTAGTAGATCGATTTAACGTTGACGGCGAAAACCTTGTCGAAGGTCGCTTCGTCGACGTCGAGCATAGGCTGGCTGCGGTGCGTCGTGCCGGCGTTGTTCACGACAATGTCCGGCGGGCCGAATGCGTCTACGCAGGCCTTGACTGCCGCGTGTACGCTCTCGCGGTCGGCGACATCGCAATGTCGCGCCTTGGCCCGCGGGCCGATCTCTGCGGCCACTTTTTCGGCTTTAGCGAGGTCGAGATCAGCGAGCAACACGCGCGCACCTTCTGTCGCGAACAGTCGCGCTATCCCTTCGCCGAACCCACCCGCCGCGCCGGTGACAATCGCGACCTTACCGTCGAGCTGTCCCATGAGTGCTTGCCCAATCCGCCGCGGCCTCTTTTGACCACAGGAAAATATTGACTGCTATGCGTCGGCCGCAGCCGTGACTCGCTTTGCCGTCGATCCCCTTGCTACGCGCGGGGCCCCTCGCCGGGTAGCTCGCACGGCTAGTCAATGCACGAAAAGGCGAGGACTTCGGCCGGGTCGTCCTGGTAGGCGTGGCCGAAACTGACGCGACCGCGGCCACGCAGCACGAGCTCCTCGCGCCGCAACGCCATTTCCGGCTCGCCCTCGACGGTGACGTACGTGCCATTGGAGCTGTGATCGATGAGCACGAACTTGTCGCGGCGACGCTCGATGCGCGCGTGCAGGCGTGACGCCTTGCGATCGGCGATCATCACGTCGTTCTGCTGGTCGCGCCCGAGCGTCAATACCGAGTGCGCGGCGCCGAGCTCGATGTCGCGCGTGCCGTGCTTGAGTTTGACGCTGGCCGGCGCGATCGCCTGCCGCGGCGACATCATCGTCATCTCGTCTTCCGACTCCTGCCACGTCAACTCGAACAGCCCGATGTCCTGCTCCTTGCCCCGGAGCGTGTGGGCGTCCTGGTCGCGTGTGCGCTGCTTCATCGCGGGCGACAGCTCGCCGGCCGTGTGGGCCGACGTGAATATCTGGCCGCCCTTGGCGAAGTCGGTCAGGCGCGCCGCGACGTTGACGCAGTCGCCAAAGACGTCGCCCGCATCCTCGATCGCCGGGCCGGAATGGAAGCCGACATGCATCGCGATCGGCGCGCCTTTGCTGGTGCGCTGCTTGGACATGTTGAGCTGGATTTCGATCGCCGCCTGGGCAGCGCGGTCCGCCTCGGCGAACGCAGCCATGACTTCGTCGCCGATGGTCTTGATGACGCGTCCGCCGCCGTCCTCGCATATCCGCTTGACGATGCCGAGGCAGCGATCAATGGTCTCCTGCGCCTCCAAATTGCCCAGCGCCTCGTATAACTTGGTGCTGGCGGTGATATCGGCGAACAGAACGACCAGGTTGTTGGTAGGCGTGCTCATGCGGGAAATGTCGACATTATTTGCGCAAGTATAAGGCAAGTCGTCCATGCGGGCTTTCGGCACGTCGGATGGGGAGTATTCACGTTGACTTGATAAGGGGCGCAGCCTAGTATGTTTCGCTCTGCACCGATAAATGTCCGTCGGGCTGCGAATTCCCCTAAATGAAGATGAATAGACTCTTGTTCGGATGCATTTGGCTTGTGGCGGCGATGCCATGCCTCGGCGCGGAAGTCGGCATCGTGACGCTCCTTGACGGCAAGCCCAAGCTGCTGCGCGGGACGGCCTGGTTCACGCTGGTCGAGGGCGCGCGCATTCGGGATACCGATGTCATCGACGTGCCTGAAAAGGCTCAAATGCAGCTGGAAATGGTGGATGGTGGTGTGCTGAGCCTAATCGGTCCGGGGGCCATCTATGCCGTTTCCATGACGGCTGGCGACGCCAAGCTGCGCCCGGCGGCGGAATTCTGGCTCAGCAAAGGCTGGCTCAAGCTCGACACCAAGGTCACGGCGACCCGCCTTCGTATGCGATCGGGGCTGGGCTCGATCGTGACGGCGGATGCGGCGGCGGTCATCCGCCTGACGGGTGACACGTTGGATGTATTTGTGGAGACGGGTAGCGCGAAGGTCGTGGAGCCGGGCAAGTCGGACAGCGCCGGAATCGACGTCAAAGGCGGCGGATTTGCCAGTCGTGGCGCCGGCAAGGCCTTGGTCTCGGCCGAGCGCGCACCGGCCGCATTCGTGGGCGCGCTTCCGCGTGACTTCATGGATGCGCTGCCACTGCGCGCGTCGCGCTTCGCCACCGCAAGGGAGCCGGTGCAGGAGCGCGAAGCCACCTATCCCGAAGTGCAAACCTGGCTCTCCGGGCCGTATCGCGTGAGCTTCATGAAGCGGTTCGAGCCGAAGCTTGCCGATCCAGTCTTCAAGGCTGCGGTCGATGCCAACAGCAAGGCCACGCCGGAGTGGGTGACCGTCGCCAAACCGCCGCCCCCGCCTGCGAAGGTCGAGCCGCCGAAGGAAGAGAAGAAGGCCGCCGAACCCGAACGTACCTGGCGTTGGCCGTGGGAAAAGGCCGGCGGTAAATAGCAGACGGCAGAAAGCTGGCGGAAAATAGCAGGACAACCGGAGCCGACGTGAACCTGATCTGGAAATTCAACGCCGCGCTGATCGCCATTTTTGCGGTCGGCTTCACCGTCGCGGGCTTCGTGGCCAATAGCGTTCTGCAGAACAACGCGCGAGAGGAAGTCCTGCAGCACGCCCGGCTCATGATCGATGCGGCGTCGTCGACGGCCAACTACACCAACACCCAAGTCAGGCCGCTGCTGGAAACGCAGCTCAAGTACAAGTTCCTGCCGCAAGCCGTTCCGAACTTCGCGTCGACGGAGCAATTCAACGACCTGCGCAAGAAGTACCCCAACTACGCCTACAAGGAAGCGACGCTCAATCCGACCAATCCGCGCGACCATGCGACGGAATGGGAGGTCGATGTCGTCAACACGTTCCGCCAGAATCCCTCGCGCCTCGAGGTTATTGGCGAGCGCGACACGCCCGACGGCCGTTCGCTGTATCTCGCCCGGCCGATCCAGATCAAGGATCCCGCATGCCTCGTCTGCCACAGCACGCCGGACGCCGCCCCGCGCACGATGATCGAGACCTACGGCTCGAACAACGGTTTCGGCTGGAAGGTGAACGACATCGTCGGCGCGCAGGTCGTGTCGTTGCCGATGGCGGTGCCAGTCCAACGCGCTAGCTTCACGTTCCGCGTGTTCCTGATATCGATGGCGGCCATTTTCCTGTTCACGATCGTCATGCTCAACCTGCTGTTGTACGCGGTGGTGATCCGCCGCGTGAAGCGGCTGTCCAAGCTCGCGGACGAAGTGAGCCTGGGCAATCTCGATGCCGGCGATTTCCGCACGGGCAGCCACGACGAGATCGGCGTGCTGACCGAGGCGCTGAACCGGATGAAGGCCAGCATGGTCCAAGCGATCAAGATGCTGGAAGGATAGACTACGGTCGCCCTATGGCTGATCCCGCAAAAATTGGCAAATACGACATCCAGAGCGTGCTCGGCAAGGGCGCGATGGGTGTCGTCTACAAGGCATTCGACCCCGGGATCGAGCGCGTCGTGGCGATCAAGACCGTGCGCAAGGACCTGGTCGATCCCGACCTGGTCGAGCAGTCGATGGCGCGCTTCAAGAATGAGGCGGTGGCGGCAGGGCGGCTTCTGCACCCCAATATCGTCAGCGTGTACGAGTATGGCGAAGACGATGCCAACGCGTTCATCGTCATGGAATTCGTCGAGGGCACCGGCTTGCGGGAATTTCTCAACCGTGGCGCAAACTTCGATCTCGGCCAGATCTCCGCGATGATGACGCAATTGCTGCAGGCGCTGGATTTCGCGCACGAGCGCGGCGTAGTCCATCGCGATATCAAGCCGGCAAACCTGATCCTGACCAAGAATGGCGCGCTCAAGGTCGCGGATTTTGGCATCGCCCGCATCGACACGTCCAACCTGACGACGATGGGCATGGTGATGGGCACGCCGTCGTATATGTCGCCGGAACAGTGCCAGGGCCAGACCGTGGACCGGCGCTCGGATCTGTTCAGCGCCGCCGTCGTGCTCTACGAATTGCTCGCCGGCGAGAAGCCGTTTTCGGGCGCGCTCGAAACGATCGGCTACAAGATCTGCCACGAGAACCCGCGCCCGCCATCGACCATCGCGCGCCTGTCCTTGTCGCCGACGATCGACGCGGTGGTTGCGACGGCGCTCGAAAAGAATCCGGAAGCGCGGTTTCAGAATGCGCGCGCTTTCAACCGCGCGCTGCGTCAGGCGTGCGACACGCTGGTGGCTGACGACGCGCTGGGCGCCACCGAGATCAACCTTGCCGCCGTCAGGATGGGCCCGCCGCCCGTTACCGCCGCATGGGACGACACCCTGCTGCGGACGGTCGAGAGGCAGCTCGCAACTTACCTCGGCCCGATGGCCAAGGTCATGATCCGCAAAGCCGCCGCGCAGACGCGGGATGTCGGCGAGCTTTACGCGATGCTGGCCGAAGGCATTACCGACCCCAAAGGCCGTCAGCGTTTCATCGACAGCATTCCCGGCGGGACGAGCCCGCCGCGCGTCGTCGCGACAGGACAGACCGCGAAGACCCAAACGCTGCCGCTGGACCAGGACTTCGTCGACCAGACGACCATGCGCCTCGCGGCGTACCTCGGACCCATCGCCAAGGTCGTGGTCAACCGGGCGGCGCAAAAGGCGGCCAGCCAACATGAATTCGTACAGCTGGTCGCCGGTCACCTGGGCAGCCAGGAGCGGGGCGCTTTTCTGCGCGAGATCGGATTCTCCGAGCGGTAGTATCGAAGTTCGGCCATCCGCCGATGTTGCGCCATTTCCGATGAGCGACTTCTATCACAGCCGCAGCCGCGAGCTGCAGGACCGCTTCGACACGCGTCGCCTGGCCGATCGCATCGCGCAGCGCCTGGTCGTCGACCACATCGACGACGCGGACCGCGCGTTCATCGAAAGCCGCGACATGTTCTTCCTCGCGACGACCGATGCGGAAGGTTTGCCGAGCTGTTCCTACAAGGGCGGCGATCCGGGCTTCGTGCGCGTGGTCGACGCGCGCACGATCGCGTTTCCGAATTTCGACGGCAACGGCATGTTCCTGTCGATGGGCAACGTGCTGCAAACCCGCAAGGTGGGGCTGCTGTTCATCGATTTCGAAAAGCCGCGCCGGCTGCGACTTTCCGGCGAGGCGAGTATTTCATCGGACGACCCATGGCTTGCCGATTGTCCGGAGGCGCAGTTCATCGTTCGGATTGCCGTGACCCAGGTGTTTCCAAACTGCCCGCGTTACATCCACCGCTACACGCTGGTCGAGCGTTCACCCTACGTGCCACACGCCGGGTGTTCCACGCCGGTGCCGAACTGGAAGAAGAGCGACTGGGCAAGCGACGTGCTGCCCGAGGGCGATCCCGCAAGAGGCTAAGGGACTTCGAGCAAGCGCTTGCGGTGCCAGTCGGCGATCGACTCGTCGGGATATTCGGCGAAATGCTTGTGGCCGCGTCCCTTCGGCACGTCGGCCCACGGCACCGCGAAGTCGAGCATGATCTCGACGTCTTCCGGTGGTTTTGGCAACGGCGTGTCGATCGCCGATGCGAACGGATAGACCCAATCCTTCCACCGTGGATCCCAGGCCCACAGCGCGCTGGCGCATTTCGCGCAGAAATGGCGCCGCGCCTTCGACAGCATGGTGCGCGTGGCCCCTTCCTCCTTGATCCGCGCGCGATAGACCGCGATGTTTCTCGAGCCACGCACCTTGAGCGTTGCGGTCTCGCCCATGATGTTGATGGCGTAGCCGCCGCCGCCCGCGGTCTTGCGGCAGATCGAGCAATAGCAGCGCATG
>Ga0066789_10000283_pt1 | contig 19284 bp, 16 predicted proteins | sample OrgsoiDNA2013049_FD_70960 | JGI IMG/M metagenome (GOLD analysis project Ga0066789, IMG submission 70960) | Permafrost soil microbial communities from the Arctic, to analyse light accelerated degradation of dissolved organic matter (DOM) -... | ecosystem: Environmental > Terrestrial > Soil >...
GCTGACACTCACCGCAACGTAGATCAGTTCTTTGGTGAGCGGGTCGAGGGCACCGGGCGCCATGATCTGTTTGATGTCCGCCCACGTGCGTTTGAGTGTGGCCGGGTCGTTGGCCAGCGCCTTCCAGAAATTATTGATCCAGTCGGTCTTGCGGGTGGCCATGATGTCGTCATAAACCGCACGCACTTCAGGACTGGCATCTGCGTATTCGATGAGGCCCAGGGTCGCCATTTCACGTCTCCCAAGAAAACCCAAAAACTTTTACCACAGAGGACATGGAGGGTCACAGAGTAGTTCGTTAATATCTTTTTCCTCTGTGAACCTCAGCGTCCTCTGTGGTTAAAGCTTTTCTTCCGGCAGCTCCATTGCAGATTCAGTCAAGCCCACCTTGCGCGAGTGGAACCAGCTCATGTGCGGCATGGGGCGTTCGACCCGGCGGCGGACTGCGATCAATTCGGCGGTGATGGCGACTGCGATTTCTTCCGGAGTGATGGCGCCGATATCGAGTCCCACGGGAGCATGCACCCGCTCGAACAATTTCTCCGTGAGGCCCTCTTTCACCAACTCGCGGAAAATCGTAATCGTTTTGCGCTTGGATCCGATCATTCCGATGTAGCGGGCCTGGGTCTGAACGGCCCAGCGCAAGACGCGCATATCGTCGCGATGGCCGCGGGTGACGATCACTATGTAGGAAGTTTCATTCGGAGTCAGGCGCGCCATGGCCTGATCGAAATCTTCGGCGATGACTTCTTTGGCCTGCGGAAAGCGTTCGCGGTTGGCGTAACTCTCGCGGTCGTCAATGACATTGACATCAAAGCCAGCGGTTTTAGCAATTTTGTAAAGACTTAATGCCACATGGCCTGCGCCGAAAACATAAAGTAACGCTGGAGGTAGGATCGGCTCGATAAAAATATCTACCGTACCGCCGCAAACCAGGCCGGTATCGTATTTGGGATTCTGATTCAGATTGAAAGTGACGGTGCGCGGCTTTTCGCTCTCCATGACTTCGCGCGCGGCCTGCCAGACCTCTGCCTCGACGCATCCGCCGCCGACGGTGCCGACGATCGAGCCGTCATCGCGGATGAGCATCTTCGCGGTCTCGAACGACGGAATGGATCCGCGCACGTTGACGATGGTGGCGACGGCGCCGCGGCGGCCTTCACTTCTAAGTTTGACGATTTGCTCGTAGATGTCCATCTGCAGGTGATTATTGGATTTTTCCACATCGCAAGTCAAACCAGGGGTGCGGTATTATAAGGGCAGCCACGGCGGGGTTCGATGGCGGGAGCGCTCTGCTTACCGTAGGCCCCGACAGCCGGGGCCCTTTTCATTTGGCTCCGGACTTCAACCTGGAAAAATCGGGAGCTTGCCATGAAAAAGTCCGACCTGCTGCACACCACCGTGGACCACTACGACATCAAAGCCGTCAACGTCGTTCCCATGATTGAGATGATGGAGAAAACCGCTTTCCAGGCGCGCAATCTGGCCCGCGCCGCCAAGATCGTCGATGAAATGGTTGCCGACAAAGACTGCGGCATCGTCCTCACGCTTGCGGGCAGTCTGATTTCCGCCGGACAGAAGGGAATTATTCTCGACATGATGCGCTCGAACATGGTGGATGCGATTGTTTCCACGGGGGCGAATATCGTAGACCAGGATTTCTTTGAAGCCCTCGGTTTCCGCCACTATCAGGGCACGCCGTTTTCTTCGGACAACGATCTGCGCGAACGCCACATTGATCGCATCTACGACACCTACATCGACGAAGACGAACTTCGCAACTGCGACGAAACCATCCACAAGATTGCCGAGTCGCTGGAGCCGCGTCCTTATTCCAGCCGTGAGTTTGTCCGCGAGATGGGCAAGTATCTGGAAAAGAACTTTCCTAAGGCGGACAGCATCGTGCTCGAAGCCTATCGCCGGAATATTCCTATCTTCGTGCCGGCGTTTTCCGATTGTTCGGCGGGATTCGGGCTGGTTTTCCATCAGGTTTCGCGTATGCAGGAAGGCAAGCCTTACGCCTCGATTGATTCGGTTGCGGACTTCCGCGAACTCACGCAGATCAAGATTGAAAGCGGCGTGACTGGCCTGATCATGCTCGGCGGCGGCGTGCCCAAGAACTTTGTGCAGGACATCGTGGTCTCTGCCGAATTTCTGGGATACGAAGCGGACATGCACAAATACGCTGTGCAGCTTACCGTTGCCGACGAGCGCGACGGCGCGCTTTCCGGATCGACTCTGAAGGAAGCGAATTCCTGGGGGAAAGTCGATCTGGCCAAAGAACAGATGGTCTACGGAGAAATCACCGTGACCCTCCCGCTCATCGCCGGATACGCCTACCACAAGGGTTCGTGGAAGAATCGCAAGGCGCGCAATTTCGCGGAGATGTTCTCCAAGCCCTCGACGCTGAAGGCCGAAGGGTACGCGGAACTGGCTGCCAAATAGGGCCGGCAAAGCCGCGAGTAAAACAAAAGCCCCGGGTCATCACTCTGGGGCTTTTTCAATTGAACATTGCCAAAAAACGTTCACAGACGGCAGTTGTGATAGTTTGATCGGCGAGGAATCTGCATGAGAGCTGTTCGCATTCACGAGTTTGGCGGGCCGGAGGTGCTTCGCTACGAAGACATCCCGGAGCCACAACTTCGCAAAGATCAAGTACTGGTTCGCGTGAAAGCTTGCGCGATGAATCATCTTGACCTCTGGGTGCGCGGGGGCCTGCCGGGGGTGAAGCTGCCACATATTCTCGGAAGCGACGTCGCCGGGGAAATCGTTGAGGTGGGCGAGTATGTCTCCGGATTCAAGCCGGGACAGCGCGTCCTGCTGGCGCCGATGCGCTTCTGCGGGCGCTGCTTGAAGTGCGTGGCCGGATTGCAGAATCAGTGCCGCGAGTTCACTGTGCTGGGCAATGCAGTTGACGGCGGCAATTGCGAACTGATCGCGGTGCCGGCGGTGAACGTAGTCCCCATCCCCGACTCTGCGAACCTGGATTTCAATCAGGCAGCTAGCGTTCCTCTGGTTTTCACTACCGGCTGGCATATGCTTACAGGGCGGGCGGCGATTCGTCCCGGACAGACCGTTCTGGTTTTGGGAGCGAACTCCGGCGTAGGGATTGCCGGCATCCAGATCGCGAAGCTGTTCCACTGCACGGTGATTGCGACCGCAGGGGATGATCGGAAGGCTGCACTGGCCCGTGAGCTTGGCGCCGACTACGTTATCAACCACTACAAGCAGAAAATTTCCGAAGAAGTTCGCCGGATTACGAACAAAGAAGGTGTGGATATCGTGATGGAGCACGTCGGCCCGGCCACATGGGACGAGAGCGTGCGCTCGCTCAAACCGGCCGGAACGCTGGTGACGTGCGGCGCGACCACCGGGCCGCAGGCGACAATTGATCTGCGCTTCGTGTTCTCACGGCAGCTCTCGATATTGGGTTCTTATATGGGAACCATGGGCGAGATGCACGAAGTGTTGAAGCACGTTTTCGGCGGACGGTTGAAGCCAGTTGTGGACCGGATGTTCCCGCTGAGCGAAACCCGCGCTGCCCACGAGTACATGGAGAAGAGTCAGATGTTCGGAAAGATTGTCATTAACCCCTAAGATCATTCACCCCAGAGGCACAGTGCCACAGAGAAAGCCGCGCTGAGCTTTTTCGGCACACCCCTTTATGGTTTTCGAGATCCCCCAGTTTTCTCTCTCGCACTGTGTCTCTGTGGTGAATCTGGTTTAGAATATCCTCGATGGAAAAGACACTGGATTTCGGGCCGTACGTAGATATCGAAAACGGCCAGCGCGTCGTCAAGGAGCTCGAGTACGGCAATCCAACGCCGGAAGGTGTGGTGCTCACGACGGTGGACAATGTCGTCAACTGGATGCGCAAGAATTCCATCTGGCCAATGACTTTCGGGCTGGCTTGCTGCGCGATCGAGATGATGTCGATGGGCGCGTCGCGGTTTGATATTGCTCGTTTCGGCGCCGAAGTTTTTCGGCCGTCGCCGCGCCAGTCGGACCTGATGATCATTGCCGGACGCGTCTCCAACAAAATGGCGCCGGTCATCCGCCAGCTCTGGGAGCAGATGCCTGAACCCAAGTGGGTGATTTCCATGGGCGCGTGCGCGACCTCGGGCGGCGTGTTCAATAACTACGCTCTGGTGCAGAGTGTGAATCAGGTTATCCCGGTGGATATTTACGTTCCCGGCTGCCCGCCGCGTCCGGAGCAGTTGATTTATGCCATCACCCTGCTGCAGCAGAAAATCCAGCAGGAGCGCGGGACGATCAAGCGGGCGTTCAACATCGGTAGTTAGGACCAGCTCCCTAAAAGCAGAAGCCCTTCCTGCACGAATTCCTTCGTGGTGCTATCTTTTGGTGCGTTATCTGACTCGTGCCAGGAGGCACTCCGAATGCCGGTCGATCGCAGACAATTTCTATCTGGCGTTACATTAGCGGCTGCTGGGATGAAGTTGTTGCCCGAGACTTGGGCGCTCGCGGCGGACGATCACGTCCCTGCCAGCAACTCCGCCGCGAAAGCCTACGGCTCCGGCTATTTCGGCAACTGGATCGAAGACGAATTCGGTCTGCCTGCATTCCACTACACCTGCGATCAGATCAACGATCCCAAAGCGGTTACCCAGGTAAATCCCGGCCATCTTTCGGAGACCGACCACATTCATCAGGTCGGGAATGATCGCATCGTGGGCATCGCGTCCAACTACGGGCATGTGCGGGTGCGGCAGGACGAAGGCGCGCCGAAATTTCTAAACGACTTCGCACCCGACCGAGGCCAGTTCGCCGGCGGGTTCGGCTATTTGACCGACGGCAAAGCGAGGTTGAGCACCTACTATCCGGGGAATGCAAAAACCTTCGAGCGCACTTTCGGGATTGGATATTTCCGCAAGAAGGTGGTCGGGGGGGATTACGCGATTGATCAGGTCATCCTCGCGCCTTTTGGTGACGATCCGGCATTAGTGTCGCGAGTGACAATCACCAACCACGGCAAGTCTGAAGCCAACCTGCGCTGGGTTGAGTACTGGGGCTGCCAGCTCTACCAGTTTTCTTTCCGCGGATTCATGCAGGGATTTTCCGGAAAGAGCATGCACGAATTGCGTCGAGATTTTGCGACTCGCTTTGAGCATCAATTCAAGAAACTCGCCGACGGTTCGGGTTTGCTGGAGCGCAAGGAATTTATCGGGCGCGACCAGACTGAGGAGCGCCAGTTTCAGGGCATGGTCGCGTATCTGGAGAAAAACCCGAATTCATTCCTGACCGCGCCCGACAAGAATGCTCCGAAGGACGCTGATTTCGACGATCTCAATCCACCGCCTACGTTTCTTGTGTCGCTGGATAATCCCTCGGACGGGATGACGACGAATGGGAAGGATTTCTTTGGGGCCGGCGGTGTCAACAATCCCAGCGGTCTTAACCACAATCTGGATGGAGATCTCAGCAAAACCGGTCCGGAGAGCGCTCTGCTGCTCGAACGCCGGCTCACGCTGAAACCGGGCGAGAGTCGCACTCTGACGTTCCTTTATGGCTATCTGCCGAGCGGATTCGATCTGGACTCGTTGGCGACCAAATACCGCAAGAATGCCCAGACCGCCCTCGCGGAATCGAGCCAGAAGTGGAAGAAAAGCGGTCTGCGATTCAGCACCGAAAGCGAGCCGTGGGTTGAGCGCGAAGTTACGTGGAACCATTACTGCCTGCGTAGCGGTCTGACCTACGACAATTTTTTTCACCAGCACATTCTTTCGCAAGCCAGTATTTATCAGTACGTGATGGGATTTCAGGGAGCAGCGCGCGATCCGCTGCAGCATGTGCTGCCGTTTCTGTTCAGCGATCCGGAGATGGTGAAGGAAGTCCTGCGTTACACCTTGAAGGAAGTTCGCCCGGACGGGTCGATGCCTTACGGGATTGTCGGCCACGGGATGCCCATGCCGACGACCAGCGACAACTCCAGCGACATGCCGATGTGGCTGCTGTGGACGGTGAGCGAATATGTTTTGGCGACCCGCGATGTCCGATTTCTTGATTCCGATGTAGTTCCGGCCTATGGCAAGCAAGAAAAGGCAACCGTGCGCGCGTTGTTGGCACGTTGCTATAAACATCTGATCGAAGACGTGAAAACCGGCGAGCACGGCCTGATGCGCATGCTGCATGATGATTGGAATGACGCGCTGGTGCCGGGATGGGTCCCGCAAGCCTCGCTCGATGAGTGTGTGGCGAAGGGCGAGAGCGTGCTCAATTCGGCGATGGCTGCTTATGTCTTCGATTACTATGCGCTACTGCTGGCTTACGCGGGCGATGAGGATCGTTCGGTCTCTCTGATTCGCCGCAAGGCCGAAGAGCACAGAAACGCAGTGCAGCAACAATGGACCGGAAAATGGTTCCGTCGCGCATGGCTTGGGCCAACTCAGGGATGGCTGGGTGAAAAAGGAATGTGGATCGAGCCACAGCCGTGGGCGATCATCGGCCGAATCACCAGCGAGGAACAGACGCCCATCCTGGTAAAGGCAATCGACGAGCAGCTTCGCCGCACTTCTCCGATCGGAGCAATTCAACTCAGCGACAGTCCTGACCGGATTGCCCACGGGGTTTGGAAGATGGAGCCGGGGACGCAGGTGGATGGCGGCGTCTGGCCTTCGCTGAACCAGACTCTCATCTGGGCGCTGGCTGGTATCGACGGCGCGATAGCATGGGATGAGTGGAAGAAAAATTCCTTTGCGCGCCATGCCGAGGTATATCCGGAGGTTTGGTATGGAACCTGGAGCGGACCCGATGTGTTGAATTCGGCCTCAAGCAAAAAGCCGGGCGAAACGACTGGAGGCGCTCCTTTTGGGTGGACGGATTTCCCTGTGCTCAACATGCATACTCACGCCTGCCCGCTCTACTCGTTGGCGAAACTGCTGGGCCTGAAATTCACTGAGACGGGCGTAGTTTTGGCTCCGAGCCTCCCGCTGAATTCCTTCCGATTCGAATCACCGCTGCTGGGACTGATTAAATCGCTGCACGGGTACGACGGCTGGTACAACCCGTCGTCGCGCAACACTTGGAGCGTGCGGCTTTCGCTTTCCGCTGAAGAACAGAAGCGACTTCAGAAAATCGAGGTCAATGGAAACCGGATGCACCCGCGGATTACCGAGGGGGTGCTTGAGATGCGAGGCGTGGGCGGGGACGGAAGTCCGATGCGGTGGTCGGTTTCTGCCGGTTAGATCTGACTGGCGGGTATAATTCGCAGTTCATACATGAGCAAGCATCTTTACTCGCCCAGTGGCCCGCCGATCGTTGCGCAAGCGCCTTGCCGGGCTGATCTGGCTGGCGGCACAATTGACCTGTGGCCGCTTTATCTTTTCCATCCCGGGGCGATGACGCTGAATTTTGCCGTCAACATTCTCACCACTTGCCGGGTGACGCCGCTCAAGGGCAAACATATTCACCTGCGGTCGCTCGACACCAGGAAAGAAGAGTACTTCGAGAGCCTGGAAGATCTGCGCGGCAGAAAGAAATTCCGTCTGCCGATTGCCGCGCGGCTGCTGCAATTCTTTGCCCCGAAGGAAGGCGTACTGGTCGAGACTGATTCCGAATCTCCGGCGGGAGCTGGAATTTCCGGATCGTCCGCGCTGATGATCGCGACCACCGCGGCACTGGCTCGCTTTACCGACCGCAACCTGACGCTGGAGCAGATGCGGGTGATTGCGCAGAATGTCGAGGCGCAGATTATCGAAGTGCCTACCGGCTGCCAGGATTACTACCCTGCGCTCTACGGAGGCGTCAGTGCGATTCGGCTGGATGCGGACGGAATTCATCGCGAGGCGGTGCCGATCATGCCCGAGGAGATCGAGTCGCGTTTCGTGCTCGCCTACACCGGGGCGCCACGCAAGTCCGGGATCAATAACTGGGAAGTATTCAAGTCGCACATCAACGGCGACCGGCATGTGTTCCGCAACTTTGAGCGCATTGCGGCGATTGCGCGCTCCATGCATCAGGCGCTGGTCGGCGGCGACTGGGATGTAATTGCCCGCCTGCTACGTGAAGAGTGGAAGCTGCGGCGAACGAACGCTCCGGGGATCACGACTCCGCTGATCGATAAGTTGATCGCAATCGCCAGCAGGCACGGCGGCCGAGCGGCGAAAGTCTGCGGCGCGGGCGGCGGAGGCTGCGTGATTTTTATGGTTGAGAAGGGCGCCGCCAGCCGGGTAGCGACCGCCATTGGTGACGCCGGCGCGCGCGTCCTGCCGTTGCAGGTGGCGCGAGATGGACTCAGGCTGCCTCCGGCGAGAGGGTAAATCCAGCTGATGAAATCCCCTTGCCCAAAGGTCTATAATCGACCGTAGGGTGGGTGGTATGAGGCCGCGCCAGGCAGTTGTACTCGTTGCGATGTGCATTCTGGGGGTGGTGACCTCCGGCGCCGAAGATCAAGATAAAAATAAAGACCAGAAAATCCCTCTCACTGAGCAGCACCGGATTGAACTGATCCGTACCTTCAACTCTGACCTGGTGTACATCCGCACCGAATTTCCCATGGGTAAGACCGGACTCACCCTGAAAAATGGCAAAGTTTCGCCTAGCGGGGATGCTTTGAGGCGGCAACTGGCGCTATGGGGGCCTTCGGTCAGGCCCGGCGACCGCGCGCTCATTACCCAGATGGAGATGAAGAACGATCGCATTCATTTCGAGATCAACGGCGGCCCGGTCCGGAAAACAAAGTGGTACCAGCACATGCAGATCGGCGTCGGCGGAGCTGAAGTGAGCCCCGGAGGCGGGCAAGACCCCATCAATAATCCTCGAGGATCTTATGTGGACCTGGTCTTTGACCACCACGTTCCCGATCTTACGGTTGAGCAGGTCAAGGACCTGCTGTGGCCGGTGTTCGATTTCGACGCCAAATCGTCGCTCGAGGCTTACCTCGAAAGCGTTCCTCCGATCGTGAAGGAGGCCATTCAGAACCATCATGTGCTGGTGGGAATGAATCGCGAAATGGTGATTTATGCGAAGGGTCGTCCGGAGAAAAAAATCCGCGAGAAGGATGGAGAGACCGACTACGAAGATTGGATTTACGGCGAGCCTCCGCAAGACGTGGACTTCATCCGGGTGGTTGGCGACTGGGTGGTGCGAGTAGAGACCATGAAAGTCGGCGGGGAGAAAGTTGTTCGCACCGAGAAGGAAATTGACCTCGGAGGTCCGGCCGTGGCCACTGCAGCACAGAAGGAAGCTCAGCCCATGAAAGCGCCCAGCTTGCGGCGTCCGGGCGAAGAGGGCCCGGGTTCGGCGCCAGATGCTGGACCGCAGGCTCCCGCGAAAGTTCCCGATACACCCACTACGCCGCCACCGCAGTTTGTGACCGCCTCGGTCGAGAATTAGCGGCCGACTTGGCTCAGAATCCCCCCGGCCATTAAACTGAAAGGGTGAAGATTGCGCTGGGCCAGATCAATCCTACGGTCGGAGATTTCACCGGCAACGCAGCGAAGATCATTGATTTTGCGCAAGCCGCGAAATCGCGCGGCGTGGGACTGATCCTCTTTCCCGAACTCTCCGTTTGCGGCTATCCTCCCCGGGACCTGGTGGAGCGTGCTTCGTTTGTGGTGCGCAATCGCGAGACGGTGGAGCACATTGCCGCGGAAACTCGCGGCATTGCGGTAATTTGCGGGTTGGTAACTCCCGCTCATGCGGACACCGGAAAATCCGTAATGAACTCCGCCGCGCTGCTCATGGACGGCGGCATCAAGTTCGTGCAATCGAAAATGTTGTTGCCCACCTACGACGTCTTCGATGAAATCCGCAATTTTGCTCCCGCCCGCAGCCAGTCGCTGTTTCCCTTCTGCGGCAAACAAATGGCACTGACTATTTGCGAAGACGCGTGGAACGATAAGCATTTCTGGGACCGGCGGCTTTACAGTTTCGATCCCGTCGAGGCGCTGGTGCAGGCGGGAGGGAATTTCGTGCTCAATATTTCCGCCTCGCCGTTCTGGGCAGGGAAGCGCGAACTCCGCCGCGGAATGCTGGCCACGATTGCGCGCAATGATCGCGTGCCGGTGGCTTTCGTAAATCAGGTGGGGGGAAACGACAGCCTGGTTTTCGATGGCTCGAGCATGGTGTTCGACCGTGAGGGCAATGTCATTGCACAGGGCAAGTCGTTCGAGGAAGATTTAATTCTGTTCGACTCCGATTCGCTGACCGGCGAAATCCACGAACAGATCGAAGGCGAAGAAGCCAGTATCTATTCCGGACTGGTGTTGGGTACGCGCGACTACATGCGCAAATGCGGCTTCCGGCAGGCGATTATCGGACTGAGCGGCGGCATTGACTCGGCTCTGACCGCGGCCATCGCGGCAGAAGCCATTGGGAAGGAAAACGTAATCGGCGTGGGAATGCCGGGACCGTATTCTTCGCCGGGGTCGATTGACGATGCTCGCGCGGTGGCGGCGAATCTTGGCATTCGTTTCGAAATCCTGCCCATCACCGGCATATTTGACGACTATCGCAAAGTCCTCAGCGAGGTTTTCCAGGGCCGCACTGAAGATACTACGGAAGAAAACATTCAGTCGAGGATTCGCGGATCTTTACTGATGGCGCTTTCGAACAAGTTTGGTGCTCTGGTTTTGAGCACGGGAAATAAAAGCGAACTCGGCGTCGGCTACTGCACGCTCTACGGAGACATGGCTGGAGGCTTAGCAATCATCTCCGACGTGCCGAAGACGATGGTGTACCGGCTAAGCCACTACGTGAATTCCAGGAAATCGGTCATTCCCGCGGCAACGCTCGAGAAGTCGCCTTCTGCCGAACTTCGTCCCGGCCAGATGGACAGCGACAGCCTGCCTCCGTATGACGTGCTGGATGCTATTCTTGAGGACTATGTGGAGCAGTCGTATTCGGTCGAGCAGATTGCGCGCGATCGCGGCTTCGAGGTTGAGTTAGTGAGGGGCGTTGCCCGCATGATCGAACGGAATGAGTACAAGCGCCAGCAGGCGGCTCCGGGAATTAAGATTTCTCCCAAGGCTTTTGGCTATGGCCGGCGTTTTCCGATTGCCGCCAAAGCAGACATTTAATTCGAAATATAAGGAACGACATGCCGAATTCATTGAGGATTTTCTTGTTGCTGCTGATGCTCCCCGCTGCGCTCGCCGCGCAAACACCGGGCTCCAGTACGGCCGCGAAACCCAGTAGTCCGGCGAAGACCCATGCCGCAGCCGCTTCACAGCCGGCAGCGGATTCGGCGACTGGCCTACCGACGGAAGACGAGGTCAACGGCTTCATGAGGGCGCAACTGGGATGGGATCCGCAAGCCACCTGGAAGATCATCAGCATCAAGCCCAGCAAGGCAGAGGGCCTGACGGAAGTGACTGTGCAGATGAGCAGTCCGGATGGTCAAAGTGCGCAGAAATTCTATGTCAGCGCTGATGGCAAACACGCCGTTTTCGGGGACATCGTTCCTTTTGGCAAGCATCCTTTCGAAGAAAGACGGCTGGAACTGGAGAAGAAGGCCAAAGGCCCGTCGCGCGGCCCGGCCGGCGCTGCGGTGACCGTGGTCGAGTTCAGCGATCTGCAATGCCCGCACTGCAAAGAGGCGAGTCCGACTATCGAAAGACTGCTGAGCGAGAATCCGAAAATCCATTTCATATTCGAGAGTTTTCCTTTGCCCGTGCACAACTGGGCGCTGAAGGGCGCGGCCTATGCGGATTGCGTGGGGAGAGCTTCCAATGATGCGTTCTGGAAGTTCATCGCCGGAGTCTATGCAGCGCAGGCGGAGATTACCGCCGAAAATACCGACAACAAGCTGACCGAATTGGCCGACCAGTCGGGAGTGAAAGGGGCGGACATTGCCGCCTGCTCCACCCAGCCGGAGACCGAGTCGCGAGTAGAAAGCTCGATTAACCTGGGCAAGTCGCTTGATGTCAACGCAACCCCGACCCTGTTCGTCAATGGAAGGCCGATTGGGGTGAGCGAGAACAACTACGATCTGTTGAAGCAGTTGGTGGATTTTGCGGCGACGGAGAAGTAAGTTCGATCACTTCGGCAAATAAACTTCCGAAGCCTGGCCCATACTGCGGCTGGTGATGTGCGGAGTGATCACCACCAGCAGTTCGTCATCTTCAGTTTGCTTGGTGTTGTCGGTAGTAATCTTGTTCAGTCCCGGCACTAGCCCCAGGCCCGGGATCCCGCTCATCGCCTTCGATTCACTGTGCGTCACTTGTCCGGCAACGACTGCCGGCTCTCCGTCGCGCAGGCTGATGATGCCCTTGAACTCACGATTTCCCAGCACGGGTACACCGTTCAGCGACGCTCCTGCAAGTGACCGCACGGTGATATCCAGATCCAGAGTCACGTCCGAACCCGAGGAGATGGAGGGTTTCGCTTTTATCGTCAGTCCCAGATCTTCGTAACTGAAAGAAGGAAATGGGGCCTGGAAACTGTTGTTCTGGAGCACCTTCGAAATGGCGGGAGTGTTGAAAACCGGAGCAAAGGTCGCGTTCAGGATTGGGAGGCGGCTGCCCATGCGGAAGGTCGCATCGCTTCCCGGAGAGGCCAGCAGAGTGGCGCGGTCGAGGGTTTTGATGTATCCCTCGTTCAAGGAAAGTGTGGCAGTGAGGTGGTCGAGGCTGATTCCAGACAAAGTCTTGCCGCCGCCGAAGGTTGCAAGAGGCTGGCTGAAGATGGAGTTTGTCTGGCCCTGCTGGCTCTGGAGTTGCGCCAACAATGCGGTGATTGCCGTGCTATTCGCCTGATTGATGCCGCCGCCAGAAATCAATTGGTTGATCAAATCCTGAATATTCTGTCCGCCCAGGGCGGCCAACGCGCCTGCGGGAATGTTGTACACGTTGAACTGGTTGGGAATGTGCACTCCGATGTCGCGGGTCAGCGTGTGGTTGACCTGATAAATGTGTATGTCGATCATCACCTGCGGGCGGGAACTGTCCAAGCTTTCCAGAAATATGGTGGCCGCGTCGAGCAGGTTCTGGGGCGCACGCAACACCAGGGTTGAAGACCCGGCGTTGGGTGTGATGAGCTTGATGTCAAACAAATTGCGCAGCAGGTTCATCACGTCATTCAAAGTCGTGGGCGAAGAGCTGGCCCCGGGGATGAAGAATGTACGCATGGCCAGGCGTTCGTACTGACGGCGGTTGTCGAGCGTGTCGGCGGCAACCAGCATTTGTTTCTCGCCAAGGGGAGTCCAAAAGCTCTTGCTGATCGGCGCAACGGCGGCCATGGCCTGATAAAAATCAACGTCGTCAATATCGAATGTGACCCGGCGGGAAGTGACGGAATCCTCGACTTGAGCTGAAATTCCGTAGGAATTGGCGATGGTGGTGAGCAGGTCGCGGCTGTCGCCTCGGAAGTGAAAGCTGGCGCGGTTCAGATTGGGCACCAGCCGGAGCACTGGTGACTCCTCCACTACACTCGGCGGTGCGGCGGTTTTAGGCAGAGACTCCCCGAGGGAATCGCGCACACGTTCCTGCGCAAAGGTGTTAGAGGGATCAAGATTCAGGGCGCTGCGAAAATCCGCCAGCGCTGCTTCTCGTTTTCCTGATTCCAGTTCGGCGTTTCCCCGTTCGATGTGGGTGTAGACCAGTTGCTGTCGCGCGAGTTCGCGCGCGGTCAGGTATTCCATGTTGCGGGGAACCAGCTGCGCGGCGTGATCCAAATCACCATAGGCCTGCTCGGGATCGCTTTTCTGGAGCTTGACTCCGTGGGCGAACGCGGACTTGGCCTCTTTCAAGTCGTGGTGCGAAGGATTACACGCGGCCTCGCTGGCTCCGGGCGGACAGGGCAGCATAGCGAGCGTCTGCCGATCGGCGCAAAGTCCGACGCCGGTGAACGCAATTACAACCAGAGCAACCGCCCAGCGCATCTCCTGATTGTAACTGGGAACCCTCAGTGTGAACGGCATATCGAGAGGTACCTGTACCTTCGGGGAACGCTGGTCATCTTGGAAACTTGCCGCTTTTTAGCGTATAAAAGTTAGTTGCGACGCATGTTGTCGCTTTGGGCGTGCGCATAGCAATTTATGACCATGAGCGAGGAAAAATGTCCAGCCTGACCGCGATGCACGCTCCCAAGGGGCTGGAGGGCGTGGTCGCCACCACATCCAAGATTTGCTACATTGACGGCGAGCTTGGGGTTCTCGCCTACGGCGGCATCGACATTCACGAACTCGCCGACCACTCCACTTTTGAAGAAACCTGCTACCTGCTCTGGAATGGCAAGCTTCCCACTGAAACCGAACTCAAAGAATTGCACCAGCGGCTGGCCGCGGAACGCAATCTGAATCCGGCGATCATTGATTTCCTGCGCAGCGTGCCCAAAGGCTCCGCGCCCATGGACGTGCTTCGCACCGCGGTGTCCGCGCTGGGACTCTATGATCCTGAAGAAAAAAATAACGATCATGCTGCCAACATCAGCAAAGCCATTCGTTTGACGTCGCAGATCGCGATGATCGTGGCCGCGTACGACCGGCTGCGCAAGGGCAAGAACGTGGTCGAGCCCGACCGCTCTCTTTCCCACGCCGCAAATTTCCTGCTGATGCTCAACGGCCAGGCGCCATCGAAAACCGCCGAAAACGCGCTGGATATGGCGCTGATACTGCACGCGGACCATGAGCTGAATGCATCTACGTTTGCCGCGCGGGTCACCGCAGCCACGCTTTCCGACATGCACTCGGCCATTACCTCCGCCATTGGCGCGCTGAAAGGTCCGCTGCATGGAGGCGCCAACGAGGCGGTGTTCCTGATTCTGCAGAAGATTGACGCCGCCGGGGCCGATCCGGTTGCATATGTCCGTGACATGCTGGCGCAGAAAAAGAAGATTTCCGGCTTCGGACATCGCGTTTATCACACAGAAGATCCGCGTGCGACCCACTTGCGAAAAATGTCCGAAGACTTGGGGCATTCGAGCGGCGAGCCGAAGTGGTTTGAGATGTCGCGCAAGATCGAGCTGTTTGTGAAAGCGGAAAAAAAGCTGAACGCCAATGTGGACTTTTATTCGGCCTCAACCTACCACGTGCTGGGAATCGATGTTGATTTGTTCACGCCGATTTTTGCGGTGTCGCGAATCAGCGGCTGGAGCGCGCATGTAATCGAGCAACTCGACGATAACCGTCTCATCCGTCCCCGCGCTGACTACCTTGGGCCGGCCTATCCGCAGCATTGGGTACCCATCAACCAACGATAGTTTCAGACACTCTCGTCCGACTGCCCTGGACGGACCGACGGGCTTTCGCTACACTCACTCCGCATGACTCGGCGTCTCGTTCTCCTGGCATTCGTGCTTTCGGCTTTTGGCGCCGCAAGCGGCCAGTGGGAAATCCAGGAGCCCCATTCCACCGCCAACCTTCGTGGCATCCATGCAGTTGACAGCTCAGTTGCATGGGCGAGCGGAGCCGCTGGCACGGTTCTCCGAACACAGAATGGTGGTTTGCGGTGGGAGAAATGTGCAATACCGCCCGGAGCTGAGCAACTGGATTTCCGCGGCATTTGGGCGTGGGATACGAACACGGCTGTCGTGATGTCAGCCGGCCCTGGCGAGCAGTCCCGCGTTTACAAGACCACTAACGGCTGCGCGCATTGGACTGAGGAAATAAGAAACTCGGAGAAGGATGGATTCTGGGATGCCCTCGCGTTTCAAACCCGGAGTTTCGGCGTGCGACGAGACCAGAAGACGGGAGTGCTGATTGGCGACCCTGTTCACGGCCGCTTTGACACGCGGGCCATGACTCTGGGACAGGGCTGGTTTATCGACAACGCCTCGTGTGGATCTCGCGCTGACGAATCTGCTTTTGCCGCCAGCAACTCGTCCGTATTCGTGTTTGGATCGCACGGATACATCATTGGCACCGGCGGAAAAGGGGGACCTCGCATCCTGCTGTCACCTCTTCTTGCCTACGGAGACAGAAACAAGGGTTGTCTGGAGGCTTCGGTTCCGGTTGCGAGCGGCAACGATTCGTCCGGAGTTTTTTCGCTCGCGTTCCGAGACCGCGAGCACGGCCTAGCCGTGGGTGGCGACTTCAAGAAGCCCAACGACCCATCGGGCACCGCCGCCTGGACGGCCGATGGCGGACGGCACTGGACTGCCGCAGCCACTCCGCCTCACGGCTACCGCTCTGCAGTCGCTTGGTATCCGGAGGCCAAAGCCTGGATCGCGGCCGGAACCAATGGTTCCGATGTCTCACACGATGGCGGAAAGACCTGGCAGCCGCTTGACGACGGCAATTGGAACGCGCTTTCAATGCCCTACATTGTTGGTCCCGGCGGGCGCATCGGCAAACTACGCTCGGACGCGATCAAACACTAACGCGTTTCCGGGGCGCGTTGGCCTCAGAGTAACGGAAGGTAGGCCGGCACACCGCGTTTGTAATCCTGAAATTCTTCGCCGAACTGGGAAGACAGCAGCTTTTCCTCGGTGCGGACGCGAATCTCTGTCCCAGCTACGAACAGAATCAGCGAGATCAGAAAAAGCGGCCAGGGTGTGATGATCACGGCGGTCGCGCACAGCACGGCGAGCATGGATGTGTAGATAGGATGGCGAACCAGGCCGTAGGGCCCGGAGCGTACCAGTTTGTGGTCGGCGCCGAGGCCGGCGACAATCCGCAATTGACCTCGCAGGGCGTGGGAAGAAGTCCAGGAAAGAGCGGCGGCAACCACGAACAGGGCGATGGAGAGTAGCGCCCGCCAGGCGGGAAGGGAACGTTCCCAGAAATGTGCTTGCCACAGCAGAGTGAAGGCGGCGAATTGCAGCAGCACACCCCAGCGGGAGCTGCGATTCACGACTTTGGCGGGACCGGTTTTCTGATGCGCGGGAATAAACGGGGTGAACCAGACGACGAATCCGGCGACCAGAATCAGGTAGGCGTATGCGGGCATGAAAGCCGTGCTAGTTGCTAGTGACTAATTGCTAGTGCGGAGCATTGCTGCCAGTAACAATCGTGTGAGGTCCCGAAAACTAGCAACTAGCCATTAATCAGTAGCCACTGCCTCTAGATGAACATTTCGTCTTGAGAAGCAGCGGGAGTCCGCTCGCGACGGCGGCCGAGGAAGGCTTCGAAACCGACCGACAAGCCGTGCATGATGCCGGTGATTTGGCGCAACGGAGAAACCACGGTGCGCTCCACCGCGTCGCGAGTTTCTTCCAGCTTGTCCATGGTGTTGTTGACGAACTCGTCGGTGCGGATGACTTGCAGTCGAGTGCGATCAACGATGTCGGTCAGCGTCGCGTCCAGGCGCTCAAGCTGGGCACGCATCACGGTGGTGGAAGTGCTGACGTTCTCGGCAACGTTGAGCAGCTTGGGCCGTAGTTCGGCGATCATCTCCTGCGCCAGCACGGCGGTGGGAATGACCTTCAATCGTACTTCGTCAGCCAGCAGCTCGACTTTGCTGCTGGTCTTGCGCATGGCGACGTACATGCCCGCAAGAATCCCTGCCTGGATGACCACTGCCAGCGCCGTGACCACGATGAAAACGATCAGCAGAGTGTTCATACGTTCAACTTAATTTACATCCCAATTTCACGAAACTGAATTACAAATTCTCGCCGCCGTCGGCTGTCGCGGTCGTCTTTTCACGATACGCCTGGCGTCCGGCTTCCACCGCGGAACGAAACGACTCCTTCTGCTGCTTCAGGGCGTCCTTGCCGCGGTCGGCCCACTGCTCGGCCTGCTCGCGCGCATCACGGGCCCGTTTGCGGACGTAGTCGCGACCTTCTTCGGCTTTTGCCATCAGGATTTCGCGGGTCTCACTCCCCGATTGCGGGGCATATAGGATTGCAACCGCCGCGCCGATACCCAAGCCGGCAAGAAACCACAGTGCTCCACTTCCATTACGGTCAGACATAAACAACCTCCAACAAATGACTGCAATACTTTGGATGCTAGCACTCGTTATGGGGAAATACAATTCTGCGTCATTTCGACCGCACACGCAGGAAGGCCACCACCCCGACCGGGTGGGAACCGTAAGTCGCCTTCAAATCGTCCGGAACGCCATACCAGGTTACTTGCGCCCCGAGGGCCGTTGAAAGGTGGGGAAAGTGCCCGATCTCGCGGTCGTACCCGGCGGTATAGGCCTGAACCCGGGCGAAGTACCGCTCGGTGAATCCCGGCGGCAGCGGGTTCTCCCCGAGCAGGAGTTCGTTGGTTCGGTCGGCATTCTCGATTCGAGTCCAAGCATAGTTTCGATTGAGGAATTTCATCGTGGACTCGAGCAGATAGCCATTTCCGACGTTGCCGTCGCGCAGACTTTGATTGCGACCCCACAGCAGCAGGGAAGCCCAGTTGCCATTGCGAATTGGCCGGTTGTACATCAGCGATGCCGTCATCCGGCGAATGTCTTCATCGGGAGCAAGCGCCTCCGGGCAGTGGATCTGCCCAATCGAATCTTGAAAGCTCCAATTCTGTCCAGGGTTCGCCGTAAAGCGCGCGGCCCAGGAGTCAATGTTGCCGGAGTCGATGTCCCATCGATCCTCGTCTGGCTCGCGCCCGTGAAATCCGGAGGCTTCCAGTCTGAGGTTGCGATGAGTGATGCCGAGCGTGATCACGTCGCTGGCGATGTGGGTTGAATCCTGGAGATGGTGTCCGAGCGTAGCGAGCGGGTCTTCCGATGCGGAGGCCCGGTGTGGGTAAGCCGTAGGCCCGAGTGCGGGATCACCCACCGGCGCAAGATAGAACGACAGCAGGGTTTTCTCTTTGAGTTTGTAGTCATAGAGCGCAGCCAGCTCCATGAAAAAATCGTGCGGATGCTGGCCGTCCACAATCGGCAGTCCGTAAGCCGTTTCGCCCTGCTGGAAAAGTTCCGGGTAACGCTGGTCGGAAACCGTTGCGGGTTCCAGGCTCAGCATGGTTCGCAGGGTCACAGTCCCATTCCCAAGTTGCCGCTGCGCCATGGGCATCAACCAGTTGGCGGAGAAGAATTTGTCAGCTCCGCGTGCTCCGCTTTGCTGGATGTCGCTTAGGAACGCCACGCCGTGGAGCATGAGGGTCCATTTACCTTCCGTGCGCATGAGCATTTCAAACGGTGTGGAATTTGGCTCTGCATCGGTTCCTGAGATCGCGTGCCTCTCTATTAACTCGATCAGAGAGTTTGGTTGCATGTTTGTTGTCGCGCCCGGCGCCGTGCCCATTCCGGGCATGTTCTCCATTGCCCCGCCCGTTTGCGACGGCTCCGGCGAGTCCGTTTTGGCACCGTCCTCTTGGGCCAGAGACGAGAAACTCAGAATCACGACTGCAACGAAACTTAGCGCTGCATTTTGCACAGATCACCCCGTGTTGGCATTCGTTCGAACGAATTGCACGGTGGTCCGAGTGCGCGG
>Ga0066789_10000286_pt1 | contig 19160 bp, 21 predicted proteins | sample OrgsoiDNA2013049_FD_70960 | JGI IMG/M metagenome (GOLD analysis project Ga0066789, IMG submission 70960) | Permafrost soil microbial communities from the Arctic, to analyse light accelerated degradation of dissolved organic matter (DOM) -... | ecosystem: Environmental > Terrestrial > Soil >...
TACGCGGTGTCCGCCTGCGGCCGGTTGCGCGCCTTGTCGAGCGCGACCACGGTCGCCGCCGAGCCGATGTCGTTGTATACGATCTCGACGTCGGGATAGCGCTTCTTGAACGCGGCGAATTCCGCCGCCCAATTGGCCCAGGTCGGGCCGGTGTCGAAGCTCACCACCATGCCTTCCTTCTTCGCTGCTTCGTAGAGCGCCTTTTCGCCGGAATAGAGCTCCGGCGAATCGGCGACGGTCTGCGCGGTCACTGCGCCGGTAAAAAGCGCCAAGGCAATTGCCGTGGCGGCATGGACGAGACTTCGCAATGTGGTTCTCATGATTTCCCCTCCTTCATGGTGCGTTCAGGAACTGGATGGCGTCGCGCGGCACGCGCACGTTGGCCACATCATCGCGCATTGCGGTTTCAATTTCGAGTCGGCCGTTGCCCGCGGCGACCTCGACCTGCCGCGTCGCCCCGAAAAAGCGGTCGCGCAACACCTGGGCGGCGAAGACATTCTCGCCCTTCGCGGCGCTCACGACCTCGATGCGCTCGGGGCGCACCATGACGCGCAATGCGCTGCCGGCGACGCGACCGTGCGGCGGCGTGCGCAACCGGCCGATGGGCGTATCGACGGTCTGCGCGTCGATCACTTTCGCGTCGAGCAGATTGGCGCGGCCGATGAATCCGGCGACAAACTCGTTCTTCGGCCCATCGTAGAGTTCGCGCGGCGACCCTGTCTGCGCCAGCCGCCCTTCGCGCAGGAGCACGATGCGATCGGCGAGCGACAGCGCCTCGTCCTGGTCGTGGGTGATGAGCAGGGTGGCGATGTTCTGCGCGCGCTGAATGCGGCGGATCTCGTCACGCATGGCGGCGCGGGTGGCCGCGTCGAGCGCGGACAGCGGTTCGTCGAGAAGCAGTGCACGCGGGTCGAACACCAGCGCACGCGCCAGCGCCACGCGCTGCTGCTGTCCGCCGGAAAGCTGTGTCGGCAGGCGATCGGCGAGCTCGGTGAGATCGACCAGCTTGAGCATGTCGGAGACTCGCCAGCGGCGCTCCGCTGGCTCGACACCTCGCACGCGCAACGGATACGCGACGTTTTCCCAGACGCGCATGTGCGGGAACAGCGCGTAGGCCTGGAACACCACGCCGCACTTGCGCGCGCGCGTCGACAATCTGCTGACGTCCTCGCCGTTGAAGCGGATGAGGCCGGAATCGGGCTTGACGAACCCGGCGATCAGTCGCAGCAGCGTCGTCTTCCCGCAGCCGCTAGGCCCGAGACATACCACCAGCTCGCCGGGCGCGATGGCGAGCGTGATGTCGGTCACGCCGGCCTGCGTGCCGGGATAGTGGTAGCTCACGCGTTCGAGCGCGACCGCGGGCATCGTGAGTGACGTCATGCCGCCGCGGCCTTCATCCGCGTCGCGCCGCCTGCGGCAAGCGCACCGCCCACGGCTGCGACCAGCGCCAGTGTGAGCAGGATCACCGTCGCCGCGCAGGCAAATCCGGTCGCGCCGTAGAACGCCTGCAACAGCACGACGGGATAGGTGCGATTGAGGAAACCTGCGACCAGGTTCGAGAACTGGAATTCGCCGATCGAGAGTGCAGCGACGATGATGAGCCCGGCGAGGATCGAATGGCGCAGCGCCGGCAGCACGATGTGCATGAAGCGTTGTCGGCCGCTGCTGCCGAGCGACTCCGCGGCGTCCTCGAGCACACGCAGGCCCAGGCGTTGCATGTCGGCGACGACCGCCTGCAGGAAATACGGCAGTGTGAGGACGATGTGGCCCGCGGCAAGCAGCCAGATGCTGCCGAGCCACGGCAGCGTGTCGGACGAGAACACGAGGATGAAGCCGAAGGCCAGCACCAGCGGCGGCAACGCCACCGGCAGCTGATAGAGCACACGGACCAGCGCGCGCAGGCGGCGGCTTTCCGTCTGGAACAGCGCGTAGGCGAGCGGCAATCCGATCAATACGCAGGCCGTACAGGTGATCGCGACCACCGCCAGGCTCGCGACGAACGCCCGGCGGAAGCTGGGGTCCTTCGCGACGTCGACGTACCACTGCGTCGTCGATCCCGTCGGCAGCAGCGTGTTCAGCCATAGCTCACCGAACGAGCCGACGAGCAGCAACGCGATCGGCACGACCAGATAGACGAGATACGCGGCGGTGACCCAGCGCAGGAACATCGGTCGAGTAGGAAAACCGACAGCAATTGGATCCGCCCCGGAAAAATGGGGCCGGACCCAATTTTCAGGCGTTACCGTTCTTAGTTGACGCCCCCGGGGTTCCCCAGGATTTTCTGCAAATACCCAAGCTGAGTCTCCAGCGGCTCGATCTCGGCAATCAACCTCGTAAGACCGTGCTGCAGACCAAGACGCGCCACCAACTCTTTTGACTCGCGCGATGGCGGTAGCGCATTTAGCGCGTCGAGACTCTGGCGCAAATCTGCTTCGCTGCTTTGCAAGTCCTGCAGAATCGGCGCGACTTCCTCGGGTGTCGGGGCAATACCGTGCTGTACGGCTGGGAGCACTACATTGGCCCTCAAGGCGTGGAGCGTATTATCAACTTTATCAAGAATACAGATGCCGTTCCCATCGCCATTCGCGTCGCTATTCGGGTCGCAATTGAGTTGGAACGCAACTACCTGCAAGCTGTGGAATGTAGCCGCGTTGGCAGCTGCCTCGCGCACCTTCTGCACCGCCGGCAGCAGCAGGGCAATGAGGACCGCGATGATCGCGATCACGACGAGCAGCTCGATCAAGGTGAATCCGCGTGGACGAACGTCCGTTGCGGTGGTCATGATGAATCTCCTCGTGAGACAGTGATGGAACGAAGAGGGTATTCCCCTAACCGGATGCGGTCAACGCGCTGCGCAAATGAATATTCACGCCGCGTGACTGCAGCGTGGCACGCGTTTTTCCTCACTCCGGACGAATGTCCGCGTCTTTGACGACTTTCGCCCATTTCTTCGTTTCGCTGAGCGCATCTATCGGTCGCTGGTATGATAATGACAGACGGCGAGGTCGTCGCCATCAAGCCATAGCGGGCCTCGCGCGCGTCCGAAGATTCGTCTACGCGGTCTCCTAAGGAGGGTTCTCGCCATGATTGCCAAGTCGCTCTGTCGCGTTCTTGTCGCCACCGCTCTAGCGTTCGGGTTGATCGGCGCCAGCAGCGCCCAGCAGGTGGTGCGTGTCGGCTCGACGCCGACGGGCATTCCCTTCACGTTCCTCGACACCAAGACCAACCAGATCTCGGGAATCATGGTCGATATCATCAAGGAGATCGGCAAGGATCAGGGATTCACCGCCGAGGTCAGTCCCATGACCTTCAGCACGCTGATCGCATCGCTGCAGGCGAACAAGATCGACGTCATCGCCGCGGCGATGTACATCACGCCGCCGCGCCAGGAGGTTGTCGACTTCAGCGACCCGATCTATACCTACGGTGACGGCCTGGTCGTGTCGGCGAAGGACACGAAAGACTACAAGTCCCTGGACGATCTGAAGGGCGAGATCGTCGGTGCGCAGATCGGCACCGCGTACGTGAAGCCGCTGCAGGATTCCGGCCTGTTCAAGGAGATCAAGGTTTACGACACGATCCCGGACATCATTCGCGACGTGAACATCGGCCGCATCAAGGCCGGGTTTGCCGATTACCCGATTGTCGCTTACCAGATCGCCCAGGGCGGATATCCGGATGCCCGCGTCGCAAAGAACTACAAATCGATGCTCGTCGGCAGCGTCGGGATTGCCGTGCGCAAGGGAGACAAGGTGATGCTCGATAAAGTCAACACGTCGTTGCGCAAGATGAAGGCCGACGGCACGATCGACAAGATCCTCGCGACCTGGGGGCTCAAGTAAGCCGGCACAGCTTCGCGCTGTCCGGCCGTGCTTTCGCGCAACGACCTCGCGGAATACCTGCCGCTGCTGGCGAAGGGCGCGCTGGTCACGGTCGAGGTTTTCTTGTGCTCGCTCGTCGTCGCCACGCTTCTCGGGATGGTGTGGGCGTTGATGCGGGTGTCGGGGGTACGCGCGCTGTCTCGTTTCTCCATGGCGCTGATCAATATCGTCCGCGGCATCCCCATCCTCGTCCAGCTCTTCTACATCTACTTCGTCTTTCCGGAAATCGGCATTCAGCTCTCGGCCTTCGAGGCAGGCGTCATCGGCCTCGGGTTTGCGTATTCGTGCTACATGGCGGAGGTGTTTCGCGCCGGCATCGAGGCGGTCGATCCGGGACAGGTCGAAGCCGCCCAGTCGCTCGGCATGAGCCGCGTGCTCATCCTCTGGCGCGTGGTCTTGCCGCAGGCGTTCAAGATCTCGCTCCCGCCGTACGGCAACACCTGCATCATGCTGCTCAAGGACACATCGCAGACCTCGATCATCACCGTCGCCGAGCTCTCCTTCGAGGGCAGGCTGATCGCGTCGTCGACGTTCAAGAACACCGAGATTTTCACGCTGGTGGCGATCTGGTACCTCGTGATGTGCGTGCCGCTGATCCTCCTGGTCGGCCGGCTCGAAAAGAAATTCGGGCGCAAATGATCTCTATCCGGGACGTGCGCAAGTCATTCGGCAGCAACCTCGTGCTAGACGGGATCTCGCTCGCGGTGAACCAGGGCGAAGTCGTCTGTGTGATCGGGCCCTCGGGCTCCGGCAAGTCGACGCTTCTGCGCTGCGTGAACGGTCTGGAATCGTACGACGCCGGCGACATCACAGTGGAGGGCCAGCGCGTGGATCGCGATGCACGCGACGTCGTGGCGATCCGGGAAAAGGTCGCGATGGTGTTTCAGCGCTTCAATCTTTTTCCGCACCGCACCGCGCTCGAGAACGTGATCGAAGGTCCGGTCTACGTGAAGCGTGAGCCGCGCGCCGAGGCGAGCGAGCGCGCACGCGAACTGCTGGCGCGCGTCGGCCTTGCCGGCAAGGAAGATGACTACCCGCACCGGCTCTCCGGTGGCCAGCAGCAGCGCGTGGCGATCGCGCGGGCGCTGGCGATGCGCCCCCGCGCGATCCTGTTCGACGAACCCACGTCGGGGCTCGACCCCGAGTTGGTCGGCGAAGTGCTCGCCGTCATGCGCGTGCTCGCGAACGACGGCATGACGATGATCGTGGTCACGCACGAGATGGGATTCGCACGCGAGGTCGCGGATCGGGTGATTTTCATCGACGGCGGCAAGATCGTCGAACAGGGCAACGCGCGCGAGCTGCTGAGCGCGCCGCAGCAGGAGCGGACGCAGGATTTCCTGCGCCGCGTGACGCATCCCATATGATTGGATCGTAGTGCAACTGGTTAGCGCGTTTCCCCTGCCGCCGTCGCTTTGGGCCTCGAACGCGCGCCCGGCGCCGGCTACACCGCCGCTCGATGCATCGCGCCAGTCCGACGTGGTCATCGTCGGCGCCGGGTATTCGGGACTTGCCGCGGCATTGCAACTCACGGAAGCGGGTCTCTCAGTCGTCGTGCTCGAGGCGGGTGAACCCGGCTGGGGCGCATCCGGTCGCAATGGCGGCCAGGTCATCCCGGGCCTCAAATACGATCCCGACGAAGTGATCGCGAAATTCGGAACGGAGGCTGGCGAGCATCTGGTGCGCGTCGCCGGCGGCGCGCCGGACACCGTCTTCGATCTTATCGAGCGCCATAAAATCGACTGCGACGCGCAGCGCTGTGGCTGGATCCAGCCGGCATTCGCTGCCGCGGATGTCGGCCTGACCGCACGCCGAGCCGAACAATGGCAACGGCGCGGCGCGCCCGTGGAAATCCTCACCCGGGACAGAGTAAGCAAGCTCATTGGCAGCCCGATCTACGAAGGCGGCTGGATCGACCGCCGTGCCGGGTCCGTGCAACCGCTGAGTTACGCGCGCGGGCTCGCCCAAGCTGCGCAAAAAGCCGGCGCGCTCGTCTGCGGTGAGTCGCGCGTAACGGCCCTCACTCGTGATCGCACGCGCTGGAAAGTAACCACCGCGCGCGGGCCGGTGGTGTACGCCGAGCGCGTGTTGCTCGCGACCAACGGCTACACCGATGCGCTGTGGCCAGGTTTGCGCCAGACCGTGATCGCTGCGAACAGCTTCCAGGTCGCGACCAAAAGGCTGCCGGACAAGCAGCTGCGAACGGTACTTCCCGAGGGGCACGTCGCTTCGGATACGCGCAAGCTGCTGCTCTACTATCGCTGCTACCGTGGCCGCTTGATCATGGGCGGCCGCGGGCCCTTCCGCGAGCCCACTGGCCCGCGAGATTACCGCCACCTGGAAATGGTGATCGGAATGTTGTTTCCGCAGCTCAAGGACACGCGTTGCGAGTTCTTCTGGACGGGCCGCGTCGCACTGACTCGCGACCACGTGCCGCACGTGCATCAGCCCGCGCCAGGACTCACCGTTCTTCTCGGTTACAACGGGCGCGGCGTGGCGATGGCGACTACGCTCGGCACCCTGGTCGCCAAAAATCTCATCTCACCGGCGGACAACCCACTGCCCTTCCCCATCACCGCCATCCGCCCGATTCCGTTGCACTCGCTGCATCGAATTTATGCGACCGCCATTCTGCAGACGTATCGGCTCAGGGACTACCTGGCGCGTTGAGCACGTGCCGCAACCGCGACGTCGGCGCGGCAAGCGAATCTAGAGCTGGACAATCACGAGCGTTCTGTCGTCCGTGTTCATCCGGGCCGAGCTGCCCTTCACCGATGGATACTGGCCGATCTTCTCCGGGTCGATGCGCTCGACTTCGGCGAACGCTTTCTCCCAATCGCTCAATGCCGGTGCAGCGCCAGGCTTGAAATAGCCGTCGGTGAACAGCTCGATCGAGCGCAGCGCCGCGCGCGGCCGGTCGAACACCTGCACCCCCGCCAGCGGAACCTCGAAGCCGTCGAGCACCGTGTAGCTCAAGGGGCTCATCGTGTTATTCGCGAATCGCGCTTGTCCGCTGATGCCGGTGTCGAGCAGATGCCGGATATCGCTCTCAGGCACGGTGGGAAGGCGCGCGCGGCTCCACGCAAAGCTACGTTCGTACAACCGCTTGCGCTTGGTCTCGTCCAGCCAAGGCTGCATGTCGGGATGAAGCTCCGCCGCGCCGTAGAAGGCGCCGGCGCGGCCGACGCGCGCACGGTCCTCGGCGCCCCCGCCCGCCTCCTCCACCATGCGGTAGCCTTCCACGCGCAGGCTCGCTGTGATGAGATCGTGCCCGGGGTCGTTGATGAACCCTTCCGCGCCGTTGATGCGCAAGCCGCTGTCGCCGATCAGGACGAAACGGAACGTCTCGCCCAAGTCGGCCGCCAGAGTCAGGGTAGCGCCGAAGCGAAGCGCTGGATCGCCGCGCATGGTCTCCAGGATCCCGTGCCGGACATACGATGCGCGGAACGCCGCCGATATATGCTCGATCAGCCGTTCCGGACGCAGCTCACGCTTTTCCGGGTCGAGCAGGAAATCGCCTACCGCCCGCATCGCGATTCGGCTCGCGTGCCAGCCGCCGCGCTTGCCGTCATAGAGCTGGCCCGTGTTGTCGGTGGCCCCGTCGAAGACGGCATAGCCGATTCCAGGCAGCACCAGGAACTGGTCCTCGTTCGCCTCGGGGGCATCGAGGTACTTGCCTTCGCTGAACGCCTCGATCTTCATGCGGGTTTGGAGCGGCTCGGCAGCGGTGTGGTTGCAATTGCAGGCGCAGGGCGAACCTTATAGTATCAGCCCGAGCGCCGCGACATCGACGGTAGCGAAACCGGCAAGGGGGAAACTCATGACGTTCCATCGATTTTCGAGCATCGCACTCGCGGCCGTGCTTGGCGCCTGCCTGACCGTTCCGGCCGGGGCGCAGCAACGCGTCAGCATCTATACCGCGCACACCGCAAATATCGTCGAGCGCCTGATCCCGGAATTCGAAAAAGCCACGGGCATCAAAGCCGACGTTGTCAAAGCCGGATCGGGGGACGTTATAAACCGCGCGCGCGCCGAGGCCGCCAATCCCAAGTGCGACGTAATCTGGAGCATCGGCGCCGAGCTGCTCGAAGCCAATACGGAGTTGCTGGAGCCGTACCAGCCCAAAGAAGCCGCGATGATCGCCGACGCGTTCAAGTCCAACGGCGCGTGGATTCCCTATACCGGCATTGTCAATGTCTTCGTCGTCAACACCAAAAAGCTGAAGCCCGAGGAATACCCCAAGTCCTGGGCGGATCTGGCACAGCCGCGTTTCAAGAACCTTGTTTCCATGGCCGATGCCGAGAAGTCGGGCTCGGCGTATATGCAGCTCAACACCTTCCTGACGATCTACAGCGACAAGACGGCTGGCTGGGACAAGTTCAAGGGTGTGTTCAACAACCTCGCCATCTCCACCAGCTCGGGCGCGGTGCCGCGCTTCGTCAACGACGGCGAGGCTGTGGTCGGCATCACGCTCGAAGACAACGCTTATCTCTATCTGAAGGGCGGCGGACCGGTCGCCATCATTTATCCCGAGGACGGTACCTCGGCCATCGCCGACGGCATGGCGTTGTGCAAACGCGCGCCGAATCCCGCGGCGGGCAAAGCGTTCATCGACTGGGCCTTGAGCGCGCCGGTGCAAGATATGGTGGTGCAGGAACTGGGACGCCGGCCGATCCGCAAGGATGCGAAGCCCATGGCGGCGTTGAAGCCGATGGGTGAGATCAAGTTGATCAAGTACGACATCCAGAACGCCGCCAACAAGCGCCAGGAATACATCGACAAGTGGCGCGCCTTGATGCTCGCCCGCTGAGCGCACTCGATTCACACCCCCCGAACCTATCTCAAAATCCCGTGAGATAGGTTCCTATGGCCCGGGTTGAACTGCGGCATATAAGCAAAAGCTATCCGGGCGTGCAGGCGCTCGACGATGTCGACCTCGCCATCGAGTCGGGCGAGTTCTTCACGTTGCTCGGGCCCTCCGGGTGCGGCAAGACCACGCTGCTGCGCACGGTGGCGGGATTCATCCAGCAGGACAGCGGCGAGGTGCGGGTGGGCGACCGGCGCATCGACGACATGCCCGCGTATCGCCGCAACATCGGCCTGGTGTTCCAGGACTACGCGATCTTTCCACACATGACGGTGGGCGACAATGTCGCCTTCGGTCTGAAGAACCGTCGCCGTCCGCGCGATGAAATCGCCGCACGCGTCACCCGCGCGCTCGAACTCGTCCGCCTCGGCGGTCATGCCGAGCGACTGCCGCACCAGTTGTCGGGTGGACAGCAGCAACGTGTGGGCCTGGCGCGCGCGGTGGTCATCGAACCGCAGATCCTGCTGATGGACGAGCCGCTGTCGAATCTCGACGCGAAACTGCGCATCGAGCTGCGCGACGACATCCGCGACTTGCAGCATTCGCTCGGCATCACGACGATCTACGTCACGCACGACCAGGAAGAAGCGCTGGTCATCTCCGACCGCATCTGCGTCATGCAGGGCGGGCGCGTGCATCAGGTCGGCACGCCGTGGGAGGTGTACGCGCAGCCGGCGACGCTGTTCGTCGCGGCCTTCGTCGGCGCCATGAACGTCGTCGCGGACGTAGCCGTCGGTGCCGGCGGCGTGCTGTCGTTCGGTGCGTCACCGCGAGCAGTCCCCGCGCTGGCTGGCCGTGATCGCGTGACGCTGGCGATAAGACTCGAGGACATGACGCTGGCCGCACCATCCGACGCCGTACCGAGCGATGCGCTCGCGCTCGACGGCGCCGTCGACAAGATCAGCTTCGCCGGGCGCGAAGCGTTCTATCGCGTGCGTCTGGATGCGGGGCCGCAAATCCAGGCGCATGTGCACCGGCCGGAACGTCAACTGCTGGAACAGGCCGGGGCGCGGTTGCGGTTGATCCTGCCACTCGCGCGCCTGCACATGTTCGATCCGACGACGGGCCGGCGGATCGAGGCAGAAGCGGCGACAGCCGCAAGCGTCGGGGCGTACCAATGATCCGACGGCGGTTCGATTTCTGGTCCGGCGTGCTGGCGGTCGCATTTGTCGTGGTCGCGGTGCTGATGGTGTGGCCGCTGTACAGCATTTTCGCGGCCAGCGTGATCGACAATCGCTCGGGTGCGCTCACGTTCGGCAACTTCGCGCAGATACTCGGGCACCCGGCGTATCGCGGTGCGCTGATCAACAGCCTGATCGTCGGCACCGGCGGCATGATCGGCGCGATGCTGCTCGGCATTCCGCTCGCCGTGCTGACCACGCGCTTCGTGATTGCGGGCCGCGACACGATTGCCACGCTCGCGGTGCTGGCGCTGGTGTCGCCGCCATTTATCGGCGCCTACGCGTGGATCATGATGCTGGGCTCGAACGGCTGGATGCGCGCACTACTCGCGGATATCGGCATCGAATTGCCATCGATCTACGGCATGTTCGGCATCCTGCTGGTGTTCAGCCTGAAGTTCTATCCCTTCGTTTTCTTGCTGACGGCAAGCGGGCTGGGTGCGATCAGTCCGTCGGTCGAGGAGGCGGCGGAGAGCCTCGGCGCCGGGCCATGGCGCCGTTTCTTCAAGGTCACGCTGCCGCTGGTCTTTCCGGCCGTGAGCAGCGGCGCACTGCTCGCGTTCGTGTTGTCGATCGCCGATTTCGGCACGCCGTCGATCGTCGGCGGCAAAGTGCGCCTGCTGGCGACCACCGCGTTCGATTTATTCACCGCCGAGATGGGCGGCAATCCGGGGCTCGCCTCGGCCACCAGTGTCGTGTTGATCGCCGTCTGCATGGCGGTGGTGGTGGCGCAACGCTGGGCAGTTCGCCGGCGCGACATTGCAGGATCGCTGCTCCGGCGCCCGTCGCCGAAGCGGTTGCGGCCTCTTGCCTCGGCCGCCGCGCATTTTGTTTGCTACGCCATCGTGCTGGCGGGCTCGCTGTCGTCGCTGGTCGTGATCTACACTTCGTTTCGCAAGACCAGCGGGCCCGTGTTCCATCCCGGTCTCAGTCTGGACAGTTACACGAGAATTCTGGGCGAGGTGCCGCATGTCATTGCCAACAGCTTTACCTACGCGACGGCCGCGGTGGTGCTGATCGTGATCCTGGGCACGTTGATCGGTTACATACTTGCCCGGCGCGAAACGCTGGCGTCGGGCGCACTGGATAGCATGCTGCTCGTTCCCTACATCGTGCCGGGTGTGGTAATGGGATTGGCGTTTGTGGTCACGTTCAACGTGCCGCCGCTGCAGATCACCGGCACCGCGATGATCATCGTCCTGATGCTGTTCATCCGCCGGCTGCCCTATGCCGTGCGGTCCAGCACCTCGATCCTGAAACAGATCAAGTGCGGCATCGAGGAAGCGGCGATCAGCCTGGGCGCTTCGCCCGCGCGCGCGTTCCTGAAAGTCACCTTGCCGCTGATGCTGCCCGGCATCATTGCCGGCGCGCTGATGAGCTTCATCACCGCGATCAACGAATTGTCGAGCTCGCTGATCCTCTACGTCGGCCGCACCATGACCATGCCCGTGCGCATCTATCTGTCGGTGCTCGACGGGCAATTCGGCACGGCGTCGGCGCTGTCGACCATTCTTCTGGCCGCCACCGGGCTCGCGGTTTTCGTCGTGTTCCGGTTCTCGGACCGGAAGGAAAGCGCGTTCGTATGAGTGGCGGGAAGGTGTCGGTGTCATGACCTGGAATCCTCAGCAGTACCTGAAGTTCGGTGGTGAGCGCCTGCGACCGGCGCACGACCTGCTCGCCCGCGTCGCGCTCGAAACGCCGCAACACATCGTCGATCTAGGCTGCGGAACCGGAACGGTGACGGCGCTTCTGCGCGCGCGTTGGCCAGGCGCGCGCATTGTGGGAGTCGACAATTCCAAGGCGATGCTTGAGCGCGCTCGCGCTGCGCTGCCGGACATCGCGTGGGAACTTAATGACCTGGCGAAGTGGACGGCGGCGGCGCCGGTGGATCTTCTTGTGTCAAACGCCGCTTTGCACTGGCTGGACGATCATGCAACGCTTTTTCCGCGCCTGTTATCGAATCTCCGTTCGGGTGGCGTGCTGGCCGTGCAGATGCCGGCGCAACACGAAGCGCCGTCACACCAGATAGGCTACGACCTCGCGGAAAGCGCACGTTGGCGTGACCGATTACAGGGTCTTGTGCGCCGCCGGCCGATCCTCGAGCCGCATGAGTACTATTCGCTGCTGCGACCGCAGGTATCGTCGCTGGACCTGTGGATTACCGAGTATGTCCAGACGCTGACTGGCGACAACCCGGTGGCCGAATTCACCAAGGGATCGTTCGTCGGCGCGTGGCTGTCGGCGCTCTCTGCCGACGAAGCGCGCGATTTCGAGGCCGAATATCGCCCACAAATCGCTGCCGCCTACCCTCCCTGCAGCGATGGCGTGACGCTGTTTCCGTTCCGCCGTTTCTTTCTGATCGCGCAGCGCTGATTCGTGCTGCTTCGTTGGTCTATAATTCGATGGTCATGGTCACTTGTGCCGGCGATAGTGCGCTTGGCAAGATACGCATGGAGGCTCGAATGAGCATGGTACGCGTTGCGGGAGGCCTGGCCGCGCTGCTGGTCGGGTTGATGTGCGCGCCGGGTCTTTGCCTCGGCGCGTCCATCAAAGGCAAGGTTGTCTTCGTCGGTGCCGTCCCGGCGCAAAAGAAGGTCGATGTGACGATCGACCAATACGTCTGCGGCAACCAGAAAGACGCCGGAGACCTGATCTTGTCGCCGCAGAAGGAGTTGCGCAATGCCGTCGTATGGATCGACAACCCCCCTGCCAACGCCGCTCGGCCACCGCAAACCGCCAACATAGAAATGGATCAGAACGGTTGCGTGTTCATCCCGCGCATCGTGCTCGTGCCCGCCGGCGGCACCGTCGACTTCATGAACAGCGATCGCCTGCTCCACAACATTCACGCTACGCCAAAGCTCAACGTCTCCTTCAATCGCACGCAGCCGAAGAGCCGGACGATTCCGATCACCTTCGACAAGGCGGAAATCGTGCGTATCAACTGCGACCTCCACTCGTGGATGATCGGCTGGGTCGTCGTGACCGCGCATCCCTTCTACGCCATCACCGGCGCTGACGGGCAGTTCTCCTTCGATGGCCTCCCGCCCGGCCAATACAAGCTCCAAGTTTGGCAGGAGCGTCTGGGCACCGTTGCCGCAAACGTCACCGTAGGCGACAAGCAAGACGGTCGCGTCACCGTCGAGATGAAATCTCCTTGACGAACACTGCGGTTCAGGGAAGAACCGAGATCTTCTTCGTGGCTTCCCAGGCGGAGGAATGCGTAGGCTCCTGCACCGCACGCAGCGATCCGCCTTCGTCGAGCGCGACCGTGAATGTCACCGTCGGCGATGAGTACACGGGATGCAGGTAGACGCGCGCGATCTCCACCGTGTCCTTGTATAGCGCGATGTAGCGAACGAAGTGCTCGGAAAGCGACGGGTGCTGTCCTCCCGCGCCCACGCTTATCGTCACGTTGAACCATTCGCCGCGCTTGACGGAATCCGGCGCGACGATCTTCGGTGTGTGTTTTGCGTCGTAGTTCGTGTGCACCTTCTGGAACTCAGGCGTGAACTGCTCCGCCTGCTCCTCCGCGGCGTACGCAGGCGCGACGCCAAGACCAAGGAGAGCACATAGCACCGCAGAAACGACGCTTGGGGAAACTCCAAAGGCGTTGGCCATCTCATCACCTCCGATTCGTTGATCAAAGCTCCGGAAGAAACTGGCGGATCAGAGCCATCAGTGCCCGCGGACTGTACGGCTTCGCGAGGTAGTTGTCGGCGCCGGCCGCGACCGCTTTTTCCTGGTCGCCACTCAACGCGAACGATGTAATTACGATGATCGGGATGTGCTTGGTTCGGTCGTCCGCCTTCAGGATCCGTGTTGCGTCGAGACCGGACATCTTGGGCAGCTGGACGTCCATGAGGATGAGATCGGGCAGCTCCTGCTGCGCCTGAGCGACACCGGATTCACCGTCCACCGCTTCGATGAGCCGGTGCGCGGTGCGGCTGAGCAACTGCCTGACGATCTTGCGGTTGAACTCGTTGTCTTCGATGTAAAGAATCGTCGGTTCGCTCATGCGTCATCCCTTTTTGTCCGAAGCGGGATCGCGAAGAAGAAGGTGCAGCCCTTCCCGAACTCGCTATCGATCCAGATGCGCCCGCCATGCATCTCCACGAATTTCTTGGTGATGGTGAGGCCGAGCCCCGTCCCTCCGAACTCGCGCGTGACCGTCGAGTCGACCTGCCGGAACTCCGCGAACACGTTCTCGAGCTCGGACTCCGGAATGCCGATGCCGGTATCCGAGACGCGATACAAGAGCTCGTTTCCGTCGAGCTGCACGCCGATCTCGACCCGTCCCTCATTGGTGAACTTGATGGCGTTACCCGCGAGATTTATCAGGCATTGTGTAATGCGTCCGCTGTCACCGAAGGCGACCGGGAGATTGTCGGGAACGCTGACCACGAAGTCCAGTCCTTTCTCGGCAGCCAGCGAACGCAGCGAGACCTGCGCGATGTCGATGACCTCGCCTACCGAATAGTCTCCCAGGTTCAACTGCATGCGCCCGGCTTCGATCTTGGAGAGGTCGAGGACATCGTTGATCAGGCGCAGCAGGTGACGGCCGTTCACCTGAATGTCGGTCAGCGGCTCCTTCAGGTCGGTCGGCACGTCGCCGTAGAGCCCGTCGAGTAGCATTTCGGTGAAGCCGAGGATGGCGTTCATCGGCGTGCGCAACTCGTGGCTCATGTTGGCGAGGAATTCCGATTTCGCCTTGCTCGTATGCGAAAGTTGCTCGTTCAGACGGCCCATTTCGGCGGCCGCGTGCCGCTGCTCCGTGTCGAAACGATGGAGCTCCTGGCTCATGTGGTTCATGCGGTCCGCGAGAACCCCGAACTCGTCGCGGTTGGGCACGCTGATCCGGCCACCGAAGTTGCCCTTCGCGACCTGGTCCAGAAAACCCTGCGCCTCGCGCACGGGAAGGATGAGAGACCAGGAAATCACGAAACCGCCGAGCAGAGCGAGCCCCACTGCAATCACCGCGAAAGTGGTCGTCAGGATCAACGACCTGCGGTTGGCGGCGGTCACATTGTCGCGCAGCCGCGTCATGCGGCTTTGCTGCACTTCGACCAGTTGACCGACGCGTGCCGTAATTTCGTCATCGAGCCGCTCCTGGCGCTGCAGCAGTGCGCCGGTAACAGCGCCCAGCTTGCCATCGCGGATCGCGTTCGCCATGTCGGCTACGACCGCCATCGCTTCGTCTTGCGACGATCGTATCTGTTCGACGAGCGCTGGATCGGCGGTTCCTGCCGTTTCCACCTTGGCGAGTCTGTCGTTGAATCGATTGTTCTCGCGCAGAATCTTGGCAATCGCCACCTCGTCCTGGGACAGGAGCGCCAGATTGGTATAGTGCATCTGCCTCGCCAGTGCCTGCTCGCTTTGCTGGGCCAGACTGACCAGCTCGTGCGCTTCGTCGAGCAATTGGCTCTGCTTCGCCGTGCTGATGATCGTCAGCAGGCTCACCACCGCCATCGCGATGAATAGCAGCGTAACGAGCAGGAAGGCGGCGAGCAGCTTGGTGTGGACGGAGGCGCGAATTCCGGCCACCCAGCGCACCACTGCGCGGATGGGGGTTTCACGCTGGACAAGCAGGGCGAGCTGCTCGAGTTTGATTTCGGGTTCCTCCGCTGACGACGGAACTTCAGTTGAGGATTGCATTTTTGTCGGGCGCAGCCGTATCCTTAGGAACCTTTAATCGAGTCCGCACCATTGCGCCGTCGCCGGAACAACAGTCGGTGAGAAAACCTCCTCGCATCCTCATCGTCGACGACAATGCGACGAACGTCAAGGTCTTGCAGACGCGGCTTGCCGCTGAAGGCTATGAGATCGTCACGGCTGCCGATGGGGAGGAAGGCCTGGCCGCAGCTCGGCAGCTCACGCCGGACCTGATTCTTCTCGACGTCATGATGCCCAAGATCGACGGCATCGAAGTGTGCCGGCGCCTGCGGGCCGATCCCGAATTCCCGTTCACGCCGATCATATTGGTCACTGCGATGGCGGACTCGAAGGATGTGGTCGCGGGACTAGAGGCCGGCGGCGACGAGTACCTGACGAAACCGGTGGACCACGCGGCACTCGCCGCGCGCGTGCGCTCCATGCTCAGAATCAAACGCCTGCACGATACGGTGGAAGCGCTCGCCGCGGAGGTCAGGGAGTGGAACGCTTCGCTGGAGCGGCGCGTTGCCGAGCAGGTTGGCGAACTCGAGCGCGTCGGCCGCCTGCGACGCTTCGTCTCACCCCAGCTGGCGGAGCTGATCGTCAGCGGCGGCGCGGATGACCCACTGAAAAGCCATCGACGTGAAATATCGGTCGTGTTCCTCGACCTGCGCGGGTTCACTGCCTTCGCAGAGATCGCCGAGCCCGAAGAGGTCATGGGCGTGCTGCGCGAGTACCACCAGGTCACGGGTAACCTGATCTTCGAATACGACGGTACGCTCGACCACTTCACCGGTGATGGCATGATGGTACTTTTCAACGATCTGGTGCCCATCGAAAATCCCGCCGAGCGCGCGGTGCGCATGGCGCTCGCCATCAAAGAGCGCGTGGGCCGGATGTCGGAAGACTGGGCCAAGCGCGGCTACGAACTGAGCCTTGGCATCGGCATCGCTCAAGGCTTTGCCACGATCGGAAGCATCGGATTCGAGGGGCGCTGGGACTACAGTGCAATCGGAACCGTCACCAACCTCGCTGCGCGGCTTTGTGGCGAAGCAGCGGGCGACGAGATTCTCATCGCCCAGCGTGTGCACGCAGAGGTAGAGGCATTCGTGGAAGTGGAGCCCCAGCAGGTGCTGACGCTGAAGGGATTCCGCCGCCCTGTCATCTCCTATCGTGTCCGAAGCCTCAAGCCGTCTTGAGACTTCTAAAAGGAGGCTTCATGGCCAAACTCCCTGTTCACTCCACACGCCGGCGGTTCATCAGGCTCACTGCAGCCGGCTTGGTCGTCGTACCGCTTGCCGACGCGATGCTGGGCGGAAGCGCCGAGGCGGCGGACATGGTCAAGGAGTCGGATCCGGCCGCCGCAAAGCTGAAATACAAAGCGGATGCGACGAAGGCGCCCGAGCGCCAGGATGCGCAAGAGTTCTGCGACAACTGCGCGCTCTATACCAGCAAGGATAGCGCCTATGGCACTTGCTCTGCCCTGGAGGATAAGCTCGTCGCCGCCAAGGGTTGGTGCACATCTTGGGGAGGCTGACCTCGATCGACGCCGCAGACATCGAATGGACCGCCATCCGTGCCCAAGGCGCGGGCGGGCAGAACGTCAACAAGGTGTCGACGGCGGTGCATCTGCGCTTCGACGTCCGGGCATCGTCGTTGCCGGAGCCGGTCAAGTTGCGGCTTTGCGCGATCGAGGATCAGCGAATCACTGCCGAAGGCGTGGTAATCATCAAGGCGCAGCGGTATCGCAGCCTCGACCGGAATCTTGCGGATGCGCTGGCGCGGTTGCAGGAACTGGTGGACACCGCCGCGGCAGTGCAGGGTAAGCGCAAGGCGACGCGGCCGACCAAGGGTTCGCAGCGCCGCCGCGTCGACAGCAAGGTGAAGCACGGCCAGGTCAAGGCAGCGCGGCGCAGAGTCGTCGAATAGAGTATGGATCTCACCGGAAGGAGTTGAATCATGTCTCAGTCCGAACAGTCGAGCATTCATCAGGAAGTGACGATCAAGGCGAGTCCGCAGCGTGTCTACGATGCGCTCACCACGGCGAAAGAGTTCAGCGCATTTACCGGCGGCGCTCCCGCGGAGATTGACCCCACACCCGGCGGCGCGTTTTCCGGTTTTAGCGGCATGATTCTCGGGCGCAATATCGAATTGGTCCAGAATCAGCGAGTGGTACAAGCTTGGCGTGTGGCCAACTGGAACCCCGGCGTGTATTCCATCGCGAAGTTCGAATTGCACGCCGATGGTTCTGGCACGCGATTGGTCTTCGATCAGGCAGGCTTTCCCGCAGACCAGTTCGAGCATCTCGCACCCGGTTGGCACAAAATGTATTGGGAGCCGCTCAAGAAATACCTGGGTTAGCGAATCGCACAGCGCCGCGCGCAACTGCGACTGGGCGCCGTAGGCACTTTGCACGATTTCGCCTACACTTCCGCTTCCCGGCTTGCAAACCAGAAGGATCTACATTGCAATGAAACTCTTGCCGAACACCTCCGCGATCCTGACCACACTCGCAACGCTGGCCCTTGTCGCAGGCTGCGCCGGTCCCGGCACCAGCGCGCCACCTGCGCCGCCGGCTCCGCAGACCGAGAGCCTGCTGTCGGCCGCCGGTTTCAAGACCGTCGTCGCCAGCACCGACAAGCAGTTGCAGGAAATTCCCAAGCTCCCTGCGGGCCAGATGACCGTGATGTCGAATACCGGGAAGAACTATTTCGTCTACCCGGACATGGCGAATAAGCAAATGTATGTGGGCACCGAAAAAGAGTATCAGGCTTACCTCAAACTACGCGCGCAGAACAACATGCCGAACGTGAACCCGGAGGCATCGTATGCGAAACAGGATGCCGCGATGCGCAAAGCGGATACGCGCGACAATTCGGTGTATTGGGAATTGTTTCCAGACTTCAACGGCTTGGGGTGGTAAAGAATTGAGACTGCCACCGGAACACAAGGCCTCGATGCGCTGTTAGCCGCAGGGGTCGTCCGCGGCTGACACAGAAAGCGCGGAAAAACAGCACCATCATCCAGGGGGACCACCATGAAGCTGCGGCAAATCGTCGGATTGTTGTTGGGTCTCGTGCTGGTCGTTTCTGCGGCGCAAGCCCAGACCAACGTGCGCATCCGCGGGACCATTACCGGGCTCGACGCCAAGGTACTGGCGGTCAAGTCACGCGACGGCAAGGACCTCAAGATCGAGCTTGCCGACAACGTGGCCGTCGCCGTCGCCAAGAAGATCGCCTTCGAGGATATCAAGAAGGGCGACTACGTCGGCGCCACGACCATGCCCGGCCCCAACGGCACGCAGGTCGCGGTCGAGGTCCACTATCTGGCGCCGACCACGCCGGAAGGACAGCTTGCGTGGGACCTGCAGCCCGGATCGACGATGACCAACGCCAATGTCGACTCGATGGTGGTCGGCACCAGTAATCACGAACTGACGTTGACCTACAAGGGCGGCACGCAGAAGGTCGTCGTGGTCCCTAGCACAGCGCTCGTGCGCACGGTGCCAGGCACCCGCGCCGACCTGGTCGTCGGCGAATACGTGTTCATCGGCGCGCAGCAGGCCGCCGACGGCGCGTT
>Ga0066789_10000288_pt1 | contig 19110 bp, 16 predicted proteins | sample OrgsoiDNA2013049_FD_70960 | JGI IMG/M metagenome (GOLD analysis project Ga0066789, IMG submission 70960) | Permafrost soil microbial communities from the Arctic, to analyse light accelerated degradation of dissolved organic matter (DOM) -... | ecosystem: Environmental > Terrestrial > Soil >...
TGGTCGGCGTCCGGCATCGCTGGAACGGGGCCACGCGTGGTGGCCCTCGGCGGCGGGCACGGGTTGGCGGCGTCGTTGTCGGCGCTACGGCGGGTGACCGATCGGCTGACCGCTGTGGTCACGGTGTCGGACGACGGCGGATCGAGCGGTCGGTTGCGCGAGGAGTTCGGCGTGTTACCGCCCGGCGACCTTCGCAAGGCGCTGGCCGCGCTGTGCGGTGACGACCAGTGGGGGCGCACCTGGGCACGCGTGGTGCAGCATCGATTCGAGAGCAACGGCGAGTTGCACGACCACGCGCTCGGCAACTTGCTCATCGTCGCGATCACCGAGCTGCTCGGCGACCAAGTTGCTGCGCTCGACCTGATCGGCGAACTGCTGCGCGCACACGGTCGGGTGCTGCCGATGTCGATCGTGCCGCTGACGATCGAAGCCGAGGTGGCCGGATTCGACGACGCCAACCCGTCGGCCACCCGCACGGTGCGGGGCCAAGTCGCGGTTGCCACCGCGCGTGGCCGGGTGGTGTCCGTCTCGCTCAGCCCGCACGATCCGCCAGCTTGCCCGCAGGCGGTCGATGCGATTCTCGACGCCGATTGGGTGGTGCTTGGCCCGGGCTCGTGGTTCTCAAGCGTGCTGCCGCACCTATTGGTGCCCGAGTTGGCAAAAGCACTCATCAGCACAACCGCTCGCAAGATCGTCGCCCTCAATTTGGCACCGCAACCGGGGGAGACCGCCGACTTCTCGCCCGAAGCGCATCTCGACGTGCTGGCAGCGCATGCGCCCGATCTGCGAGTCGACGTGGTGCTCGCCGATGTGAGGGTTGTTGCCAAGGCCGATACGTTGCGAGCAGCGGCTGCCGAGTTGGGTGGCGAGCTGGTGTTGGCGCCGGTTGCGATGAGCGATGGCAGCCCGCGCCATGACGTCGACCTGCTGGCCGCTGCGTACGCCGACATTTTTGCGTTGCCCTGATGGCGGGTTACGGGTCTCGATAGGGAAGAAACGGATGGTGCCGCCGATGGCGATGACGTCAGCGGTCAAGGATGAGCTGTCGCGGCTGAACGTGACGAAGTCGTGCTGCCGCAAGGCCGAAACCGCGTCGTTGCTGCGGTTCGCCGGCGGCTTGCACCTGGTGGGCGGCCATGTTGTCGTCGAAGCCGAGCTTGACACGGGTTCGTCCGCGCGCCGATTGCGCAAAGACATCGCCGAGCTGTACGGCCACGGGTCTGACATTGCGGTGGTAGCGCCCGGTGGGTTGCGCAAAGGCAGTCGCTACGTCGTCCGCGTGGTGAAGGACGGCGACTTGCTGGCGAAGCAGACCGGCCTCCTCGACGGTCGCGGGCGCCCGATCCGCGGGTTGCCACCCCAGGTCGTTTCGGGCGGCGTTTGCGACGCCGAGGCAGCCTGGCGCGGTGCGTTTCTGGCGCACGGCTCGCTGACCGAGCCCGGACGGTCGAGCGCACTCGAGGTGACGTGTCCTGGGCCCGAAGCGGCCCTCGCGCTGGTCGGTGCGGCCAGGCGGCTTGGTGTGCAGGCCAAGGCGCGGGAGGTACGCGGGGTCGATCGCGTGGTGATTCGCGACGGCGACGCCATTGGTGCGTTGCTGACGCGCCTTGGCGCGCACGACAGCGTGCTCGCGTGGGAAGAACGACGGGTGCGCCGCGAGGTGCGGGCGGCCGCGAACCGGTTGGCCAACTTCGACGACGCGAACCTTCGCCGGTCAGCTCGTGCGGCGGTCGCTGCCGGTGCGCGGGTCAAACGCGCGCTCGAACTGCTCGGTGACGAAGCCCCCGAGCACCTGGTCGCCGCCGGGCAGCTGCGCATCGAGCACGCGCAGGCCTCACTTGAAGAACTCGGCGCCCTTGCCGACCCGCCGATGACCAAGGACGCCGTCGCCGGTCGCATCAGGCGCCTGCTCGCGATGGCCGACAAGAAGGCGAGTGATCTCGGGCAACCCGGCACCGAAGCCGGCTTGACCGCCGACATGCTGGTGCCCTAGCCGCCTGCGGGCGCCTGCCAGGGGCCGCGTCGCTGTTCGCAACCGTTGCCGCTCAATGCGGTGGCAGCCAGTACCCCCTGATCGGTTAGGGTCATGGTGTCGGCTCGTGGATCGACGCGCGACCGGCTGCGGTCCCATTCCGGTACTCGAACGAGGAGTTCTTCGTGACCATTCGTGTCGGCGTCAACGGCTTCGGACGCATTGGGCGCAACTTTTACCGTGCGGTCGCCGCGTCGCCAGGCAGCAACATCGAGATCGTGGCCGTCAACGACCTCACCGACACGAAGACACTTGCGCACCTGCTCAAGTACGACACCGTGCTCGGCACCTTCGCTGGCGAGGTCCGCCACGGCGAGGGCGCCATTCACGTCAACGGCACCGAGATCAAGGTGCTGTCGCAGCGCGATCCAGCGCAGCTGCCGTGGGGCGAGCTCGGCGTCGACATTGTCATCGAGTCGACCGGCCATTTCACTGACGCCGAGAAGGCGAAAGCGCACATCACCGCCGGCGCGAAGAAGGTCATCATTTCCGCGCCCGCGAAGGGCGAAGATGGCACGTTCGTGCTCGGCGTCAACGACGGCGACTACGACAACGCCAAGCACCACATCATCAGCAACGCGTCGTGCACGACCAACTGCGTCGCGCCGCTGGCCAAGGTGTTGCAGGACAGTTTCGGCATTGTCAAAGGCTTCATGACCACGGTGCACGCCTACACCAACGACCAGGTCATCCTCGACTTCCCGCACTCCGACCTACGTCGCGCCCGCGCGGCCGCGCAGAACATCATTCCGACAACGACCGGTGCGGCGAAGGCGGTTTCCCTCGTGCTCCCCGAGCTCAAGGGCAAGCTCGACGGCTTCGCATTGCGGGTACCGGTACCTGACGGCTCGATCACCGATCTTGTCGTCCAGCTTGAGCGCGAGGTCACCAGGGACGAGGTGAACGCGGCTTACAAAGCCGCGGCCGATGGCCCGTTGAAGGGGTACCTCGTATACGCCGAAGACCCGATCGTCTCGTCCGACATCGTCGGCACGCCGGCGTCGTGCACCTTCGACTCATTGCTCACGATGGTCAGCGGCAACACCGTCAAGGTGCTCGGGTGGTACGACAACGAGTGGGGCTACTCCAGCCGGTTGGCTGACCTGACGTCGCTCGTCGCCTCGCGACTCGGCTAGGCGCCCCATGCGAAGCGTCGACGACCTCGAGGTCGCCGGCCGCACCGTGTTGGTGCGCGCTGACCTCAACGTGCCCCTCGATCTCAAGGGTGCCGCGCCCGTCATTACCGACGATCTGCGCATCCAGGCAAGCGTGCCGACGATCAGTGAGCTGGTCGCCCGTGGCGCGCGCGTCGTGGTCATGGCGCATTTGGGTCGCCCCAAAGGAGAGGTCAAGCCGGAGCTTTCCCTTCGACCCATCGCGCGCCGGCTGAGCCAGCGGCTGGGCAAGCCCGTTGCTTTCCCGGACGACGCGACCGACGGCGTTGCCGGTGCCGCGGCGCAGTCGGTGGTCGACGCCACTGCGTTCGGTGGCGTGGCATTGCTCGAAAACCTCCGGTTCGAGGCGGCCGAAACAAGCAAGGACGACGGTGAGCGGGGCGCGTTCGCCGATCAACTCGCAGCCTTGGCCGGCGCCGACGGTTGCTACGTCGGCGACGGGTTTGGCGCTGTTCACCGCAAGCACGCCAGCGTGTACGACCTGCCGCAACGCCTGCCGCACGCCGCCGGGGGACTCGTGCTCGCGGAAGTGTCGGTATTGCGCCGGCTCACCGACGACCTTGAGCGGCCCTATGTGGTCGTGCTCGGCGGCGCGAAAGTGTCAGACAAGCTGGGCGTCATCGCCAACCTGCTCGACAAGGTCGATCGGTTGCTCGTGGGTGGCGGCATGGCCTACACATTCCTGGCGGCGCAGGGCTATGAGGTTGGGCACTCGTTGCTCGAGGCCGATCAACTCGACACCGTGCGCGGGTTCATCGACGAGGCGAAGAAGCGCGGCGTCGACCTCGTGTTGCCGGTCGATGTACTTGCTGCGACCGGATTCGCCCCCGATGCCGAGCACATCGTCCTTCCGGCGATTGAAATCCCCGCTGATCGCGAAGGCCTCGACATCGGACCGAAGACCCGCGAGTTGTTTGCGGCCAAACTGGCCGATGCCCGCACGGTTTTCTGGAACGGTCCGATGGGCGTATTTGAGTTCGAGGCATTCTCGGGCGGTACGCGGGCCCTCGCGGCTGCACTTGCGCGGGTCGATGGGCTGACCGTCGTTGGCGGCGGCGATTCTGCGGCCGCCGTCCGCCAGCTGGGCTTTTCGGAGAGCGACTTCGGCCACGTCTCGACCGGTGGTGGGGCCAGCCTCGAGTACCTCGAAGGCAAGACGCTCCCAGGGCTTCAAGCGCTGGAGGACTGACGGTGGCTGCGTCGAAGACGCCGGGGCGCAAACCGTTGATGGCCGGCAACTGGAAGATGAACCTCAATCATCTTGAGGCCATCGGGCTCGTGCAGAAGCTGTCATTCTCGCTCGCCGACGCCGACTACGAGGCGGTCGACGTCGCCGTGCTTCCACCGTTCACCGACCTGCGCAGCGTTCAGACCATGGTCGACGGCGACCACCTGCGCATCACCTATGGCGCCCAGGACATGTCGGCGCATACCGCTGGCGCCTACACCGGCGAGATCTCCGCGGCGATGCTGGCGCGGCTGGGTTGCACGTTTGTTGTCGTCGGGCATTCCGAGCGACGCCAGTACCACCACGAGGACGACGCGCTCGTGAACGCGAAGGTGCAGGCTGTGCTGGCGGCCGGCATGACGCCGATCCTGTGCATCGGTGAGGCGCTGGCGATTCGACAAGCCGGCCAGCAGGTGGCCTACACGCTCGCCCAACTCGACGGCGCGCTCGCCGGGATTTCGGCCGAACAAGCGGCAGGCGTGGTTATCGCGTACGAGCCGGTGTGGGCCATCGGTACCGGCGAGGTCGCGACGCCTGATGACGCGCAAGAAGTATGCGGAGCTATCCGCGGCCGAATGGCGCAGTTGTACAGCTCGGCGGTCGCCGATGATGCTCGGGTGCTTTACGGCGGCTCGGTCAAGGGTAGTAATGCTCGCGGCATCATGGCTCAGCGTGATATCGACGGAGCACTGATCGGAGGCGCCAGTCTTGACGTCGAGGATTTCGTCCGTATTGTCCGCTTTAACAACACGGACTAGTGTCGCTTCGGCGACAAGTCGTCTGGTGGGAACGCACCACGTAGCTCTTGTGTCACGATTTGCGTTAGGTTCGGCCCAATGATCGTTCGACCGGGGGTGCCGTCGCTGCGCACCGCCTCGGAGGGCGTTCGCCTACAAAACCCGGTGTATGGGAGCTACTACTCGCGGACCACTCACAAAGTGAGTCGCCAGAAGGAGAGACATGCTCGTCAGACGTAGAGGAATTCAGATCGCCGCAGGTGTTGCCGTACTAGCGCTCGCGCTGGCCGCTTGCGGTAGTAGCGGCAAGAAGAAGGCCGCCGCCACCTCGGGCCCGGCGACAACCGCGAGCGCCAGTTCCAGTGGCAGCGCGCCGGTCGCTTCGGCGAGCGCCGTCACCTCCGCGAGCGCGGCAGGCCAGACCAAGACTGGGAACCGGCTCACCGGCAGCCCCAACGCGATCAACACCGCTGCCGTGAGCAAGGGCGGCACACTTACGTACTCGCTCGAGAAGACTATCGACAACTGGAACGTTCTGACGTCAGCGGGCGATACGTTCGAAACCGCCGAGGTCGAGGACTCGATTTATCCGGCCGTGTTCAACGTGTTGCCTGACCTATCTCCGTCGCTCAACCCCGACCTCATGGTCAGCGCGGACGTCACGAGCTCGTCGCCGCAGACGATCGTCTACAAGATCAACCCAAAGGCGGTCTGGTCCGACGGCAAGCCCATAAACGCCGACGACTTCATCTACCAATGGAAGGCCCAGGACGGCACCGATTGCCCGAAGTGCGACATCAACTCGACCACGGGCTACGCCCAGATGCAGTCGGTTGTCGGCTCCGACAACGGCGAGACGGTCACCGTCGTGATGAAGACGCCGTACTCGGACTGGAAGTCGGTGTTTAGCAACCTGATGCCTTACCACGCGGCGGTACCCCAGGGCCTCGACGCGGTGAGCCTCGAGAAGAGCTGGGACACCGGTTTTGCTGCGCTACCAACGCTGTCTGGTGGTCCGTTCGTGATTACGGACTTCCAGAAGGACCAGAGCGTCACGACCAGCGCGAACCCGAAGTGGTACGGCGCCAAGGGTCCCTACCTCGATAAGATCGTCTACCGGATGATCACCGACGCCACGCAGGAACCGCCGGCGTTGCAGAACGGCGAGATCGACGCGATGTACCCGCAGCCCGAGGTTGACCTCATCAAGCAGCTCGACGGCATGCAGAAAATCAACTACCAGCTCGACCTCGGTCTGGTGTTCGAGCACATCGACCTCAACCTGCAGAACCCGGCGTTGCAGAACGTCGCACTCCGCAAGGCGCTGTTCACTGCCCTCGACGTAAAGGGTTTGATCGCACGTACTGCTGGTCAGACCGACCCGGCGATCGTGCCCCTTGGTAACCGGATGTTCGTTCCTGGGCAAAAGGGATTCCAGGACAACGTCACGTCCTTCGGTTACGGCAGCGGTGACATGGCGGCAGCGACAAAGATCCTGACTGACGCCGGATACAAGATCACCGGCGGCAAACTCATGGATCCGAAGGGCGTTGCGGTTCCGACGTTGCTCATGCGCTACACGCAGGGCAATGCGGTCCGGCAGACCGAATGCGAGCTGTTCGCGGCCGCCGCCAAGAACCTCGGTGTCACGGTGACGGTGTCACCGACCGACAGCTTGGGCTCCACACTCACCCAGAAGGACGCGAACCACAAGTACGACATCATCGTGTTCGCCTGGGTTGCGACTCCGTTCGGTTCGGCCAACGCCGTGATCTACCAGTCCGACACCGCACAGGGTGCGGCTGGCAACTGGGGCAGCAACTACGGTCACTACTCCAACCCAGCCGCCGATAAGGCTCTCAGCGACTCGGTCGTCACGACCGATCCCAACCAAGAGATTGCCGACCTGAACACGGCCGACAAGCAGATCTCGGCTGATGCCTACACCTTGCCGTTGTACCAAAAGCCGCTGATTCTGGCGTACAACTCCAAGTTCGGCAATATTCGCGACAACGCCACGTCTGTTGGCCCGCCGTACAACGCCCAGGAGTGGGGTGTCCGGACGGCCTCGTAGATCGCTTCAGACGAGTGATCGGTGTGGTCCGCTCCTGGAAAGCCAGCGAGCGGGCCACACCGGCTCGGCGTTCGAACTCATCCGCTGCGTGCGCCAAATATTTCCGTGGCACGTCGTTGAGCAAGGCGGACGCCGGGGAGTACCGTCATTCACGGGCCTCCGGCCCGGGCGGGTCCGTGGGTCTGCCGCCCACCTGACTCACCTGGGTACCTTGGCCCCCTAGGCGTCTCCTGAGCGGGGCCTGCATGCTTGCCTACGCCATCCGGCGGGTACTGATCTCGATTCCGATCCTGCTCGTCTCGACGTTCATCGTCTTCTTGCTCGTCAGTCTTTCAGGCGACCCACTCGCGGGTCTCAAGACCAAGCAACCGAAGGTTCCCGAGCAGACGATCAAGCTTGCGGAGCATCGCCTCCGACTCGATCAGCCCCTGCTCGAGCGCTATTGGCATTGGATCGCCGGCGTCGTGCACGGCGATTTCGGTCCCGCGGTCGCCGGCGGCGGCACGCTCGATATCGGCAAGGAGATCGGCCATCGCGCAATCGTTACCCTGCGGCTGGTTTTCTTTGCGATGGTGCTCGCCGCCCTCATCGCCATCGTGGTCGGCGTCATCAGTGCGACCCGCCAATACACCAAGCTCGACTACTCGTTCACGCTGACCGGCTTCTTGTTCCTGGCGATGCCGACCTTCTGGTTCGCGATCCTGCTCAAGCAGGGCGCGATCTGGTCCAACGGGCACTTCGGGACGAAGTTCAAGACCATCGGTGAGAGTTCGCCAACGGTCGGGCCGGGGTTGGGTGCGCACCTCTTCGACGACATCAACCATCTGATCCTGCCGACGATCACGCTTGCGTTGATCTCCTACGCGTCGTGGAGCCGGTTCAACAGGGCGTCGATGATCGAGGCACTGTCGAGTGACTACATCAGGCTTGCGCGGGCGAAAGGGATCTCCCCGAGTCGGGTGTTGATCCGGCACGCATTGCGTACTGCTTTGATCCCGTTCGTCACCGTGACAGCACTTGATATCGGCGCGATTCTTGGCGGCGCGATCATCACGGAGTACATCTACCAGTGGAAGGGGATGGGTGACTTCCTGCTGGCCGATGGCCTCAGCCTGAACGATCCGTACGTGGTACTGGCCTGGCTACTTGTCTCCGGCACTGCGATCATCGTGTTCAACTTGATCGCAGACCTTCTCTACGGCGTGCTCGATCCAAGGATCCGATATGAGTAGGGCACCCCGCGACACCGGCATCCACCTCATCGATGCGGAGACGTCGCGGCAGGGCGATGGGGCCGCGCCCGCAACTGCCATCGACACGATCGATCCGCGGGAGCCGGTCGGGTCGCTCACCGCCCGTAGCCCGTGGCGCACGGCTTTGCGACGATTCGCGGCACACAAGATGGCGATGGCCAGTCTCGTCGTGCTCACCGTGATCGTGCTGCTCGCGTTCGTCGGCGGCGCACTGTGGCACTACAAGTTCAACGTCTACGGCAACGACCTTAGCTTCAAGCCGGGCTTGAAGCACCCGTTTGGCACCGACTCGACCGGCTATGACACGTTCTCGGTGGTTCTTCGCGGCGCCCAGCGGTCGCTTGAGATCGCGGCGTTCGTGTCCATCAGTTCGACCATCGTCGGCACCATCTATGGCGCGATCTCTGGGTACGCGGGCGGCGTCGTCGACTCGATCATGATGCGCATCGTCGACCTCTTTCTGACCTTCCCGATCATCGCGGTTGCCGCAGTGCTGACGCACAACATCGGGCCGAAGGCCAACGGCTGGGTCTGGATCTCCGTGGTGCTCGCGTCGTTGACCTGGCCTTACGTCGGTCGGGTCGTCCGCGGTAACGCCTTGGCGGTACGCGAGAGGGAGTACATCGAGGCCGCGCACGCCCTCGGCGCGACGCGCACCCGTACCGTCCTGCGACACGTCGTGCCGAACGTCATCAGCGTCGTCATCGTTATCTTCACCATTCTCGTTGCGACGTCTATCCTCGCCGAAACCGCACTGTCATTCGTCGGCTTCGGCGTGGCCGCGCCCGACACGTCGCTTGGTCTGCTTGTGAACAACGCGCAGACCGCGGTTGCGACGCGTCCGTGGCTGTTCTACTTCCCCGGCATCTTCATCATCCTGATCGCGTTGACCGCCAACTTCATCGGCGATGGGCTGCGCGACGCACTCGACCCAACTGCATCGAAGGGCCGCGCGTGAGATTCGACCACGAGGGAGGCACCACAGCTACTCGGGCAGCTGCGTCCGGCGACACGGCCCTCGCCGTCCAAGACGTGTACGTCAGTTTCCGAACTGAAGACGGCACGGTTCAGGCGGTGCGCGGCGTCAGCTATGAACTGCGTCGTGGCGAGGTCCTGGGGATCGTTGGCGAATCCGGGTCGGGCAAGTCGGTGACCTCTCTCGCCGTGATGGGTCTGTTACCCCGCACCGCGCGTATAGACGGATCTGTTCGACTTGGCGACGACGAGCTTCTTGGCTTGTCGGAGCGACAACTTGCGCATTACCGCGGTCAGCAACTCGCGATGATTTTTCAGGATCCGATGACGAGCCTGAACCCCGTGTACAGCGTGGGCTGGCAGATTGCCGAGGCAGTCAGTGCGCATCACGATGTGAGCAAGGCAGCCGCTCACGCGCGCGCGGTCGAGTTGCTGAAGATCGTCGGAATACCGAACGCTGACGAGCGGGCAAATAGTTACCCGCACGAGTTTTCAGGCGGAATGCGGCAACGCGCTGTCATCGCGATCGCGATGGCCAATAGTCCCGAGGTCATCATCGCCGACGAACCGACGACGGCCCTCGACGTCACCGTGCAGGCGCAGGTTCTCGAAACACTGAAGACGGCACGCGAAGAGACCGGCGCGGCGATGATCCTGATTACCCACGATCTCGGCATCGTCGCCGGCCAGGCCGACCGCGTGTTGGTCATGTACGCGGGTCGCGCCGTCGAGGTCGGAACTGTCGAGGACATCTTCTACACGCCGCGGATGCCCTACACCTTGGGACTGCTTGGCAGCCTGCCGCGCCTTGACCGGGCGGCCCAGCAACGGCTGACGCCGATCACCGGCGTACCGCCCTCGTTGATCAACATGCCACCAGGATGCCCGTTCGCACCGCGGTGCCCGATGGTCGAGGACATCTGCCGCGTCGAGGAGCCGGTGCTTCGCGCTACAACATCGCCCACTCACCTTGCCGCGTGTCATTTCAGCGATCGGCTCGCTGGCGTCGAACCATCCGACCTCTTTCGACCGACGACAAGCGACGACGTACTGCCCGCCACGGTCGGAGCCGCCGTGCCACTCCCAGGCGATTCTGCATGACCGTCGCCGACGTCGCCAACGCCTCGACCCCAGCCCCGGACACCGCTCCGGTGCTGTCGGTGCGAAACCTCGTCACGCATTTCCCCGTGCGCAGCCGAGGCCTTGTGCGCCGTGTCATCGGTCAGGTGCATGCGGTCTGCGATGTCTCGTTCGACATCCACTCTGGCGAAACGCTCGGCCTGGTCGGCGAGTCGGGGTGCGGCAAGACCACGACCAGTCGAGCCGTATTGAACCTGCAGCCCGCGACGTCGGGCAAAGTCTTCTTCGACAACGTCGACATCACGACGCTGTCGAACCGCGGGATGCGCCGACTGCGGCGCGAGATGCAGATCGTGTTCCAAGATCCCTACGCGTCTCTTGATCCACGCATGTCGGTGCACGAGATCGTCGCTGAACCGCTAAAAATCCATGGCCTGTATGGATCTGGCGGGCGTGCGCGCGTTACCGAGCTGCTGCGGACCGTCGGGCTGAATGCTGAGCACGGCAACAGATATCCGCACGAGTTCTCCGGGGGGCAGCGGCAGCGCATCGGCATCGCCCGTGCGCTCGCGCTCGAGCCGCGCCTGCTGGTTCTAGACGAACCCGTGTCGGCACTCGACGTGTCGATTCAGGCCGGCGTCGTGAACCTGCTCGAAGAGATCCAGGAACGTCTCGGCCTCGCGTACCTGTTCGTCGCCCACGACCTATCGGTCGTGCGGCACATCTCCGACAGGATCGCGGTGATGTACCTAGGCCGCATCGTCGAGATTGCGAAGACCGATGACCTGTTCGCGTCGCCGGCCCACCCCTACACGCAGGCGTTGATCTCGGCGATTCCGATACCTGACCCGCTCAAGGAGCGAGCGCGTCAGCGCGTGATCATAACCGGCGACGTCCCGAGCCCCGTCGATCCGCCGAGCGGCTGCAGATTCCGAACCAGGTGCCCGAAGTTTGCGAGTCTGCTGCGGAAGGACCAGCAGCAGCGCTGTATCGAGGAAATCCCGGCTCTTGTCGAGCGCGGGCAGGGTCACCCGGCCGCGTGCCACTACGCTGAAGTCGTCAACGTCCTGTAGGACGGTAAGCTCGGCCCTGAGGCAGTTGAGGAGTCGCACGTGATCGGCGCACTGGAGATCATCATCTCGGTGACGAGCCTGCTGCTCGTCGTCCTAATCTTGCTGCACCGTGGCAAGGGCGGCGGTCTTTCCGACATGTTCGGTGGTGGTTTCACCTCGAGCTTCGCCGGTTCGTCGGTGGTCGAGCGGAACCTTGACCGGTTCACCTTGATCACGGCGTTTATTTGGTTCGCCTCGATCGTTGGGTTGCTGCTGCTGTTCAAGGGCTGACTAGGCACCATCGGCGACCCATGCTCGCCGCGGCAGTCGCACCGTAGAATCCTTACTAGGTAACTGGGCCGTCCGGTCCAGGCACCACCTCGTGTGTTCGTATCGGCCTACCGTTGGAGGTCTCGTCGTGGCAGGTGGCAACGCGATTCGCGGGAGCCGGGTTGGCGCTGGCCCGATGGGCGAGGCTGAGCGGGGCGAATCCGCGCCACGCCGGCGCATCTCCTTCTGGTGTGCCAACGGTCACGAGACAAGGCCGTCGTTCGCCTCCGACGCGGTCATTCCCGAGTCGTGGGATTGTCCGCGCTGTGGCCTGCCCGCAGGTCCCGATCGCGATGTGCCCCCGACCGCGCCACGCACAGAGCCCTACAAGACCCACCTGGCCTACGTCCGCGAGCGGCGCAACGACGCCGATGGTGAGGCGATCCTCGCTGAGGCGCTCGATCGGCTGCGCAGCTCAAAGGTCTACCCGCGCATCTAGGTCGCGTCAGGTTGCGACCGGCTCCATGAACTCCAGGCGGTTACCGACCGGATCGGCCGCCTAGAAGCGGCTGTACCCCGGGAAGGTGTCGTCCCAGTCCGATGGTGATGTGCGCGGCGGCGAGCCGGGCAGCGAAGGCGCGAGGGCTCGTCGGTCACGGCGAGGCAAGGCGGGACAGGCTGCGCGGCAGCTCACTCGCGGCTGCCTCATCGAGTAGCCACAACGTGCGCTGACGTCCGCGCGCACCGGCAGCGGGAATCTCGACCGGCCCGGCGCCGCTCAGCGCGAGCTTGACCGCCGCCGCCTTGCTTACGCCGGCCGTGATCAACCAAACCTCATGAGCGGAGCCGATCGACCCGAACGTGAGCGACAAGCGATTTGGCGGCGGTTTAGGAGCACCACGGACGCCGACCACTGCCCGTTTGTCAAACAGTGCGGGCATGCCGGGAAACAACGACGCGATGTGGCCGTCCTCGCCGACTCCGAGCATCAGGACGTCAAATGCCGGTACAGGTCCGTGATCCTCCGGCTGCGACGCCGCGGCGAGTTCGGCTGCGTACCGCACGGCCGCGCGTTCTAGGTCGTCGCCGCCATGATCGACACCCCCGAGGCTGGGCATCGCATGCACATGCGCAGGGTCGATCGGCACGAGGTCGAGTAAGGCGGCACGGGCGGCGACGTCATTGCGGTCTGGGTGGCCCGCGGGAACGAAGCGTTCGTCTCCCCACCACACGTGCAGCTGCGGCCAATCGACCGCGTCGCGAGCGCGGGAAGCCGCGACCTCGGCTAACACCGCGGTGCCCATGCCACCGCCCGTTAGCACGACGTGGGCATTGCCACGGGCAGACTGGGCATCGACGGTGCGCGTGATCAAGCGGGCGGCCACTGCGCGCGCAAGCAAAGTCGCATCGCGGTGCACGACGACTTCCGCAGTGGTCACCGCGTCTTCCGTGCGGGTGTGGTCTTCCTTCCGACGGTCTTCGCCGGTGCAACCTTCTTCGCCGGTGCAACCTTCTTCGCCGGACCTGTTTTTCTAGCGGGGCTGTCTTTCTTTGCCGCCGTAGCTTTCGCCGCGACGACGGCTTGTCGACGAACGGCCTCGGGCTTGTTGCCGAAGACGCATTGAATGGTTTCGTTGTAGACCTCGTCGGGGTCGAGGCGGCGGAGCTCCTCTGCAAGCAATTCTTCGGTACCGCGGCGGGGGAGCGGCACGGCGCGGTCGGGCTGGCCGGTGCGCATCAAGGTGGCGAGTCGGCCGTCAGGGCGCGTGAGCGTGATCTCGCCACGCTTCGTGAGCAGCTTGACCCCGGTAACGCCGGGCCCGCGCGTGGCTTTACGCACCACGTCGATGCTGAGTCGATCCTCGAGCCAGGCGGCGAGTAGCTCCGCGCTGGCATTGCCGCGAACCGCACTCACTTCGCCGCTGACCAGTTCGTCGAAAGGTTGGTCGAGTGCTGCGGCGAGCAAGCTGCGCCACGGCGTGATGCGGGTCCAGGCGAAGTCCGTGTCGCCAGGGGAGTGGCCTTGCGCGCGCAGCCGCAGCGACGCCGTCGGGTTGCTGCTCGCCGCCGCATCGGTGACGCGACGCTGCGCCAGCAAACCGAGCTGGTCGAGCGAAGGAACCTGTGGGCCTTGGCCGGGCCACCACACCAGCACCGGCGCGTCGGGTAGCAGCATGGGCAGCACGATCGAGTCGGCCTGATCGCGGAGCGCGCCGTACAGCCGCAGCACGATCACTTCACCGAGTAGGTTCTCTTGTCCGACGCGAATCTCGGCGTCGAGCCTCGGTGCCGACTTGCCGGTACGGCGGATGACCGTCACGATGCGGCATGGGTGCTCGCGGGCCGCAGAGTTGGCAGCCTGGAGGGCGTCGTAATGTTCGTTCTCGTTCACGTCGATGATCAGCGTCAGCACCATGCCGAGCGCGGCGTTGCCCGAGCCGCGCCTCGCCTCGGTGAGGGCGGTCAGGATTGCCGATGACTTGGTGTCGTGCAGGTCGCGGTTCACGGCCGCCTCCAAACCCTCGGCAACATGGTCGTCGGCCTCATGGCCTCCTCCAAACCCGTCCGTCGCGTGCGAGCATCGCATTCGCCGACTCAGGACCCCAGCCGCCGGATCGATACGGTTCGGGTTGCGCACCGCGCGCCCAGTGCTCCTCGATCGGATCGAGAATTTCCCATGAGAGTTCGACTTCTTCGTGCCGCGGGAACAGCGGCGGGTCACCCAATAGCACATCGAGGATGAGGCGCTCGTACGCCTCGGGACTCGATTCGGTGAACGATTCGCCGTAGGCAAAGTCCATGTTGACGTCGCGGACTTCCATCGCCGTGCCGGGAACTTTCGAGCCGAACCGCAACGTGACGCCTTCGTCGGGTTGAATGCGAATGACGAGCGCGTTCTGTCCGAGCTCCTCGGTCGCCGTTGAGGTGAACGGCAGGTGCGGCGCACGCTGAAACATCAACGCGACCTCAGTCACGCGTCGTCCGAGCCGCTTGCCTGCGCGCAGATAAAACGGCACGCCAGCCCAGCGACGGGTGTCGACTTCTAGCTTGATGGCCGCATACGTCTCGGTCTTCGAGGTTTTCGGGATGCCGTCTTCGTCGAGATAGCCGAGTACTTTCTCGCCGCCCTGCCAGCCAGCCGCGTACTGGCCACGGGCCGTGTAGGCGGCGAGGTTGCTCGGAATGCGCACGGCCGACAGCACCTTCGTCTTTTCCAGCCGCAGTGACTGTGCCGCGAAGTTGACCGGCTCTTCCATCGTGACGAGCGCGAGCAGCTGGAGCAGGTGGTTTTGAATGACATCGCGGGCGGCGCCGATGCCGTCGTAATACCCGGCCCGGCCGCCGATGCCGATGTCCTCGGCCATCGTGATCTGCACGTGGTCGACGTACGAACGGTTCCAGATCGGCTCGTACAGCGTGTTGGCGAAGCGCAGCGCAAGGATGTTCTGCACCGTTTCTTTGCCGAGGTAGTGGTCGATGCGGAAGACCGAATCGGTGGGGAAGACGTCGTTGAGAGTGGCACTGAGCTGCCGCGCACTCTTCAGATCGTGGCCGAAAGGCTTCTCGACGACGACGCGGCGCCATTCGTTGCCGTTTTTTGCCGACAACCCCGAGCGCTTCAGTTGCCCTACCACTACAGGGAAGAGCTTCGGCGGAATCGACAGATAGAAGGCGTGGTTACCACCGGTGCCGCGTACGCGGTCGAGATCAGTGATCGTGCGGGCCAGCGTGTCAAAGGCTTCGTTGTCGTCGAAATCGCCTGGTACGAAGCGGAATCCTTCGGCGAGTTGGGTCCACACCTCTTCGCGAAACGGCGTGCGCGCGTACTGCTTGACCGCATCGTGCACCACTTCTGCGAAGTCTTCATCGGCCCAATCTCGCCGGGCGAAGCCGACGAGCGCGAACCCCGGCGGCAGCAACCCGCGGTTCGCCAGGTCGTAGATCGCGGGCATGAGCTTCTTGCGCGCGAGGTCACCCGTGACGCCGAACAAAACCAGGCCGCACGGACCGGCGACGCGGGGTAGTCGCCGGTCACGCGGGTCACGAAGAGGATTGTTGATCTCGCCGACGGCTGGACTCATCGCGTCGCGCCCGCTGCATCCAGCAAGCTCTGTAAGCCCTCCGTGCGATCGAGCAGATGCAACCGGATGGCCGGTCGGCCACGCTGCTGCAAGGCGCGCAGATCGCCCAGCGCCTGCGCCATTTGCAATCTGGCAAAACCGAAGGGCCGGTCGGGGATAGCGAGATCGTGGGCGACCGCACCGGTGATCTGAAGGAACGCTCCGTTTTGCGGCCCGCCCTTGTGATACTGCCCAGTGGAATGCAGGAAGCGCGGAGCCCAGCCAAAAGTAACCGGCCGCTTGGTGCGTTGAGCGAGTGACCTGCGCACCAACGCGGCCGCTGAATCGGCATGCCGATCGAGGTAGGCCATCACCGCGAGGTATCCATGCTCCGGAATCGCCCGCAACAACGCGGCGATGACGGACTGCAGATCAGTCGCGCCACCGAGCAGGATCGGGTCGTCGGTGTGCACCGCAACCGCGCCTTCGGTGAAGACCGCGACACCCTCGGGGAGTGGGCCATCGCCAGCTTCGTCAAGGATCTTGCCGGTGTTGTCCTTCGATTCTTGAACGTTCGGCTGATCGAACGGATCGATGCCAAGCACGCGCCCAGCAATCACGGTCGCGTACTCCCACACCATGAATTGCGCGCCGAGCGATCCCGATACGGAGGTACCCGAGATATGCAGGTGCTTGCCGAGGGTGACGAGATGCCGATCGGCCGCATCGGAAAACCCTGGAGCATCTACCGACTCGACGACGACCGGCAACAAGCCAGTGCCGTTCTTTCCGGTCGATTCGGCGATCAGCTGCTCGGCCCAATCGCCGAACCCCGGGTGCCGCGAGCCGAAGTCAGCAAGCACGACTTTGTCGCGGCCAGCGAGCCCGGCCTCGCCAAGTACCGCGCCCAGCGTCAGGCCGGGATTGTCGTCGTCGCGGTCGAGAGCCGATGAGAACGCGGTCGCATCGTCGAGGAGGCCGCCGACGTCGACACCTGCCAAGGCGCTCGGCACCAGACCAAATGCCGACAGCGCGCTGTATCGACCCCCGACGTTGGGGTCGGCGAGGAACACCCGGTAGCCGGCCGTGCGTGCGGCTGTCTCGAGCGACGAACCGGGATCGGTGACGACGACGATTCGCGCAGCCGGGTCAATGCCTGCTGCGCGGAACGCGTGCTCGTACACGCGACGGTGACTGTCGGTTTCAAGGGTGCCGCCACTCTTGCTCGACACGACCAACACGGTGCGCTGCAGGTGATCGGCGATGGCCGCACCGACCTGACCGGCATCAGTAGTGTCAAGAACAGTAAGACGGACGCCGGCGGTGGCCGCGATGACTTCGGGGGCAAGCGACGAGCCGCCCATGCCGGCGAGCACGACGTGGTCGATACCGTCGGCTACGAATTGCGCGCGTAACTCCTGAAGTTCGAGCAGGTACTGCCGTGACGTCGATGGTAGGTCGAGCCAGCCGAGACGAGTGGCCGCCAATTCCGCCGCTGTGTCGCCCCATAAACCTGCGTCTTTGCTAATCAATCGTTTGGGCACGCCGGCCTCAACAAGGGTGGCGGTCGCGGCGCCGGCCGCGGCGACCAACTCGGCCCCGCTGATCGTGACGGTGATGCCGCCGGCCTCGGCCGACTTCGTCGGATCACTCATCGGCGTCAGCTTCCAGCTTTCTCGTCGAGTTTCTTCTGCACGGCCTCGATCAGGTCGCCCCATGACGCCTCGAACTTCTCGATCGCTTCGTCTTCGAGGGTGCGGACGACGTCGTCGTAGTCGACACCGATGGCAGCGAGCTGGTCGAGCACCGAACGGGCGTCGACGTAGTGCCCGCGGATGCTGTCACCCGAAATGACACCGTGGTCGTGGACGGCTTGCAGCGTCGGCTCGGGCATCGTGTTCACCGTGTGATCGGCGACGAGGTCGACGACGTACATCGTGTCCTCGTATGCGGGATCTTTCACTCCAGTCGATGCCCAGAGCGGCCGTTGCACCTTGGCGCCGGAGGCTGCGAGTGACGCCCAACGAGGCCCGCCGAACTTCTCTTCGTAAAGCTGATACGCCAACCGTGCGTTGGCGACGCCGGCTTTGCCCTTGAGGGCCTTCGCCTCGGGGGTTCCGATCTTGTCGAGTCGCTTGTCGACTTCGGTGTCGACGCGTGAGACGAAGAACGACGCCACTGACCCGATCGTCGAAAGGTCGAGCCCGGCATTGCGGGCCCGCTCGAGGCCGTCGAAGAACGCGTCGACCACCTTGGCGTAGCGGTCAAGGGAGAAGATGAGCGTGACGTTGATGCTGATGCCCTCTGCTAATGCTTGGCTGATCGCCGACAAGCTGCCGAGCGTGGCCGGAATCTTGATGAACAGATTCGGCCGGTCGACCATCCACCACAGCGAGCGGGCCTCAGCGACGGTCGTCGTCGCGTCGGCGGAAATGCGTGGGTCGACCTCGATCGAGACGCGCCCGTCGACTGTGCCGCTCGCGTCGTACGTTGGCCGCAACACGTCGCAACCCCACCGAACGTCCGCCGTCGTGATCAGGCGAAGTGCTTCACCGACGTCGACACCGCGGTGGGTCAAATCCTCAAGCTGGGCGGCGTACGCATCGGCACCGCTGATCGCCTTTTGGAAGATGGTCGGGTTCGTGGTGATGCCCACCACGTGCCGATCGCGAATCAGATCGCCCAGGTTGCCGGTACGAAGTCGTTCGCGACTGAGATCGTCGAGCCATACGGCCACGCCGGCTGCGGACAACTGGGCGAGTGCATCGGTCATCGTGCCCTTCTTTCTACGAGCGCATCGTTTGATAGCGCGGTCGATCGTCGACGAGCAGTGCTTAGTTGCCGGTCGTGCTGCCTTTGGTCCCGCCGACCTTGGAAAGGCTCGAGTGCACCGCCGCGACCAGGCGATCTGCGGTGATGCCGAATTGCTCGAACAGGATTGCCGCCGGCGCGCTCGCCCCGTAGTGATCGAGACCGAGCGTCTCACCATGGTCGCCGACGAAGTCGCGCCAACCCATCGTCACGGCCGCCTCGACTGACGCGCGAACGCGCACGTCGGGTGGCAGCACCAGTTGGCGGTAAGCGGGCTCTTGCTCCATGAACCATTCTTGGCAGGGCATCGAGACAACTCGTGTCGGCATGCCTTGCGCTTCCAGCGTTTCGCGGGCAGCCAG
>Ga0066789_10000290_pt1 | contig 19100 bp, 15 predicted proteins | sample OrgsoiDNA2013049_FD_70960 | JGI IMG/M metagenome (GOLD analysis project Ga0066789, IMG submission 70960) | Permafrost soil microbial communities from the Arctic, to analyse light accelerated degradation of dissolved organic matter (DOM) -... | ecosystem: Environmental > Terrestrial > Soil >...
GCAAAGCTCTCGTCGAACAGCACCACGTCGTCCCACTGCGAGCCCTGCGATTTGTGCACGGTGAGCACATAGCCGTAATCGAACTCGTCATAGGGCTTGCGCTGCTCCCACGGGATGGTCTCGATGGCGCCGCCAAAACATTCGCCGCGGACCGAAACTTTTGTCACCTTGTGGCCAAAATCCTCGTCGGGCGACAGCCGCATGGTGATGATCTTGGATTTCGACGCCGCGCGCGATTTCACCCGCCACAGTCCGCCATTGAACAGGCCCTTCTTGCGGTTGTTGCGCAGGCACACCAGCTTGTCGCCGGCGACCGGCAACGGATCCTCGATGTTCTGCTTCTGCCGCACCCGCATATTGTAGGAGCGCCGCGTGTTGTTGCGGCCGACCAGCACCTGGTCGGCGCCCATCACCCGGTCCGGATCGAGTTCGGCGCGCGACACCACCTCGCTTTCGCCGTAGCGGCCGATATCGAGTTCGCGGCCTTCGCGCACGTCCATCGACATCCGCACGATCGGATCGTCCTGCGCCTGGCGATGCACCTCGGTCAGCATCGCGTCGGGCTCGCAGTCCGTAAAGAAGCCGCCGCCCTGGATCGGCGGCAGTTGCGCGGGATCCCCGAGCACCAGGAGCGGACATTCGAACGACATCAGGTCGCGGCCGAGTTCGGCGTCCACCATCGAGCATTCGTCGATCACGATCAGCTTGGCTTTCGATGCGGGAGCATCGTCCCAGAGCTCAAAGCTTGGCTGCTCGACGCCGGATTCCTTCGCGCGGTAGATCAGCGAGTGGATGGTGGAAGCGTTGTCGCAGCCCTTGTTGCGCATCACCAGCGCGGCCTTGCCGGTGAAGGCCGCGAATTTCACCTCGCCGTCGACGCCGTCGGCGATGTGCCGCGCCAGCGTGGTCTTGCCGGTCCCGGCATAGCCGAACAGCCGGAACACCGGCGGCGTGCCGTTCTTGCCGGGTTTTGCTTTCAACCAGTCGGCAACGGCCTTTAGCGCGGAATCCTGATGCGGCGTGAAAGTGGGCATGAAATCTCGATGCAGGATACGGCGAGGCAGCGATGCGGCGACTCAGCACGCAAGCTAACCATTCGGGATGTTAGCGCAAGTCGCCTTCCGCCGCGCGGAATTGACCAAGGCTGGACTCGGCTCCGCCAGCGAATACACTGCGCAAAACAACGAACGGATCGCGGGAGAGAAACGTCATGAAATTCGGCATCTTTTATGAGCTGCAATTGCCGCGCCCGTGGGAAGCCGGCGGCGAACTCAAGCTCTACCAGGACGCGCTGACGCAACTGGAGACCGCGGATCGCTGCGGCTACGACCATGCCTGGGTGGTCGAACACCATTTTCTCGAGGAGTATTCGCATTCGCCGTCGCCGGAATCGTTTCTCGCCGCCGCCAGCCAGCGCACCCGAAATATCCGGCTCGGCCATGGCATCTTCCAGCTCACCACCAATCATCCCGCACGCGTCGCCGAGCGTGTCGCGGTGCTCGATCTCCTCAGCAACGGACGCTGCGAGTTCGGAATGGGCGAAAGCGCCTCGATCACCGAACTGACGCCGTTCGGCCGCGACATGGAAACCAAGAAGGAAGTGTTCGAGGAAGCGGTCCGCGCCATCTTTCCGATGTTCAAGGAGGGCGGCAGCGAGCACCACGGCAAATATTTCGATATTCCCCTGCGCAACGTGGTGCCCAAACCTGTTCAGAAGCCGCATCCACCGTTGTGGATGGCATGTTCGCAATTGCCGACCATCGAGCGCGCGGGCCAGAACGGTTTTGGTGCGCTCGGCTTCCAGTTCGTCAGCGCCGACGCCGCGCATGCCTGGGTGCATGCCTATTACAATGCGATTACAAAACGGCTGAACAAGCTTGCGGATTACGAGATCAATCCGAACATGGCGCTGGTGTCGTTCTTCATGTGCGCCAAGACCGACGAGGAGGCGAGAGCGCGTGCCGACGGCGCCACGTTTTTCCAGTTCGCGCTGCGCTATTACGGCCAGGGACAGAACCGGGCGCGTCCAGCGCCAGGCACCGTCAACATGTGGGACGAATACAACAAGTGGAAGCGCGACAATCCGGAAGCCCAGGAGGCGGCGCTGCGCGGCGGCCTGATCGGATCGCCCGAAACCATCGCCAAAAAGCTGCGACGGTTCCGCAGCTCCCATATCGACCAGGTGATCCTGCTCAATCAGGCCGGCAAGAACAGCCACGAGCACATCTGCGACTCGCTCGAATTGTTCGCCAGGGAAGTGATGCCGGAATTCCGCGCCGATCCGGAGCACGACGCATGGAAGGCCGGCGTGATGAGCGGCGACATCCAGCTCGAGGAAATCGATACCGAAGCCTTTAGGGATCGCTACGGTAAATTGGCGGTGAGCGTCGCGCCTGCCAAGGTCGCGGCGGCGGGATGAACGTTTCCCCGGTGGCAATGAGGGATTGCGCGGTCACGAGGCATCGAACAGCGCGATTTCTCGTTCTTCGATGATGCCGCCGGTTCCGGTCCGTCTCGCGACCAGCACATAGTCCGCGCATTGCTCGCCCGACTTTTGGGTGGTGAACCGCCTGCGGGTTTTCGCGCCGTGGACGATGTTGAAATACAGCGCCGCGCTTTCGTCCTCCAATTGTCGAAAGCACGAGAGTTCTTCGAACTCTCCCGCGAGATGACGCACGGCATAAAGCGGTATCATGTTTGTCGGGCACGGTGCTTGGCGTTCTAGTGAGACATCCAGACCAGCATGGCCAATACCGACACGTGGCCGATAATCAGCGCCGCCATTTTGATCGGATAGAGGGTGCTTCGTTCAATCATCTGCGATCTGACGATGAGGTTTTCACGTGCCTGTCGTCTCCAAGGCAACGACGCGCAATTATGGCAAAGCCGGCACTATTTTGAATTCCAAAGTTGATTGGATTGTTCGCACAACATTCTCCAAACGCGGCCGGCTGAAGATGATACTTGAGCGGCCTTCTCTCATCCGGAGACGTTCGCATTGGCCATTCAGGGTGGCCGGGTACTCTCTCAACAAGGACTTCACTCCGCCAGTCCATTTCCTCGAAAGAATTTTTCAAGGCGCGCGCGGATTGTGTGACAGCAATCTTATTTTCTGCGGGCCATTGGCGGGACCAGCCGATCGACACAGATTGAGCTTTGCACTTTGTCCGGATTGAGCCGGACTGGCGAGGTAGCTGGAATGAGCACGCTTCAACGCACGGCCATCGTCGTCGGGGTCGGCTCCCAACAAGGACTCGGCGCCGCGATCGCGCGGCGGTTCGCTGTGGGAGGTCAGCGGGTCATTGTTTCCGGGCGCACGGAAGCAAAAATTGCGCAGGTCGTCCGCGCCATCGTCGACAGCGGCGGCAAGGCCGAGGCTTTCGCCGCCGACGCCACGATCGAGTCCGATGTGGCGGCGCTATTTGATTTCGCCCAGTCTTCCGGCAACCTCGTTGACCTCGTGGTGTTCAATGCGGGCAACAACGTCCGCCATGACTTCCGCACCATGCCGGCCGAGCTCTTCGAGCAGACCTGGCGTGTCGCGACCTTTGGCGGGTTTCTGGTGGGGCGGGAAGCCGCCCGGCGGTTGGCGCCGTCAGCTCAAGGCACCATCATCTTTACAGGCGCCACAGCCAGCCTGCGCGGCAAACCGCCGTTCACGGCATTCGCATCCGCCAAGGCCGGCCTTCGCTCGCTGGCGCAATCGATGGCGCGCGAATTCGGGCCGCTCGGAATCCACGTTGCGCATGTCGTCATCGACGGCGGCATCGATGGCGAAAAACTCAATGCGGCTGCACCGCAGCTTCGGATCGAACGTGGCGCCGATGGACTGCTGAACATCGATGCGATCGCGGAGACCTATTGGCATCTTCACGGGCAGCACCGGTCCGCCTGGACCCACGAACTGGACCTGCGGCCATTCAAGGAGCGTTTCTAGAAGCCAGGCCAGCCAACAAAAATGAGAAGAACATGGGACTGCAAAACGAAAAGATCACGGCATTGTCGTTCGTGACGGCCGATCTCAACTATCTGGCGCCGCCTCTGGACCGGCCGCGAACCTATACTTTTAAGCCGCCGTCCGGCGAGCCCAGGTGGAACATCGTGCCCGAGCCGCACAGCCTGCCTGTTCATGACATTCGTCCGATCAGCGATACCGTATCGCTCGACCGAGAGGGATGCATCCGAATCCAATATCGTCGAGCTCACGGTCACGAATAACGCGGTTGCGGTGGTCGAGGAGGCGCTGTCGCTGACCAGCAATCACGGTTTGACGCGTGCCAATCCGCTTGAAAGATACTATCGTGATGTACTGTGCGGGCGCGTTCATACGCCTCAGGACGACGCGACGCGGATCAACGCCGGGCGGCTGGCGCTCGGGATTTGAAACAAATGCAAAAATAACCGGAACCCGGGGAGCTGCCAATGTCAGTGGAATTCATCGGATTTATCACCAACAACAATTCATCCGAAACCATCGTTCGGACCGGCCCCGTTCTCGACGTGCCCTACATCGAGACGGTGGCAAAGGCGCATGAGCTTGCCGGTTTCGACCGGGCACTGTTGGCGTTCCATTCGACGATCCCGGACGCCCTGCAGGTCGGCCAGCACGTGCTCAGCGTCACCAAGAAGCTCAAGGTCATGATCGCGCAGCGGCCGGGCTTTACTGCGCCGACGCTGCTTGCGCGCCAGCTCGCAACCATCGACCAGCTTTCGGGCGGCCGCGTCTCGCTGCACGTCATCACCGGGGGCAACGCCACGGAGCTGCGCCAGGACGGCAACACGCTCGATGACAAGGACGAGCGTTACGCACGCACCGACGAGTTCCTCGATATTGTGCGCGCCGAATGGACCAGTGAAAAACCGTTCGACTACAACGGCAAATACTACAAGGTCGAAAAAGGCTTTTCCCAGATCAAGCCCTATCAAGCTGGAGGACTCTATACCTTTGTCGGCGGTGGCTCCGATGCCGCGATCGAGGTCGCGGGAAAGCATGCCGATACATTTGCGCTGTGGGGCGAATCCTATGCGCAGGTGCGCGATGTGACGACGCGGGTTCGGGTTGCCGCGGCGAAGCATGGACGGCCGGCGCCGCGCTTTAGCCTGTCGGTCCGGCCGATCCTCGCCGACACCGAGGAAAAGGCCTGGGCAAAGGCAGAGGAGATTCTGGCGCGGGCAACCGCGCTGCAGGACAAGACCGGCTATCGCAAACCGGTAGACGGTCATGCCACCGCCGGCGCGCGGCGGCTGCTGGCACTGGCCGAGCAGGGCACCCGCATCGACAAACGCCTCTGGACCGAAATGGCAAAACTGACCGGCGCCAACAGCAACACGACCGCGCTGGTCGGAACGCCCGAACAGGTCGCCGAAGTGTTTGGCGACTACTATGATCTGGGCGTCAGCCATTTCCTCATTCGCGGCTTCGATCCCTTGATCGACGCCATCGAATATGGCCGCGAATTGATTCCCCTGACGCGCAAGCTGATTGCCGAGCGCGGCCTCGCCAAAGGAGTTGCGGCGGAATGAAACGCATTATCCTCGCTGCGGGACTGTTGCTGGGCGCAATGGCCTCGGCAACCGCCCAGACGACCTTGCGGGTCGGCGATCAAAAGGGCAACTCGCAGGCCGTGATGGAAGCGGCCGGCGTCCTCAGGGATATGCCGTACAAGATCGAATGGAAGGAATTTCCGGCCGCAGCGCCTTTGCTGGAAGCGCTGGGTGCGGGCGCCATCGAAACCGGGCTTGTCGGCGATGCGCCCTTCACCTTTGCCGCGGCCGCCAACGTGCCGGTGAAGGCGATCGGCGCCATCCGGCAGAGTCAGGAAGGCTTAGCGGTTCTGGTGCCGCGTGAATCCCATATTCACAGCTTTGAGGATTTGGAAGGAAAGAAGATCGCGACCGGGCGGGGCTCCATCGGGCACCAGCTCATTCTAGCCGCGCTCGAATCCAGGGGATGGTCTGCGGGCGATGTGCAGATCGTGTTTCTGGCGCCATCGGATGCCAAGGTTGCGTACACTCAGGGGTCCGTCGATGCATGGTCGACATGGGAGCCGTATGTCAGCCAGGAAGAAGTGCTGTTCCAGTCGCGGCGCGTGATCACGGCCGAAGGATTGACCCCCGGAATTGGATTCCAGGTGGCGTCGCCCAGTGCAATCCGCGACAAGCGGCCCGAACTGGAAGATTTCCTTCGGCGGCTCACTGCTGCCCGCGCCTGGTCGCTGACCAATGTCAGCGCTTACGCCGAGACTTGGGGCAAACTGATGAACATTCCGCCCGCGGTGCCGCTGAACTGGCTGAGCCGGGCCAAGATCCGCATTGCGCCGATCGATGACGGCGTTGTCGCCGACGAGCAAAAAACCATCGACCTGTATTTTCGCTCCGGCCTGATCAAACAACAGCTCAATGCCGCCGATATCGTCGATCGTTCGTTCTCCGGCGCCATCGCGAAGGGCGCCGGCCTTTAGATCGGCTCGCTTCTGCGGCGCTCATGTTGACGCCGGCCATGGTCAGAGCCGCGGTGACAGGCGAATGAACCGGTCGCTTCCTTGGAATCCAGTCATTGCTGTTTTTCCACTGCCCTCGCAGTCGGCGGCCATGTCCGCAGCGCCATCTCCGCGATCTTTCGCAATTGCTCGCGGCTGGTCCCGCCCGCCGCCTGAACCGCCATGCCCTGCAAAATCGCGGAGATATAGCGCGCGAGATCGGCCGCGTCGGACCCTGCCGGCAAATCGCCTTCGGTGATGGCGCGGTCGAAACGTCCGCGCAAGTCTTCTTCGCCATTGGCACGCCGCAGCATCAATTCCTGCTTGATGGATTGCGCCGCATCGCCGCAGCACAGCGCGCCCTGCACCGCAAGGCATCCCGGCGGATTGTTCGGGTCGGTGACGGCGTCGGCCGCTTCAAAAAGAAGATGTTCGACGACCGCGCGTGCGGTCGGCAGTCCCAGCGCGACCTGAAAATAACCGCCGGGTCCGTCGACATACCGATCCAGCGCCTTGCGAAACAGCTCCTCCTTGTTGCCGAACGCGGCATAAAGGCTGGGCTTGGTGATCCCCATGGCCTCGGTAAGGTCCGCCATCGACGCGCCTTCGTAGCCCTTGCGCCAGAACAGCTGGAGCGCAACGTCCAGGGCCTTATCGACATCGAATTCGCGCGGACGTCCCATGGCCATGATGGGGTCCTCCTGAGTTTCCTACCTTTCGTTAGATAAGTGGCTTGACAGCCGATGTCGATGGCCCATCTATACCGCACGTTATGAATGTGTGCGATGCAGCGTAACAGGGCAGGTCGGCAACTTCGGCCGATCCAGCCCCGAACGTCCTTCGGGAATGGGGTCTCCATGAAAAATATCATCCAAAACAGACGGTTAATAGGGGCGGGCCTGGTGCTGGCGGTGCTGGCTACGGCTGGCGGGGCAACCTTCCTGAACGGTCGGATCGGAGCTGCGCAGGCCGAGACGGTTGCCGCGGCGCCGGCGGCGCTGCCGGTTTCGGTGTCAGTCGTCACGCCCCGCGAGACCGTGCCGTGGGACGAGTTTTCCGGCCGGCTGGAGGCGGTCGAGCGGGTCGAAGTTCGCTCCCGCGTCGCCGGGGCGATCCAGGAAATTCATTTTCGAGAAGGCGCGCTGGTCAAACAGGGCGACCTGTTGATCCTGATCGACCCGTCGCTCTACGCGGCGGACGTTGCGCGCGCCGAAGGGCAGGTAGCCGCGGCCAAAGCCCGCCTCATCCTGACCAAGAGCGATTTCGAGCGCGGCCAGCAGCTGACGGATTCGCGCACGATTTCGCAGCGGGATTTTGACGGCCGCGTCAACGCCTACAGCGAAGCCGAAGCCAATCTCAAGGCCGCCGAAGCCACGCTCGAGACCGCAAAGCTCAATCTCGGTTATACCGAAGTGCGCGCGCCGGTCGCCGGCCGGGTGGGAAAGCTTGAAATCACCGTCGGCAACCTGATCGCCGCGGGACCCGGCACGCCGGTGCTGACGACGCTGGTGTCGGTCAATCCGATCTATGCCAGCTTCAACGCCGATGAGCAGGTGGTGACGCGCGCCTTGCAGACGCTTGCAGACCAGTCGACGCCTTCTGATATCGGCCGCATTCCGGTGCAGATGGGGACCGGCATGTCCGACGGCACGCCCTACAAGGGGCATATGCAGCTGATCGATAACCAGGTCGATGCGCGCAGCGGCACGGTGCGGGTGCGGGCGGTGTTCGACAACGCCGACGGGCGCCTGATGCCCGGCCAGTTTGCAAGGCTGCTGATGGGGCAACCCAAAGCCGAGCCGACGCTGTTGATCAGCGAACGCGCTGTCGGCACCGACCAGAACAAGAAGTTCGTGATGGTCGTCGACAAGGACAGCAACGCGGAATACCGCGAAGTGGCGCTCGGCGTATCGATCGACGGCATGCGCGTGGTGACAGGCGGTCTTCATGCCGGCGAGCGAATCGTCGTCAAGGGACTGCAGCGCGTCCGCCCGGGAGCGGTCGTTGCGCCCCAGGAGATCGCGATGGATTCGGTGTCTGCCGACCAGACCGCAAACAAGGTGGCGCAGCGCTAGGGCAACCTCATTACGATCCTTCCGCGAGCGGCGGAAGGATCAGGCAACATGATCGGAAACGGCAACCGAGATCGCGCCCGCGCGATTGCGCTCTTCAACCCGGAAATCGACGGAAAGTGTCATGAACTTCTCCAAATTCTTCATCGACAGGCCGATCTTCGCCGGCGTGCTGTCGACGCTGATCTTCGTGGCGGGACTGCTGTCGCTTCCGGCGCTGCCGATCTCCGAATACCCGGAAGTGGCGCCGCCGACCGTGGTGGTGCGCGCGCAATATCCGGGAGCCAATCCCAAGGTCATCGCCGAGACGGTATCGACGCCGATCGAAGAGCAAATCAACGGGGTCGAGGGTATGCTCTACATGAGCAGCCAGGCCACCACCGACGGGTTGATGACGCTCAACGTCACGTTCCGGCTGGGCACCGATCCGGACAAGGCCCAGCAGCTGGTTCAGAACCGGGTGGCGCAGGCCGAACCGAGATTGCCCGAGGAAGTTCGCACGCTCGGAATTACAACGATCAAAAGCGCGCCCGACCTTACAATGGTGGTGCATTTGCTGTCGCCGAACGGCCGCTATGACATGACCTATCTGCGCAACTACGCCGTGCTGAACGTCAAGGACCGGCTGGCGCGCATCGAAGGCGTCGGCCAGGTGCAGTTGTTCGGTTCCGGCGACTATTCGATGCGGGTCTGGCTGGATCCGCAGAAAGTCGCCGAGCGCGGGCTTTCGGCATCCGACGTCGTGCGCGAGATCCGGGCGCAGAACGTGCAGGCGGCGGCCGGCGTCGTCGGCGCATCGCCGAGCGAGATCGGGCTCGACCTGCAACTCTCCATCAATGCGCAGGGGCGGCTGCAGACCGAGGAGGAATTCGGCGACATCATCGTCAAGAACGGGGCCAACGGCGAAGTCACCCGGCTGCGCGACATCGCCCGGATCGAGCTTGGCGCCGCGGACTATTCGCTGCGCTCGCTGCTCGACAACAAATCCGCGGTCGCGGTTCCGATCTTCCAGTCACCGGGTTCGAATGCGATCCAGATTTCGGACAACGTCCGCAAGATGATGGCCGAGCTGAAGCAGAACATGCCCGACGGCATGGATTACAGCATCGTCTACGACCCGACGCAATTCGTCCGCGCATCCATTGAAGCGGTCGTGCATACGCTGCTGGAAGCGGTGGCGCTGGTGGTGCTGGTCGTCATTCTGTTCCTGCAGACCTGGCGGGCGTCGATCATTCCGCTGATCGCGGTGCCGGTCTCCATCATCGGCACCTTCGCGGTGATGCATGTGTTCGGCTTCTCCATCAACGCGCTGACGCTGTTCGGGCTGGTGCTCGCCATCGGTATCGTGGTCGATGACGCCATCGTCGTGGTCGAGAACGTCGAGCGCAACATCGAGAAGGGCCTGGCGCCGAAACAGGCGGCGTATCAGGCGATGCAGGAAGTGACCGGCCCGATCATCGCGATCGCGCTGGTGCTGATCGCGGTGTTCGTGCCGCTGGCGTTCATCACCGGGCTGACCGGCCAGTTCTACAAGCAATTCGCGCTCACGGTCGCGATCTCGACGGTGATCTCGGCGTTCAATTCATTGACGCTGTCGCCGGCCTTGGCGGCGCTGCTGTTGAAATCGCATGACGCGCCGAAGGATGCCTTGACCCGCGGCATGGACCGGCTGCTCGGCTGGTTCTTCCGGCGTTTCAACCGGGCCTTCCATCGCAGCTCGGACGCCTATAGCGGCGGCGTCAAGCGCGTGATCTCGCGACGAGCCATCGTGATGGTCGCCTACGTCGCGCTGATCGGCGTCACCTATGGTTTGTTCAAGGCCGTGCCCGGTGGTTTTGTGCCCGGTCAGGACAAGCAGTATCTGGTAGGCCTTGCGCAGCTTCCCGATGGCGCCACGCTGGACCGGACCGAGGAGGTGATCCGTCGCATGGGCGATATCGCGCTGAAACTGCCGGGCGTCGAAAGCGCGGTCGCGTTTCCTGGCCTGTCGATCAACGGCTTTACCAACAGTTCGAATTCCGGAATCGTGTTCGTGACGCTAAAACCGTTCGAGGAGCGCAAGGCGGCGAGCTTGAGCGCCGGGGCCATCGCCAGGCAGCTCAACGGCAAGTTCGCAGGCATCCAGGAAGCCTTCATCGCGATGTTTCCGCCGCCGCCGGTGGCTGGCCTCGGCACCATCGGCGGGTTCAAACTGCAGATCGAGGATCGCGCCGGCCTTGGCTATGAAGCGCTCAACGACGCCACCAAGGCCTTCATCGCCAAAGCTTCTGCTGCGCCGGAACTGGCCGGGTTGTTCTCAAGCTATCAGGTCAACGTTCCGCAGCTTTATGCCGATATCGACCGCACCAAGGCGCGGCAGCTCAGCGTGCCCGTGACCAGCGTGTTCGATACCATGCAGATCTATCTCGGCTCGTTCTACGTCAACGATTTCAACAAATTCGGACGCACTTATTCCGTGCGGGTGCAGGCGGATGCCAAATTCCGGGCGCGAGCCGACGACGTCGGACTGCTGAAGGTGCGTTCGGACACCGGCGAGATGGTGCCGCTGTCGGCGCTATTGAAGATCAAGGAAAGTGCGGGACCGGAGCGCGCCATGCGCTACAACGGTTTCCTCACGGCCGACCTCAATGGCGGCGCTGCGCCGGGTTATTCAACCGGGCAGGCGCAGGCCGTCGTGCAGCGGATCGCGGCGGAAACCTTTCCGAAAGGCATTGCGTTCGAGTGGACCGACCTGACCTATCAGGAAATCATCGCCGGAAACTCGTCGCTGGTGGTGTTTCCGGTGGCGCTGCTGCTGGTGTTCCTGGTGCTTGCGGCGCAGTACGAGAGCCTCACCTTGCCGTTGTCGATAATCATGATCGTGCCGATGGGATTGCTGGCCGCGATGCTCGGCGTCTGGCTGACCAAGGGCGACAACAATGTCTTCACGCAGATCGGCCTGATCGTGCTGGTGGGATTGTCAGCCAAGAACGCCATCCTGATCGTGGAGTTCGCGCGCGAACTGGAATTTAGCGGACGCGCGCCGGTTCGAGCGGCCATCGAGGCCAGCCGGTTGCGGCTGCGGCCGATCCTGATGACCTCGCTCGCCTTCATCATGGGCGTGGTGCCGCTGGTGATCTCCACCGGCGCGGGATCGGAGATGCGCCACGCCATGGGCGTCGCGGTGTTCTCCGGCATGATCGGGGTGACGGCGTTCGGCATTTTCTTCACGCCGATGTTTTACGTGCTGCTGCGCGCGCTGGCCGGCAACCGCCCGCTGTCCCAGCATGGACCGGCGCCTGCGGAACATATCGTCGGCAGCCACGTCGATTGAGATCCGTTCACATTTCGGCGAGGAAAAAATTGAAGCTGCCTCGGCAGGAATCGTTGAAAGAAAAGCGATGCCGATCGCCGACAGGACAGCGCGCATATTGCTATTTTTGCAGAGCACTCGACACTTTTCCGCAGCAGCACCATCATCTCTGGACTGAATGATCGCGCGGAGTTGCGGCATTCCGGCCAGGAGACCGCGATGAAGCGTCGGGAATTTTTGAAACTGTCCGTTGCAGCCACGGCAATTGCGGCGCTGTCGCGCCAGGGACGCGCGCAGACGGCGGTCACCGAAATCCGCATCGGCTATCAGAAGAACGGCGTGCTGGTGATCGCGCGGCAACAGGTCACGCTCGAGAAACATTTTGCGTCCCGGGGGATCGCGGTGAAGTGGGTCGAAGTTTCCTCAGGCCCGCCGATGCTGGAGGCGATGAACGTCGGCAGCATCGATTATGGCGCGGTCGGCGATTCGCCGCCGGTCTTCGCCCAGTCGGCGGGGGCGGCCATCGTCTATGCCGCGGGCCAGCCGGTCACCAACGGACAGGGCATTCTGGTTCGGGGCAATTCTGCGATCCGCGGCATCGCGGATCTGAAGGGCAAGCGCGTCGGCTTCACCAAGGGTTCCAGCGCCCACAATATCGTGGTGCAAACACTCGAAAAAGCCGGTCTCACCTACGCCGATATCACGCCGGTCTATCTGACGCCGCCCGACGCCGGCCCGGCCTTCGCCAACGGCAGCATCGATGCCTGGGCGATCTGGGATCCCTATTTCGCGATCGGCGAAACCAGGCAGCAGGGACGCATTCTCGTCAATGCCTCCGACATCACCACGACCAATTCGTTCTATTTCGTTCTATATCGCCAACCGCGATTTTGCGAAGAACCATGGTCCGGTCCTGCAGCAAATCATCGACGTCACGGTCTCGACCGCCAAGTGGGCCGAAGCGCACCGCGAAGAAGTGGCGAAATCGCTGAGCGCCATCACCGGGATTCCCTTGGATATCCAGACCGTTGCCGCCAACCGCTCGTCCTTTGCCGTCGGCCCGATCACCGAAGATATCGTTGCCACCCAGCAAGGTGTGGCCGATCGCTTCTTCAAGTTGGGTCTGATTCCGAAACCGGTCGTGGTTCGCGACGCGGTGTGGAAGCCGGTGCAGACCTGAGCTGACTCTCACAATATCCCTCACAGAGGATCGAAACATGCGTTGGTTAAAACGAGCGGTCGCGATTGCGGTGCTGTCGATGACCACGACGCTGGCCGGAGTTGGCGCCAGTTACGGACAGGACAAGGTGGTTCGTATCGGCTTTCAAAAGTACGGCAAGCTGGTGCTGCTCAAAGGCAAGGGCTCTTTGGAAGAGAAACTTAAACCGCTTGGCTATAAGGTCTCATGGACGGAATTCCCCTCCGGGCCGCCGTTGCTCGAGGCGCTCAACGTCGGCTCCATCGATTTTGGCGTCGCCGGTGAAACGCCGCCGATCTTTGCGCAGGCGGCCGGCGCGCCGCTGGTCTATCTCGCCTACGATCCGCCGGCCCCGCAAGGCGAGGCGATACTTGTTCCCAAGGACAGCACGCTCAATTCGGTTGCCGACCTGAAAGGCAAGAAGGTCGCGCTGAACAAAGGCTCCAACGTTCACTACCTGCTGGTGAAGGCGCTGGAGAAAGCCGGCCTGAAATACACCGATATCCAGCCGGTGTTCCTGGCGCCCGCGGACGCGCTTGCCGCCTTCACGCGGGGCTCCGTCGATGCCTGGGTGATCTGGGACCCCTATGAAGCCGCCGCCGAAGCCTCGACCGGCGCGCGCATCCTTGCCGACGGAACCGGTCTCGTCGCCAATCACCAGTTCTATTTCTCCTCGAAGAAGTTTCTCACAGGCGACGCCAAAGCGGTCGATGTCGTTCTCGAAGCGCTGAACGAGGCCGATGAATGGACCAGGAACAATATCCAGACGGTCGCCGCGCAATTGAGCCCTTCGGTCGGCTTGCCGCCATCGGTGCTCGCGGTGTCGCTGCAGCGCGAATCATACGGGATTTTGCCGATCAGCGATGAGGTAATCGCGAGCCAGCAGCGCATCGCCGATACCTTCCTCGGGCTGGGTCTGCTGCCGAAAGCCGTCACGGTTTCGGACGTTCAACGCAAGCCGGGATCCTGATCATGACCAACCGTGCAGCTTCCAACGCCAACATCCTCTGGTTCCTGCCGACCCATGGCGACGGCCGCTATCTCGGCACCACCATCGGCGGGCGCGAGGTCAACTTCAACTATCTGCGCCAGATCGCGCAGGCCGCCGATCAGCTCGGCTATTTCGGCGTGCTGCTGCCGACCGGGCGGAGCTGCGAGGATTCCTGGGTGGTCGCGTCGGCGATCGCACCCTGGACCGAGCGGCTGCGTTATCTGGTGGCCGTACGCCCGGGCCTGCAATCCCCCAGCGTCGCCGCGCGCATGACCGCCACGCTCGACAGGGTGTCGAACGGACGATTGCTGGTCAATGTCGTCACCGGCGGCGATCCCGTCGAGAACAAGGGTGACGGCATCTTCCTCGACCATGGCGCGCGTTATGCCGTGACCCGCGAGTTTCTCAACGTCTACATCGATCTGCTGGCGGGCAAGACCGTCAATGTCGAGGGCGAGCACATCCGCATCGAGGACGGACGGCTGTTGTTCCCGCCGGTGCAGTCGCCGCGCCCGCCGCTGTATTTCGGCGGATCGTCGGACGCCGGCATCGATGTCGCCGTCGACGCCGTCGACAAATACCTGACATGGGGCGAGCCGCCGGCGCAGGTCGCCGAAAAGGTCGCGCGGGTGAGAGCCGTCGCCGCCAAGCGCGGACGTACCCTCAGCTTTGGCATCCGCCTGCATGTGATCGTGCGCGAAACCAATGCCGAAGCCTGGAAGGCTGCCGACGAATTGATTCAGCATGTCACTGATGAGACCGTCGCCTCGGCACAGAAAATCTTTTCGCGGATGGACTCGGTCGGCCAGCAGCGCATGGCGCAACTGCATGGCGGACGCCGTGACAGGCTCGAGATCAGCCCGAACCTTTGGGCCGGTGTCGGATTGGTGCGCGGCGGCGCGGGAACGGCGCTGGTCGGCGATCCCCAAACCGTGGCGGCGCGGATCCGGGAATATCAGGAGGCCGGCATCGATACCTTCATCATGTCGGGCTATCCGCATCTGGAGGAAGCCTACCGCTTCGCCGAACTGGTGTTTCCGCTGCTGTCGCTGGCGCAACCGAACAACGTCACGCCACTCCGCGTCAATACCGGGCCGTTCGGCGAGACCATCGCCAACGAGCACCGTCCGCTGGTGAAGGCTTCGCAGTCATGAGCCTGATCGACAGCCTGCCACGGGTCCGCAGCCTGCGATTGCCGCGTGCCGATGGTCTGATCCAGTGGATCGTGCCGCTGGTCATCGTTATGGTCTGGCAGGTTGCCTGTGTGAGCGGCCTGGTGCCGGTGCGGGTACTGCCGGCGCCGAGCGAGGTGGCGCTTGCCGGCTGGAAGCTGCTGCTGTCGGGCGAATTGGTGCGCAATATCTGGGTCAGCTTTTGGCGCGCCGGCGTCGGCTTTGTCATTGGCGGCGGCATTGGCTTTGCCTTCGGCCTGATGAACGGCCTGTCGCAGCTCAGCAACAACCTCACGGATACCACGCTGCAGATGGTGCGCAACATTCCGCATCTGGCGCTGATCCCGCTGGTCATCCTGTGGTTCGGCATCGACGAATCGGCAAAACTGTTTCTGGTCGCGCTCGGGGTATTTTTCCCGATCTACCTCAACACGCTGCACGGTATCCGCACGGTCGATCCGCAACTGATCGAGATGGGGCGGATCTACGGCATGACAGATGGCGAATTGTTCCGGCGGGTGATCTTTCCGGGCGCGCTGCCGTCGATCTTCGTCGGCGTGCGTTTTGCGCTCGGCATCATGTGGCTGACGCTGATCGTGGCGGAAACCATCGCGGCCTCGTCGGGCCTCGGCTACATGGCGATGCAGGCGCGCGAATTCATGCAGATCGACGTCGTTGTGCTCAGCATCCTGATCTACGCCTTGCTCGGAAAACTGGCTGACAGCGCCTCGCGCGTGCTGGAACGGCTGACGCTGTCCTGGCATCCCGCCTTCCAGAAACATTGAGAGTAAAACATGCAGGAAGCCCTTCGTTTTCGCCTCCCGGATGCCGAGCCGGTGGATCGCGCGGATTTTGTCGAGCAGGCGCGGGTGCTGCGGCGCGGTTCGGACGTTTCTCGCGGGCTGCCGCTGACCATTCGCGGCCTTCGAAAATCGTTCGGCGACAACGAAGTGCTGCGCGGCATCGACCTGCACATTCCCGCGGGCCAGTTTGTCGCCATCGTCGGCCGCAGCGGCTGCGGCAAGAGCACGCTGCTGCGTTTGATCGCCGGGTTAGAGATCATCGACGCCGGCACTGTCGGCTTCGGCGAGCAGACGCGGCCTGAGGATGTGCGGGTGATGTTTCAGGAGCCGCGGCTGTTGCCGTGGGCGCGGGTTCTGTCGAACGTCGAGGTTGGGCTTGGCCGCGACCGCGCATCGTCGGATGCGCAGATGCGCGCTGAAAAAGCGCTTGCCGAGGTCGGTCTCGACGACAAGCGCGGCCAGTGGCCGGCCGTCCTCTCCGGCGGACAAAAACAGCGCGTGGCGCTGGCGCGTGCGCTGGTCAGCCATCCCCGCGTTCTCGCCTTCGACGAACCGCTCGGCGCGCTCGATGCCCTGACGCGGATCTCCATGCAGCGGCTGCTGGAGCGGGTCTGGCGCGATCAGGCCTTTACGGCGATCCTTGTCACGCATGACGTGTCCGAAGCCGTCGCATTGGCCGACCGGGTTCTGGTCATTGAAAATGGCCGCATCGCGCATGACATCAATGTCGATATCCCGCGTCCCCGACAGCGCGGCTCGGCCGACCTCGCGGCATTGGAAGGCTCGATCTTGCGCGGCCTGCTGCAATCCGCGGACGACCCATCAGACCTGTGAGGCTGCCATGAACTCCGCCGTCCGCACCATCAAGATCGACCGCGAGGTTTCTTCAGGCGATTTTCGCGGCGCCATGCGTCATTTGGCGGGCGGCGTCAGCGTGATCACGGTCGGGCGTGCCAAGGATATCACGGGCATGACCGTCACATCGGTATCGTCACTGTCGGTCGACCCGCCGGCATTGATCGTCAGCATCAACCGGGAATCGTCGTCCTGGCCGCTGCTGAAGCGCCTTGGCGTTTTCGGCGTGAACATTCTGACTGCCGATCAACTTGACATCGCCGAGCGATTTACCGGCAAGGACGGACTGAAAGGCGCGGACCGGTTCGCCGGCGCCGAATGGACGACGCGCGTGTCGGGCGTGCCGCTGCTGGTGGACGCCCTGGCGGCGGTCGACTGCGAGGTCGAGGAGATTGTCGAACGTCACTCCCATGCCATCGTGATCGGCCGCGTACTGGATTTGCAGGTCTCAAAGCGAACGGCGGCGCTGGCCTATTGGCAGGGGCAATATGTCGCGATCGATCAGAACGAGGATGTGGTCAGGCTCGCGGAGGTCAGCCTTCCGAACGCACGGATTTCGCGCAAATTCGATCGGACGATTTCGCAGCGCCGTCGCTAGGTCGGTGCTCCCGTGGCATGCGGGCCACGGCTGAGGGGAAGCGGTTGATCCCCGAGCATCGCTTTGATGACGACCTCGCGAGCCTTCCCGGTGTCGAGCGCATGCTGCGCGATCAGGTCGCCGCATTCGGAGACGATCTGGTCGGCATCCTGCATGATCTTGAGCTGCTTGTGGCGGTCTTCCCGGTGCAACCCCATGCTCTCGCCGACTACTTCGAGGATGTTGACGATACGGAACGGCCAGTCGCGCTCGTGCGCGCATAGTTCGCGATGTTCGGAGTGATAGACCGTAACCAGCGCATCGACGCCCGCATCGCGCGCCGCCTGAAGCTCGCCCAGTTGCAGCTCGCGCTTGAACGCCGGAAGGACGCCGAGACTGGCGCTCTGCAAGCCGACCGCCGGCTGCTTCAGGTCGATGAGCTCGACGCCGGGGATGGCCCGCAGGATTTCGGCGGCGGCTTCCATCGCGCCGGCTACGCCGGGATGCCGGTGCATGGCGACCCGCATTTCGACCCGTCGCCGCAGGTGCGGTATCAATTGGGCCAGCCGGCCGTCGAGGAACCGCATGAACGGCGTCATCTCGAACGGCCGCGAGCCGCGCTGCCGTTCGATCGTCGGCAGCGTCAGTTCGGTGAACTGGACGTAGCAACTCGGGCACCAGGAGATTACCTGCCCGGACCTGGAGTGCGACAGTTTCTCGATCGAGTTCGCGCCCATGCGCCCGGACATCTCGACGTCGCCCGGGCGCAGCTGCATCACGCCGCAACAATGGCTCGGACCGCCCATCACCTGGTAGGTGACGCCGAGCGCATCCATGATATCGAGGGCGAGCAGCGCGATATGCGGCGTCTTGAGCACATTGCAGCCGGTGTAGAACACGAAGTCCGGAGCCTCGGCCGGCGTTGATACCGACGCCGATTTCTGGCCGAGCCGCGCCAGTGCCTCGTCGTCGAGCTGCAAGCGTGACAGCACGGTCACGTCGCGGCTGAGATCGCGGTACCTCTCCACGCCGACGCGGCGCCGGTCGGGCAGCTCGCTGCCGGCCTTGGCAATGGCGAGGCGCGCCATCGCCAGCAGGAAGCGCGGATTGACCCCGTAGTCGCAGGCCTTGATGCACTCGCCGCTGAGCATGCAGGATGCTGCCCATTTACGCGACGCCTCGGGTCCATCGCCGCTGCGTACGATGTCGAGCACGCCGCCGATAATGTCTTCGGAGTTCGCATCCGCGATCCCCGCAGGCTTCACGCTGGGGCAGACCTCGACACATTTGCCGCACCGCGTGCAGGCGTCGAGCATATCCTCGACGCGTTCGCCCAAGGCCGTCTCGAAAGAGATATCGTTATTCGGCTGCATATCCGGCCCTTCCGTGAACGTTGAGGAACTAGCAGCGCACCGGCCGATATTGACCTCACCAGCCTAACCCAAAGTGGTTGAGACGCCAATGCCCGGACGGCGCCTTGTCGTTCGGCAATGCGAAACCGGTTTATCCGATCGATGGGCGATGGTGAGGCAATTCAGCCAGTGGTGTTTTAGGCGCTGGCGGACTAAAAAGCCGCTGCAGCCCGCGATTGCGGGACCGGGAGGAGGTTAGGCGATGGAACGCACGCTTCTTCAGATCGCGGTCGCGGTTGCAGGTCTTGC
>Ga0066789_10000291_pt1 | contig 19048 bp, 20 predicted proteins | sample OrgsoiDNA2013049_FD_70960 | JGI IMG/M metagenome (GOLD analysis project Ga0066789, IMG submission 70960) | Permafrost soil microbial communities from the Arctic, to analyse light accelerated degradation of dissolved organic matter (DOM) -... | ecosystem: Environmental > Terrestrial > Soil >...
CTGCCGGCACCTGAAAAGCAGACTAGCACGACCCGGTCACTCCGGAGGCTTGGAATCCTTTCCGTGGTCTTGCTTCTTTTTATTCTTAAAGGCTTCTTCCTGTTCCGCCAGCAGGTCACGGTGGTCCTTGGCGGCCGAGTCCACCGTCTCCAGCGCCGTACTCAGCAGGAATGCGTAACTCTCAGCTTCTTTCGGAGTGCTCGCTAAAGAAGACCTGAACGCTCGTAGTTTCGATCCAAACTCAGTATCGGCCTCGATCACCGGCTTCAAGGCCTTGCGCAGATCGTCCCTGCGGTCGGCGAAGGTATCAACGTTGGTGTCTAATTCGTCGTAAACATCGAGAAAATCCTGCAGTGCAGCGCGAGTCTGCTGCTCGCGATCTGTCGCCTTAATGTCTGCGTGTACCTGCTGTAGTTTGTCCAGACGCGCGCGCGCGAAGTCCACGTACAGTTTCAGGCGCACGTCCGGCAGTTGCGCCGAGTCCCGCAGCTTGTCAATTTCCAGATCGTTCAACGGGTCGCGCTGATGCTGCTGTGCCGCTGAGCTCACCGCTAGCAGCAGCAAAATCGGGATGGCAAACCTGCCTGTCATCATTGATCACTCTTCATTTGTCACTCTTCGTCCCGGTCCCGAACATGGCGTGCAGCAACTCGGTGCGAAAGCTTTCCAGCTGGTCGGCTGCCGCCTGCACCGGCGGTTGATCGTCAACGTCCACGTTGAGCTTAAGATCGCGCAGGCGAATTGCAATTTCCCGGATCTTGATCTCGGTATTCTTAACCCGTTTGCCGGATTGCAGTGCAGCCGAGCGTGCCTTGTCGGAATATTTAACGATCTGCTGTAGCCCGGCGCGGAACTCCTCGCTCTTGTCGTCCTTGTACGCGTCGGCCACGGATTTCTGCGCCCGCTGGGCAATCTCCATATAAAGATCGGGCTGCTGATCCGGCCGGGCGGCCTCTGCCCGCGCGATCAGTTCCTCCGTCGTTTCGTCAGACTTGCCAAACGAGGCGCCGGCGGCCGACAGAATAATCAACAGGATCGTCCCAACCAGCTTTGTCATGCCCCAGTTCATTTCTGCGGCTCAAGTGCAATCAGCCGGTGCTTGGCCTGCCACTCTTCGTTCGGATACTTGCCGCCAGCGTTGTCCAGAAACAAATGATAATACTTCGTCGCCTGTTTTATGTCCTGCAAGTGGTCGTACGCCGTGGCCCGCATGAAGTAGCTGATAGGCACTTCCGGAAGGAACTTGGCCCGTGCGTCAGCCGCTTTGATGGCCAGCGCATAGTCTTTGTTCTCATCCGCGGCAACCGCCAGATCCCCATATGCCGTTCCCAGATCGGGTTTCAGCTGCACCGTGCGCAATAATTCCTGTTCCGCCTGCGCAAACTGTTTTTGTTTCAGCAGCATCCGACCGACCGCGTAATGCAGATCGGCATCATTTGCATGCGAAACCAGCAGCGCCACATAAAGTTTTTGCGCCTCGGCATACTTGCCGGAGTCAGCGTACAAGTCAGCAAGATCGCGCGCCGCCTTGCTGTCCCCCGAATCAAGCTTCAATCCCGCTGCCATCTCCGCGGCTGCTTCGTCGTTCTTCCCGGCAATAGCCAGCATGCGCCCCAGTTGCAGGTGCGCCGCCACGTCGTTCGGACGCAGTACCACCAGCTTGCGCAGCAAAGACTCGGCATCCGCAAACCGCTTCTGCCCCATGTAGAAGTTGGTCAGCGCCGCCAGCGCGTCGGAGGAATCTGGCGCCAACGCGAGCGCCTGCTGATATTCCTTCTCCGCTTCAGCCAGTCGATGTTGTTTTTCCAGCAGGGAAGCGGCCAGCAAACGCGGTTCGGGATCTTTCGGGTCCAGCATCGCCGCCTGCTGGAACGCCGCCGCCGCCTCGTCTGGCTTGCTGGCCGCGAGAAGATTTCCTAAAGCCATCCAGGCGCGTTTGGTGCTTTGCGTTGATCCCGACGCCGGTTTCAGCGTCGTTGCCGCGCTCAGAAATTGTTCCGCACCCGGCTGCCCCGCCGCCACCAGCGCCAGCCCCAGGTTGAAGTTCGATTCAAAAAGGTCCGGCTTGGCCGCGACCGACTTACGATACGCCGCAATCGCGTCCTCGCTACGGCCCATCCCGTGATAGACGTAGCCCAAGTCATACCACCCCGAATAGCTCTCCGGATGGGCTGCCACGTAATCTTTCAGCAGCGGCTCAGCACTGGCGTAATCCTGCTTGCCAATGTCGGTTTCAGCTTCGGCGAGTTTTGCGGCGTCGGGGTCTGTCTCTTCAACCCGGTGGTGGCGGACGGTTACGTTGTCCTGAGCGCAAGCAGCAACCGAAATCGCGCCGGCGAAGACAGCAATCGCCAAACGGATACCCCACCCCGGATGCGACCGACGGCTCGATTTTCGTGGCGCTTTACCTTTGCCCATTGGAACGCGAAACTCCGTTTTCCTCCAGCACCCGAGCCAGAAATTGCCCGGTATAAGAATCCGCCAGCCCCGCAATTGTCTCCGGAGGCCCTTCGCCCACAATAAATCCCCCGCGCTCGCCGCCTTCCGGCCCCAGATCAATCACCCAATCCGCGGTTTTGATCACTTCCAGATTGTGCTCAATGACCAGAATCGAGCCTCCTGCTTCAATAAGACGGCGAAACGCCGACAATAGTTTGCTGATGTCGTCGAAATGCAGCCCGGTCGTCGGCTCGTCAAACAGATAAAGCACCCGCCGCCGCCGCGAGGCCGCCTTCGCCCGCGCCGCTGCCGCCGGCTGCAAATGCGCCGCCAGCTTCACCCGTTGCGCCTCGCCGCCCGAAAGCGTCGTCGCCGATTGCCCCAGCCGTAAATATCCCAGCCCGACTTCGTCCAGCACGCGAAGCTTGTCCGCCACCTTCGGCGAATTCGCAAAATGATGCATCGCCTCATGCACCGTCATCTGCAACACTTCGTGAATATTCTTTCCCCGATACCGGACCTCCAGCACCTCCGGCTTAAACCGCTGCCCCTTGCACTCCTCGCACACCAGTTCAACGTCGGCGAGAAACTGCATTTCCACCACAACGGTCCCGTCGCCCTGACAGGTCTCGCAACGCCCGCCCGGCACGTTGAACGAAAAATTCCCCGCCGCAAATCCCCGCTTCTGCGCCTCGGGAGTCGCCGCAAACAAATCTCGAATCCCATCAAACGCTTTGATATATGTCACCGGATTCGACCGCGGCGTCCGCCCAATCGGCGATTGATCCACCAGCACAACTTCATCCACCCACTCAGTGCCTGCAATCTCAAACGGGTGCCCCGTCCTTCCCCGTTCTTTGGGGAGGGCGGGGTTTTCATCAGTCTCCCGCGCCGCCGCAGTCAGCCCCTTGTACAACACATCGTGCAACAAAGTAGATTTCCCCGACCCCGAAACCCCCGTAATCGCGACCAGCATTCCCATCGGAATAACGACATCAACATTCTTCAGATTGTGCGCCCGCGCCCCACGAATCGTGATCTGCGCCTGCCCTGGCTTCCGCCGGTTCGCCGGAATCTGAATCCGTAGTTCATTCGCCAGATACCTCCCCGTCAGCGACCCCGGAGTCTTGAGGATCTGTTCATAAGTTCCGTCCGCAATAATCTTTCCGCCATGCTCCCCCGCCCCAGGTCCCAAATCCAAAATCCGATCGCTAGCCCGCATCACATCCGGATCATGCTCCACCACCAGCACCGTATTCCCCAGATCGCGCAACCCGTGCAGAATCCCAATCAGCCGATGCGTGTCGCGGCTATGCAGCCCAATCGAAGGCTCGTCGAGCACATAAAGCGTCCCCACCAACTTCGACCCCAGCGAAGTCGCCAGTTGAATCCGCTGCGCCTCACCCCCCGAAAGCGTAGAAGTCAGCCTGTCGAGCATCAGATATTCCAACCCCACGTCATTCAAAAACCGCAACCGCGACCGAATCTCCTCCAAAAGCCGTTCCCCAACTTCCAACTCTTTGGAAGTTAACCCAGGGAAAGTCAACCCGGGTGCCCCGTCCTTCTCTCCGCGTTCTTTGCGGAGAGAGGGCGGGGTTTTTTCCGTCCCAACCGGATCGTCGGACAATCCCCCCGCCACACGATCAAAAAACTCCCCCGCATCCTCCACTGTCATCGCGCAAACTTCACAAACATTCTTCCCCGCAATCTTCACCTGCAGCGCTTCCCGCCGCAGCCGCGCCCCGCCACACTCCGAACACAGCGAATATCCGCGATACCGGCTGAGAAACACCCGCACATGCAGCTTGTACTTCTTCCGCTCCAGATACCGAAAGAACCCGCGCACTCCCAGAAACTTTTTCTCGCCCTCAATCACCATCCGCTGCTGGTCCGCGGCCAGCTTCGCCCACGGAACGTCGAACGGGATATCTTTCTCCCGCGCAAACCGTTTCAGCTCCGTAAACACTCCGCGAAATCTCGGTTTCGTCCACGGTTCAATCGCACCTTCATTCAAAGTCTTCGACGGATCAGGAATCACTAAATTCAGATCAAAATCAATCGTGTTCCCAAACCCCTGGCACCGCGGACACGCACCAAACGGATTATTAAACGAAAACAGCCGCGGCTCCGGCTCCTCATAACGAATTCCGCAATTCCGGCACTCAAACCGCTGCGAAAACCGCATCTGCCGCGACCCATCGCCCTCGCGCGGAGCCGTCTCAAAAATCACTTCGCCACTCTCGCGAAAACTAATCTCCGCCGCATCCACAATCCGGGCCCGCGCGTCAGGAGAAACCACCAGGCGGTCTACCAATACAAACACCGGCTCGTCGAAGTTGATCTCCAGCAACGACTCCGGAGTAGAAAACTCAAAAATCGTCCCGCCCTGAAACAGCCGGTTAAACCCCCGCTGCCGCAACTCAAACAGCCGCGCTTTAACCCCCTCCAGTGCGATCCCTGCCCAGGCCGCCGCCTTAGTCGCCTTCGACGTCTTTGCCGACGCCGTCTTTCCAGTCTTCCGCCCCTTTTTATTATTAGGATCTGTCATTCCGAGCGGCGCAGCCGCCGAGGAACCTGCTTTCTGCTCGGAGCCACCCGCACTCTCGCCAGCCGCCCCCGCCCGCAGCGGAAAAAACACATTCAGCCGCGTGCCTTCGCCCAGACCAAGCACCCCCGCCGCCACCTCATCGACAGTATCTTTTCGCACTTCCTCGCCGCACTGCGCGCAATAAGTCCTCCCCACCCGCGCAAACAGCAGCCGCAGATAGTCATAAATCTCAGTCGCCGTCCCCACCGTGGACCGCGGATTCCGCGTAGTATTCTTCTGCCGAATCGCCACCGCCGGCGCAATGCCCTCAATGTGGTCCACGTCCGGCTTCTCGATGCGCTCCAAAAATTGCCGCGCATATGCCGACAGCGACTCCACATACCGCCGCTGCCCCTCCGCATAAATCGTGTCAAATGCCAGCGAAGATTTCCCCGACCCCGACACCCCCGTCACCACGGTCAGCGCGTTATGCAGAATCTCAAAATCAATATTCTTAAGATTGTGCACCCGCGCCCCCCGCACCACGATGCTGTCTTTGGAGGTCGAGAGAGAATTCAATTTGGAAGTCAATGTGGACATCAAAATGGATCGTGTAGCGACAGGTGCCCTCACCTGTCCCGGGCCGCAGGCCCGGCGATTTTCGTCTCGGGAGCCCATACAGACGCCTCCAGAGGCGCTACCGAATCTTTCTATTATAAAGGAGACGCCATGAGCTACTGGGGATCCGGCGAGTCGCTGCTGACGCCAGGGTTAGTCCCTGCCGGAAATCTTCCGGGTGAAACGGGACAAGTTCTCGACCGGGCGTTGGAGTCAAGAACAACAACGATCAATCCCGGAACCCGAGTTTTTTTGTTCCGATTTCATAACAAAACCCAGAAATATTTCCGACCAGCGCAGCCGCTGCTATAAATGCGCCTCACGAATATTGTCGGTTTTCCGCTCACGCCGGTGCGGCTCAATGCATTCAACTGCGCGGCCAAGCCGTCACCTACTTTGGTTCTTACGAGGAGAGAAAGAATATGTCTGATCCGATGCCTGGCAACCCCACGATTTCATCGTCCGCCTGGACGGTCTTCATCTTGATGAAGCGGCCCGAAAGCGCATTGCGGGAGCAATTCAAGCCGCCACGCTGTCCGAGTTGGGTAGGGTCGATCTTGGCGGAAAACCCGCAGCCGCGCTTTCTTATATTCCAATCCAATGGCTAGGGTATTGGTACCGGGAAGCCGCAAATCTGCAGGGGGTGTCGCAGAATTCGGCAAGACTCTGGGAGTCACGCAACGTTGAATCGCACCGACCCCCCGCACGTGGTTTGCCCGAGCGCACGCATGAAGGACGGCGCTCTTCTGATAGGGATCGTCCTTGGGGACGGTCGTGTTGCTTTCGCTGCGAACAGACTGGTGGTGAATCAGGAGTTCGTAGAGAATGCGCAGCAAGGCCGTCCCCCGGAGAAACGGTTCCGTTTCGCCGACGCATGCGTTAGGGCGGGCTGTCGGCAATGGGCGGGAGATCGCTGCGGGGTGGTAGATCAGATTCTCGCAGCGGTTCCGATCCATGAGCTCCAGCCGAACCTGCCGGAGTGTTCCATTCGGGCGCAGTGCCGCTGGTACAACCAGAGCGGCTCCGATGCGTGTCGTGTCTGCCCGTTGGTTGTAACCGACGCTAGCGAAGATCCGGTACGCGCTTGAGCGCCTAAACCCTGAACCGGAATCAACGTTGGCTGACCTCAAGGGTGGCGACGAAGTCCACCAGCCCTACCTTCCAAACTCCAGCAGCGCAAATATATAAATCCACAACACTCCCATGAAGTGCCAATACCACCCCGCGACTTCCACCACAATCCTTCGTTGCTCAATCGTCCGACGCAGCATGAAAATCGCGCCCGCATACAGCAGGACCAGAATCCCTCCCGCCAAATGCACCGCATGGGCCGCGGTCAGCAGATAAACAAATGGACTCGCCCCGCCGCTATCAATGTGAAATCCATGTGCCCGCAGACTTTCCCACGCCAGCCATTGTCCGCCAAGAAACATTAGCCCCAGCACAACCGTGATCGCAATCCACGCGGTCCCGCCGCCGGCACCGTCATCGTCCAAAGCAATTCCCGGAATCCCCCGCAGCGGCGCCAGCGCCATCTCCCTCTTCACCGACCGCCGCGCCATTTCAATGTTGACGCTGCTCAGCAGCAACACCAGCGTATTCACCAGCAGCAGCCGGACGGGCAGCGCCGCCGGCACCCACCCATGAACATAAGTTCCGCTGCGCCGGTCCAAAACCATGCCGCCGTGCAGAAAAACAAATACCACTGTGATGGTCACAAATAGAACGCTGATGGAAATCAGCGCCAGAAGAAGAGTCAGCCGCGCCCGGTTAAGCCGCCGGCTGTAGTCGTTCGAGCCGTCGCCCGGCCCGTTGTCCCCGCCGCCCGTGTAGGCTGGAGGCGGAACACCTCCGCGGCCCCGCCCCGTCTGTGCTCGATCCCTTTCAACGGCGATTGGCGGAGAAATTACCGGCATCAGATCATTCCTGCAACCCAATCTTTACAACTCGATCCTTGATATATGTCGCGCGACACTATTGTTTCTTGGCCGCCTTGGTCGGCGCCGCAAAAGTGCGCACATACTGAATAACCTGAACAATTTCGTCGTCGGTCAATTGCTCGCCAAACGGAGGCATGTTGGTTTGCCCGTCATGGACAACCGTGTGCAACTCCTCATCGGTTCGGCTCTGCACCGCCTTCGAATGCAGATTCGCCGCCTGCAGTTGCTTCCCCAGCGGAGTATTCCCGGTCCCGTCCGCCCCATGGCAAAGCACGCACTTGTTCTTGAAAATCGCCGCCCCCGCTGCGGTCTTCGAGTTGTCCTGCGCCGTCGCAGAGCCGCACGTTGCGAGCAACAGCAGCAACATCGCGCCGACCACCCACCGCCCATTTAAACCCGATCTATCGTCCATGTTGCTCTCCCTAAATAAAAGCGACGTCATTCCGAAGGGCCGCGGGCCAGAGGAACCTGCTGTTCTGTGCGCCATCAGCGCCTCTGCGGGACCACCCCCTAAGTTAATCCCTTCGATGATAATCGAAACCGCCGCGATTCCGGGAAACGAGCCGTCGGGTAGAATGCATCCTTCATGCCCAAAACCATCCTAAAGACTTCCTCCCGCGGCCACGCCACAAAATCTTACCCTGAGAAGAAAAACTTCTGTTTCGCCTGCGGACACGACAATCCCCACGGCATGCACCTGAAATTCACGCAGGAAGGGAATCGCTTCGTCTGCAATTTCCGTCTCGGCAAACGTTACACTGGTCCTCCCGGACACTGCCACGGCGGCATCATCGCCACCATCCTCGACGACGCCATGAGCAAACTCAACAAACTCCGCCACGTCATAGCCGTCACTTCCAAAATGACCGTCGAATATATCAAGCCCGTCCCGCTAAACAAACCCCTGCGCGTCGAATCCCACGAATTAAGCAAGCGCGGCCGCCGCCTGACTCACATCGCCGAAATCTCCGATGAAACCGGAAAGCTCCTCGCCCGCAGCAAGGGCATATTCATCATCATCGACCCCGAGAAGCTCTTTAGAAAAAAACGGTACGTGTAGGGGCGGGTGCCCCAACCTGCCCGCGCGTCGTAGACGCGCAGCCTTTGCCAGGAGCTTGCAAATCCCTCGCCCCCCGTAGCAAAATGCCGCGTGCCCCTCACCGCGACCCGCCCCTCTCATCCCCCAACCCTCCGCACCTTCACCCCTGCTCTGATCCTCCTCGCTCTTTCCGTATTCATCAATTACATCGACCGCGGCAACCTCTCCATCGCCGCCTCCACCATCAAAGACGAACTCCACATTTCTGCCTCCCAGCTCGGGGGGCTGCTCTCCGCGTTTTTCTGGACTTACACCGCCATGCAGTTTGTCGTCGGATGGCTGGTCGACCGCTTCGACGTAAACCGAGTGCTCGCTGCCGGATTCGTCCTGTGGTCGCTCGCCACCGCCGCCACCGGCCTGGTCCACGGCATCGTGCTTCTGCTGGTGATGCGAATGATCCTCGGGGTCGGAGAATCCGTCGCCTTTCCGTGCAGCTCAAAAATCCTCGCCCGCCATTTGCCCGAACATCACCGTGGCCTTGCCAACGGCGTAGTCAGCGGCAGCCTGAAATTTGGCCCCGCAGTCGGAACCCTCGGCGCCGGCCTCCTCATGGCGCGCTACGGATGGCGACCGGTCTTCATCGGCATCGGACTAATCAGCCTCCTCTGGCTACCCGCGTGGGCCAAGTGGAGGCCCCGCGGCCCCGGCCTGGCGCGTCCCGTCGCTGCAAGATCCGGTTACATCGCGATCCTCACCAGCCGCTCTTTCTGGGGCGCTGCCGCCGGACATTTTTCCAGCAACTACCTGCTGTATCTTTCCGTCACTTGGCTACCTTTCTATCTGCAGCGCGAGCGTCATCTTTCTCTGCAAAGCATGACCCGAGTGGCCAGTGCATATTTCCTGGTGGACGCACTTGCCTGCCTTTCTACCGGAGCAATCGCCGACTTCTTCATCCGCCGCGGCCACTCGCCTACGCGAGTGCGCAAGTCCGCCATGGCCCTCGGACACGCCACCGCAGCCATCGCGCTACTGGGATTAGCCTTCGCGGGCCCTGATAACTACTTGCCATGGATGTTGGCCGTGGGCGCCGGCTCCGGAATCAGCGGCGCCGGAGTCTTCGCCTTCGCTCAAACCCTCGCCGGCCCCGAAACCGCCGGAAGATGGGTCGGCCTGCAAAACGGATTCGCCAACTTCGCCGGCGTCCTCTGCCCCGCGCTCACCGGACGCCTTGTCGACAAAACCGGCAACTTCACCGCCGCCTTCGCCATCGCAGCCGCCCTCATGTTGCTCGGCGGCTTCGCCTGGGTCTTCGGCGTAGGCCGCCTCGAGCAAGCAACCCCCGCGGGCAACACCGAGCCCTCGCAACAGCTCATATACGCAGAGCCCGTGTAGGGGCGGACGCCCTCGTCCGCCCCGCGCTCGTCGAAGACGAGGGCGTCGCCTTTTCGCCGCCACTATCCCTAACGCGGCTGCCCCATCCTTTCGCGTTCTTTGCGAAAGGACGGGCACCACGATCGCCAGCGCCATGACTCACGCACGGTTCCAACAGTCGCGTACCCGCCCAATCTCTGGTACTCTCTTGCCGTCGAACGAACCTGAGCTCGCGGAGGATTTATGTCTCCCCAATCCCGCGCAATTTTCCTTCTTGCCGTCTCATTGACTCTCCCTGCCGCCACGTTCGGCCAATCGCCCACATCTCCGACCAGTGATTCAGCCTGCGGCAGCCTGGCCCAGCTCAAAATCCCCTCCGCAACCATCACCCTCGCGCAGCTAGTCCCCGCCGGAACTTTCTCCGGGCCGCCCGCCGCTTTCAGCGGAGGCGACTTGACCCCGTTCTACAAAAGCCTCCCCGCGTTTTGCCGCGTGGTCGCCGAAGCCAAGCCCACCGCTGACTCCGACATCAAATTAGAAGTCTGGCTCCCCGCGTCCGGCTGGAATGGGAAACTGCAAGGCATCGGCAACGGCGGATTCGCCGGCCTCATCGACTATTACCAGATCGGCGCCGCCATGAAAAAAGGCTACGCCTCAACTGCCACCGACGCCGGCCATACCGGCTCCCCCGTCGACGCCTCCTGGGCCATGGGACATCCCGAAAAGGTAGTTGACTTCGGTCATCGCGGCATCCACGAAATGACTCGCGTGGCCAAATCGCTAGTTCAGTCGTTCTACGGAAGCGCTCCCAAGCATTCTTACTTCGCCGGATGTTCCGACGGCGGCCGCGAAGCGCTCATGGAAGCCCAGCGTTATCCGACTGACTACGACGGCATCCTCGCCGGAGCTCCCGCTAACTATTGGTCCGCCTTGTTTTCGACTGCCGTGATCGACACCCAGGCCCTGACCGTTGACCCGGCCAGTTTTATTCCGCAGTCAAAACTTCCCGCGATTTCCGCCGCTGTCCTAGCCGCCTGTGATGAACTCGACGGCGTCCGCGACGGCATCTTGAACGATCCCCGCCAGTGCCACTTCGATCCCGCGAGTATCCAATGCAAAGCCGGAGAAGATTCCGACAAATGTCTGACCGCTCCCCAAGCTGCCGCGTTAAAAACGATCTACGACGGCCTGCATGATTCAACCGGCCACGTAATCTTCCCCGGCTTCATGCGCGGCGCCGAAGACGGCCCCGGCGGCTGGGGATTGTGGATCACCGGCTCCGCTCCCGCCCGCAGCCTAATGACCTACTTCGGATTCGGTTTCTACACCTACATGGTTTACGAAAAAACCGATTGGGACTACAAGACTTTCGTTCTCGCACCCGGCATGAAGGCCGCCGAAGATAAGACCGCCGCCGCGCTCAACGCCACCGACTCGGACCTGAAACCCTTCCACTCCGCCGGCGGCAAATTGATCCTCTATCACGGCTGGGAGGATCCCGCCATTCCCTCCGTCAACTCCGTCAATTATTACGACAGCGTAGTCACCACCATGGGCACGTCGTCCGCGGATTCTTTCGTGCGCCTCTACATGCTTCCCGGAGTCCAGCACTGCGGCGGAGGCCCCGGCCCCGATTCCTTCGGTCAGGTTGGCGACTGGACATCCCCCGACGATCCCCAACACAACGCCCGCTTCGCCCTCGAACAATGGGTAGAGAAGGGAAGCGCCCCATCATCAATCATCGCCTCGAAATACGCCGACGGTCCGCAACAGCCTCCAAAAATGACGCGCCCCCTGTGCCCCTATCCTGAATCCGCCAAATACAAAGGCACCGGCGACACCAACGACGCAGCAAATTTCGTGTGCGCAAAATAAATGCCGAGGGCCAAACGCGACCGTGTGGGGCCGGACACGCTTGTCCGTCCGCGCGTCGCAGACGCGCAAGGTTTTGACTCTGGGTAGCGCAGGGCCTCCGCCCAGCATTGATGGGCAAGACTAAAGAGCGGACTTGGCTTAAGCCACTGAGGTGCGTGGCCCGGCTGCCCATACTTTCGCTGCCGTCAGTGCTTCCGATCCATTTGCTGCTTCAACACTTCGCGATAAAGATCACAATAAGGCCGCCGAAGTCCGGCAGCACTCGCCACTCGTTCATCCTGCGTAAACTCAATGTAGGTTTGCGACCCATCGAATTCCGGCCACTTCGGAACTCCGCTCGAATTAGGGTCACCAGTCTTGGCAAAATTCGTCCAGTAGGTCTCAATCAGATCCGCAAGTTTGAAGTCGGTCTCTCCGAAATTGCCTGAAATGTTTCCTGCCTTCGGAAAATAACCAAACACGTACGGCAAGTCGGCGGAGTGCACCGCGCCCTGCGCTTCCTGCCCGGGAATTGCGTGCTGCAACTCGTATTCATACACCGGATGACTCGCGGCGGCATGCCAGGCGGCCTGCGTGGTGACTGGGCAACGAAAAACCAGGTCGGCAAACCATTGATCACCGGCTGAACCGTATATCGGATCATTCTTGCCAGTCCCGCCATTGGCGAGGCCGTAGAGGATAAACGCGCGTTCTGAAAGATTTCCCGTCACGCTTTGAATAAAGTTGCGCACCTCGTCGGCTGGTGCCGCCATGCCAAACTCCCGAGTCGTCGTTCCAATGAGCAAGGTAACAGGGGTCTGCTGCCCCGCGGCGAAGACCTCCGCCGGTGAGCGAGGCAGCACCCAGCGGTCAATGATTGGGCTTTCTATCGGAATTCCTTGAGGGTCCTGTTTCCCCACCGCTTCCAGCAGTTCTTGTACGGAGCGCTCGCGCAAATACTTGAGTTCGTCGCCAGCCGGCGGCTTCAAACTTGCCATCAGCTTTTCGTTTTCGTGTTCGGCCTCGGCAAGCGAACGCGGTAGAAAATTGAAAGGCGAACCACTCTCGGCAATCACGCGCTGAAAGAGATCTTTCGCCAACGGTGATGCCATGAGCAACCCGGCGTCAATTGCGCCCGCGGACTGGCCGAACACCGTCACGTTAGCTGGATCGCCGCCGAACTTCACGATGTTGTCGTGTACCCAGTGCAACGCCAGGATCTGATCTGACAGCGCGTAATTGCCGGAAGCATGATGCGGCGACTCCTGCGTCAAAGCGCGATGTGCCATGAAGCCAAAAATGCTCAGCCGGTAGTTGACCGTGACCAGAACGACGCCGTGCTGGACCAGCGTTCCGTCCTTATAGAGTGCGCTCGAGGCCGTCCCCCCGGCGTTGGCTCCGCCATGAAACCACACCATGACCGGCAACCGGGCCGTCGCCTTCGGCGGCCACACCGGAGTCATGACATTCAGAAACAGGCAGTCTTCTTTGCTGGCTTCCGCATCGCGCCGGTTCCAGTCTCCGAGAATCGGCTGCGCGCATGGAGCGCCGAAGGTTGTAGCATCGCGCACGCCGGTCCACGGCTTCGCAGGCAGAGGCTCGTGCCACCGCAAGTCCCCCACCGGCGGCTGAGCGTAAGGAATCCCCAGAAATTCCGCCCCACCCAATTGCCGGGTCGCGCCCTTGAGCGAACCGCTGGTGATATTTACAACGAGGTCATCTGCCATCGATTTGGCCGGGAACAGACACAAACACAGACAGAGACAAAAACAAAGCCCGGTCAATGCAGCCCGCACCCAACACGCGCGCCACTTCAGCGTAGAAAGCGATCTCACTTGTATCTCCTTGGGATTCGGGTAAGACCACGTATTCTAGCAACCTTCAGCCGCTTCCGACCCCAAAACCCGCAGTGCGTCGAATTGCAGCGAAACCCCCTCAACCCTGTAAAATAAGACAGACCCGAAAAGAGCCTCAACTATGTCAAACAACAACGGTTCTTCCACCAGCCTTCGCCTGAAAACCGGCCTCGCCGAAATGCTAAAAGGCGGCGTCATTATGGACGTCACCACCACCGAGCAGGCCGTCATCGCCGAGAAATCCGGCGCCGTCGCCGTCATGGCGCTCGAGCGTGTGCCTTCGCAAATCCGCGCCGAAGGCGGAGTCGCCCGCATGGCCTCGCCCAAAAAAATCCGCGAGATCATGGCCGCCGTCTCCATCCCCGTCATGGCCAAATGCCGCATCGGACATTTCGCCGAAGCCCAAATTCTCGAAGAGCTTGGGGTCGACTATATCGATGAATCCGAAGTCCTGACTCCCGCCGACGAAGCGCACCACGTCGATAAGCAGGCCTTCAAAGTCCCATTCGTCTGCGGTGCGCGCAATCTCGGAGAAGCTCTCCGCCGCATCGCCGAAGGTGCGGCCATGATTCGCACCAAAGGCGAGGCCGGCACCGGAGACGTCGTCCACGCCGTAAGACACATCCGCCAGATTGTTCAGGACATGAAAATTCTCACCGTCCTCAGCGAAGCCGAGCTTTACGCCCGCGCCAAAGACCTGCAAGCTCCGTACGAGTTGGTCAAACTGGTCGCCAAAACCGGCAAGCTCCCCGTCCCCAATTTTTCCGCCGGAGGCATCGCCACCCCCGCCGACGCCTCGCTGGTAATGCAACTCGGCGCCGAAGCCGTCTTCGTCGGATCCGGAATCTTCATGAATGATTCCACAACTTTCGCCGACCCCGAAGAAGCCGAAAAGCGCGCCAAGGCCATAGTCCGCGCCACCACCCACTTCAACGACCCTAAAGTGTTACTTGAAGTCAGCGAAGATCTGACGGGAGCGATGAAAGGCCTGGCCGTAACCAGAATTGATGAAGCGCAGATGCTGCAGACTAGGGGTTGGTAGGATTTGTGTGGGTCGGACACTCTTGTCCGACAAAGTTTGGATCGGCAACGTCCGTGTAGGGACCGTCGCCCTCACCTGTCCGGCGGCCCAGGCTCATCGGGCCGCTTGCATGCGGCGCTGACCGACCCGGTTTTCATTTGAGCGTAAAATATCTTCCACTCATCCCTAAGATTCGCGATACACATATCCTTTACAAATTCCGTGGTTTGCAGGAGGGCGCTATGTATCGAGAACGCGCGATGAAGGTTGTGTTGGTCCTGGTGGGATTGCTCTTTATTGCCCTGGTTTATCCGTTGACGGTGTTTTTCTCGCAAGCGCCGGCGCTGGCAATGCAGTTCAGCCTCTACGTCACACTCGGAATTTTCCTGTTTCTGGCGGCGCGTAACCCATCAGCGCATCGCAGTCTGATCGCCTTCACCGCGTGGTCGAGTTTCGCTCACGCTGCGGTCATGGGAACGCAGGCATTCCTGAAACTGATCCAACGCGGAGAACTGATAGGTTCGGCGGTGCTCATTATTATCGGTGTAGCTCTGATTGCGTTGGCTCCGGCGAAGCAGAGATCTGAGCAGGTGTCGGGCGGACTCGCCCTTCACAACGAACGGTGAAGGTTTCCCGTAAGCCCCACGGAGCTCGCCGTTTGTCTTCCTCTCATCAGCTTCGCTGACAATTCTTTACTCATTCCCCACAAACTTCGACGCCTGTCCGGTGTTTGTACAAGCAGGTAGGAGGCGTATTGAACATGAAATTAAGAAACTTGGTTTTGGGGTTGGGAGTAGCGGCTTTGTCCTTGTCTGCGGGCGCTATGGCTTCTGAACAGACGCTTTCTGAGCCGGGGATTGCCGGAGTTCAGAAGCAGGTCCGGCACGAACTGAACATGCTGCCCTATGTGAACGTCTTCGATTACATGACGTTTACCGTGGATGAGAATGGCAACGTCACGCTCAATGGCGAAGTCACGAACCCGGCCGTGAAGAGCGACGCGGCGAACGTGGTGAAGAAAGTGGAAGGCGTTGAGCACGTGGACAACAAAATCCAGGTACTGCCGCTCTCCTTCTTTGACAATGGGCTGCGGGCGCGGTTGTATCGCACCATCTATGGTTACGGCCCGCTGCAGCGGTACGCGATGGGAGTGAACAAGCCGATCCGCATCATCGTCGCGAACGGTCACGTGACGCTGCTGGGCGTGGTGGACAACCAGGCGGACAAGATTCTTGCCGGCATGCGCGCCAACACCGTGCCGGGAATTTTCTCGGTGGATAACCAGTTGATAGTTGTGAAGGGCTGAGTGCTTGCGCGGGGCCGGAAGGCCTCGCGCAGGTATTTCGACTCACGCAGGCATTTGCGGCCCGATGAACCTGGGCCGCCGGGCGGACGAGGGCGTCCGTCCCTACATGAACCAGGTATCCGGTCCCCGACGGAGAACCCATTCTCTCCGGAAGCATCCAACAACCAGGGAGCATCTCTATGAAAACATTCTTGGTCGGAATATTTGCCGCAACAATACTATGCGCGATGGCGCTCGCTCAGGACATGAACCCCGCGCCAACCAACCCAGGCGCAGCGCAGCCTAATCCTCCCGAAACTCAAGCTCTGCCGCCGAGTGCCGGGCCGGCCAACGGCCTCCACATCTCCCCCGGCAGCATTATTCCGGTACAACTGACGAAAACGATCGATGCCAAGAAAGCGAAGACCGGTGATGTAGTCGAGGCCAAAGTCACGCAAGACCTCAAGAACCACAGCGGCGAGGTGGTCGTACCCAAGGACACGAAAGTGCTTGGCCACATCACCGAAGCTCAGCCGCGGAGTAAAGAGCAGGCGGGATCGCAAGTGGGCATCACCTTTGACCACGCGGAAGTGAAAGACAAAGGTGACGTTCCGTTGCCGCTGTCAATCCAGGCCATCATTGCCTCACCGAGCTCAAATTCCAATGCCGCCGCAGAGTCGGCCCCGTCGCCGGGACCGGGCGCGACGCCAGGGAATCCCGGCGGAATGCCAGTGTCCAGCGGACGAATGAGCACCGCCAGCCAGCCGCAAGTGCCGACGCCCGGTCCCTCCCTCGACGGGTCGGCGAGCGGATCTGCATCTGCCTCCGGTGCGCGTCAACCAATCACTGCCAAAACCGAGGGAGTGGTGGGAATCGCGGACTTGAAGTTGGCTGCGGCGTCAGATTCAACCCAGGGCTGGCTGCTCACTTCGGAAAAAAATAATGTGAAGTTGGAAAGCGGAACCCTCATGCTGCTGCGGGTGGGTCAATAGTCTGGCGGGCTGACAAACCTACAGCGCTCCAGCCAGAAGCAAAGCCATTCCGCCGAACAGCAAAGTATCGAACACGTAGTTCAACGATTCTGTAAGCTGCGGCACCCCGCCGCCCTGGGCCAGCATTGGCAAATATAAAAATATGGTGATCACGATCATCAGCAGGCCGATCGAGGCGGCGTCCAATCGCGGTCTTTTATTGACGACCAGAAGCCCTATGCCCGCAATCAGCAGAATCGCTCCGGCGACGTAACCCCAGATCGCATGCAGCGGGAACCACGCAGGCGTCATCCTGGGCAACGGAACTCCGGGCGCAAACTCCGGATGCAGAAATTGTTCCACCGCAAAAAACAGCACCGCCACTGTCACAAATAATCGCCCCATCAAAACCATCCACTTGCCTATTTGCGGGGACGACTCCTCGGTCAGCTTTCCGGCCAGCGCCCATGCACCTCCGGAAAACGCGAGGTCTCGCAGCGCGACCGCCCAAAGAATGCGGTTTCTGGGGTCCGCCGCCACGTTCGGCAGATGAATCATCGACACAAATAAAAGGAACATCACGCCCAGCGATATCGCCGTAAAGCGCACGAACTTCCCCACGGTCAAGCTGGTGGCGGCGGCAATCAGACACGATCCAACAAAGTACGTTACGAACAATCGCGCCGGCATCCACACCGGAACCGCATTCATGATCGCGCTCGCGTCCACAAAATGTTCGGCCGCGAACGCCGCCAGCGAGGTTGCAACGAACACGCGGCCCAGGGCGCTCAACTTTTCCAAACCGCGAGCGTTGCCGACCTCGTGCCGGGTCGCGAAGACTCCGGCGGCAAAGTAGATCAGCCCGGCAAACCACATCCAAAATATGAACGGCGAAGACATGCGGGGCTCCTGCGAAAGAAACAGAATAGCCCCCTTTTATTAACATCCCAAAAAAATTCAGTTCATGATGAACCAACTGCTCGCCGATCCTCTACAATGGGTGGTCCTGAATTGCCGGAAGCCAGCACCCCGCAGTGCCGGCGCACATACCACGATGTTTAGCGCATTCAGCTTCGCGCAAATCAGTTGTGATTTCCGCCAACCTCAGCTTCATAACCGAAGTGTGATTTGAAGGAGAAGTTTATGTCAGGAATTAAAAACGTAGTTCTCGTGCACGGCGCATGGGCCGATGGCTCCAGTTGGTCGAAGGTTCTTCCACTACTGGAGGCCAGTGGACTGCGCGCCGTCGCCGTTCAAAATCCTTTGAGCTCGATCGCCGCCGACGTGACGTCCACCAATCGGCTGATCAACGCGCAGGATGGTCCCGTACTTCTGGTCGGACATTCCTACGGCGGCGCCGTTATCACCGAAGCCGGGAACAATCCGAAAGTCGTTGGACTGGTTTACGTTGCAGCGTTCGCTCCTGAGGAAGGCGAAACCCTGGGCGGAATGGCGGCGCGATATCCGACTCCGCCGGCCTACAGCGAGTTTCGGCAGATCGATGACGGCTATCTGATGCTGACGGAAAAGGGCGTACGCGACAGTTTTGCCCAGGACCTCACCTTCGGGGAACAGAGCCGCGTATTCGCAGTGCAGGGTGCGACCCAAAGCACGATCCTTGGCACGCCGATCTTGAAGGCTGCCTGGCATTCCAAGCCCAGCTGGTTTGTGATTGCTTCGAACGATCGCACGATCGCGCCCGAACAGGAAATCAGTACAGCGAAGAGAATGGGCGCGAAGACGTTGACGGTTCCGAGCAGCCACCTGGCCATGCTGGCGCAACCCGAAAAAGTCGCTGCCTTCATAATCGAAGCCGCAGCCTCGCTCAACGTCAGCGCCGCGGCGTAAATTATTCAACCATCAGGAAAGACGGGTGCCCCGTCCAAGCTTGGCTTGGGCGGGAATTTTTCTGTCCTGCGGGTCGAGGGTTTACTTAAGCCCCATCCGGCGGACCAGACCCACAAAACGAGGGTCGGATCGGATGGGGTCAAAGTAAGGATGGACTTTGACCCACTGCAGGATGTTCGAACGCTCTTTATAGGCCTGCTCCAGCCACACAAAGGCCTGCTCGTTGTCGCCCAGTCCTAGGTATGCGTTAACAAAGGCGGCCGCCGGAACATATCCAGC
>Ga0066789_10000293_pt1 | contig 19004 bp, 21 predicted proteins | sample OrgsoiDNA2013049_FD_70960 | JGI IMG/M metagenome (GOLD analysis project Ga0066789, IMG submission 70960) | Permafrost soil microbial communities from the Arctic, to analyse light accelerated degradation of dissolved organic matter (DOM) -... | ecosystem: Environmental > Terrestrial > Soil >...
CGGCGAAGAGTTGCTCATCCCCACGCGGGTCTACAGCCTCGACTGCTTGGCGTTGATCAATGCGCCAGGCGTCGACGTCCACGCGTTTTCACACGTGACCGGTGGCGGGCTCGCGGCGAATCTCGACCGCGTGCTGCCGAGCGGGGTCGACATCGAAATCGATCGGACGACGTGGGCGCCCGCGCCGATCTTCGATCTGATCGGTGGGCTTGGTGCGGTGCAACGAGTTGAGCTCGAACGCACGCTGAACATGGGGGTCGGCATGGTCGCGTTGGTTGGTGCTGCCGACGCCGACCGCGCGCTGGCAGTGTTGGCTGGCCGCGGGGTGCCTGCCTGGGTGGCCGGCCGCGCGCGTCGTGGTGGCGGCCCCGGTCGCACCACCCTCGCAGGCGCGTACGCGAGCTGACGGAACGCGGTGCGCTGGTGAGACGTCAAAGGCGCATGAGGATTGCCCGATGCGCGGTCACCGTTGCCGCGCTCGCGACCTTGGTTGCGGGTTGCGGGAGTCGAACGACCCCAGCTGCCGTGCGAAATTCTTCAGTAGTAGCAGCGACTTCGGCTACCGCGGCAGCGACGTCAGCTGCGCCTCTCAACCTCGCGTCACCAGCCGTCCCGGCGAACGACAGCGAGAAGTCGCGTCAGACCGAAGCCGCTGAGCTTGCTCGGAGGCTCGTCGCCGGAGTGACGCTGCCAGCTGGTGCGGTCAAGGTAACCGCGCCGCCAGCCCCCGACTTGACCGCAGCACCACAGACGGAGGAGACGCAGCGGATGGCGACCGCGTACGCGCTCTTTTCCCTGCCCAGCTCCGTTGACTCGGCAACGGTGTTCACCTTTGTCCAAGATCATCTCGCCGCCGGTTTCACGAATAGCGGTGGGGGATCTGGCGACGGACCTGAGGACATTGTCTTTGAAGGTGTGCCGACCGACGCGTTCGAGGCACCGCAGCTTATGGTCACCACCGAACAAGCTGGCACCCTGATGGGGGTCCGGGTTGACGCGCAGGTGGTGTGGCTGCCCGTGCGTACCGCCGCCGAGAGGGTTCCGACGAGCGTCACGGGTGCCGAGCTCGCCTACGCGGGCGGTGCGGCCCCGACGACGATCGCCATCGGTCCGACAGACGCGCGCAGACTCGCATCCATTGTGAATGCCCTGCCGACGCTGTCGGATGCGAAGCATAATTGCCCCGCCCATACCTCGGGCATCACGTTGACGTTCGACACGAAGCCGTCAACCGTCGTGGAAGTTGGCATCTGCGGCGGCGAGGCTGCCGTGGCGGTCGGCGGTGTGGAGCAACCATCGCTTGCCGACTCCGGGGCGCTCGAAGGTGCCGTCGATGCCCTGCTCGGCTTACCCGTGAACCGTCCCGCAAAGTAGAACGAACTAACGGGAGCCGGACGCGCCGTAACTGTCGTCGAGGTCGTCGGTGTCGTCGTCCTGCTCGTCGAGATCGTCATCGAGCGCGCTCGGCGAACCGCCTGCAGGCGCCGCTGAACCGCTCGTGAGTTCTTTGCGCAGGGCATCAAGATCCGTGCCGCCGCTGGAGTACTTCAGCTCGCGAGCAACCTTGGTCTGCTTTGCCTTGGCCCGGCCGCGCCCCATGGCTCGACCCCCTCGTCGGGGCCGTTGCCCCGCATCGGACGACATGTTTCGACTTGCGACGGCCGCGCCTAAGCGCCGACACCGCCCGCACAGCTTACCTGCTCGGCGCCCGACCTGGCATCCCCGTTCCCGGCGTCCCTGTTGCCGACATCCTCGGCGCGATCGTGCAACGATGCGACGGTGGCCAGCGGATCGAGCAATGGACGCATCGGCGCGGTTGCGGTTGCGTCGTTTCTTCGGGTCTATGAGCCGCTCGAAGCCTTTCCGGCCGACGAGCGGGTGTGGTGGCGGGCGGTTGCGGCGGCCGGGCCGCCGACTGCGGCCGAGATGGCTGCCCGCGAGCACAGCGCGGGCTTGCGAGCGATGATCGCGCTGCCGGCCCGCGTCGTCAGTGATCACGACCTCGTGGACGGCGCCGAGCGGCCGGTCGGCATCGTGCTCCAGCCGGACGCCGCCGACGGCCGGCTGCGGGTGTGCCCCACCGAACTCACTTGGCGCGCACTGCTCGCGCTGGAGGAGTTTCAGACCGACATCCCGCCGGCCGTGCTCCCGTCGTTCCTGCCCACCGGAGTCATCGATGCGGCCTCGGTCGAGCTGGCCCGGTTGGTTTCGGAGCGCAGCTCGCTGACCGGCCCGCACGTCCGCAGCTGCCGCTGGTCGGTCCCGCTCGCCTGGTTCGCCGTCTTCCAGCCGAGTCACCGCGAACCTGACCCGCCGTCGCGGTCGACCTCTTCCCGGTCGCGCCGTCGCGGCGACCCACAGCTTGAGGCCGGTCAGAACGACGAGACAGAGACGGACGTCGAGGGGCGCGCGTCCGGCGTCCACCAACCGGCCCCAACACCCGCGCCGGTGCCGTTTCGGGTGTCGCGATACCGCGCCTCGATGGCCGACGCACGCCGCGGCCTGGCCAGGGCCCTCGCGGCCGCACGGGTCGCAGAGACGGCGATGTTGCCGATCGCTGAGCTTGAGGAACTGGGCCGCTGGCTGGAGGAGTTCCACGCCCGGGCGGTGCTAGAGCTCGACGCCAGTGGTCTTGGCGCGTTACTCGACGTGAGCTCGAGTGGGCCGGCCAGCTCCGGAGTCCTCGACGAGTCGGTGCTCGAGGTCAATCTCGGCCTTGGTGAGCTTCGGGCTGGAAAGGTCGACGACGCGATCGAGCGGCTCGCCGGCGTACGGGATCGATGGGACGAGATCCAGGCCCACGAACACGCGTCCTGAGCCACGCGTCCTGAGGACCCGTTTTGAGCTACGCGTCCTGAGGACGCATTTTGAGCGTGAAATGCGGCCGGATGCGGACCAAGCGGAGCCAAATGGCGTACGGCGGTCTCATCCGCAACAATCCCAGGATGACCCGGTCGGGCCATATCGGACATCCTGCACTAACGGCAGTATTTGATCAGCCGGCATCCGTCGGCACGAGGAGGAAGTTTCCGTTGGCAAGCACCCGTACGCCTGAGGCCGAGCCACTGCTGACCCCGGCCGAGGTGGCGTCGATGTTCCGAGTCGACCCGAAGACCGTCACGCGATGGGCGAAGGCTGGAAAGCTGACGTCAATTCGCACGCTCGGTGGTCATCGTCGCTACCGCGAGACCGAGGTTCGCGCACTGCTCGGGGGCGTCCCCGATCAGCGTGAAAGCAACTGATTGGCACCACCGCACCTTCGCTCCACCTCCTCCCCCCGGATGCGTTCCGTACCACCGAAAGCGTCGGCTACATCTTGTGGCCGGCGCTTTTCGTTGCCCGCTCCAGGGAAGTAGGAGCTCAGCCGGCGGAATACCGCAGCATGAAGTCCGTATCGGTGTTGCGGCCCATCTCGGGATCGGCGGGTGTGCTCGCTGGCTGCGTCTCAACGAGCTCGCCTGAGCGCGGCGAGGTCAGCGGTATGCGAAGGTCACCGAGCGTCGCGACCAGCACGGGTTCAGCAGGATCCGGACTCGACGTGAAATCTTTACCGGCCACACGGATTCCTTTTGGTTCGCATCGACGCTGCCAGTGTTAATTCTTACACGCCCCGCCGCGCGCGCAACCCCTTTCGCCATGGGAAGACTGCCCGGCGTTTTCGTTGCCTTGCTCCAGGAACCTGCGGCCGGTGACGAGCCGTTAGGCTGGCAGGACATCGGTGGTCAGATCGGGTCACCCGCTCTTGCGAGCCGGGACATATGGAAGGTGCCGCGTGGCGGACGGACGGGATTCATCTCGGCAAGGCGAGCGCCCCTCGAACAAGCTGGCGGCCAAACGCGCGGCCAGCGAGCGCATCGCGACTGCCCGCGCCGCCGAAGCCAAAGCTGTTCGCCGCCGCAACGTGCTCGGTGCGGGCGCCGCAGTTCTCGTCGTCCTCCTCCTCATCGGCGGCATCGTGTTTTACGGGCTGACGCACAAAAAGAAGGTCGTCGCTGGTGCTGGCAATCCGGTGGTGCCCGCATCCTCCACGGTGACCGACGGCCTCAAGAAAGCGGCGGCGATCACAACGGGGGTGAGCACGTTGTCGGGAGTAAGTGGCCCACCATCGCGGCTTACCGGCGACGCTTTGACCGGTGCCGGCGGCAAGCCACAGGTTCTCTACGTCGGCGCCGAGTACTGCCCCTACTGCGCCATCACCCGCTGGCCGTTGACGGTGGCCCTGACTCGATTCGGCTCGTTTAGTGACTTGAAAACTACGAAGTCGTCAGCGACCGACTCGGTCGGTCCCAATACGCCGACCTTGTCGTACCACGGGTCGAGCTATAAGAGCGATTACGTCGACTTCGTTGGGGTGGAGGCCCAGGACGGTCTCCAGCAGCCGCTCGAGACGCCGACCGCCGCTCAGAACACCCTGTGGCAAACGCTCGGAGGTGCCGGGTTCCCCTTCATCGACTTCGGCGGCAAGTGGTTACAGAAGGGCACTATCAGCCTTCCGGATGTGCTGTCGGGGATGACACCCGAAGACGTCGCGACCCAGATTGGCAATGCCACTACCCCGGCGGGATCGACCGTGCAACAGGGCGCGGACGTCTACACCGCGGTAATTTGCGGTCTCGACGGTGGTAAGCCAGCCAACGTGTGCACGTCGGCTGGTGTCATCGCGGCGACCGCTGCGCTCAGTGCGATCAAGTAATCGCTCAGGCGCCCCCGCGTGGGCCGCGCCCGTGTGCTTGCTGCTCACTGCCATTGGCATCGGGCTGGCGACCTATCTGACGATCGCGCACTATGACACCCACGTCGCCCTCGTGTGTTCGAGCAAGGGCGCGATCAACTGCGAAGAAGTCACGACGAGCGCGCAGTCGAAGTTGTTCGGGATTCCGGTTGCCTTGCTCGGTCTGCTCTACTTCATCGGCATGGTGCCGTGGCACCTGCCGGCCGCCTGGTGGTCTGCCGATCCGCGCATCAAGTACGGCCGGCTGATCTATGGCGCGTCGGGCATTGGCTTTGTTTGCTACTTGATCTACGCCGAGGCCGTCATCATCAAGAAGATCTGCCTCTGGTGCACCGCGGTGCACATCGTCACGTTGATTCTCTTCCTCGTCATGGTGTTCGCGACTGCGCTCGCCGTGCCGTCAAGCATTGATGACGCGGACGACGACGACCCGGACGACGATGCGGACGACGAGGATGCTGACGTAGCTGACGACAGCGAGCCTGGAATTTCTCGCTAGTCGGGCGACCGGTTCCATCACATTCGCCCTTGCCGTGCCGATGGATGGGCGGCGGGTTGTGACGATGGCCCACCAGGCGGCGTCCGAGAACCCTTTGCCTGCCCGCGGGGCGCTCGGGCGCCGCGCCGCCAATTCGGTGACGGCGCACCTAGCGATCGATCGAGCTCATGTCGCCGTAGCGCTCGCCAGCCGACACTCCGCGCGGGGCCACCTCTTCGATCGACATCAGGTCGTCGTCGGTGAGTTGCACATCGACCGCAGCGAGATTCTCTTCCAGATACCGCATGCGCTTCGTGCCGGGGATCGGCACGATGTCGTGGCCTTGCGCCAGCAGCCAGGCGATCGCGAGTTGGCCCGGCGTACAGCCCTTCGATGCCGCGAGTTCGCGCACCTCTTGCACAAGATTGAGATTGCGCTGGAAGTTCTCACCCTGAAATCGCGGTACGTGCCGGCGAAAATCATCGGGGGCGAGGTCGTCGACGTTCGTGATCTCGCCAGTGAGGAAGCCGCGGCCCAACGGGCTGTAGGCCACAAAGCCGATGCCGAGCTCACGCACAGTCGGCAGTACCTCGTCTTCGGCATCGCGCGACCACAGGCTGTACTCCGTCTGCAAAGCCGTAATCGGGTGGACGGCGTGAGCTCGCCGAATCGTCGAAGGTGACGCCTCCGACAACCCGAGGTACAAAACCTTGCCGGCCTCGACGAGCTCTTTCATCGCGCCCACGGTGTCTTCGATCGGCACCGTCTTATCGACCCGGTGCTGGTAGTACAAGTCGATGTGGTCGACGCCGAGCCGACGCAACGATGCGTCACAGGCCGACCGCACGTACTCGGGCTTGCCGTTGATGCCGACCCGCGAGCCGTCGGGGTTTCGTTCGTTGCCAAACTTCGTCGCCACCACAACCTGATGACGGCGACCAGCGATTGCGCGGCCGACGAGCACTTCGTTGGTGAACGGCCCGTATATGTCGGCGGTGTCGAGAAATGTGCAGCCTGCGCCGAGGGCATGACTGATTACTGCAAGCGACTCGTCGTCGTTGGTGTCGCCGTAGAACTCGCTCATGCCCATGCAACCGAGGCCGAGTGCCGAGACGGCCAAGGCCGCATTGCCGGTGCCGAGCGTACGTGTGTGCATGACACACAAGCCTACTGAAGGGTGCAGCACCAGATCGTGAGCTCCCACGACAACCGGCTGCCGCGTTGGGAGAGGTGAATCGAACCTTCGTCGATGAGCTCACGCACGAGGGCCGATGTCGCGACCACGTCGGGCAACGGGAATTCCTTCTTCGCCACCGGCTCCATCGCGGCGCCGAACACCGCATGTGCAGCCGCCAGGATCGCCTCGTCGTCTTGAATCGTGCCGGTCGGCAGGTAGACCCGCCCGCCAGGCACGAGGTGGTCGGCGACGCGGGCGAGCATTGCGACCGGCAGCTCTGCGCCGGTGCGACCGCCGCCCTTGCCATCGGGGAACCAGCCCGTCACCTGGGCCACTGCGTCTGGGATGCCGGAGACGTCGGCGATGACGACGTTCGCGCGTTCGCCGTCGACCGGTTCGAGCAGATTGCCGGTGCGGAACTCGGCGACGTCGGCCAAGTCCAGCCGCTGCGCGTTTGCGGTCGCACAGGTCACGGCGGCCTGGGAAAAGTCGGTGCCGATGACCTTGCGTGCGCCGAGCCTCGCGGCCACCAGCGACAGCACCCCACACCCACAGCCCGCGTCGACGACGAGGTCGCCTGGATCGACGCGCAACGCCTCTGCCAGCACCTTGCTGGTGGAGCTTGGGACAAACACGCCAGGTTCGACCACCACCTCGAACGGCCCACTGACGCCGCGCCACACGTAGCTGCGCGCGTCGCCGTCTGCATCGGGTGTCGTGGTGCTCACCCCTGCAGCCTAACGGCGGTCCGCGCGTATCGGAACCTGCCCTAAGGTGGTGCGAATGGTGCCGTCTCGCTACGCCCTGGCCCAACTGAATATCGCCCGGTTACGGGCACCGCTGGATTCCGACGAACTGGCTGGTTTCGTCGCGGCCCTTGAGCCCATCAACGCACTCGCCGACTCCGCACCCGGCTTCATCTGGCGGCTTACCGGCGGCGACGGCGCCGCCGACGCGACGTCTGAGCGCTTCTTCGGTGAGACCAACCTGCTGCTGAACATGTCCGTCTGGCGCGACCTCGCGGCCCTGAACGACTTCGTCTTTCGCGGCCCGCACGTCGAGGTGATGCGCCAGCGCCGATCGTGGTTCTTCCCCATGGCAGAGATATACACCGCGCTGTGGTGGGTACCCGCCAACGTCATGCCGACGATCGCTGACGCCGAGGAGCGGATGCTGCACCTACGCGCGCACGGGCCGACCCCGCACGTGTTCAACTTCCGCGAACCGTTCCCAGCTCCCGACGGGGTAGCTACGCCGCTCGCGTGAGGGCGCCGAGCGCAGCCCGAATTTCGTGCGTCGTCGGAGCTGACACGCCGAGCGCGGTGACCTTGCGCCACGCGATGCGACCGTTGCCATCAACCACAAAAACCGAACGTCGGACGCCGAGCGGCCCGACAATTCCGTATGCGCGCGCGACTTCGTTGTCGGCGTCGGTGAGCAGCGGCATCTTGAGCTTGCGCGCTCCGGCGAAGTCGCGGTGAGATTCGACCGACTGCTTCGAGATGCCCCACACGTCGGCATCGAACAGATGCATGTCGGAGATGTTGTCGGAGTACGTGCACAGCTGGCGGGTGCAGACCAGCCGCTCGTCACCGGGATAGAACGCCAGCACGGTGGGATTTCCGCGCCGACTCGACAAGCTGAAGTCGGCCACGCCGTCGTACCACCCGGGGAGGGTGAAGTCAGGCGCGGTCGATCCGATGGTGAGGGCCATGACCCTTCTTCGGCACGCGTGGCGCGGGTGGTTAGCTCACCGGGTTGAGCTATCTCAGGCGCTCAGTGCTGTATTTGCCGGTCCACACCGCTCGCGAGCCTGCCTCACCGGCACGGACCACCTGTTGTACGGCCCCGGCCGAAATCGCGACGGCCACGATCGCAACGACGACGCGGGCCGGCGTCCCTCGTAACAAGGCGGACGCCGATCCATCGCGTCGCGACACGCGCTCCCACACCCACACCAGCACCGCCACGGCGAGGAGCCACTCCATCCACCGCCACATTTGCAGACCCAAGGCCACGTGGTGGCGGATCGGCGCCGTATTCGGTAACCGGCGCTGAAGCCAGTCGCCGGCGTGGATCGTCACGCGGACCGTCAGCAGCGCTCCTAACGCGACGGTTGGCAGCAGAATTCCGACCCGCCGCCGAGCCGTCGGCCACACGGCGCACACGACGACCAGCAGTGCAGCGATCGGTACCGCGACGAGCGCGAGGTGAACCAGCAGGATGTGCGCGGGCAATCCGCGAATCACGACCGGGCCCATCGGGGGAGTCCTCTCGCATCATTGGGCGGTGCATGTCATCGGTCAGAACATGAGTGTCGCGAGACAAACGGAACGTGCACACGAACGGTTCACCTACGGCGATGTCGGTCGGCCCGAACAGCAGCGAAATCGTCGCTGTCGCCGCCGACCAACGCCTACCTGACCGGCACCACGACGGTCTCGACCACGAACGTGTTCGGCGGCACGAGTGCGCTGTCGGCGGCGGTCGAAGCTCAAGTGGCGACCGCGCTCGGGGTTATCGGGTAAGGCGGAGTGGCCAGGGACAGGATCGAACTGTCGACCTCCCGCTTTTCAGGCGGGCGCTCATACCGACTGAGCTACCTGGCCGTGCTGACGTGCTGAGCGGTCCCGACGGGATTCGAACCCGCGACCTCCGCCTTGACAGGGCGGCGTGAACTCCAGACTTCACCACGGGACCTCAGGTCGTGCAGACCGAGCAGTTCATGCGGTTGTGCCGTTCCGTGCCCCCAACGGGATTCGAACCCGTGCCGCCGCCTTGAAAGGGCGGTGTCCTGGGCCACTAGACGATGGGGACGGCAGCCAGGTTGGTACAGGCCACAGCCCCGGCGTCATCCGTCGGGGACCGGCCAAGCATAGGGGACGCCGTCAGGCGGCGCCAAAATGTGGTGGGGACGCCGGGAAGGCGCGCCAAAAGCGGCTGGGGACGCCGGGAAGGCGCGCCAAAGCGGTCACGTTCGCTCGTTCCCCGCGTGCGTGGTTTGCTGACGGGGTGGTTGACGTCAGCCGGGAACGGTTCGAGGAGCTCGTCGCCGAGGCGCTCGATGGGATTCCGGAGCAGTTCACCAAGGCGATGCGCAACGTGGCGGTCTTCGTCGAAGACGTCGCCCCCGACCCGCACCTGCTCGGGCTGTACGTCGGCATCCCGCTGACCGAGCGCACCACGTCGTACGCGGGCGTGCTGCCCGACCGGATCATGATCTACCGGCCCACGATCTGCGCGTACTGCCACACCGAGGCGCAGGTGATCGCCGAGGTGCGCAAGACCGTCGTCCACGAGGTTGCCCATCATTTCGGGATCGACGACGACCGCCTGCACGAGCTCGGGTATTGAACGCGAGCGTGACCGCGCGCTGACGTTCCTCGAACAATTCGGGCGCCTACTGAGCCCATGACCGACTCCCTGCGCAGTGATCTCGCGCACCTGTACCGCCGGGCCGGGTTCGGGGCGACACCGGCCGAGCTCGATGCTGCGGTGACGGCGGGGTATGCCGCGACGGTCGCGTCGTTGGTCGCGCCAGCAACCACGTCGGACGCCGGAGTGCGCGCCACGCCGGCACCTACCTTCGACGTCGTCGAGCGGCCGGGCAAGAACGCGACCACGGCGCAGCGAAAGCAGGTGGCGGCAACGTTGCGTTCGGACGCGTCCGAGTCGATGCTGTGGTGGCTCGACCGGATGGTGATGTGCACGAACCCATTTCCGGAGAAGCTGACCTTCTTCTGGCACGGGCATTTCGCGACCGCGATTCAGAAGGTGCGAAGTGCCGCACTGATGCTGCGGCAAAACGAACTGTTCCGGTCGGCCGGTCTGGGCGCATTCGATGCTCTCGATCTCGCGGTTGCAAAGGATCCGGCGATGATGCTCTGGCTCGACACTGCGCAAGATGTCGCGTCGCACCCGAACGAGAACTTCGCTCGCGAAAACATGGAGCTGTTCACCCTCGGCTATGGCAACTACACCGAGGCAGATGTACGTGAGGCGGCCCGGTGTTACACCGGCTGGCGCTACAACCGAAGCACGGACGCATTCGTTGAAATGGCCCGCTTGCATGACAACGGTTCGAAAACGGTGCTTGGTCAGACCGGTACGTTCGACGGTGGCGATGTGGTCAGGATCTTGACTAACAGTGACGCGTCGCATCGGTGGATCTGCACGCGGGTGTGGAGCCGCTTCGCCAAGACGACCACGACCGACCCTGCTGTGGTCCCGTTGCTGCCGACGTACGCCGCCGGCCTCGACATCCGCGCGTTGATGATGGCCGCGTTCATGTCGCCTGACTTCCTGGCGACCAAGGGTCAGTTGGTGAAGCAGCCGATCGAGTACGTCGTTGGTGCGTTGCGTGCGTTGAAACTGCGGGCTGACGGTCCGAAATACCTTGCGGTACTGAAGAATCTGGGGCAGTTGCCGTTCGATCCGCCGAACGTCGGTGGCTGGCCGTACGACGATGCGTGGCTCACGACCGCGGCAAGCCTGACGCGGTTGGAGTTCGCCGGAATGATCGCCGAGCGCGGCGACATCTCGTCGGTCGCTGATGCAGCCGCGTCTGACCGCGCTGATGCCGCTGCCCTGCTGCTATCGGTCGATGCATGGGGCCCACAAACCCGCGTCGCGCTTGCGCAAGTCGCGAGCAACCCCGTCGCGTTGATGACCTTGGCGTTGTGCGCACCCGAGTACGTCGTCAACTAGCTACACCGTCAACTACGGCACTGCTGAGAGGAAACTGACATGCCACGGACGATGTCGAGACGGCAGTTCCTGATCTCGAGCGGTGTGGTCGGTGGCGTTGCACTGGCCGCTGGTGCGACCGGTTGCACCATGCACGACCTCGTGCGCGCCGGTCAGCGCACGCCCTTGCCCACCGGCAGCAAAGTGCTTGTGCTGGTGACGATGTACGGCGGCAACGACGGTCTCAACACGGTGATCCCCTATACCGACAAGGCCTACTACGCAGGCCGCCCTGAGCTCGCGTATGCGCAGGCCGACGTGTTGCCGCTGGCTGACGACCTCGGCCTGAATCCGTCGATGAAGGGATTCAAGAAGCTGTACGACGCCGGGCAGCTCGCGGTCGTGCGCGGCGTCGGCTACCCGAACGCCGACCGCAGCCACTTCAAGTCGATGTCGATCTGGCAGACCGCGTCGCCGGACACGCCACTGCAAACCGGCTGGCTCGGTCGCTGGCTCGATTCGCAGGGCGCCGATCCGCTGCTCGCCGTCAACATCGGCCCGGTGCTTCCGCCGCTGCTGGCCGGTCAGAAATGTGCGGGCGCGGCCATCCCGTCGTCCGGCGGTATTGCGTTGCCGGACGGGCCCGTCGGAGGTGGACTGCGCGCACTCGACGCGGTTTCGACGAGTAGTCCGCCGCTGATTCAGCGGGTCGCGCAATCGGGCACTGACCTGTTTCGGGTGGCGCAGACACTCGGGTCGGCGCTGGTCGCGCCAGCTGCTTCCGCTGCTGCCTCCGCGGCGCCGGCCGGCAAGGCAAACGACCTGGCCGGGCAGCTCGACATCGTCGCGCGCTGCATTGCGGCCAACGCACCGACCCGCGTGTACAGCGTGCAGCTCGGCGGCTTCGACACCCACTCGAACGAAAAGACCACGCAAAGCCAACTGCTCGGGCAAATGGACGACGCGGTGTCGGCGTTCTTGACCACAGTTGCCGCCGGCCCGCATGCCGACGACGTCGTGGTGGTGCTGTATTCGGAGTTCGGTCGGCGGGTGGCCGCCAATGGCAGCCAAGGCACCGATCACGGCACTGCCTCGAACATTTTTGTTGCCGGCAAGGCCGTGAAGGGTGGGATGTTCGGCGACCAGCCGAGCCTCACTGATCTGAGCCTCGACGACTTGAAATACAACGTCGACTTCAGATCGGTCTACGCCACCCTGCTGGAGAGCGCGTTGTCGACCGATGCTGGTCAGGTGCTGGGGAGCGGCAGCTATCCGCGTCTCGCCCTCCTCTGACAGCTTGTCTATAGGCGCGCATGAGAAACTGCGCCGATTGTGCTAGGGTCCTTCACCATGCCCCGCAACGTGCTTACGCAGCGTCGTCACGTCGACCTGCTCCGCGTGGGCTCTGCGCTGTGTCGGCCGTAACGATCTGAGCGCGCGCTCGCCTCGATCCTGGCCCCGGCCCACCCGACCTGTCTTACCCGCGCGTTTGCCACAGCGGCTGACTACGCGCGGCAATCCCTAGCTTCTAACTAGACCAACTGGAGAAACCCCGTGCGCCCCCTGACTCGACTGCTCGCCGTCACCGCCGTCGCCGGACTGGCATTGACCGCGGCCTGCAGCAGTTCCGCCAAGAAGGCCGCATCGACCACGTCGAGCGCAGCCACCTCATCGGCAGCCGCCACCCCCACGACATCGTCCGGGGCCTCGTCGGCGGCCTCGTCTGCGGCGGCGCAACCCGCCGGCTCATCGGCGGCTGCCGCACCGGCCGGCGGTGGCGGTGACGTCACACTCAACTTGGTTGCCTACTCGACGCCGCAGCCGGCGTACCAGGCGCTGATCGCCGCGTTCCAGAAGACGCCTGCGGGTGCGCACGTGAAATTCACGCAGTCATACGGCGCTTCGGGTGACCAGGCCAACGCTGTCGTTGCAGGGCAGGCCGCCGACGTCGTCGAGTTCTCGTTGCAGACCGACATGGCGAAGCTGGTGAAGGCCAACCTGGTCGCGGCTGACTGGAATTCCAACCCCAATCACGGCTTCATCACCGACTCGGTGGTCTCGTTTGTCGTGCGCAAGGGCAACCCGAAGGGCATCAAGGACTGGCCGGATCTGATCAAGCCAGGCGTGAAGGTCCTGACGCCGAACCCGTTCTCGTCGGGCAGCGCGCGGTGGAACATCCTCGGTGCATACGGAGCGCAGATCAAGGCTGGCAAGACGGACGCCGATGCGACTGCATATCTGACCAGTTTGCTGAAGAATGTGCCCGTGCAAGATGCGAGCGGGGCCAAGGCGCTGGCTGACTTCGTCGGTGGGGCGGGTGACGTCTTGATTTCGTACGAGAACGAGGCGATCTACGCCCAGGCCAAGAACCAGCCGGTCGATTACGTGATCCCGAGCGACACCTTGCTGATCGAGAATCCGATTGCGGTCACCTCGACAACGAAGCACCCGGCCGAGGCGAAGGCGTTCGTCGACTTTCTGTACTCCGACGCCGGCCAGCAGATCTTTGCCGACACCGGCTACCGCCCGGTGGTCACGTCGGTGAAGTCGGCGAAGAACCCATTCCCCGTGCCACCCGGGCTGTTCACAATCAGCGCGCTCGGTGGCTGGACAACGGCAACCGCGAAGTTCTTCGACCCGGCCACCGGCAGCGTCACCGCCATCGAGAAATCACTCGGTGTCGCCACCACCAAGTAGCTCGCTTGCGCTCGACGCCAGCGTTCCTACCGCCGCCCGCCCTCCCGGCGTCCGCCCACCGTCGTGGTGGCGGGCCCGGTCGGGCGGTTCGGCCGGCGGGACGTCGCTCGGGCTAGGCCTGGTCACGCTCTACCTGAGTTTCTTGGTGCTCATCCCGCTGGGTGCGGTGATCTGGAAATCGCAAAGCAATGGCTGGTCAGACGGCTGGCACCAAGTCACCTCACCGCAGGCGTGGGCTGCGCTGAAGCTGACGCTGACGATTTCGGTCGGGGTTGCGCTGTTCAACTTGGTCATGGGCACGGTGATCGCGTGGGTGCTGGTGCGCGACGATTTTCCCGGCAAGACAGTCGTTGAACTACTGATCGATCTGCCGTTTGCGTTGCCGACGATCGTGGCCGGCGTTGTGCTGCTGAGTTTGTACGGAACACGCAGCCCGGTGCACGTCAACATTGCTTACACCCGCACCGCGATCACGGTGGCGCTGCTCTTTGTGACGCTGCCGTTCGTCGTGCGGACCGTGCAGCCGGTGTTGATCGAGCTCGATCGCGACATGGAAGCAGCGGCGGCATCACTTGGTGCGTCGCCATTTCTTATTGCGCGCCGCATCATTCTGCCGAACTTGGTGCCCGCGATGCTGACTGGTACCGGCCTCGCGTTTGCTCGTGCTATTGGAGAATTCGGCTCGATCAGCCTGCTCTCGGGCAACCTGCCGTTTCGCACCGAGGTATCAGCGGTGAACATCTACAACCAGATTCAGAGTGACAACCCCGTGGGCGCAGCCGCGCAATCAACGGTGCTGCTTCTCATCGCCTTCGTCGTGCTGTTCGCACTTGACCGGTTGAAGCGATGGGGCGGACGCCGTGGCTGACGCGAGCGGCATCGTAGCGGTGCAGGGCAACCGACGTACGGTCAGCCGTTACGGGCTGCGGTTCGTCGCGCTCGGGTACTTGCTCGTGCTGCTCGCCGCACCAGTGGCGATGGTGTTCTACCGCTCGTTCCAACATGGCGTCGGGCCGATCTGGCGGTCGCTCACGAGCGCCGAGGCGCGTAGCGCGATCGAAGTCACGCTGATCGTGGCCATTTCTGCAGTGGTGCTCAACACCATCTTCGGTGTGGGCGCCGCTTTGCTGCTCGTGCGCCGCCGTTTCCCTGGTCGACATCTGCTCGACGTGCTGGTCGACATTCCCCAGGCGGTGTCGCCGATTGTCGTAGGGCTCGCACTCATCTTGGTCTACGGCAAGTTCGGCTTCTTCGGCTCGTGGATCGAGCGCAACGGATTGAAGATCATCTTTAGCCTGCCTGGCATGGTGCTGGCGACCGCGTTCGTGTCGCTGCCCCTCGTCGTCCGATCGGTCGCACCGGTTCTTGCCGAAATCGGTGACGAGCAAGAACAGGCGGCACGTACCCTGGGTGCGAACCGTTGGCAGACGTTTCGGCGCATCACCTTTCCTTCTATTCGCGATGCGCTTGCGTACGGCGTGGTGCTGTCGCTGGCGCGCTCGCTCGGTGAATACGGCGCGGTCACCGTGGTGTCGGGGCACGTGGTCGGCAAGACCATGACGCTCACGCTGTTCATCGACGAGCGGTTACAGAACTTTGACCAGACGGCTGCCTACTCGGCTGCCGTGTTGTTGGCCATAATCGCTATGGGCAGCCTGCTCATCAGCCGGCGCATTCGCACCCGAAGTCGGAGCAGCTCGTGAGCATCGTCGTTCGCAACGTCACCAAGACGTTCGCGCAGTTCGAGGCGCTGCATGACGTGAGCGTCGAGATTCCGACCGGTTCGTTGACCGCCCTGCTGGGGCCGAGTGGCAGCGGCAAGTCGACGCTGCTGCGGGTCATCGCTGGGCTCGACACTGCCGACAGCGGATCGGTCTACATCGAGGATCGCGATGCGACCTTGCTGCCGCCGCAACGTCGCCAGGTCGGCTTCGTCTTCCAGCACTACGCGCCGTTCAAGCACATGACGGTCTACGACAACATCGCGTTCGGTCTCACTGTGCGCAAGGCCGGCAAGATCGAGACGAAGACACGCGTCAACGAGTTGCTCGAGTTGGTGCATCTGGAGAAGTTCCAGGGTCGCTACCCTGCACAGCTTTCTGGTGGACAGCGGCAGCGCATGGCATTGGCGCGCGCCCTCGCCGTCGAGCCTCGGGTGCTGTTGCTCGACGAGCCGTTCGGTGCACTCGACGCGCAGGTGCGCAAGGAATTGCGGGCCTGGTTGCGCCGGCTGCACGACGACATGCACGTCACCACCGTGATCGTGACGCACGACCAAGAAGAGGCGATGGAAGTCGCCGACGAGATCGTCGTGCTGCAAGACGGTCGGGTGCAACAGGTCGGGCATCCGCACGACGTTTATGAGCACCCGGCGAACGATTGGGTGATGAGTTTTCTCGGCCCTGTCACACATTTCGGCGAATTGATGGTGCGGCCACACGATCTCGATCTCGCCCACGAGCCATCGGACGGCGCGTTGCGAGCGACTGTTGTGCGTGTCACGCGTCTTGGCTTTGAAACCCGCGTCGACGTGGACGCCAATGGCGTGCCGATCTATGCGCAACTCGCGCGTGAGGCGACGGCTCGGCTGAACCTCGAGCCCGGCACGGTTGTGTATGTGCGGCACGCGCGGGGTGAGCCGGTTTCGGTTGCGGCCGCGGTCGGCGCGTCGTGGCGGCCCGAAACTGAGTCCGACGACCCCCCATTCGAGTAACCGGCTCACGCTCGATTCAGCGGTCTGGTTCCAGCCAAAACGGTTTTGTCAGTGGGCGCGGATAGGTTCGCACCATGTTGATCGCAGCCGAAGATATCGCCGACGAGATGCCGTCGGCTGATGGCTGGGCGACTCTCGAGCAACTGCTCGAATTCGAGCCGGGGCCAGCGATAATCGCGTTCTTGAACGCACTCGACCCGGCCGAGGTCGACGAAGCAAGCGCGGTCACGGTGATGGAGTTGTGGCAGCGGCAGGCGGCGTGGTTGGCAGAGCGCATGACCAGTTCGATTGCAGTGGTCGCGGGCCCGACGCCGTCCAAGGAGGCAGCGAAGGCCGACCTCATCGGCGATGACTGGAACATCGATTACGTCGGTGCTGCTCTCGGCCTGTCGATAGGCAGTGCGCGGGTACGTGTCGCCACGGCTCGCCGGCTGACCGAATCACTGCCCCAATGTCGAGCCGCGATGGCGGCAGGCCATCTGACGTTGCAGCACCTGTGGGCGATAGTCGAAGCGACGGCCGACCTCGACGCCGACGCGATCACGTTCGTTGACCAACGGGTGGCCTCGAAGATTCGCGGGCAGAGCTGGCCGTCGTTTCGGCGCACGCTTCGGCGTGCGGTGCTGGCCGCGGCCCCCGATCTTGCGGAGGCAATCCACGGAACGGCCGCCGCAGACCGTCGGGTCGAACTCAGCTACAACGAAAACGACGGTATGGCCGAGATCCGCGCGATCATGCCCGCTGTCGATGCCCATACGGTGTGGCTCGCGCTCGGCGCCGCTGCCGATGCGGCGCGCGTGGCTGATCAGAAAGCTGGCGTCGAGTGCGTCGGTATCGATGCTTATCGCTCCGACGCATTGCACGAGTGGGCAAAGGCGCAGTTGGCGCGCACCGATGCTCCAACCAAGCACGGCCGGCGTGTGGAGCTTCAGGTCGTGATCGATCTGCCAAGCCTGCTGGGCATGGCCGAAAACCCGGCCGAGCTCGTAGGGTTCGGCCCGATTCCAGCAGCAATTGCTCGCGAACTTGCCGTCGACGCGAAATGGCGACGACTTGTCGTCGATCCGGTCACGGGTCACCTGCTCGATTTCGGCAGTGTCGTGTATCGACCGCCGCAGGCGTTGACCGACTACATCGTGGCCCGAGATCGGCGATGTCGATTCCCCGGGTGCAACCGAAAAGGCGACTACTGCGACATCGATCACAACGAGCCAGCTCCACGCGGTCCGACGTCGTCGCGAAATTGTTGTTGCCTGTGCCGACGACATCATCGGTTGAAGACACACGGCGGGTGGCGGGTCACGATGCGCGAAGACTTCAGCTGCGTGTGGACGGCGCCCAATGGCCGATGGTTCTTCGTCCCTGCGCCGGCACAACTCGAGTAGCTGCAGCTCGACGAGATCTGAGCCGACTAGGTGCGAGCCTCGTCGTCCGTAGGATCAGGCGGGATCAGGCGGGATCGGCCGGGCCGGCGGTTTCGGCTTGCAGGCCGTCCCACGACCAGTGCGGCATCGCTAGGCCGGCGGGCACGACGGCGTCCGGCGCTGGGTAGGCCAAGACCTCGGCGACCGACCACTCCATGTACTCGCGCAGCGCGCCGCGGAAGTCGGCATCGGTAGGCAGCCCCGCATCGTCGGCGGCCTGCATGAAGCATTCGACGAAACGGCGACCGAGGTCGGTCATGTCACCGTTGCCTGCGTGCAACTGCAGCATCGCCGACTGATCGGTGCACTGCTGCGAGAAGGTCGGCGGACCGCCCAGCACCTCAGCCCAATACGCGGCCAGCCGCTCGATGTGCTGCGGATTGCCGCCAGGGTGCGAGAACGGATGGTTCAGTTCCGGGTCGTCGAGGCACCGCTGGTGATGTGCCGACGCCAAGGCGAGAAACGCCGGCTCCCCGCCGGCGAATTCGAACAACGAAGGACGCACGAAGCGAGCGTGACACCGAACAGGAACAGCCGCAACAACCGCGACCGGAGTTCCTAAGGTCCGAACCGGAGACCACCCGTACGGGCGCCCCACATGAGTAGTTGGTTGTTCGCCCAGACTGCCACGACCTCGCTATCGGCCGACGGCGCCGACGGCAATGACGTCCACGCGTCCGTTGCCGGATCCCAGACGGCGGCCTCTCCCGGCAAGTGGTGTGCGTTCGGGCCATGGATCTCCATGGTGGTGTTGAAGGCGAGCAGCGCGCTGCCGGTCCACAACTCGGAGGGCTGCCCGCTGTCGACCGGACCGGCGGGCATCGTCGTCCACGTGTTTGTTCGTGGGTCAAGCAGATGACCGGGCCCGTCCAAATGTGGCGGACCGGCACAGTCGCCGCACCACGCATAAGTGTCGGGAACATAGATTGCGTTGCCCGTCCACAATGCGCTGCCGATGCCCGCGGGCGCATTGGCAGCATTGGCCGCCGGAACATCGCTGCTCCATGTGCTCGTCGCCGGATCGAACACGGAGAACTCGATGCCCGAGGTGGTCCCGGTCGAGCCGCCGCCCTCGTCGGTGTAATGGGCCCATTCTT
>Ga0066789_10000294_pt1 | contig 18992 bp, 20 predicted proteins | sample OrgsoiDNA2013049_FD_70960 | JGI IMG/M metagenome (GOLD analysis project Ga0066789, IMG submission 70960) | Permafrost soil microbial communities from the Arctic, to analyse light accelerated degradation of dissolved organic matter (DOM) -... | ecosystem: Environmental > Terrestrial > Soil >...
ATCGATCCGTCGTGTCCGGCGCTCATCGTGACGGCTTTTGGCACCGTCGAGACGGCGGTAGAAGCCATGCGTCTCGGCGCCATGGACTTTCTGCAGAAGCCGTTCGCGCCCGAAGTGCTGCGCCTCAAGGTCGAGCGCGCGCTGGAAATGCGGCGGGAGAAACTGTCACGCCAGCGCGCGGAGGCGGAAGTAGAGGTTCTGCGTGCCGACGCTGCTGCCGGGTACGTGCCGAACGAAATGGTGGGGCAGTCGCCGCTCATGCTGGCGCTCTTCGAGTCCATATCCAAGGTGGCTGCATCGGATGTCGTCGTGCACATCTCGGGCGAGTCGGGCACCGGCAAAGAGCTCGTGGCGCGCGCCCTGCACTTACGGTCCCGGCGCGCGGCCGGTCCGTTCGTCAAGGTCAACTGTGGGGCTTTGACCGATACGTTGCTGGAATCCGAGCTGTTCGGCCACGAAAAGGGCGCCTTCACCGGCGCCATCAAACGCAGGCTCGGTCGTTTCGAGCTGGCCGACAAGGGCACGCTGTTTCTCGACGAAGTGGGTGATATGACTCCCAATTTGCAGCTCAAGCTCCTGCGGGTGCTGCAAGAACAGCAATTCGAGCGCGTGGGCGGTGAGGAAACCGTGCAAGTCGACGTGCGCGTCGTCTCGGCGACGCATCGCGATCTGAAGAAGGCCGTCGAAGAAGGCCATTTTCGCGAGGACCTGTTCTACCGCCTGCACGTGGTGCCGTTCCGCGTGCCGTCGCTGCGCGAGCGTCGCGAAGACATCCCTTTGCTGGTCGACCATTTCATCAAGAAGCTCGGCCCCCGCGCCAATTCCAATGTTCGGCGCATCGACGAAGCGGCGCTGGCGCGGCTTGCGACGTACGCGTGGCCAGGCAACGTGCGCGAGCTGGAGAATGCCATCGAGCAGTCGCTGGTCTTTGCCAGCGGGGACAGTATCGACCTCGGGGCGCTGCCGTCGTTCCTGCGCGAGGGTGCCAGCGAAAGCACGCTCGCGTTGCCGGGGAACGCCATGAGCCTTCCGGAAATTCTCGACGACCTCGAACGGCAACTCATCCAGCGTGCTTACGACCGAACGGGAGGCGTAAAGACGGAGACCGCCCGCGTGCTCGGCATCAAGACCAGCGCGCTTTACTACAAACTCGAAAAGTACGGCATCGGCACGACCGCCGGGCGCCCGAGCGGCGCGCCCAAAGAGTAGAGCCGTGGATGCCTACTTGTTGCTCGACGTGATCTTCACGTCGCTCGTCGCCTCGGCCTTGATGGTTCCGTCTTCGCGGGGAACGAAGCGGATTTCCGCTTTTACTTCGACGACCATCTTCGAAAGTGCCTTGGCCAGCTCGCCCTGAATGTCGATGCGGTCAAGCCAGGCGCCAATCTCGCTTGTGGCGGCGCGAACGAGGTCGTCCTTCGAGCGCGACGCTACCTCGAAGCCGGCGGCCATCGCTCGTCGCACACGATCGGAGATGCCACGGTCGACTCGGGGCTCGTTTTCGCCGGGCTCGCCGCCGCCTTGATCGTCTCGCTTCTCGTCGCCCGTCATCTCGCTAGACTAGCAGCCAAGGGCGAATCTCACCACCGGAGGCGACCTTGCCAGGCGTGCATGCCCTGCGCTGCCGGGATATGCTGCGTCCGCCATGGCTGTTACTCCCCGTGCGGCGCGTGCCCTGCGCCGGCCTCTTCGCCGACTTTTTCGCGCGTATTCCGTGACCGTGAAGGTGGTCTTGTCGTACGCAGTCTTTGCGCTTCGGCGTCGCTTGCGCAGCCAGGAAAACGCCGAGCTCTTGGCGGACCGCATTCATCAGATGAACGCTCGCCGCGTGCTTGCCGCCATCGTGGATTTGCAGGGCCTCTTCATCAAAGTCGGCCAGCTCATCAGCGTCATGGCCAATTTGCTTCCGGCCGCTTTCCGCAAGGAGCTTGAGACCCTGCAGGACAGCGTACCGCCGCGGCCGTTCGACGAGGTGGAGCTGCGCCTGCGCGAGGAGCTGGGCCGAGGGCCGCGCGACATCTTCGCCGAGTTCGACGAGCAGCCGGTGGCGTCGGCCTCGATCGGTCAAGTGCACGTTGCCCGTCTGCGCTCGGGGCAAAAGGTTGCGGTTAAAGTGCAGTATCCAGACATCGAGACGATCGTCGCCACCGATCTGCGCGCCCTCAAACGAATCTCGCGCATCGTCGCGTGGCTTTTGCCCGACTGGGGCTGGGAGGTCATCTACCGGGAAATCCGCAAGATGGTTTTGGCCGAGCTGGACTATCGGCTGGAGGCCGAAGCCATGACTGCTATTGCGGCGAACTTCGCAGGGCGGAGCGACGTGCGCATTCCACGCGTGATTGGCGAGCTGTCGACGGGGCGCGTGCTTGTCACCGAGTGGGCGGACGGGGTCAAGGTCGGCGACGTGGCCGGCATCGCCGCGGCCGGCATCGATCGGGTGAAAGCCGCGCGGCTGTGCATCGAAGCCTACTGCAAGCAGATCTTCGTCGACGGCATCTACCACGCAGATCCGCACCCGGGGAACCTGCTGCTCACGCAAAGCGCGCCAGGCGGCGACCCCGTGTTGGTCTTTCTCGACTTCGGTGCCACGGCGCGCATATCACCCGCCATGCGCAAAGGCATCGTGACCTTTCTTCAAGGTGCGGTCACGCGCGACGTTGGCCGCATCGTTGCGGCCATGAAAGAAATGGGATTTATCTCGCGCCACGCCGACCACGAAGTGTTCGACCGGGTCATCCAGCATTTCTACGAGCGGTTCCGCTCGCAGATGCGCTTTCAGGAATTCTCGACCGGTTCCCTCAGCTCGGGGCTCGATTTGCGTGGTCAAATTGCAACGCTGCTCGATCTGCGCCAGCTCGACGTTTCGCTGTCAGATCTGCGCGACGCCTTCCACGTTCCGCGAGAATGGGTGCTGCTCGAGCGCACGCTGCTGCTATTGCTCGGCGTCTGCACGACGCTGGCGCCTGAGCTCAACCCCGCCGAGGCCATTCAGCCGTACGTCGATCGCTTCATTTTGGGCGAACGCAAGGAGTGGTCGGAGACGGTGCTCGAGACCGCTCGCGAGGCGACGCTCTCGGCGCTCGCTTTGCCGAACGAGCTTGGCCGCTTTCTCAACGTCGCCACCCGCGGTGACGTGCAAGTTCGCGTGCGCCGCTTCGAAGAGTCATCCGAGGCGTTCTATGCTCTCGGCCATCAGTTGCTGTGGGGCTTTCTGTTGGCCGTGAGCTACTGCGTGTCACTGGTCTACGAGACCCGCGGCCAGATCGCGGAGCGAAGGATTACCCTCGGTCTGACGGCCCTGTTTGCCTTGCTGCTTGTCGGCGCGGTGTTCCGGGGCCGCCGGGCGCGCAAACGAAAGCGTTGAGGCGGAAATTGGCAAGAAGTAGCGGGCGAACTTGCAAGTCCCTACATGTAGGATAACATGCCCTGTATGTCTACCATTCCTGTCATCGGAAGCGTGCTTACGTCGCTGGGGGCCGTAGCTATTTTCTGCGCCACCTTGCGCATCGGCAGACCCGCAGCCGCCAAGACGACCTAGCCGCTCCTCGGTTAGAAACGTCAAGTAGGTGAGCCGGAATACTTCGCGTGCCTTCGTCGCCCAGCGCGGCTGGGAGCACTTATTCACCTTGCCGGTGAGGGCTCGGGCGCCTACACTCCCAGCCACTTCGATCCGATAGCTAGGGCCGCATGACGCCGGCAAACACGGAACCCGCACTTCACTCTGGCCACCACGGCGACGCCGATGGTGGGGCGGGCGATGGCGGGTTGTCGAAGTTCGACGGTGCGGACATTACCGCCATTCGCAACCTCTTGCGCGGCGGCTCCGTGATCGATTGGCATCGGCTCTACTTTACGGATCGCCAGCAGGTCGATCGTTTTCTGCGTATCAACGAGTACGACCCGACCAATCCAGGGGACATGGCTCGGCTCGAAGATTTGCGCGAGCAGTCCGTCGAGTACCTGGAGCGCTACTTGGACTTCCGCGTTTCCGAGGACGTGGCGGCGCGGGTTCCAGCGCGCGACCTTCTGCTGATTGCTTCGCAAAAGGGCAAGCGTCGCACGCAGGCGTGCGTGGTCCTGAAGGTCATGCACGTGTTGCATCACCTGGCGGGCGGCGAGCTGGCCACCCGGCTTTCGGTTAGTCCCGACCAGATTTTCCAGTTCGTCGAGGACAAAGTCCTGCGTACCGTCGAGGAAATGAAGGGCGCCGGCTGTCAGATCATCGAGTTCGAGTGGAGCCGCAAAGAGCCGGACAGCTTGATTACGAAGCTGCTCGCGAAGCGGGACAACATCGCCGCGCACGTCTACGACAAGTTGCGCTTCCGCATGATCACGCGAACCGAAGATGAAATCGTGTTCGTGTTACGCGAGCTCTTGCAGCGGCTGGTTCCGTTCAACTACGTCATTCCCAGCGAGTCCCAAAACGACATCGTCGACCTGCAGGCGCTCGTGGAAAACGACGCGGCTCTGCGCGCGCATTTGTCGGAGCTCTTGGACCTGGCGAGCGATGCGCCAGACAAGCGGTCGACCCAAAACAACGAGTTTTCCGGCCCCAGCTACCGGGTGATCAACTTTGTCGCCGACCTGCCCGTGCGTATCGACAAGCACCTCGGCCTTCCCCCGGACGATCCGCTCTTCGCCGACACCGGAAACATCGTTTTCGTGCTCACCGAGTTCCAAATCGTCGATACGCGGACGTCGCAAGCCAACGAGCTCGGTGAAAATAGCCACGAGCGCTACAAGGAACGCCAAGTGACTCGGGTGCGGGGGCGACTCATGCACGGCATGCAGGACGAGGATACGGGCGGTCCGGTGCTCGATCTCACCGGTCGGCAAGACGGCGATCTCGGACACGACTAGTTCGGCACGATGGTCGCTGCCGCCGAGCCAAAACGTGCTCGTGCCGTCACTTTATCGGGGTGCAAATTCCGTCGATGAGGATGGTGCCCGCGACGTCGGGAATGGTTTATAGTGGGAGGCGAGAGATGAGGGGAATGCGGCCCAGTGTGGTGACCCGTTGGAATGCTGCCCCGAGAGAGAGCCGGCAGCACCGGTGCGCGCGCGTTTCGGCCGAGCGTTGCATCTACGCTAACGGCGCGGAATTCCATGACGGAGGCGCGGCGTGACACGCATTCTTCTCGTGGACGACCACGCCGTCGTTCGGCGCGGCGTGCGCGATATCCTCACCGAGTCGTTGGGCAAAGTAACGTTTGGCGAAGCTGCCAAGCCGTCCGAGGCCATCGAGCAGCTGCAGACCTCGGACTGGGACGTGGTCGTGCTCGACATTTCGCTGCCCGGTCGGGGCGGGCTCGATGCGCTTCGCGAAATCAAGCGCCTGCGGCCGACGGTTCCAGTGCTCGTCCTCAGCATGCACGCCGAGGATCACTACGCGCTGCGGGCGCTGCGTGCCGGTGCCGCCGGTTACGTGAACAAGGACAGTGCGGCCGAAGATTTGGCAGGCGCGGTTCGCAAGGTGCTGGCCGGAGGGACCCACGTTAGCCCCACGCTCGCCGAGACGCTGGCAAAGAGTTTGCGCATTGACAGCTCGCGGCCGGCCCACGAGCGCCTTTCGGATCGCGAGCTGGAAGTTCTGCGTGCCTTGGCGGCTGGCAAGACGGTGAAAGAAATCGGCGTGGACTTGGCGCTTTCGGAAAAGACCGTTAGTACCTACCGAACGCGGCTGCTCGAGAAAATGCAGATGCGCACCAACGCCGAACTCATTCAGTACGCTCTTCGCGAGGGCCTTGTCGACTGATTCGCGCCGAACAAGGGTGACCCGATGGTAACCATCGAGGCTCGTCTGTAGGACCGGGCCTGACAGGGAATTCGGATTCCTACCGGCATACGGGGGACGGCCATTCTGGCGACATATCTGTCTGGGAGGAGTTGCCGCGCCCATGAAGCAGATTTTGCTCGTCGACGATCACCCGGCCGTGAGCCAACGCATTGGCGAGTTGCTCGCGTCGGTCGTACCCGAAGCCACCATGACGTCGGCGTCGTCGGGCGAGCAGGGTTTGGCGCTTGTCGCGGAGCGGTCCTTCGATCTCGTGCTTCTCGATTTGCGTCTTCCCGGTTGCGGCGGCATCGACGTGCTCAAGGCGTTGCGCTCGACGAAGCCCGGCCTTCCGGTCATCGTCATCAGCTCGCTGCCGGAGTCGCCCTACGCCACGCTGGCCCGCCGTGCGGGTGCACACGGGTTCGTCACCAAGAGCGCGCTTGGGGAAGAGCTCGGTCAGGCCGTGCGCACCGCGCTTGGCGACTGTGCCCTGACCTGAATGACATGAAGCTTCGTTAAGTGGACGAGCTTTGTCCGGTTTCGGCAGCGTCTTCGACGGTAGCGATCCGCCGCCAGCGCAGGCTGAGAATCGACTCCACGAGAAGAAGGACGATCAGAGCAGCCGCGAGCCCGTGCCACAGCTCGACCCGATGCTTGGGCGGCTTGGCCCCCGCGCTGCTGACGGCGATGCGGTCGGGACGCTTGTCGGCAGCAAGTCTCGTCGAATTGGATTCGCGTGGATCCAGATTGACGGCGAAGTCTTGCGTCGGCTGTCGCACGAAGGTTCCCTCGGGGCCGGCGGCGCGCACGCGGTAAAAGCCAATCTGATCGGTGCCGAGAAAGGCGAGCGATTGCGACGCGCCCGCCTGCTCGCGTCTCCCAATCCATACCGAGCCATCCGGTCTGGTAATTTCCAGCGTCTGCACGTCGCCTGCCACGGAAAGCAGGCGCGGCTCGCCGACCAGCAGCGTGCCGGCATCGTCTTGGTCGCTGGCGCCCACGAGCGCGCGGGCGACTTCGCGCATGAGGGGTAGGAAGCCGGCACGGATGGGCAGGTCGGTCCACTCTCGATCGGCGGTCGTGGTGAGTAACATGACTCGCCCTTTGCCCACTTCGCGCTCGATGAGCGCCGGGGCTCCGCTCTCGTAGCGCAGGATTACATTGCGCACGCCGGTGTCGCGCACGGGATCGACCAGCATGTATTTGAAGAAACGTGCCGATAGCAAGCCGTCGCCTTGCTCGGGAAACGCAGCCAGGAGCGGGTGGCGGCGATCGAGGGGCAGCAAGCGCTCGGCCGGGCGGTCGTCGACGGTTTCGCCGCTGTGCTGACCCGGCAGGGCCGCAGCGGTGCGCACCAGACCCAAGGGTTGTGGCAGAAGCTTGGCAAGGCGCTCGTTCCACAGCGCGGCGTCGACGCGATCCCCGACGGTGAGCAGCAAACCGCCGCCCACTTCGACGAAATGGTCCAAAGCCGACGCAAGTGCGGCCGAGGGGCGACCAACGTTGAGCAAGGCAACGACGGTGTAACCGGAAAGAGCTTCGGCGGCCACGTCATCGGGCAGCTTCGTGGTCAACTGCGCGCCGGGGACGCCGGTTTGCAAGGCTGTTTCGAAGAAGAATGCTTCGTCCTCGTTGCGGATCGTCCGCGGATCGCCATCCACGACCAGCACGCGCAGGGTGCGCGCCATTTCCAGATGCACCGATCGCCGGTCGTCGACGGCGAAACCATCGCCGTCGATCTCGACGGTCAAGTCGTGGGACGAGCTGCCTTCTGCCGGAAGACTGTGCAGAAAGCGTTTGCGGGCGTGTCCTTGGGCGGGAAGGTCGACCGTGCCTTGCGCGACGGAGACGCCATCCAAACGCAGGGTTACGCCCAGGCCTAGCGTGGCGCGGTTCGAATAGTCGGCGATCTCGGTCGTAACGACGATGCCAGTCGGGCCGGCCTCCGACGAGGGCTCGACGCGCATCTCGACGATGGCGCGGTTCGGGAGCTGGGTGCCGCCGGACACATCGTCGACCACGACTTCCGGCGGGTCGACGAGCGGCAGCCCGGCTCCGTCCTCCCAACCCGTGGCTTGCAGATCGGTAAATAGATAGATGCGGCGGTGGGCGCGCTTGGAGGCGGCAAGAATCGACGACGCCTGCCGCATAGTCGTCGTGAAATCGGCGGAGCGAAACGAACAGCGGGAGGATTCGATGGCTTCCACCACGCGGGCGCGGTCGGGTTCGAGCTCGCCGACTTTGGGTGGCGAGCCTGCGGATGTGACCAAGAAAGCCAGCTCGGAGTCCGACGGGAACTGGCGCGCCAATGACTGGGCGCGGGCGCGAGCGCGTCCGAAGAGCGTTCCCGTGCTCGTGCTCGCCTGCATGCTGGCCGAGTCATCGAGGATGATGACGGCCGATTGTGCATCGAGGGTCACGACGGGAAGGTCGGTGGCTTGTTCGGCGAAAGGCCGCGCGAAGATGAACGGCAGGCTGGCCGCTGCGGCAGTTCGCGCCAGCATGAGCAGGAGCTCGCGCAAGCGCCGTCGCGCGTGCACGCGGCGCTCGCAGCGCAGGAGCAATTGCATGGCGGCGAAGCGCATAGGCAGAGCGCGGCGCTTGCCGACCCGATGGATGAGATAGGGCAGCGCTGCCGCGAGAATCCCGAGGAGAAGCGCAGGCGCAAGGAAATGCATCACCTTCGCCCCATGCGTTCGGTCAGGAATGCATGCAAAAGCTCGGCAGGGGCAACGTCGGTGCGGGCAAAGCGATAGTCGACGCGCGCTTCGAGGCAGGTGGTGCGCCATCGCTGGCGGAAGCGCTCGGATTCTTCGCGGAACGCGTGCACGAGGTCTCTCGCCTCGGCCAGCAGCGTTCGTCCGTCGCCCGGCTCCATGCCTTCGAAAAAGATGAGATCGTCGAACGGCAGCTCGATTTCGTCGGGGTCGAGGACGTGGAAAAGCACGACGTCGTGGCCCCGGGCGCGCAACTGGCGCAGTCTATCGGCCAAAGCCCCGCGTGCGGCCGGGTTCGTGTCGGGATCATCTTCGCAATCGAGAAGATCCGAGAATACGAAAATCAGACTGCGTTTGTCGCAGATTTCCCCGACGAGATCGAGGGCGCGACCGGGATTGGCGCTGCCCGTCGGTTGCAGGTTTTCGAGCGCGGTCAAAAGTTCGCGGGCTTGACCGGGCCGCGTGGAGGGCGGCAACAGCGCCCTTGTATCGTCGGCAAAGGCGAGCAGCCCGGCGGCGTCGCGCTGCTGACCGACCAGGTAGGCGAGGGCAGCGCTAAGATAGCTGGCGTACTCCAGCTTGGACACGGAGGTCCGCCGGTAGCCCATCGATGCGGACGTGTCGAGCACGAGAAGTGCGCGCATCTCGGTCTCGTTCTCGAAGCGCTTGATGGTGTAGCGATCGGTGCGAGCGACCGCCTTCCAGTCGATACGGCGGATGTCGTCGCCGGGCGCGTATTCCTTGTGCTCGGTGAATTCGAGCGAAGCGCCGGGGTGCAAATTGCGGTGCGCCCCGGAAAGTGCGCCTTCGACGATGGTCCGGGCGCGCACCGACAGCGAAGCCAGGCGCGCCAAGTCCACGGGCGCAAGCAGGCCAAGGTGCCCACTGTCGGAAAGTGCCGAGTCGGCCACGGCCTTCTAGCTCGCGACCGAGTCGACGATCGCCGCGATGAGATCGCGTGGCTTGATGCCGTCGGCCTCGGCGTGGAAATTGCGGACCACACGATGGACGAGCACCGGCGCGGCGAGCTTGCGAACGTCGTCGATGGCCACCGCGTAACGGCCGTCGAGCACGGCGCGCGCCTTGGCCGCGAGCACGAGGTGTTGCGAAGCGCGCGGGCCGGCTCCCCACGCGACGTACTTACGCACCATCTCTGTCGCTTCCGGACCGGGTCGAGTGGCGCGGCAGATGGCCACCGCGTGGGCAAGCACGTGCTCGGCCACGGGAACACGGACCACGAGATCCTGCAACTCGACGATGCGGGTCGGGCTTAAGAGCTTGCGCAGCGGTTGCATCCGGCCACCGGCGCTCATGGCGGCAATGCGGATTTCCTCGGCCGCGGTGGGATAGCCCACGTCGATCTGAAACATGAAGCGGTCGAGCTGCGCCTCGGGCAAGGGGTACGTGCCTTCCTGCTCGATGGGATTTTGCGTGGCAAACACGAGGAAGGGCAGCGGCAGGTTGTACGTGTTGCCGCCCGCGGAGACGCGGTATTCCTGCATCGATTGCAGCAGCGCCGCCTGCGTCTTGGGCGGCGTGCGGTTGATTTCATCGGCCAGCACAACGTTGGCGAATACCGGGCCGCGAATGAAACGGAACACGCGGCGGCCGCTGGTGCGATCCTCTTCAAGAACGTCGGAGCCGGTGATATCCGACGGCATCATGTCCGGCGTGAATTGGATGCGGCCGAACGAGAGGTCCAGCGTTTCCGCCAGCGTCTGGATGAGCAAGGTCTTGGCCAGGCCGGGCACGCCGACGAAAAGACCGTGGCCGCGCGCGAACAAGGCGATGAGCAGATGCTCGACGGTTTCGCGTTGACCGACGATGCGCCGACCGATCTCGGCGGTAAGCTCGGCGTAGGCTGCGGCCAGCTCGCGCGCCATGGCGACATCGCGAGCCGGCACGGGAGCGTCGGCCGCAGACTCGGCGGAAATAGGCGAATTCGCTAGCGACGTGGCGTCGGACATCCGGCACAGAATGCCACGGCCGCGCCACAGGGGCAAAGACCGCCGGGTCACGGAAGCGCAACGTCGCTTGGTCGCCGCTGCTTGCGCCACAGTATTTCGCTGCGGTCATCGCGTAGGAGGCCTGGCAGGCGCGCCACGCGCGAGAAGCCGAGCTTGCGGTAGAAGCGCGCCGCTGCCCTGTTGCGACTGTCTGACGAGACGTAGAGCCAGCGTCGAGTCTTGAATGTTTCCTTCTCGACCGCGGCGACCAGAGCGCGGCCAATGCCTTGGCCCGCGGCCTCGGGCCTCACGGCCAAAAGGGCGATGAACCTGCCGAGAAGGAAGTCGGGCTGGAACACAAGAATGGCAAGCACGCTGGTTCGCTCCTGCGCGATCAGTACCTGCCGAGCTCGCGCCATCCGCCGCAGGTAACGTGCCAGAGCAGTCTGCTTGTAGCCAAGGGATAGCCACGGCTCGATCGCCACGACCCATTCTGCCTGGCGTGTCGCCAGCGTCGGCTCAGGTCGGCGGATCCGCATGCTCTCTTCCGGATGGTTGGCCCTGCGGCAGAGGCATCTTCTTTCGCATTCCGTAGCCGAAGTGCGATGGCTTGGCAGCCACGGGAACGGCGTCGGGCAGAGCTAGCAATTGCGACACGGTGACGAAGCGAAAACCTTTCTTGCGAAGCCCGGCGATGATATCGGGCAGCGCCCTTTTCGTGAAGGGCGCACGCTTATTGATGTGGAAGATGATGATGGCGCCGGGCTTTGCCTGTTCCAGCACCGTGCGAACCATGCGCTCCGCCGGAACGTGTCCCCCTACATCGCCCGAGACAATGGTCCACAAAACTAGCGGCACGTGCTCTTCGTTGGCAGTCTTCAGCACGGTGGCGTCCCACGCGCCTGCGGGCGGGCGCATGGTCAGCGCTGGACGCCCTATTCTCTGCCGGATGATCTCGTTTGTCCGCGCGATTTGAAAGTGCATGCGCTCTTGTCGCATCAGCGTCAAGCGAGGGTGGCTGTACGTGTGGTTGCCAAGCTCGATGAAGTCGGCGGCAGCGATGAGCTTCGCGGCCCTGGGATGGGTCTCGACCCAGCGACCCGACAGATACAGCGTCGCCGGAATCTTGTCGCGGGCGAGAATGTCGAAGATCGGGCGGTCGAAGCCGTTGGCTTGCTTCCGCGTGGCACAGGCGTCGAAGGTCAGCGCGATGACGGGCTCTTTCGTCGTTACTCCGGCGACGGCGACCGGCTCGGCAGAAACAGGTGTTTGGCTGGCCGTGCGCACCGCGGCCGGGCTCGGCGAGATCCCGCCGTCGATACTGCCGCCATCGATCCCGCCGTCGATAGCGCCGCCGTCGACACCGGCATCGACCGCCAGCAAGAAGAAACAAAGCGCAAAGGTTGCGGGCATGAGTCTAGGCCGTGATATCGCGATCCATTAGGACAGCGTCTTCGCCGTTGTCGGCATAGTACTTGGGGCGGCGGCCGACGTCATGAAAGCCGAGCTTGCGGTACAGCGCTTGCGCCGGCTCGTTCGAAGCACGAACTTCGAGTGACGCCACTCGAACCTTGGCGCGCGCGCCCTCGTCGAGCATGTGCTGAACCAAGCGCGCTGCGTGGCCTCGGCGTCGCTCGTCGGGATGAACGGCTACCGTGAGAATCTGCAGCTCGTCGGCGACGATCCAGTAGTTGCAAAAGGCGACCACGCGCCGGCTCTCCACTTCACACAGAATTTCGACGTGTGCCCACGGCCGGCAGAGCTCGTCGCGGAAAGCCTGCTCGGGCCACGGCGCGGGAAAACACAGGCGGTCGATGGCCAGCACGGCGTCGAGGTCGGCCTCGCTGCCGCTTGCGATGAGGTAGCGCTGCACGACTTTTCTGCTGGCGAGCCTAGCCTGATCCGACGTTGCTGTCGCCTTTCTGGGCATCGAGGGCGTGGCCGATCCGTGCCCAGATGGCGTCGACGCCTTCACCGGTTTGCCCGGATGCCAGAGACACCGATGCTGCCAGCGGGCCGAGACCCTTGCGAATTTCCAGGCGTAAAGTTCCCCGTTCGGCAGCGCCCAGTTTGTCTGCCTTGGTGATGACGAAGTGGGCAGGCACGTGCATGCCTTGCAGCCACTCCAGAAGCTGCATCTCCTCAGCTGCAATCTGTCGGCGCGCGTCGACCAGGATCAGCATCAATGCCAGCGTGGTCTGACGTTTGACGTAGCCCTCGACCAGAAGCTGCCAGGCGTTGCGCTCGTCGTGCGAGACTTGGGCGTAGCCGTAGCCGGGCAAGTCCACCAATCGCACTGGCTGCCGGCTTTGTCCCTTCTGAATCCGCAAATCGAAAAGCACGAGCCCTCGCGTGCGCCCCGGCGTTTTCGACACGCGCGCCAATGCTTTGCGGCCGGCGATGCGATTGAGCAGCGTCGACTTGCCCACGTTCGAGCGACCAGCAATCGCAATCTCGGGCGGTCCCGCGGGTAGCAACCCGGCGAGATCGCGCGCCTCGGCAACGAATTCCGCGTCGAGAACGTTGATAGGAGAGTCGGCCATGTGCCGCCCAGTCTACGCGGAACCCGGTCGGCCGCAACGACCGTCGAGAGCGCCGTCAAAGGACGAGCTGCAAAGTGCGCGGCGTTCCCGCTAGAATTACCACCGTGACGATCAAGCTCATCGGCCTTTCGGGCGGTATTGGCTCGGGAAAATCGACGGTAGCGGACCTGCTTCGTCAGCGCGGCATTCCGGTAATCGACGCCGATGCAATCGCTCGTCAGGTGGTGGAGCCTGGACTGCCGGCGTATCGGGACATCGTGCTTGCGTGGCCCAGTGTCGTGGCGGTTGATGGCACTATCGACCGTAAGACGTTGGCGGCGATTGTCTTTTCGGATCCTGCAAGTCAGGCGCACCTTGAGGCTATCACCCATCCTCGCATTCGCGACGAGATCGCCGTGCAGGCGGAAGCTCTCGGCAGGGCAGGCCACGCCTTGGCGTTCCTCGAAGCTGCACTGATCGTGGAAAGCGGCTACTACAAGCAGCTCGACGGTCTGGTCGTGGTCGCCGCCAGCGAAGCAAAGCAAATCGAGCGCGTGATGGCGCGCGACCGCTCTACGCGCGAGGCTGCTTTGGCGCGCATCCGCGCCCAAGGCCCCCTGGAAGAGAAGGTGCGTGCCGCCACGTACGTCATCGACAACAACGGCGACCTCGCATCCACGCAGGCGCAGGCGGACGCCGTATTGGCGAAGATTCTTGGCGGCGTGGCCGCGCGCTAGCGCTGACCGACGCGCCCACCCGGCAGATTCGGCGACCGCTCGGCTACTGTCCGCCGAACCGCAACGAGTTGCGGACCGTCGTGAACGTGCGTGTGTCCATGCGGTCGATGTAAAGGTGCCCGTCGAGGTGATCGATCTCGTGCTGGAGGATGCGCGCGTACCAGCCGTCTGCTTCGATGGTGACGGGATCGCCGGCGTGGCTCAGTGCCTCGACCTTGACGGCCTTCGCGCGACGGACCTTCGCCTGAAAACCGTCCAGGCTCAGGCAGCCCTCCATCTGCTCGACCATTTCCCCGCCCAGTGTGAGCGTCGGGTTGACGATGACGTGGAATGGAACCGGCTTGCGATCCAGCTCGGGGGCGTCGGCCTTGTCCTCGATGATCGCCAGGCGTAGCGGCAGCCCGATTTGCGGCGCGGCCAGGCCCACGCCGGGCGCATCTCGCATTGTCTCGCGCATCCATTCAATGAGCTGCTGAATCTCAGCGCTGCGAATTTCGTCGCGGCCGAGCGGCTGCGTCCCTGCGCGCAGGATCGGATCGCCGACTTGAACGATCTTGAGCAACATGCACGCAACTATGGCACAGACCGACGCTTCGAGATCGAGGTCGGGCAGGCCGCTTACATCGGCGGCAGAATATCGATGGCCTTGGCGCGCTTGAGCGAGGCCATCACACGGACGGCGTCGAAGCGGGACATGCCCGAGCTGTCGATGAGATCGGCGATGCTGGTCAGGCCATCCATGCGCGACATCAGAAAGGCCGCCCGCTTGTCGAGCCCTTGGTCCGCAATGGTCTCGGTGGCAATGGCGCGAATAGGGCACGTATGGGGGTTGCCCATGAAGGCACGGAACGCGCGCTCGAACAGCGCAAGCGACGGCGCGATTAGATCGTCCAGGCCCGGCGGCGGCGCACGCTCGGCGAGCTGAAGAGCAAGCTCGCCGGCCAAGGAGGCGGGGCCGGCGCGGTTTTCGTTCAAAGCCGCACGGCACTCCCCGATAAGCTCGGTGGTGCTGGCGCGAACGTCGCCCGGTTGCACATTCAAGTCTTCCAAGGTGTCGGGCCCCGATGGTTCGTCGTCGTGGCTGTCGTTCTGGCGCTCGTTGCCCGCCGCCTTGTTGGTCATTTGCGCGGCCATCAGCGTCCAGTCGTGCTGAGGCGTCTCGCGATCCTCGATGGTCTCGCTGACGACAGAGCTGCTTTTGCGGTCGTCGGAAATGTGAATTCCTTCGGATCGGCGCTCCGTCAGCGCAGCCAAAAACTGCGGGATAGGCGACTCGACGGTGTCGCGCCTGGATGCTGGTGTGTGCTGACCGGTCTCGATTTCGGTCTTGCGCTGACGCGCAAATTCTACCAGCCGCCGGACCTGATGGTTGCGCGGATCCAGGCGCAGAGCCGTCTCCCAGTCGGAAAGCGCGTCGTGCAGCCGGCCGCGTTCGTGGTGATCGAAGCCACGCTGGACGAGCTGCCTCATATCCAGCGCTACGTCCTTGCCCACGGCCGCCACCGAGATCTAGCTCGAACGCAGGCGTCCGCTGTCCACGACGCCGCGAAACATGTTGAGAGTTCGCATGAGAGGCTCGGCGACTTGCTCGAGCCCGCCCGCGTCCCGCCGTTCGACTGCCATGCGCGCGTCGTCGAGAATCAAGCGGACGTTGTCTAGGCTGTCCTCGCCGAAGGGCGTGCCGGCCAAAATCTCCTCGACCTTGGGCAGAAGCGCCTCCGCTTCGTCCACCAGCTTCTCGATACGCTGGCGCTCCTTCTCTACTTCTTCTTCGGCGCGCGCGGCCACCATGTGGTCCTGATTTTCGGTCGCCATGCGCGCAATTTCACCCTCGGTAAGCGAACTGGTGGAGGTCACCGTGATGGATTGCTCGGCGCCGGTTTCCATGTCCTGCGCGGCGACGCTGACGATGCCATCGGCCGAGATTTCGAAGGTGACCTCGACCTCGACTTCGCCCTTGGAGGCCTTGCGCAGGCCGGAGAGAACGAATTCGCCCAGCAGCTCGTTTTCTTCGGCGCGGTCGGCTTCGCCCTGGAAGACGACGATCTTGACCGACGTCTGATCGTCCCGGACGGTGGTGAAGACATGGCTCTTGGCGGTGGGCACCGTCGTGTTGCGTTCGATGAGACGGTGGAAATGTCCGCCCGCCACCATGATGCCCAAAGAGTGCGGCGTGACGTCGAGAAGAAGCATGTCGGGCGCCGCCGCCGCGTCGACCAAGGCTGCGCCTTGAATGGCCGCGCCCATGGCAACGACTTCGTCGGGGTGCACGCCTTTGCATGGCTCGCGGTCGAAGAATTCGCCCACCAGCTCCTGCACCTTCGACATGCGGGTCATCCCACCCACGAGGACCACTTCGTTGAGATCCTCGGCGCGGATGCCGGCGTCTTCCATGGTCAGTCGGCAGATTTGAATCGTGCGCTCGGTGAGGTCGAGGGTCAGCTCTTCCAGCTTGCTGCGGGTGACGACCCGGTGAAGGTGGAAGGCCTGATTGCGGCCTGTCGAAATGATAAAGGGCAGGTTGATTTCCGTCTCGCGCACCGACGAGAGATCGCACTTTGCCTTTTCGGCGGCGTCCTTCAAACGCTGCATGGCCATGGCGTCGCTGCGCAGGTCGACCTTGTGTTCTTTGGCGAAGCCCTGCACCAGCCAGTCCACCAAGCGTTTGTCGTAGTCCTCGCCGCCGAGGAAGGTGTCGCCAGCGGTGGCCACGACCTCGAAGACGCCGTTCGTGATGTCCAGAATCGAAACGTCGAAGGTGCCGCCGCCCAGGTCGAACACGACCACTTTGCCATCGATCTTCTTGCCGAATCCATAGGCCAGCGCCGCGGCCGTCGGCTCGTTGATGATCCGAATGACGTCGAGTCCGGCGATGCGGCCGGCATCTTTAGTCGCTTGCCTTTGACCGTCATTGAAGTAGGCCGGCACGGTGACGACCGCCTTGGAGACGGTCTGCCCCAGGTGCTCCTCGGCGATGGCGCGCATCTCCTGCAGCACGTAGGCCGAGATTTCCGGCACGGAGAAAACTTGGTCGCGCAGACGGATGCGCACATCGCCATGCGGGCCTTCTAAGAGTGGGTAGGGAACCGCAGCCTTCACGGCTTGCGACGCCGGCGAGGTCCACGGCCGACCGATGAGGCGCTTGACCGCCCAGGCGGTATTTTCCGCGTTGGTCACCGCTTGGCGCTTGGCGATGTGGCCAACCAGTCGCTTGCCGCTTTCGGAAATGGCGACCACTGAGGGCGTGGTCTTGTAGCCGCCACGGTTGGCGATCACCGTCGGGGTGGCGCCGTCCAGCACAGCGACGCACGAGTTGGTGGTTCCGAGGTCAATCCCGATTACACGCTCTGCCATATGCCTCAACCGAAAGACTAGATGCCTTCGTAAAAACTGTACCATGAACCCAAGGAGGCCGATACAAGCCGCCCCACACAAGACGTGTCCATAAATGGACCCGTCTTGAGACTGTACAAGGGCGGGCCGCGGCCCGCCCCCTCTTCGCCCTTCTTCCGCGAAGTAAATTCGCGGACTTCACCCCACCTGCAGCCGAGCCTTTGGCTCGGCTGCTGTTAAACGGTACGGTTTCTGGACAGTTCAACAGAGATTGGCGAAAGCAACTTTCTGGGCGCGTGACCGACAACGCCTTTGATGAGTTTGCTTCTGCGCATACGCGACGGCGAATCCGACGACGCGCCCGATGACGTCCCAAAGTCCGAGCCCTACGAATCCAAGCCGCCGCCGACCTTACGCTTGCGCTGCTACGCCTGCGCTGGCCGGGGCAAGCTGTGGGTTACAGATGAGCTCTGGCCGCGTGGTCGGCAGACCCGGTGTATTGCCTGCCTGGGAAGCGGTCGGGTGACCATCCCCGGTTGACCTGTCGGGGCTAGGCCTTGCCGCGATGACGCGAAAAAGCGGCCGGCTCGGTCCCCACGGCCAGATGGTAGGCCTCGTCCCAGGCGAAGGCCGCCGGCGAGTCCATCACCAAGTCTGCCTCGACGCGTGCAGGTAACCAGGAGCCGGAGCCGATCTCGGCCTCGAGCTGCCCCGGCGCCCAGCCGGCGCAGCCGAGCAGCATGCGAAAATCAGTGGGCCCGTTGCCTTCGATGACGGCACTGAAAGCTGCCATCTCGCCAGTCACGCCGAGATCGCTACCGACGGTAATCTCGCCCGGCAGTGGCTCGGCCATGCGACGGTAGACCAGCCAGCCAGCGGACGGCGCAACGGGACCGCCAAGACGAACGGCGGAGGCAAAGGCTGGCGTCGGCGGTATCGCTGTGCCGGCCGGGATGAGCTCGGACGACGTCAGAAGCTCGCGCACCGACATCAGCTCGCGTCCGTTGATAACCCAGCCGAGCGCCCCGTCTTCGCCAGAGCGGGCCAGAAGAACTACGCTATGCATGAAATTCGGATCGCGCAAGCTGGGCGCGGCCAAGAGCATTCCTGGCGCCAGATCGTCGGTAGGCATAGACAGGCTATTGTACGCCCTTGGCGGGCAAGAGCCTATTCAAGCTGCAGACCGCATTCCGGGCATGCTCCGTCTTTGAGGGGTGTTTTCGTTCCGCAGGCCGGACATGGCGGTTCTTCGCCGTCCGCCAGAGCGACGGTCTTGTCACCCAGCGTCCCTTCTGTCCCTTCTTGGTCGAGCAAGCTCTGCCAACGGGCGTGCATCATGGCCATGACCTTCGGTACGTCGTCGGGGCGAACGCATAGGTCGATGCGGGGCGAGCAGGACTTGCCGTGGTCGCAACCGGCCTCGCGATCGAGAATGGCGGGAATGTCTTCGGCCAGGCATGCCGACAGAACTTCCTTGGCGTCGGCGATGCCTGCCGAGACGCACGGCACGACCTCGGCATCCTCGAGAACCTTCAGCGCTTCTTCCTTCGTCACGGCCGCATCTTGAACCAGCCTTCTGCTGGCGTCTAGTGAGGGCAAAAACGAAAGCTCCACGAAACTGGCCGGACCCAGCGTCGTGGAGCTTTGTGACCTGTCCTCGTCAGGTCAATCGAACATACGCGCCGCTAGTAGCAGCGGTAGCCATTCACTCCCACGCCGCCACCGTCGGGAGGCGAGCACTTGAGCCCGGTGTCGCACGTGCGTTGATTGGCTGTCCCGGTACCACAGCACCGCTCGCCGAAGCCGCCGCACGCTTCACACTGGGCGGTTCCGGGGCCGGCCACGCACGTCGAGCCACTCGCGCATTCCGTGCCGCCGGTGGTGCAGCAGTTTTCGCCTACCGTGCCGCACTTGGTGCATCTCGCGTTGGCGCCGAAGCCCGCGCACTCGGTGTTCGCTGC
>Ga0066789_10000295_pt1 | contig 18946 bp, 16 predicted proteins | sample OrgsoiDNA2013049_FD_70960 | JGI IMG/M metagenome (GOLD analysis project Ga0066789, IMG submission 70960) | Permafrost soil microbial communities from the Arctic, to analyse light accelerated degradation of dissolved organic matter (DOM) -... | ecosystem: Environmental > Terrestrial > Soil >...
AACGGCGTAACGGTGGAGGTCGAGCCGGTCTGCGCGTACTGTCCCGTGATGAACGGCACATTCTGCCCGACGACGATCTTCGCTTCTTCGTTGTCGAGCGTGAGCAGATTCGGCGTCGCCAGGATGTTGGCGGTGTTGTCGCCCTGAAGCGCTCGCACCAGAAGGGCCAGGTTGGTGATCGTGCCCAGCCCCGGAATCGTGATCGATCCGCGAATGATGCCCAGATTCAATCCGTTGCCGGCGCTGCCGAGGTTGAGCGAGGTGTCGACAATATTGCTTCCGCCACCGCGCACGCCGAAATTGGTCCCGCCACCCACATAGGAATTCGTGCCGTTCGGCCCCTGCAGATATTGCCACTGGATGCCGAACTCCGCGGCGCGATCGGCGCTGACCTCGACGATCAGCGCTTCCACGAACACCTGCGCGCGGCGCGTGTCGAGCTTCTCGACGACCGCGCGAATATTGTTGTACATGGGCTCGGGTGCCATGATGACCAGCGCATTGTTCGCTGCGTCGGCCTGGATCGTGACGTTACCCGCGGTGAACGACGTACCGCTGCCGGAACTGCCGGACGTCGTTGGCGCGAGGATCGGCGCCGTGCCCATGCCGGTACCGCCAGTTGCGCTCAGCGCCGAGGTCCCTGACGCTGGCGACAAGCTTGAAGCCGCGCCACCGCCACTCGCGTCGCTGCCGCCCGCGAGTAACGAGCGCAGCGTGTACGCGACGCGGATGGCCTCCGCGTTCTTCAGGTAGATGATGAAAATGTTTCCGCCGGCGCGGCCCGGGGTATCGAGTTGTTCGATCAACGAGCGCACGCGCACGATGCGCGCCGCACTCTCGGCGCGCACCAGCACGCTGTTCGAGCGCGGGTCGGCCACCAGCGTGACGCGTTGCAGCGGATCGGGCGCCAACCCCGCCGTCTGCCCCGCCTCGGCGAGCAGTCGATTCAGGATCTGGACCACGTCGAGCGCGGAGGCGTATTTGAGCGTCACGACGATCGGTTCGCTCGCCGGCGGCGCGTCGAGCGACGCGATGATCTTGTCGATGCGCTTGAGATTCTCCGCGTAGTCGGTGATGACCAGAACGTTCGCGCTGGGAAGCGCGGCGATGGCATTGTTCGGCGTGATCAGCGGCCGCAGGATGTTGACGAGCTGCGTCGCGGATTCGTACTTGAGCGCGTACACCGCCGTCACCAGCCGGTCGCCGCTGCCCGCGCTGCCGCCGGCAACGACCGGGGACCCCTGCTGCTTGGCGTCCGCTTCCGGAACGATCTTCGTCACGCCGTCGCCTTCGATCGCCGCGAACCCCTGCAGCCGCAGCGCCGAGAGCAAGGTGGGATAGACGGCGGCCCGCGGCACCGGGCGCGCGGAGACGATATTCACGATGCCCTTGACCCTGGGATCGACGACGAAGTTGCGCCCGGTCATCTCGGACACCGCCCGGACGACCGCGTCGATGTCGGCGTTGACGAAGTTCAGCGTAACGGTGTCATCGGCGGCAAAGCCCCGCGATGCCAGCAGCAGGCTGGCGAGTATCAGGGCAAGAAGTCGCAGTCTTTTCATAGGCATGGAGCACGTCGGACGCCGCCGTGGCTCTTGGCAATGATAGCATGGGGGGTCAAGGCGCCTCGCGCGACCCGCAGGGAAAGACCCCGCCGGAAGTGAATCCGGCGGCGGTTCTCGCGCATCTAAGCTGCATGGCAACATTCAGGGAGTTTCCAATGCACGGGACCACTGCCGTCCGCACTTGGCCGCTCGCCGCCGCGCGCGCGGCCTTCATCGCATTGGCGATGGCAATGGTATTGGCCGCGCCGCCGGCGCCCGCAGCGAACCCCCCACCTGCGCCAGGCAGCGAGACCCGGATCAAGGTCACGCCGATGCCGCCTTCGGTACAGGTCGACGCCAGCACCGCCGACGAAGACGACGCCGACAGCGGCAGCAAACGCAGCAAGCGGCACAGCGCGGTCATACGGCTCGATTCGGACCGCGACTTCGAGTCGTTCAAGGATGCCGTGAAGACTGCCCCATGGATTGTCGGTCTCGTGTTCCTGGTGGTGGGATCGATATTCCTGACGCCGATCATCCTGCTCATCGGCATCGTCTGGTACAAGTTGCGGAAGACCCGCATGCAAAACGATGCCCTGCTCAAGCTGGCTGAGCAAGGCGTGGTTCCGAGGGCCCAGGCAGTTGAAAGTGTGGCGTCGGGCGTCATGCCTGATGCGGGCGCTGGCGGTTCTGCCGGTGTCGCGAGCGCGTCGGCCGCGGCTACCTCGTACCAGCAGGCGGTCGCGAGCCGTCGTCGAGTCGTTTGGTCCGATATGCGCAAAGGCATTCTGGTCGGTGCGGTCGGACTGTCGTGGACGCTGTATTCCATAATCAAATACGGCTCGGTCAATTGGCTAGGACTCGTACTGCTGTTTGTCGGTATCGGGTACATCGTCCTGTGGTGGTTCGAGGACCGCCACCTCGCCCAACGCGATACTCCCGGAGGATCGGGCTGACCCGGAGGAGTGGAACCGACACTTGCCCGCATCCATGTCGCCGCCGCCGGTCAGCGACGCTGCGCTGATCGCCCGTGTCGTGGTCAGCGACGACCGGCACGCGTTCGGGGAGCTCGTGCGCCGGCATCAGTCCGCCGTCCGGGCGACGTTGCGCAAGCTTACGAGCGGCAACACCGCGTTGGCCGATGATCTGGCTCAGGAGACCTTCTTGCTCGCATACCGGAACCTGAAATCGTTTCGCCAGGAAGCCAGATTCTCGACATGGCTCTATCGCATCGCCTACAACGCGTTTCTTGCCGATACCCGGAAGATGAAGGAGTTGCCGCTGCCCGAGGATGCCGACACTCTTGCGCCTGGCGAAGTTGCCGAGGGACGAAGCGTCGCGCGGAGCGCCGCCATGTCGATCGACCTCGAACGCGCCATGGCCGTTCTCTCGAACGCGGAAAGGGCTGCGATCGTGCAGTGCTACCATAATGACTTGACGCATGAGGAAGCGGCAGGGGTTTTGGGCTGCCCGATCGGGACGGTCAAGACCCATATCCTTCGCGCCAAGGAAAAACTCAAGGCCCGGCTCGGCGCGTGGGCGCCCGAGCATTGAATGTGACTATGCAAACCAAAGATCTCGATACTGCCAACGATTGGCTCGAACAGGCGTTGCGTGCCGATGGCGCCGAACACCGCTCGAACTACATTGGCGACGACGGCTTCGCGGGCCGGGTCATGGCGCGATTGCCGCAACCGGCAACGCTGCCGGCGTGGCGGCGTCCTGCCATCGCACTGTTGTGGCTTTGCGTGGCGGCCGCAGCAGTACTGGGCGTTCCCGGGCTGTTCGACGATGCGTTTCGCGGCGCGGTCGCCTTGCTGGTCGGGCACCGGATCGGCGTCGTCGACGTCATCGCGCTGCTCGTCATTCCCAGCGCGGCCGCGGGTGGCATGCTCCTCTACGCCGCCCGAGTTGCGTAGGCGCGAATTCATTCGCGCAAAAAAACGGCCGCACTTGCGCGCGGCCGGCATCCTCCTCCAATGTTCCGTTTGACTCTTGGGCGCGCTATTGGTCCTTGAGCGTGAACGTCAACTCGACTTCGCCAACGAATTTCTCGCCCTCGGCTTGAAACTTCCATTGCGATAGCGCCCGTATGACCTCTTTGTTGAATACCCCGGGAGGATCCGCCTCGACGATCCTCACGTCGGTCACCAGGCCCTTTTCGTCGATGAATAGTCGCGCGACGACCTTGCCTCTCTCGATGCCCCCGCGAATCGCCTCGCGTGGATAGATCGGGTTGACCTTCTCGAGCGGCACGAGGCCCTTGCGGATTGCCGGCTTTGGCGCGGGAGGCGCAACGACCGGGGGCGCAATCACGAACGGCTCGGCGGGCGGGGTAATGCTGGGCGCCGAAATGACGGGCGCCGACGGCGTCGGCACGGGGATGTCCGGCGGCGGCACGTAAGGCTGCACCGGCGCCAGTGCCTTGGGCGGTTCGATGATTTTCTTCGGCGGCGGTGGTGGCGGAGGCGGCGGCAGCTTGACCTCCTCGATGATGGTTGCTGTCATCGGCTTCTTGATCACCTCGATCGCCGTACGCGCGAGCCCGCTCAACAATGCGTAAATAACCAATACATGCAGGAGGATGACGAACGTCAACCCGATCAGGTGGCGCGTCGGGCTTCTCTGTTGCTGCGCGAAATCCATGTCGTATCGACTCCGGTCGCCTGCGCGCGTTCGCGCCGCGGCCTCCATTAAACAATTTCAAGTGCAACGACCAACTTGTCGGCCGCCTGCGTCGACTCGCCTTCGCGCGATCCCCGTGCTACGCACAGGGCCCCTCGCTGCGGGCTCGCGCTGCTACTCTTCGATGAACTGCTCGCTGCCGACAATGCCTATCTTGGTCAGACCAATGCGCTGCGCCGATGCCATCACGCCTGCGACGATCGCATATTTCGCCGCCTTGTTCGGCCGCAGGTGCACCTCGGGCTGAGGCTGATGTACGGCGGCCTCCGTCATTTTGGCTTCGAGCGTCGCGCGATCCGGCACCACCTCCGCATTCCAATAGACCGCGCCCGTACCATCAATGTCGAGTTTGACAATCTCCGGTAGGACGATCGGCGGCGGCGGATTTCCCGTGGGCATGTTCAGGTTGACGGAATGCAGCTGGATCGGAATCGTGATGATAATCATGACCAGCAGCACCAGCATCACGTCGATGAGAGGCGTGGTGTTGATGTCGATCATGACTTCCGGATCGCCCGAGCTGCCGCCCGAACCGACGTTCATTGCCATGCCGCGCACCTCAAGAATGGGCCAGTCGAGTACATGTCAACCTCCGCGCGGGGGAGGCTCGGTGATGAATCCGACCTTGGCGATTCCGGCGCGCTGGCACGCATAGATGATTCGACCGATCGAATCGTAGTTCGCGCCCCCATCGCCGCGAATCTGCACCTCGGGCTGCGGCGTCAGCACGGAGATTTTCTTCAGCCGGTCGATCAGTACGGCGGTGCTGGGAATTCGCAGATCGTTCCAGTAAATGCGACCGCCGACGTCGACCGAGAGCGTGATGTTCTCGGGCTTGGTTTCGCGAACCTCGTTGCGTTCCTTCGGCAACTGGACCGGGATCGCCGTCGTGATCACGGGGATCGTGATCAGGAAGATGATCAACAGCACCAGCATCACGTCGACGAGCGGCGTAGTGTTGATCGTCGAGATGGCTTCGTCTTCGCCACCGTCGGCAGGGCCGACACTCATGGCCACGATCTAGGCCTTCGCCACGGTCTTCGGCGCGCTGAGCAGAACGGCGTGCAGGTCAGCTCCGAATCCGCGAACGCGTTCCATCGCCGACTTGTTGCGCCGAACCAGCCAGTTGTAGCCGAGCACCGCCGGGACCGCCACCGCCAGACCGAACGCGGTCATGATCAGTGCTTCACCCACCGGTCCCGCGACCTTGTCGATCGAGGCCTGTCCGGCGATGCCGATCGCGGTCAGCGCATGGTAGATACCCCACACCGTGCCGAACAGGCCCACGAACGGAGCCGTCGAGCCGACGGTGGCGAGAAACGCGAGGCCGTCCTGGGTCCGGCTCTGCACGTTTTCGGTCGCGCGCTGGATCGACATCGAGATCCACTCGTTGAGATCGACACTGCCGAGCAATCCAGTGTGCTTGCTGCTCGCCTCGAGTCCGGATTCGGCAATGAACCGATACGGGCTTCCGCGCTTTAAATTCTCTGTGCCCTGGCGCACGGAAGATGCATTCCAGAACGACTTTTCCGCGGCGCGCGCCTGCTTACCCATTTTGTATTGCTCATACACCTTGGTGATGATGATGTACCAACTCCCCACGGACATGATCACGAGAATGATCAGTGTGGTCTTGGCGATAATGTCGCCGCCCTTCCACAACGCCTCGAGACCATAGGGATTGTCGATCAGCTCGCTGGCGCGTGCGCTTGTTGCGGCTGGCGCGGCGACAGGAGCGGGAGCCTGAACCGCCGCGGGCGGAGCGGGCGCCGCGGCCGGTGCGGCTGGCACCGCGGGCTGCGCCTGCGCCGCGGGCGGGGCAGCCGCCAGGACAGCCATGACGATAAGCGCTGCAGCCAATGCGGCCATTCGGGTCATGTTCAACATAGTGACTCCAGACAGAAGGGTGTTCGGTCAGTTGGTGGGTTCACGGTCCGGCGTGTACGGACGACGCGCCCGACAATCGCCTGTCCCACGGGTAGCGGGAGAGGTCGTTACTGCACGTGGGTTTGGTTCTCCGGTGACTGCTCGCTGCCAATGAACTCCGACACGCATGCCCAAACGCATTGGCCCCGCCGCTGCACGGGGCCAAGTTTTATTCCACAAAGCCGCGGGATTCTACACAAAAGCGCCAAGAATTGCACCCGAATATAGCACCGTAATCGCCGGCGCCGGCAGCGCGCTACATATCCCGCAAACCGGACCCGCAGGCGACGAGCCCCGTGACCGGTGCCGCGCGGCCGCCCGCCGCGCCTCGTCGCCTCCTGGGCGCTTTCGCCCGCCAAATCCGCGGGTTCGTCGCTCGCTTCTTGAGGGTGTCATCGGCGCGACCTAGGATGCAACGACGTACCGGGCGCAGGACGCGGCCAGATTCTCCTAAATCGTGAATCCGGACTTCCGACACGCTGCATCCAAGCCTTAGCAAGACGAACCAGGAGACAAGACATGAAACGCTACGAACCCACCTGCCCCCGCGTCGCATTCGGGTTTGCGGCCGCGATCATGACGGTCCTCACCATCGGGGTGCTGGTCGTGCTGCCTTCGAAAATGGAGCCGGACAGCCAGGCGTTCGCCTTGCTGGAGGCATCGGGCTCTACACCGACGAACCCGTGCGCGGCTGTGCGACTCAAATGCGTCGATGTCGCGGCGGTGCGCGAGTCCGATTCAGCCCCGGTTCAAGTCTCCGGGGCGGACCCGAAATGCAAGCAGCAAAGCTGACCGTGGCCCGTCTTCGCGGCCTCCTTGAACCAGGAGCACTGGTTTTCGGGAAGCACGTCGACCTACTTAACTAACGGTATTGCGAGCGCGACGTCGTAGGCCTGGAACGCGCGGATTTTCGATTCGAGCTGCAAGTAGCGCGCGGCTTTTTTCGGCGGGAGCGCCTTCATGACCTTGTTGTGCATGGTCCGCCGCGCCTTGATTTCGGCTTCGTCGGCGGCAATCAGCTGATTCGAGAGGTTCCTGGCGAAAGGATCGGAGATGGGCTTGTCCAATGCAATCACGCCTTCCACTGCAAGCACTCGCTGCCGGTTGATCAGGTCCAGATTGCGCTGGTAACCATCATAGATCGGCCAGAACTTCTTGCCTTCGGCCTCCGTGAGATTGAGCGTCGATGCAACGAGCGCTTTTTTGTCCGCGCGTACAGCGTTGCGCAACGCCTGCATGTCGGCCGCATCGGCTGCGTTGCCTTGGGCGAGGGTCATGGGCGCGGCGAGCAACAACCCGGCGCACACCACGGCACTGACGTATTTGTTCATCATCGTCCTTGGTATCAGACTGAAAAATGGGCGCTGCGAGCGCTTATCCAGCGCGTCTTTTAGCACATTTGTACGCCGCCGGGTTAGGGCGAGCCAGACCTTCGAGGAAGAACCCCGGCATCGACATGGCGTCGCGACGGGCGATGCGCAGCTTGACTGGACCGGTAGCGGCGAAGACACTCTTGTGAGCCTGGCGCCTGCGATTGACCGGAAGCGTCCTGGGCTTTGCAACAGGTCTACCGGAAAAGGAGAATCCGATGAAAATCTGGGCGGTCGCACTCATCTCCGTGATGCTGGTCGCCTGCGCGACCACGCCGGGGCCGCCGCGAACCGAGCGTCTGTTCAGAGATCCCCTGTTCGCCGCGCCGTCCGAACGCATCAGTGCCGACGATGTCTTTGCCTTCAGCGACGATATGAAGCATTACCTGGGCAGCCAGTTCGCGAACTCGTTGCGCTCCAAAGATCGGCAACGGGCCCTCATCGACGCGCTCTACAGCAGGAACCAGCTCAAGCTAGTCTACGACGCGGAAATGACCCGAAATGCGCCGCAGACTTTCAGCGCAAGAGCCGGAAATTGTCTTTCCCTGGTCATCATGACCGCCGCGTTCGCGAAACAGATCGGTGTCCCGGTCCGGTACCAGATGGTGCTTGGAGATGCGGTGTGGAGCCGCAGCGGCGGCATGTATTTCTCCATCTCGCACGTCAATCTGACGTTGGGGGCAGAACTGACCGGCCGCATCGTGGACAACCAGAGCGCCCCGCTGACGATTGACTTTCTTCCCGGGGAGGACATCCGTGGCCAACGGATACGCGTCGTCAGCGAGGAGACCATCGTCGCGATGTACATGAACAACCGGGCGGCCGAGTCGCTTGCGGAGGGACAAATCGATGACGCCTATTGGTGGGCGCGCGCGGCCATCAAGCAGGACCCCAGGTTCATGAGCGCCTACAACACGCTGGGCGTGATTTACCGGCGCCACGGTAACCTGCAAGAGGCGGAACAGGTGCTCAGCCTTGTCCTCGAGCTCGAACCGGGAAATACCCAGGTGATGTCCAACCTGGCGCTCGTGCTCAACGAGCAGGGTCGCGCCGCAGAGTCCGCGGCGCTGGCCCGCAAGCTGGAGCAGTTGCAGCCGTATCCACCGTTCTATTTCTTCGAACTCGGCCTGGCCGCGATGCGCAACCGAGATTACAAGGAAGCAAGGGTGCAGTTCGAGAAGGAAGTCGAACGCGACGCCTATTACCATGAATTCCGGGCGTGGCTTGCGGCCGCCTACCTTGGCCTGGGAGAAACCATGCAGGCGCAGACCCAACTTGCCGTTGCGATGGAAAACAGCGCGACGCGCACGGAACGCGATCTCTACGCTGCAAAACTCGACCGGATCAGGCCACGCGGCCGCCTGCAATCGATCGACGGCTCTTACTGAGACCGCCCGGCCGCCTCGGCCTGAACCGTAGTCGAAAAAAAACCGCCCGGAGCTTGCCTCCGGGCGGTCGACTTGCCAGTGCCCGAATCTGCCGACTGACGCCGGCAGCTCGCGCTTTGAGCGATATCAGTTGAAGTTGTAGATGAACCCAAGGCTCCAGAACGGTCCGACCGCGCCGATCTGATGCAGCGAAGGATTGAGCGGCACACCGAAACCAGTGCTGTTCGGCTGTCCACCCGCTGTGCCACCATAGGTTGCGAAGTCGCTCGGTGCTTTGGCATTGAACGCATTCTGGATCGACGCCTGCAAGGTCCACTGCTTGTTGACCGCGTACTGGAAGTTCAGGTTCGTGTACGTGAACGACGCCACGTTGCAGTAATTGGGCGCAACTCCCGTGTTGGCCCAACGCGTTCCGGTGTCGTCAAGTAGGCCGTCCTGACAGGTAAAGTCACCCGAGGACGGATCGGTCACGTTGAACCGGCCGATGTAATTCACCGTAGCGGTGACCGTGAATGGCCCCTTCGCCCACTGCAAGACGAACTGAGCGCGATCCTTGGGATTGCCGGTATCCCCGCCAATGATCGACGGGCCGTGCGTGCCCGCGAGCTTGTACTTCTGCCCGTTGAGCGTTATGTCGTAGTTGAAGATGTGGGTCCATTCCACGCTGGTCATCAACTTGCTCGTATCCGGCAGCGTCCACGTGTAGCCCGATCCCAGATCGAAGCCGCTGGTCGTCGTCTGCTGCGCGTTAACGTAGGGTGTGTTGACGTATTGAACGGGGCCCACGGAAGAGAGTCCCGTGGAGCCATCTCCGAAGGTCACGATCTGCGGCGTCGCGCGAACCAGAAAGTTCAAGGGGTTGAAGCCGTCCACGGATGCCGCGGGCACGATCTGGTTTTTGAGATTGATGTAATAGTAGTCGAACGTCGTCGACCAGCCCTTGATCGGCTCCAGGACGAAGCCCGCAGTATAGTTGTCCGAATTTTCGGGCTTCAGATTCTTCGATGTCCCTTGCAGATACGTCGGACTGAAATTGCAAAACGCCGGGACGTTTTGCGGCGACGTCAGGTTCGGCGTGCCGTTGGCGTTGTTGACCGGGCAAAGTGCCGGGTCACGGATGGTATTGAAGCCGAACAGCGCACCCGCGTTGCCGGACTCGGTCATGTACGGCGCCCGAAACCCGGTTCCAGCCGTGCCGCGCAAGGCGAACTCCTTCCACGGCGTCCACTTGACCCCGATCTTGGGGTTCCATGTGCTGTTGGAAGGCACGTTGTAATAGTCGTAGCGTATCGCGGCGTCGATTTCCACGGACTTCACCACCGGCGCAGACAACTCCGCATAAATGCTGGCGTTGTTCTGGCTGCCGACTGCGTAAGAGCCCGGCAGGTTGACGGTCCCGTTCTGCTCCCCGCCGGGACTCGGCGCACTCAGGTTCCGGTACACGTCGGCGGCGCCGATGGCGAGGCTCAGCGGGCCACCCTGTAATTGCATGATGTCTTTCGAACCCGAGGCTTGGATGAAGCTCAGGTTATTCCAGACGTTGTTGTAGCTGGTCGGAGCGACCACGTTCTGGAGCGCCTGGCTGTTGCCGCCTGTAAGCAAGTAAGGGTTGACCGGGTCGTTCAATGCCGCGGCGAGTGCGCTCGGCGCAATGTAGCCGTTGTAGGTCACCAGGGTCGTGACATTCGTGTAACCCGCAGTGCCAACGATGTCCCAGCCCCACGCCGCGCCGGTCAGCTGCGCCACGACCCGGCTCACGCCGGAGCTGAACTCCGTCGTTCGCGCCGTGACATCGGCCAGAATGGCACGCACGTTGGCGGGAACGCCGAACGTGTTGCCGGGGTAGCTGGCCGGGACCGTGAAGTTGGGAACCGCGCCTTTGATGGTCGGCACCTGGTTCGGACCGATGGCCGTGATACCGGCAAAGCTTCCCGACGAGATGGCCGCAGGCTCCCGCATCTGCTCTTGCTGGCTGTTGAAGTACGAAGCCGTGACATTGAGGCTCCAGGCGTCGTTGAGTCTTCCGGTCAGGCTGCCGATCAGGTTCACGTTCTGTGACGATGGCTGGACCTGGCCCCAGTTGTTGTTGTACACGCACTGGTTCGCGTTCCTCAAGGCGAAGTTGCAGTTCGAATTCAGGAAGTCAAAGGTCGAGGCGGCCGAACCGGGGGCGCCTGGTTTCTGCAGATACGGTGCGTTGCGAATGACGGGATTGGGTATGGAACCACTGGCGGCACCGGGGCTCAGATTCTGCCCACCCCAGGGCGTAAAGTCCGTCGTGTTCCACGGCTGGCTCGACCGCTGATTCAGCCTGATCGCGTCCTGTTGGTGGTACTCGAACGCGACCCACCCGCCGAGTCCGGCGCTGACGTCGCCGAAACCCTGCATGATCTGGGCGTCCCAGGTCGTGCCGCCGCCTTTGGTCGTCGTGCCGCCGGTCGCGTTGATGTAGGTGCCCTTGAAATCCTTCTTGAGGATGACGTTGACCACGCCGGCGATGGCGTCGGATCCGTAGATCGCGGACGCGCCGTCGAGCAGGACCTCGATCCGGTCGATCGCGACGAAGGGAATGCTGTTGATGTCGACGAAGCCGCGTTCGCCGTCATCCGACAGCGGATAGCTAGCCATGCGATAGCCGTCGATCAGGACGAGCGTTGCGCCCACCGTCAGGCCGCGCAACGCGACGCCGCTCGCGCCGCCCGCAAATGCCCGGTTAAAACCTGTCGTCAACGTGCCCTGGCCGTTGGCCGTCAGGTCGCGCAGCACTTGGGAGACGCTCGTATACCCCGACTTGACCATCTGGTCGGCGGTGATCACCTGGACTTCACTTGGCGTTTCCGAATCGACGCGGCGGATATTGGTGCCCGTCACGTCGATCCGCTCGATCGGTGTCACGCCCATCTGCGCGATAGCCGGAGTCACCGCCGCAGCCGAAAACGCACCGGCGGCGATCAACTGTGCAACTGCAAGCGGCAATGCCTTCATTTTTGACGACATGTCGAACCTCCCTAGGAAATGGATTTCATTGAATTCGAGTTCTTGCGATCGAATTTCGAGGCTTTTCGGAAAATCTCGCGGGCGCGCGAGACGATCGACCCAGTAACTCCGACATTACAGCAACGCGATTTGCCGCCGCAACGAAAACTTGCAGTTGCTACAATCGCCGCGTCGAAGTTGTTGCAAATCTGTCATCCATGCGCGCACGCGATGCACAAGCCGCTGATTTGTCTCAAATCGCCGTATCGGAACTGTGCTCGATCGTGTCTCGCGTGACTTCGGGATGCTCGCCCAATGCCTGACATGAGCCAAAGCGATCGCCCGACGGCGTTCGATATACGGCCGGCCCGGCATGAAGATGTGCCGGCGATTCTGGCCATGATTCGCGGGCTTGCCGACTACGAGCGGCTCACCCACCTGTGCGTTGCAACAGAAGCGGACATCTTCGATGCGCTATTTGGGCAAAAGCCTATCGTTGAAGTGGTTTTGGCATGGGAAGGCGAAAATTCGGTTGGTTTTGCATTGTTTTTTCATAACTTCTCGACTTTTCTTGGCCGCCCTGGGCTGTATCTCGAGGACCTCTTTGTCCAGCCTTCCTGTCGCGGGCGAGGCTACGGCCGGGCGCTGCTGATCCATCTCGCGCGCCTTGCGGTCGAGCGCCGCTGCGGCCGGTTCGAATGGTCGGTGCTCGACTGGAATGCTCCCGCAATAGGCTTCTATCAGTCGCTGGGTGCCATCGTGCTGCCCGACTGGCGAATCACCCGAGTGACGGGACCCGCGCTCGCGAAGCTCGCGGCGCAGCCGGTGTTCAAAGGCGACTAACCCACGGTATGCGTGTTGCAGCGCCGCAGGCGATAATGCGCGTTGCCCATCGCGACCATTCAGGCCTTGCGTGAGTTCATCCAACGAATCGATTCGCTCTTGTTTCCACCAGCTCCGTGGTGCCGGAGACTTCTGGTCGCTGCGCCTGGTCGACGAGACCGCGGAAACATACGCCGTCCGCAAAAATGTGCCGCAGCCGCCAGCGTCGTCACGCGACCGCGGCGCGATGCTGACGGTCTGGGCCAATGGCGGCAGCGGTTACGCGGCCACCAGCGATCTTTCACGCGCCGGACTGCAGGCGGCGCTCGACCGCGCGACGGAGTGGGCGCGCGCAACGGCGACGGCAAGCCTGATCGATTTCAGGGCGCTGCCGAAGCCGGCGCCGCGCGGTGAATACTCGTCGCCGGATATCGACGCTCCCGGCTGGTCCGGCCGCGACTGGTACGAGCTTTTGGGAGCCGAGTCGCGCGCCGCGGGATGCGACGCTCGCATCGTCGATTGGGAAGCCAGCGTCGAAACGCGCAATGCCGTCCATCTCTATCTCACCAGCGCCGGCGGGAATGTCACCCAGCGTTATCGCTTTGTGATGCCGAGCGTCGTCGTGACGGCGCACGCCGATGGCGACACGCAGACCCGGTCGCTCAACGGCTACCGTGGCCTGGCGCAGCAGGGCGGCGAGGCGATGCTGAGGGCGTTCGGGTTTGACGGAAGCGGGGTCCGGATCGCCGATGAGGCGCTGCAGCTCCTCGCCGCGCCCAATTGTCCGGCTGGCACCGTGGATGTATTGCTGATGCCGGACCAGATGGTCCTGCAGATCCACGAATCGATCGGCCACCCGCTCGAGCTCGACCGCATCCTCGGCGACGAGCGCAACTTCGCCGGCACCAGCTTCGTCACGCTGGACATGTTCGGGAGTTACCGGTACGGATCGGAACTCCTCAACATCACCTTCGACCCGACGCGTCCGGAAGAGCTGGCCAGCTACGCCTTCGACGACGACGGCCTGCGCGCGGAAAAGCAGTACCTGATCCGGGCGGGCATGCTCGAACGGCCGCTGGGTGGGGCGCTGTCGCAGTCGCGCGCCGGGGTCGCGGGCGTCGCCAACTCGCGCGCGGACAACTGGAACCGGCCGCCGATCGACCGCATGTCGAACATCAATCTCGAGCCGGGCGACAGTTCGCAGGAGCAGATGATCGCCGGTATCGAGCGGGGTGTGCTGATGCGCACCAACAGCTCGTGGTCGATCGACGACTCGCGCAACAAGTTCCAGTTCGGTTGCGAATGGGGCCAGCTGATCGAGAAAGGGGAGCTCACGACAGTGGTCAAGAATCCGAACTATCGTGGCATTTCGGCGAACTTCTGGCGCAACCTTAGGCAGGTCGGCGATGCGTCGACGGTGCAGGTGCTCGGAACGCCCTACTGTGGCAAGGGCGAACCCTCGCAGGTTATACGCGTCGGGCACGCCTCGCCGGCGTGCGTATTTTCCAGCGTCGACGTTTTTGGCGGAGACGCATGATGCCCTCGACGATGGAGACCTATTTCAACGACGTCGCGGTGCTGCTCGACCGTTCGCTCGCGCCGGGCGAATTCCATATCTGCCGTTTCGATGCGGAAGTATCGGACTTCGTGCGCATGAACCGCGGCAAGGTGCGGCAGCCCGGGACCGTGTCGCAGCGCTATCTGTCGCTGCGGCTGATTCGCGGGAGGCGTCACGCCGAGCGATCGCTCACCGTCTCGGGCGATCTTGCGCACGACCGGGCCGACATCGACGCGGCGCTGGCGGCGTTGCGCAGCGCGATCGTCGATCTGCCTGAGGATCCGCACCTCGACTACGCCACCGACGTTCACTCGAGTCGGACGGTGCGAACGGCCAACCTGCCGCACTCCGAACAGATTGTCGCCGGCGTTCTCGACGCGGCGCAGGGCCTCGACCTGGTCGGCATTTACGCCGCTGGACCCGTCTATCGCGGCTTCGCCAACTCCCTGGGCCAGCGCAACTGGCACGAAGTGTCGAGCTTCAATCTGCAATGGAGCCTCTACCACCGCGCGGACAAGGCGGTGAAGACATCCTACGGCGGCTTCGAATGGTCGGCCGCCGATTTTGGCGCGAAGATGCACGAGGCGCGCGAGCGCCTCGCACTGCTGGCCAACCCGTCGCGCTCGCTCGAGCCCGGACGCTACCGCGCCTATCTCGCGCCGTCGGCCATGGAAGAGCTTGCCGGATTGCTGTGCTGGGGTGGATTCTCTGGGCGCGCGCTCGCGACGCGCCAAAGCTGCCTGTTTCGGATGCGGGACGGCGCAGCCCTGCTCGACCCGGCGATCACGTTCGCCGAGAACATCGCCGATGGCATCGCTCCGGCTTTCCAGGACGAGGGATTCGCGCGGCCTGACAACGTGCCGCTGCTTGCCGAAGGGCGCCTCGTCGGTTCGCTCGTCAGCCCGCGCACGGCCAAGGAATTCGCAATGGCAACCAACGGCGCCAACGCCGCAGAAATGCCGGAAGCACTCGACATGGCGGCCGGCACGCTGCCGCTCGCCGAGACGCTCGCCGCGCTCGACACCGGGATTTACGTCGGCAACCTCTGGTATCTCAACTTCTCGGATCGACCTGCCTGCCGGGTGACGGGCATGACGCGTTTCGCGTCGTTCTGGGTAGAACACGGCAAGATCGTGGCTCCGGTCAACGTCATGCGCTTCGACGACAGCGTCTATCGCCTGCTCGGCGACCATCTGGTCGGATTGACCAGCGAACGCGAACTCATCGTCAACAGCGATACCTATCGCGCCCGCAACGTCGGCAGCATGCGGCTGCCGGGAGCGGTGGTCAGCGAGATGGTGTTCACGCTCTGACCTCAATCGTTGCCGTGATGCCAGCCCTTCGGGATCGCGGACAGCAGTTTTTGCGTATACGTCTGGCGCGGGTTGCGATAGATGTCGTCGGAGTCGGCAATCTCGACGATTTCGCCCTGATTCATCACCATGACTTCGTCGGACATGTACTTGACGACGGCGAGGTCGTGCGAGATGAAGATATACGAAAGGTGAAATTCGTCCTGCAGGTCCTGCAGCAGGTTCAGCACCTGCGCCTGCACCGACACGTCCAGCGCCGATACCGACTCGTCGCAAATCAGGATGTCGGGCTTGAGCGTCAGGCAGCGCGCGATGGCGATGCGCTGCCGCTGGCCGCCGGAAAATTCGTGCGGGTACTTGTAGAACGACACTTCGGCGAGCCCGACTTTCTGCAGCAGCTCGAAAGCGAGGTCGGTTCGCTCCTGCGCCGAATTGCCGATGCCGTGGATCTGCATCGGCTCGGTCAGTATCTGGCCGACGATCATGCGCGGATTCAGCGACGCGTAGGGATTCTGGAAGATGATCTGGATGCGCCGCTTGTAGGTCATGAACTCGCGCGGCGACATCGCGAGGATGTCCTTGCCTTCGAACAGCGCCTGGCCGCTTGACGCTTCGTGCAGGCGCATCAACGTCAGCCCGACCGTGGTCTTGCCCGACCCCGATTCGCCGACGAGACCGAGTGTCTTGCCCTTCGGCAATTTGAACGAGACATCTTTCACCGCCTCGAATTTCCGGCGCCCGAACAAGCCTTCGCGCGAATAGAAATCCTTGCCGAGGCCTTTCACGTCGAGAATGATCGGGTCCGCATCCGAGATGCCGCGCTTGCGCTCGGTGAGGTTCATGGCATGCGCACCGCCGTCCATGAAGTCCTCGATGACGGGCAGCCGCATGGGGCGGCGGTCGAGCCGCGGGCGGCACTGGAGCAACGCCTTGGTGTAGGCGTCCTGCGGCTGCTCGAACACGCTCTTTGCAGGGCCCTGCTCGCGAATCTCGCCGTTGCGCATCACCGCGACGTAATCGGCGATTTCGCCGACGACGGCGAGGTCGTGCGTGATGAACAGCACCGACATCCGGTGCTTCCGCTGCAGCTCGGCGATCAGGTCGAGAATCTGCTTCTGGATGGTCACGTCGAGCGCGGTGGTCGGCTCGTCGGCGATCAGCAGCTTCGGCTCGCAAGCGATCGCCATGGCGATCATCACCCGCTGCTGCTGGCCGCCCGACATCTGCGACGGATACGCGTTGATCTTGAAGTCGGGATCGGGAATGCCAACCTCGGCGAGCAGCTCGATGGCGCGTTTGCGCGCGGTCGTGGGCGCAAGCCCCAAGTGCAGACGCAGCGATTCGATGAGTTGGAAGCCGACCGTGAACACCGGGTTGAGCGATGTCATCGGCTCCTGGAAGATCATCGAAATGTCCTTGCCGCGCAATGCCTGCAACTCGGTTTGCTCGAGACTGACAAGGTTGCGGCCACCGTAGATGATTTCGCTGCCGGGCAGCACCGTCGCATTTTCCCTCGGCAACAGGCCCAGGATCGACAGCGAGGTCACCGACTTGCCGCTGCCCGACTCGCCGACCAGCGCCATCGTGGCGTTCTGGGGAATGTCGAAGCTGATGCCCTTGACCGCTTCGAAATTCGTGTGCTTGTCGAGCCGAAAATTGACCCGCAGATTGCGGATCGACAGCAGGGGTTCCGTCGTCATCGTCCCGCGCAAGTCGCCGCGTTGATCCCTCGCGTTTGTCATCGCGTTGCTCATTTGAGCTTGGGATCGAGCGCGTCGCGCAACGCATCGGTGAACAGGCTGAATGCGGTGACCAGCAGCGCCATCGCCGTTCCTGCCGCCGCGAGCTGCCACCACTTGCCGAGGATCAGCTCGTTTTGAGCTTCGTTGAGCATCGAGCCCCAGGACACCACGTCGACCGGCACGCCGAGGCCGAGGAACGACAGGATCACTTCGGTCTTGATGAAAGCGACCGTAAGAATCGAGAGCTGCACGAGCACGACGTGGCTCACGTTCGGGAAGATGTGCACGAAGATCCGCCGCACATTCGACGCGCCGATGGCATCGGCGGCTTGCACGTACTCGCGGCCCTTGTGTTTCAGGTATTCGCTGCGAATCAGCCGGAAGACGCCGGTCCACCCAGTCAGTCCCAGAATCAGGATGATGGTCAGCATCCCCTTTTGCTGCAGCACCGCCGCGACCGCGAGAATCAGTAGCAATGGAGGCATCGAATTGAACACGCTGTAGAACCAGTTGAACGCATCGTCGATCCATTTGCCGTAATAGCCGGCAATCGCGCCGAACACGGTCCCGAGGAAAGTTGCGACAATCGCGGCGGCAAGCCCGACGAAGATCGACGTCTCCGAACCCTTGATCGTCTTCTTCAGGACGTCGCGCCCCCATTTGTCGCCGCCGAAAGGCAGCGTCTTTGCGCGCACTTCGGCCGTTGCGGCTTGCGTGCCCTTCGCGCGGATCTCCGCCATGACGTCGGCCAGGGGATCGACTACGCCGGTGCCTTCCGCAGTGGCGGACGGGCCCGCAGTGGTGCCGCGCTCACCGCGGATTTCGGCCAGTGCATCGGCCAGCGGATCCTTGATGTCGACCGGTGTCGGTGCATCGGAGACTTTTGGCGCGGCGGGCGCGGCGGCGCCTGTGGGTGCTACGGATTCCAGGTCGTCACCGAGAAACGAAGGCGGTGCGTAATTCACTCCGCTCTCCACTCCCCAGTCCTTCGCGATCAAGCCGGTCGCGGAGAGCAGCATCATGATCAGGAAAGCGACGAGGATCGCCAGCGAGACCATCGCGATGCGATCGGACCGCAGCCGCCGCCACGCCAGCACCCAAAGGCTGGGAGAGACGGTATGCGGGATGTCATAGGGCATCGTCCGTCTCCTACTTGAGCTGCACGCGCGGATCGACCGCCTTGTACATCAGGTCGGCCAGCAGGTTGAACACCATGGTAGCCACCGCGACATAAATCGTGATCGCCTTGATCACCGGGAAATCGCTTCGTTCTACAGCCAGCAGTACCTCGCGTCCGATCCCGGGAATCGAGAAGAACCGCTCCACCAGGAACGCACCGACGAGCAGCGCGGGTATTTCGAGCATGACCAGCGTGATGATCGGGATCGACGCATTGCGCAGAACGTGCACCCACATGATCCGGTTTTCGGACACGCCCTTCGCCCGCGCCGTGCGCACATACTCCTGGTTGACTTCATCGAGCACGAACGTGCGAAACAGGCGCAAGGTCGGTGCAATGCTGACGACGAGCAGAATGATGATCGGCAGCGACGAATACACGAGCAGGTTCCGCCAGACGCTGTCACCCCAGCCCTGCACCGGGAACCAGCCGAGCTTGTACG
>Ga0066789_10000297_pt1 | contig 18942 bp, 18 predicted proteins | sample OrgsoiDNA2013049_FD_70960 | JGI IMG/M metagenome (GOLD analysis project Ga0066789, IMG submission 70960) | Permafrost soil microbial communities from the Arctic, to analyse light accelerated degradation of dissolved organic matter (DOM) -... | ecosystem: Environmental > Terrestrial > Soil >...
GGACCAGACCGCAAGATCGGTGCCATCGGCATCCGGGTGAGCCAGAACGTCACGATGCACGGATTCGCGCTCAACTGCTGCTGCGACCTGTCCTGGGCCCACGTGATCGTCCCGTGCGGCATCCCGGATGCCGGCGTCACCTCGCTCAGCAAGGAGCTCGGCCACGACGTGCCGGTTCTCGAGGCGCTCCCACACGTTGAGAAGCACCTGAGCGACATCCTTGGCTGACTCCTGCACGGTGAGCGTGACGGCTGTCGGCCTGGGATCCAGTTGACGATCTCCGACCACCACAACGGCGTGTGATGAACGCCCATCGACGTGCATTTCTAGCCAGGGCTGGCCTCTCCTAAGCTCGCAAGAGGCCCTGCTGCACCCATTCTGATCCCCACCTCACGGGTCGGTCGCGTAGGGCTCGACCCGCTTGCGGGCCGAGGCATTTCTGGCCCAGCAGCGCGATCGCCTGCGCCAGCGACGCTGTCTGCGCCTTGTTGAAGACCCGAGCGCGGCCCAGCATTCGGATCGCTGCCGACATGGTTGCGACGGCGCTGGGGCTGCGTCCAGCAGACCAGGAGAGAGACAAGGCGGAGGCGGGCGAGGTCTGGCGGGGCTGCCTCGGGTCCACACCTGGTGCCCGCCGGCAGGTATGAGACGCCCTTGATCCGCGGGCCCTCGACCGGCATCTTCCGCTCGATGTGACCAGGCCGGTGTCCGCCAGATGACGGTTCACGACGCGAGGCGGAGTTGCTCAACGCTGCTGGTGGATCTGGAAGTCCACTCGCGGGCATCATGCGGATCCTGCGCCACGCAGACTTGTCGATGACGTTGGAGATCTATTCGAACGCCAGCCCGATGGCGACCCTCGAAGCGAAGCGCAGGCTGGGGGCGCCCCTTCGAGTGCTCCTTTTAGCCCTTTCCTTCAGGGATGACCTGCGGGAACTCTGGACCGGGTGACAGGGTTTTAGCCCGCGGCCTCTTCGTCCCGAGCGATACGCTGCGCCGACTGGGGGAACCCATTTGATGAGAAGGTCAAATGTTCGGATTTGTTGCGGTACTAGCGGTAAGCGACCAGGGCGACGACGGCTGCCGTCAGCGTCCCAACCAGCAGGGGACGTCTGGCGGTACTCATTTCTTGACGTCCTGGACGCCCAGGAGAGCGGCCCGCTGAGCCTGCCAGGACGGCAGATCCAGCTGCCCGTTGGCCAGCCGGCGGTCGAGGAGGTCCACTGCTGAGTCACCCGCACCTGGGGCCGGACTGTTGCCGCTGCCGCTGTCGGGCAGCAACCGCACGACAAGCCACACGATCAGCCCGAGCAGGATGAGCCAGAACACACCCATACCAAGCCATCCGAGCGAACCCATTCCGCCGCCGCTATTCCAGCCCATCATGATGAACTCCTTTGCTTGCCTGCCCGGTTGATCGGGCATAAGTCCACCCTTGCGCCCGGATGCTGCGGTCGGGGCGAGAAACCATGAAGAAACGATGTAGAAGCCGGGCTTCGTCACGCCGCTGAGGGTGGCCCGCCGGGTTGGCTGTCGCTGGTCGGTGCCCCGCCCATCATGGCGAGCATCTGGCGGCCACCGGTGCGGAAGAACCGCAAACTCAGCAGTGCGGCAAGAATCAGGAGGGCGATGTTGAGCCAGGTGGTGTAGTTCCAGGTGATGCCCGCGACGGGCATCCGGGCGCTGGCGCGGTCGGGGGTCAGGCCGGCGAGGCCGAAGATCATTTCCACGGCGTACCCGGCGGCAACCATGGCGATGTAGAACACGCCGGTGATCACTGCGGTCATCTTCAGGCCGTAGTACTTGCGGTAGATGTTGAGGATCGGAAGGATCAGCAGGTCCGCGAAGATGAACGAGATCACCCCGCCGAAGCTGATGCCTCCGCTCCACAGCACCACAGCCAGGGGCACGTTCCCGATCGAGCACACGAAGCTGAGCATTGCGACGATCGGGCCGATCAGCGGACCCCAGATCGCGGAGAGAACCGGATGCCCGTCCAGGAACAACCCCTGCCAGAACGCGTCGGGCACCCACGCGCCGATCGCCCCGGCGATCAGCAGGCCCGCGACAAGGTCTTTCCAGATAGCGGCCCACTCCATCACGAACACGTGCGCCACCGAAGTGAACCCGTCGGCGGAGGTCAGCCGGTGCCAGAAGCTGGCCTGGGTCTGGATGGACATATCCATCGCGGCGTGGCCTTCCATCGACCCGGCAACGCCCTTCTTGGCCTGCTCGGCCGCTTCACGCAAGAGCCGCTCGCGCAGCACGACCCGAAACATCAGGGCGACGAGCACGATGATGATCGGTCCACCGATGAACTCGGCGAGGGTGAACTGCCAGCCCAGCAGCAGAAACATGATCACGCCGAGCTCGATTACCAGGTTGGTCGAGGCGATCTCGAAGGCCATGGCCGCGGTGAAGTTCGCGCCCTTGCGAAACAAGGACCGCGCCAGCGCCACGGCGGCATACGAGCACGACGAGGACGCCATCCCAAACCCGGTGGAAGCGACGATGGCGCGGGGCCGATCATCGCCCATCAGCCGAATCACGGTGGCGCGTCGTACTACCGCCTGGACGACAGCCGAGAGGAAGAACCCCAGGATCAGGGCCCACAGGATCTCCCAGGTCATTGGCCCGGCCAGTGACAGTGCGTGTCCGATGGCGCCCATGCCTGCTCGCTCCCATTCGTTCGCCCGCCGATTCCTGCTCTGAACTATACCCCTATGGGGTATCTAGGAAGCTATGACGGCACCTTCCAGGCTCTTGACGTATCCGAGCTAGGGAGCTAGATTGTTCCGTGTAGCGGAACTGAGTTCCATCTGACGACACTGACCGATCTGACCCGAGTCGTCGCGGCTCCTGTTATGTATCGGTACGCGAGGCGCCCAACGCATCCACCGACGATTACCCGGGCGCGCCATGCGCTCACCTCGTGGGCCCACAAAAGGAGTTCAGAATGCGGCGAAACAATGTGGTTTCGATCTGGGCAACGTCGAACAGTTCTGCGCCGGCACCTTCAGCACGAGCTTCCGCCCCCGACCGCCTGGGCGGCGCGAGTACCGACGAGAATGGTGTGCTGTGAGCGCGAACCTGGTTTTCACCCCTTCCGCGGGTGCAGGTGCTGCCCTCCCTCCGGTGAACAAGAGGAACCTTCGCCGCGCGGCCTGGGCGGGTGGGATCGGTACGGCGCTGGAGAACTTCGACTTCACGATCTACGGCACCGCCTCGGCGATCATCTTCAGTAAGATCTTCTTCTCCAGCATGGATCCAACTGCCGGGATGCTCGCGTCCTTCGGCGTGCTGTTCATCGGCTTCGGGGCCCGCCCGATCGGTGGCATGTTCTTCTCGAAGTACGGCGACCGGCTCGGCCGCAAGTTCGTCATGGTGGCCACCCTGTTCCTCATGGGTACCGCAACGTTTGCGATCGGCCTGTTGCCCACGTACGCCATGGCCGGAATCTGGTCCCCGATCCTGCTGCTGATGGTGCGGTTCATGCAGGGCTTCGGGGCGGGCGCCGAGCAGGCCAGCGGCATCGTGCTGCTGACCGAGACGGCACCGAAGGGCAAGCGCGGGCGCTACTCCTCCCTGGTGTTCGTGGGTGCAGCCGCAGGTGCCGCGATGGGCGCCATCGTCTGGATCCTGGTGCAGATGATGCCCAAGGCAGCCCTGCTGTCCTACGGCTGGCGGCTCGTCTTCTTCAGCTCGGTCTTCGTCACTTTGGCCGCGTGGGTCATTCGCCGCAAGGTCAAGGAGTCGCCGGTCTTCGAGGAGCTCAAGATCGAGGGCATCGTCAAGGCCGAGGTCTCGCCGATGGGTGACGTCGTGAAGCACGGCAAGAAGCACCTGGCCCGGATCTTCTTCATGAACATCGGCGCCAATGCGCACTCCTACATCTACCAGGTCTTCCTCGGCGCCTACCTGATCACCTACCTGCATGTTGACTCCAAGCTGATCCCGAAGTTCCTGCTGCTCGGCGCCCTGTGCGCCTGCGTCTCCGCCGTGGTCTTCGGCATCCTGTCGGACAAGTACGGGCGCAAGCGCATGTACTTGATCGTCACGGGGTTCCTGCTGCTGTTCTCGGCCCCCGCATTCATGCTCTTGAACACCGGCAACCTCGCGCTGATCGCCCTCGTCATCGTCGTCGGCTTCATGATCGCATCGCAGGGCACGGTCGGAGTTCAGGCTGCCTATTTCCCGGAGCTGTTCGGCTCCCGCTACCGCTACGCGGGTGTCACTTTGGGCAGGGAGTTCTCGGCCGTGTTCGGCGGCGGCGTCGCACCCCTGATCTGCGCCGCGCTGATCAAGTGGGCCACGGGTTCCTGGTGGCCGGTCGCGATCTACATGGTCGTGATCATGGCCATCACGTTCGGCACCACGCTCTTTGCTCCCGAGACGGTCGACCGTGACCTGCTCGCCGAGGAGGACGCAGTCTGAGCCAGATCGCGGAACGTGCCGGGTGGCAGCCTGCTCCTTGTTCCCACCCGGCACGTGGACCATCCGCACCACCCGAGAACTTCCCGAAGCACCCATCACCGCCTGCTTGGGCGAGAAATGTGAGGACTCATGGAACAGCGTTACGCGACCAGCCCGGAGCACATCCCCGGGATGGACACGACCGAACTTCGCGCGCGCTTCCTTGTGCAGAAGGTGTTCGTCGACGACGAGGTCAAGGCCGTCTACACCCACCATGACCGCATCGTGCTCGCGGGCATCAGCCCGGTCACCGGGCCGCTGAGCCTGCCGACCTACCCGCGCATCCGTAGCGACTACTTCTTCGAGCACCGCGAGGGCGGGATCGTCAACGTCGGCGGCCCGGGAACGATCACGGTGGACGGCACCGAGTACATGCTTACCACCGGATCATGCCTCTACATCGGACGCGGCGCGCGCGCGATCGTCCTCGCCTCCTCGGACGCGACCGGCGAGCGGGGTGCCGCCCGCTTCTACCTGGTGTCCGCCCCCGCTCACACGGCCTACCCGACGACGCTGGTTGACGCCGGCCAGGGCAACGTGCGCGAGCTGGGCGACCCGCTCACCTCCAACCGCCGCACGATCAACCAGTACGTCCACGAGAAGGGCATCCAGAGCTGCCAGGTCGTCATGGGGGTTACCACCTTGCACCCGGGAAGCATGTGGAACACCATGCCCGCTCACACGCACGACCGACGCACGGAGTGCTACCTGTACTTCGACCTGCCCGACGACGCCCGCGTCATCCACCTGATGGGCGAGCCGACCGAGAGCCGTCACCTCGTCGTCGGCAACCGCGAGGCGGTCATCTCACCGAGCTGGTCGGTGCACTCGGGCGTGGGATCTGCCAGCTACTCGTTCGTCTGGGCCATGGCGGGAGAGAATCAATCGTTTGACGACATGGATGGCTTTGCCATCGCGGACATGCGCTGACCCGTCTACTCAGCGCGGAATTGGGGAGAACACAGTGAGTGTGCAGATAGTTCAGGCGCCACCGGTCATGACAGCCACGAGCGCGAACGCGAGCGAGAAGACCCTGCTCGTGCTCGAGGCTGCGTTGACTCACTCGCGCTTCACCGCCGTCGTAGAGGCCACCGGTCTGGCCAAGGCGACGACGCACCGGATCCTCGGTACCCTCGTGGATCGTCAGTTCGTCACAGTCGACCTGGACGGCAGCTACCTTCCGGGTCCCAAGATATTGGCCCTGGCGGGACGAGCGCTGCAGCACATCGACATCTCAGCGATCGCCAAGCCGTTCATCGACGCGCTCGTCGAGCGATCACACTGCACGGTCCATCTGGGCGTCGTGAACCGCGACGAGATCATCTACCTGGTCCGCGCCGACTCCGACAAGCCCTACGTGATGCCCTCGCGCGTCGGGCTCGCCATCCCGATGCATTCCACGGGGATCGGAAAGGTCGTGCTGAGCAGCTACACCGACGACGAGCTGGAACGCTTCGTGGCCCGCGCCGGCCTGCGGCCCCGGACCAAGCACACCATCATCACGCTCGAGGGACTGCGGGCCGAGATCGGCGACGTCCGCAGGCTCGGCTATGCCGTTGACCGCGAGGAGAACGTTCCAGGCCTGGGCTGCGTCGCCGCCCCGATCCGGGACCTCACAGGCACCGTCAAGTACGGAATCAGCATCACCACGCTCCTTCTGGAGGACACCATCGAACAGATCGAAGCGATGTCGCCGTGGGCTATCCAGAGCGCAGACCAGATCTCCGTGGCCCTGGGCCACCAACCCTGACCTCTCGGACATGTCTCGCTCTTCGTGTGCACGCCCGCATGAGCACCACCTACGTGAGCACCACCTACAAGGAGTACTTCAAACATGACGAACGCCACCAGGCCAGCCGCCTACATTGAGAGCCTGTTCAGCCTTGAGGGAAAGCTGGCTGTCGTCACCGGCGCAAGCCAAGGCATCGGCCTGGCAATTGCGGAGACCCTCGCCCGTGCGGGCACCGACATCATCGCGGTGAGCTACGACATGCCGCAGGGCGAGAGCGCCGTCCGAACAGTGGTCGAGAACCTCGGCCGGAAGTTCACCCCGCTGTGTGCCGACTTCTCGGTGCGCCAGCAGGTTACCGAGCTGGCTGAAGACCTCGCCGGGCGCGGCGTCGACATCCTCATCAACAACGGCGGCACCATCCGGCGCGCGCCGGCGGTCGAGCACTGCGATGAGGACTTCGACTACGTCGTTGACGTCAACCTGCGCTCGACCTTCATCTTGTCCCGTGAGGTCGGCCGCTCAATGGTGCAGCGCGGCCAAGGCAAGATCGTCAACACCGCTTCCCTGCTCAGCTTCCAGGGCGGAGTCAACGTCCCCGGATACACCGCCTCAAAGTCGGCCGTCGCCGGCCTGACCAAGGCCCTCGCCAACGAATGGGCACCCAAGGGTGTCAACGTTAACGCCGTCGCCCCCGGGTACGTCGCCACCGCCAACACCTTCGACCTGCGCCAGGACGCGGCGCGCAGCCAGGAGATCCTCGAGCGCATCCCGGCCGGCCGGTGGGCGCAGGCCTCCGACATCGCCGGAGCCGTCCTGTTCCTGTGCTCACACGCGGCGGACTACATCCACGGCGTCATCCTTCCCGTCGACGGCGGGTGGCTGGCTCGATGAGCGCCGCAACGGTGAGGATCGTCATCACCGAGTGTGACCACGACTCGTTCGTGCCCGAGCATGAGGTCGCCGACCCGGCCGGCGCGGAGCTGGTGCTGACCCAGTCGCGCAACACCACCGAGCTGATCGCGGGTGCCGCGGGTGCCGACGCGATCCTCGTGCAGTACGCGCGGATCACCGCCGAGGTGATGGACGCCCTGCCGCACCTGCGCGCGATCGGGCGGTACGGCGTCGGCGTCGACTCGGTCGACATCGACGCCGCTACGGCACGCGGGATCGCCGTGTGCAACGTGCCCGACTACGGCACCGAGTCCGTCTCTGACCATGCCATCGGCATGGCCTTGGCGTGCGCACGGGGCATCCCGCGCCTGGACCGTGGGCTGCGTGCCGGCTCGTTCGACCTCGCCGCAGTGCGCCCGCTGCACCAGACCCGGGGGCGTGTTTTCGGGGTGATCGGCATGGGGCGAATCGGGACGGCCACCGCACGCAAGGCGGCGGGCATTGGCTACGAGGTCATCGGGTACGACATCGCTGCTGATCCGCGAGCGACCAGGTACCGCGGGTTTGCGTCGGTGGGCCGGGACGAGCTGCTCGAACGCTCGCAGGTCGTATCGCTGCACACGCCCCTGACAGAGGTCACCCGGGGCATGATCGGCTCCCCTCAGCTCGCGCGGATGCGCACCGACGCGATCTTGGTCAACACCAGTCGGGGCGGCGTCGTCGACGGCGCCGCGCTCGTCGAAGCGCTGCGCACCGGCAGCATTCACGGAGCCGCAATCGACGTGCACGAGTCCGAACCTCTCCCGGCAGGGCACCCACTGACCACGTTCGACTCGGTCGTGCTCACGCCGCACCTGGCCTGGTACACCGAGGAGTCCTACGACGAGCTCAAGCGCCGCACGGTCGCCAACGTCCTGCAGGTCTGCGAGGGGCGGGTGCCGCGCAACATCGTCAACCCCGAGGTCCTCGGGGCACCCGGACGCAACAGCCGCTGCCAGGCTGCAGCGGCATGACAGGAGCATGAGATGACCACGATGGTGGCAGCCCTTTGGACGGCAGCCGACGACGTGCAGGTCACCAACGTCCCACTCCCCGAGGTACCTGTGGGCTGGGCGCTGGTCAAGGTCGCCTACAACGGGATCTGCGGCACGGATCTGGCGATACTGCACGGCAGGCACCCCCGGGCGCTGGCGCCCCTGATCATGGGCCATGAGATGTCCGGCAGGGTCGAGCGGGCCGGCGCCAGCGGACCCCCTGCCGGGACTCTGGTCGTCGTCGAGCCCCTGATCAGCTGCGGCGAGTGCAGGTCCTGCAAGAACGGACTCATGCACGTGTGTCGTCACCTTGGCCTGTACGGCATTGATGCACCCGGTGGCATGGCGCAGTTCGTCGCACTCCCGCCCGAGGTGCTGCACGCCGTTCCCGGCCACGTCGACCCGCGCACGGCTACCCTGGCTGAGCCGCTCGCGGTTGCGGTGCACGCGGTCGAGCGCTCCGGTATGCAGCCCGGGGACACGGTCGCGGTCTACGGGGCGGGCCCGATCGGGGTCCTCATCGCGCTGGCCGCCCGGCACGCGGGCGCTGGAGCCATCGTCATCACTGAACCCAGCCCCTGGCGCCGCGAGGTCGCTGCGGGCCTCGGTTTCACGGTGGTCCCGGAAGGCTCCACCATGACCGCCACCCTCGTCCCTCTCACCGACGGCGAGGGCGCGGATACCACCTTCGACTCCGCGGCCCACCTCTCGGTCGCCGCCGAACTCGTCGAGGTCACCCGCGTTCGGGGCAGAATCGTCATCGTCGGCGTGTACAAGCAGCTGACGCCAATAGACCTTCAGTCCATCTGCTTCAAGGAACAGACGGTCATCGGGGTGCGCGTGTACACGTCCGCGGACGTCGCGCACGCCATCGAGCTCATCGCCACAGATGCGCTTGGCCTGGACCGGTTCCCGACCAAGGCTTTCGCCCTTACCGACGCTGCCGCCGCCTTCGACGCCGCGACTTCCGGCCAGGACTGCCTCAAGGTACTGCTCACCCCCCTCACCGGAAAGGCTGACGCGTGAGCGCGCCCTTCGACCTCAGCGGCAAGACCGCCGTGATCACAGGTGGAGGCCGCGGGCTCGGGTTGGGGATCTCTTACGCGCTGCTCGACGCGGGTGCGGACGTCATCGTCTTCGGCCGGAACGACATCCCGCCCGGGCTGACCGCCCGCGCCGGGTCGCTGGGACGTCAGGTACACTTCGTCGCCCTTGACCTGGCCGACGCCGACGCGATCACCGCAACGGCCCAGCGAGTACTGACCAGCAACCAGGTGGACATCCTGGTGAACAACGCCGGGACGCAGGACCGCTACCCGGCGGTTGACTTCCCGCTCGAAGCGTTCGATCGGGTCCTGGACGTTAACCTGCGCGCTGTGTTCCAGCTCTGCCAGCTGTTCGGCCGGCCGATGCTGGCGCGAGGCGAGGGCAAGATCGTCAACCTCGCGTCGTTGCTCAGCTTTCAAGGTGGGGCGACCGTAGCCGCGTACGCCGCGAGCAAGGGCGCCGTGGCGCAGCTGACCAAAGCGCTGTGCAACGAGTGGTCGCGCCGGGGCGTCAATGTCAACGCGGTAGCGCCCGGCTACATGGCCACGGACATGAACGCCGCTCTGATCGCCGACCCGGTGCGCCTGGAGCAGCTTTCGGCGCGTATCCCAGCCGGCCGATGGGGACAACCGGAAGACATCGGAAACGTCGTGGTCTTCCTCGCCTCGCCGGCGGCTGCCTACGTGCACGGCCAGGTGCTCGCCGTTGACGGTGGGTGGCTGGCCCGTTGATCCAGCAGACCGGCTCGAACGACACCAACGAATCACCCAGCATCTCCATTCTTCATCCAGCGAGAGGGATTCACCCATGGACGTCCTGTCAGCACTGAGCTCCGCACGCCTCGTCCCGGTCGTCGTCCTCGACGACGCAGCCGACGCTGACGCCCTGGCCGGCGCGCTGGTCGCCGGTGGGCTGCCGGTGGCCGAGGTGACCTTCCGGACCGCGGCTGCTCAGGACTCGATCCGGGCGATGGCGGCCCGCGGCGACCTCCTGGTCGGTGCCGGCACCGTGCTCACCGTGGCGCAGGTGGACCAGGCGGTGGCCGCCGGCGCCAGCTTCGTGGTCTCCCCGGGGCTGAGCCGCGCCGTCGTCGAGCGCTGCCAGGAGCTCGGCGTGCTCGCCCTGCCAGGGGCGGTCACCGCGACGGAGGTCCAGGCCGCGCTAGAGCTTGGCCTGAGCACTGTGAAGTTCTTCCCTGCCGGGACCTCCGGTGGTGCTGCCGCGATCAAGGCACTCACTGCCCCGTTCGGCGGTGTCGGTTTCGTCCCCACCGGCGGCGTCGGCCCCAAGAACCTCGCGGAGTACCTGGCTGTGCCCGCCGTTGCAGCCGTCGGCGGCTCGTGGATGGTGCCACGTGACCTCGTGAAGGCCGGTGACTTCGCGCGCATCCAGGCGCTGACCGCTGAGGCCGTTGCCCTGGTCCTGGCCCTGGCGAAGGACTGACGAGGCCGACCCGCTGAGCGGCTACACGACCCCTATGACCTCAACGACCCGCTGACCCTAGGAAGGACTTGACCATGGCTGACCTGAGCATCCGACCAGCATCCGAATGCCGCTATGACGCGGTGTCCCTGGGCGAGGTGATGCTTCGCCTGGACCCCGGTGATGGGCGCATCCGCACCGCCCGAACGTTCCGGGCATGGGAGGGCGGCGGGGAGTACAACGTCGCCCGCGGCCTGCGCCGGGCCTTCGGCCTGCGCGCCGCGGTCGTCACAGCCCTGGCGGACAACGAGATCGGACGCCTCGTCGAGGACTTCATCCTCACCGGCGGCCTGGACACCTCCCTGGTCAGGTGGGTGCCCTACGACGGGATCGGGCGCCAGGTGCGCAACGGGCTGAACTTCACCGAGCGCGGCTTCGGGGTGCGTGGGGCGGTCGGGGTCTCCGACCGCGGCCACACCGCCGCCTCCCAGCTCAAACCCGGGGACGTGGACTGGGACCACCTCTTCGGCAGGCTCGGGGTCCGCTGGCTGCATACCGGCGGGATCTTCGCCGCTCTGTCCGAGTCCGCTGCGGCCACGGTCATCGAAGCAGTGACGGCTGCCAAGAAGTACGGCACCATCGTGTCCTACGACCTGAACTACCGCCCGAGCCTGTGGAAGGCGATCGGGGGCCAGGCCAAGGCCCAGGTGGTCAACCGTGAGATCGCCGGTCACATCGACGTGATGATCGGCAACGAGGAGGACTTCACTGCCAGCCTGGGGTTCGAGATCGAAGGGGTGGACGAGAACCTGTCCGCCTTGGAGGTGGACAAGTTCGCAGCCATGATCGCGGCGGCCGCTGCGGCATACCCGAACTTCAAGGTCATCGCCACCACCATGCGTACCGTGCGCACGGCCAGCATCAACGACTGGGGCGCGATCGCCTGGTCCCCGTCCACCGGTGTCGTTCAGGCCACCCACCGCGAGCGACTCGAGATCCTCGACCGTGTCGGCGGCGGCGACTCCTTCGCCTCCGGGTTGATCTACGGACTGCTCGAGGGCGAGCTCTTGCAGACCGCCGTGGAGTGCGGCGCCGCGCACGGTGCACTGGCGATGACCACACCCGGCGACACGACCATGGCAACCAAAGCCGAGGTCCTCAAGCTCGCCGGCGGCGGCGGCGCCCGCGTCGAGCGCTGAGCCTGACAACGGCGGTGCCCGCGCCGGATGGGACCGCCTCCGCGACGTGAATCGGAAACGAATGGAGTTGGCATCCTTACGGTTCCTTACCTGACATTGAACACGGGGTAACCATTCCCCAACTTGGATTTGGCGTATTCCAAGTTCCCAAGGAGCAGACGCAGCGCGTGGTGGAGAACGCGTTGGAGGCGGGCTGCCGGCACATCGACGCGGCTGCGGCTTACGGCAATGAAGCGGGCGTGGGAGCAGCGATTGCCGCGTCCGGGGTCCCTCGCGAGGAACTCTTCATCACGACCAAGCTGCGAAACGGGGAGCACGCCAGGGCGGCGGAGGCATTCGAAGCCAGCCGGCGGGCGCTCGGCGTTGACACCATTGACCTGTATCTCATTCACTGGCCGGTCCCGTCCCAGGGGCTGTTCGTCGACGCATGGCTGGCCCTGGAGAAGATCTTTGCCGCGGACGGCGTAAGGGCCAGTGGAGTGTCCAACTTCCTGCAGGACCACCTGGACACGTTGCGGGCACAGACGACGGTCGTTCCTGCCGTGAATCAGTTTGAGCTTCACCCGAGGTTTCAGCAGGCCACCCTGTCTGCGAGGTCCCGTGCCCTCAACATTGCGGTGGAGGCTTACAGCCCGCTGGGCCGGGGAGCTGATCTGAACGCGGCGGCCGTGACATTGTTGGCGCACCGGCACGGGGCCACGCCTGCGCAGGTTGTGCTCGGCTGGCACCTCGGCGCCGGCAACATCGTGATCCCCAAGACCACCCACCCGCACCGGATGCGCGAAAACCTCACTGCAGCCCAGATCACCCTCACCCAGGACGAGCTGGACGCCATAAACGAGCTGGATTCTGGAACACGCATTGGCACCGACCCGGCCAAGGCTGCCTTCAGCCAGATGTAGGCCGACGGCTCCCACGAGCGCGAGCGCGACCATTGGGTCCTTGGTGGGCCCGAGATAAGCCGAGTTGCTTGACATCGCGGCTGTGCTGGATAGCACCGGAAGTGGGGCGAGCCTTCAGTCGGCTAGCGAGACCTGCTAACACGAGACCAACGGTCACTATTCGCTGGGCAGCGACAGTACGCCCCTTGACGGATGATGCGGTGGCCGTTTCTACGCCCGGACCACACGCTGGCCCGCCGAGGGTGCCGTTCACGACGTCCGTGGACTCAACTTCGATGACTCGTCAGAGGTGTGGTCGCGGCCGAGCAGTTGGAGTACGAGGCGGAGTCATCGGGCGCGGGCGGGTCACCGCGACGATGTGTCGCCGGGTGGGAGGCTCGCCGCCGCGCGGGCGACGTTGCGTTGCATGCCGCCGAATACGCCACCATGGAAGGGGCGAATGACCGCCCAGTAGAGGTGCCCGGCCAGGCCCCGGGGATGGAAGAGGGCACGCTGACGAAACAGGGTCCGTCCCTGGTCGTCGGTTTCGACGATGAGCTCCAGCCAGGCCAGTCCCGGCAGTCGCATCTCGGCGCGTAGACGCAGCCGGTACTTGTCCTCGATCTCTTCAACCCGCCACCAGTCCAGGGCGTCGTCGACCGACAGGTCGAAGGGGTCACGCCGCCCGCGGCGCAGTCCCGGCCCGCCGACGATGCGGTCGAGCAGGCCACGGGCCCACCATCCGAGACGCCAGGAGTACCAGCCGTGTGCGCCGCCGATCCCTTTGATGACGGACCACAGCTGCTCTGGCGTGGCGTCGACAAGGCTCTCCCGTTCGTCGACGTACAGCGAGCCTCCGGCCCATTCGGGGTCGCTGGGCAACGGGTCGCTCGGCGCACCGGCGGTCGCGGCGGAGGACCACGACGTGGTCACCCGGCGGTCATGGATGCGCTGAAGAGCAAGCTCGACGGCCTGTCGGAAACCGGTGAGCCCCCCGTCGGGGTCTGGGACGTACGTCGCGATGTCATGTTCCTTGCAGATGACCTCGTTGATGAGACTCTCCACCAGGGGCCGGGCGATGCTGTTGGGAACGGGTGTCACCAAACCGACCCAATGGCTCGACAACGAGGGGGTAAACAGCGGAAGGGCTGCGACGCGTCGCGGTTTCAGGCTGGCGATCCTGGCGTAGGCGGCCATCATCTGCCGGTAGGTCAGGACATCCGGTCCACCGATGTCGAAGCCGCGGTTCACTCCTGGTGGCATGCTGGCCGATCCCACCAGGTAGCGCAGGACGTCTTTGACCGCGATGGGCTGGATCCGGGTGTCGACCCAGCGGGGCGTGATCATGACCGGCAGACGCTCGGTGAGGTAGCGCAGCATCTCGAAGGACGCTGATCCCGAACCGATGATGACTGCTGCGCGCAGCGCTGTCGTGGGAACTCCGCTGGCCAGCAGGATCTCGCCTACCTCCTTGCGGGACTGCAGATGGGGACTCAGCTTCTCCGCCTCGGGGTATAACCCGCCGAGATAGACGATCCGCCTGAGCTCGCAAGCCTGAGCCGCTATGGCGAAGTTGCGAGCATGCGTCCGGTCGAGGGCCTCGAAGTCCGCACCTGTTCCCAGGGAGTGGATGAGGTAGTAGGCGACGTCCACGCCGCCCATGGCCTCTGCGACGCTGTCGGCGCCTGCGGCGTCGCCCTGGACGATCTCTACCTGCTCGTGCCACTCACGGTCTACCAGGGTCTGTGGCCGACGGGCCATGACCCGAACCCGGAAGCCGGCTGCGAGCAGCTCCGGGACCAGGCGACCGCCGATGTATCCGGTGGCGCCGGTCACCAGGGTCAGCGGGCTGGCGGGCAAGGACGGCGGGACAGGCGGGAACGTCACGGGCGGGTCCTCACAGTCCAGTGATCTCTCACAGTTGTTCGAGGGCCGCGGCCATGCCGGCCTCGGCCTCGTTGCCGAGCCGAGTGAAGGCAGGTTTCAATAGAGGTGCAACGAACCTGGTGATGCCCTTGAAGGTGAAGTCCGCCGTGTAGGTCACCTCGGTGTCGCTACCCGTGTCTCGGAAGGTCATGGTGTCGAGGGCGATGACCGTCTTGTTCTCACCTCGAAGGCTGATGTGCCTGTTCGGGACCAGATCAACCACCACGTAGGTGAGCTGCTTCTGGCGACCGGCGAAGGTCGAGGTGTTCAGGTACTCCGTGCCGAACGTCCCGTCGCCCGAGGTCCGGACGGTCTCGACCGTGCCCGGGTCCCACTCGGTCGTGGTGGTGAAGTCCGACAGATAGGCGAATACCTTCTCCAGAGGCTTCTGGACGGTGACGGTCCGTTGCAGTCTCACGGCTGTCCCTTCGGGTTGCGGCGGGCGATGGAGGCGTTCAGTGCGGTGGCGAAGGCAACCCAGCCGGCATACGGGATGAACATCTTCGCGGCAGGGCGATCGACGTGGGCCGCGCGCCGCATCAGATCGAGGGTCGAGACCTCCATCAGGAGGATCTCGGCCAAGGCCCAGCCTGGGCGGCGAGCCTTGAAGAACAGCCAGTTCCACCCCGCGTTGAGCATCATGTTGGCGCCGAAGGCGGTGGCAAAGGCCCGGCGTTCCGCTGGTTCGTCAAGGCGGTCCAGCGTGCGGGAGGAGGCCAGCGCCATGAGCCCGTAGAGCATGGCCCACGCCGGGCCGAAGGCGGCTCCCGGTGGTTGCCAGGCGGGCTTGTCCAGGTGGCGGTACCAGCGGGAGGTGACGTCGGTGCCCAGCAGGCCGATCACCGCGGTGGCCGTGACCGCGGCACAAGTGCGCGCGAGTCCGGGTGGCAGCTTCCTTGTCAGGCGGTTCATCGTGACGACCCTTCTCGCGGGGAGATCCGGCTCCACAGCGCGGACCACAAGCTGACGGGCACGAGGCGTGCGGCCTTCATCAGGATGGCCATCCGCACCGGAAAGACGATCTCGGAGCGCTCGCGTTCGAGGCCGTCGCAGATCGCCCTTCCGGCTTCTTCCGCCTCGATGATGAAGGGCATCGGGAAGTCGTTGTCAGCGGTCAGGTCGGTGCGGACGAAGCCGGGGCAGACGGTGATGACGCGAACCCCCGCCCGGGCGACCTGGATGCGCAGGGACTCGAGCAGGTTGATCTGGCCCGCCTTGGTCGCGCCATAGGCAGCGGATCCGGTCAGTCCCCGGTAGCCGGCCACCGAGGAGATGCCGGCGATGACCCCGGAGTGTCGGGCCAGCATCTGCGGGAGCACGGCCGCGATGGAGTTGCTCATGCCGATGAGGTTGACCTGGACGTGTCGGTTGAAGGACTCGCAGTCCCAGTGGTTGCCGGTCATCTGCTTCCAGTAGCCGGCCGACAGGACCGCGAGGTCGATCGGCCCGAGCTCATCGCGGATGCGGGATGCGGCGGCCTTCAGCGACTGCTCATCGGTGACGTCGGCGGCCACGGCGAGCATGGTCCCGTCGGGTACCTCGTCGAGCTGGTCCTGGCGGCGGGCCGAGATGGCCACCAGTGCCCCGCGGGACTGGAGCTCGCGGGCGACCGCTGCGCCGATCCCGCTGGAGCCGCCGACCACCCAGGCGACGGTGCCGTTCAGCTCCATACCGGCTCCCTGGTCATCTGCAGCTGGCTCACGCCGAGATAGCCCGTGCGGAAGCCGGCCTCGCAGTAGGCGAGGTAGAACTCCCACATCAGGCGGAAGGTCTCGTCGAACCCGAGTTGTTGGACCAGGGGCCACTGCTCGTTGAAGCGTTCGCGCCACAGATGGAGCGTTCGCGCATAGTGGGCGCCGAGCTCCCGCCGTTGGGTGACTCGTAAAGTCGTATGTGCGGCCAGGGTCTCGTCGATGGACTTCAGCGACGGGATGATGCCGCCGGGGAAGATGTACTTCTGGATCCAGCTGAAGGACCGCTTGGTGGCCAGCACCCGCTCGTACGCCATGGTGATGGCCTGGATGCTGACCTTCCCGCCCGGGGCGAGGAGCCTGTCGATGGTGGTGAAGTACGTCGGCCAGTACGCCTCTCCGACCGCCTCGATCATCTCGACGCTGACGATCGCGTCGAACTCGCCTTCGACCTCCCGGTAGTCCTGAAGGCGAAGGTCCACCCGGTCGGACAGGCCGGCCTTCGCGACCCGCCCGGCCGCGAAGGCGAGCTGTTCGGCCGAGATCGTCACCGTGGTCACCTCGGCGCCGCGTTGTGCAGCCCGGATGGCCAGTGCTCCCCATCCGGTGCCGATCTCGAGCAGTCGCGTCCCCGCCCTGACTCCCGCGTATTCCAGGACCCCGTCGATCTTGCGGAGCTGTCCCTCTTCGAGTCTGGTTGCGGTGACAACGGACTTGCTGTCGTCGAACCAGGCCGCAGAGTAGCTCATCGTCGGGTCGAGGAAGGCTTCGAAGAGCTCGTTGGACAGGTCATAGTGTGCGCGGACGTTCTCGCGTGACCCGTGCAGGGTGTTCTCCTGGCTGGGCGGGATCCGTTTGTCGATGATCGTCCGCAGCCGCTGCAGCGGCTGCGGGACCAGCCTGGTGAGCTGGGCTGCGAAGGGAGTGAGCAGGTCTGCCAGGTCTGTGCCGGGGCCGGCTCGCCAGTCGCCGGCCATGTACGACTCGCCCAGGCCGATCTTGGTGTCCAGGGCGAGTCGGGCGAAGAGGGCGTTCGGGCGGACGAGCTCGAGCTCGGGGGAGTCGTGGGCGCCGGCGCCGATGCTCGCTCCGCCGGGATAGGTGACCCGGACCGGGAGCCGGCAGACGGTGCGCTCGAGCAGGATCCGGGCGATGGTGGCGGCCATTGGAGCCCTGGGCGGATGGGTGATGGTGGGCCACCTGGTGGCGGTGGAGACGGTCATTCTCAGACCCCTTCCTGTGGTTGATGGTGCGGACGGCGCTGGATGGGCAGGCGCCTCAGCCAGAGAAAGATCCCATGTACCCGGATCATCGCTGAGACCTGCTGTGGCATCAGGGGTTTGCGGATGAGCTGACCGGCCAGCGCCTTGCTTGTCGCCCGTGTCGGGCGGCCGCGGAACGTCGCTGTGAAGGCCACGGTTCCCTGTCTGCGCAGGATGACGGCGGCGGACACGACCTGGGGCGACAGCTCGAACCCCAGCTCGTAGTGGCCGCTCACGTCATAGAAGGGTGAGACGTGGAACGCTTTGTCCGTGGTGGCGACCCCGGACTGGTCGGGGCGCAGGAGATAGGCATGCCGCTCGCCGTAGGTGTTGTGGACCTCGGCGACGATGCAGACCAGCGCACCCTGTCTGTCGAAGCACCAGAAGACCGACAGCGGGTCGAACACATGGCCCAGGACGCGTGCGTTGGCCAGCATGACGATCCTGCCCGACCCGCCGAGCTCGATGCCGTTGCGGGAGAGGTAGTGCTCGACATTCTCCTTGATCGGGCGGTCTGGGTCACCGAGATGGTCGGCTGCACTGAAGCTGGCGAAAGGCCGCAGGTACCAGGGCTGTTCGGGCAGTGCGTCCAGATCGACCAGCCACTGGTACACGCTGTAGCGGAATGCGGACCGGACCGGGCCGGTGCGGTGGTGTGCGACGCGTCCGATCACCAGCGCAGGCAGCGCGGGCAGCGTCGGAAGCGCCGGCTGTGTCGGCTGCGAGGTCATCGTGCGGGTCGTGGTCCCTGGGGTCATGGTCACCGGGATCGTGGTCAGTCCGGCCATCGTCACCAGGTCACCCCGAAATGCCGGGCAGCCTCAACGCCGGAGCGGCAGCCGTCCTCGTGGAAGCCCCAGCCGTGGTACGCCCCGGCGTAGACCGTCCGGTCCGTGGCAAGGCCCGCCAGGTTCGACTGAGCGGCGACGGACTCCGGGGTGTAGATCGGATGTTCGTAGTCCATCGCCGCGAGCACGGCGTCGGGATCAATGCGTTCCCGCGCGTTGAGCGTGACGAGGTAGTCCTGCGGGGAGGCATGTCCCTGAAGGCGGTTCATCCAGTACGTGACGACGGTGGGCGCCTCCGGCGAGGTGCACGAGGACATCCGGTAGTTCCAACAGGCACGGGCCTGTGCGGCCCCGGGCAGCAGCGATGAGTCTGTGTGCAGGACGGTCTCGTTGCTGGAGTAGCCGAACGCCTTGAGGGTTCGCACCTCCTGGTCGCTGGGGTCGGTCAACAGGCCCAGCGCCTGGTCCGCATGGGTCGCGATGACAACCCGGTCGAAGCTGGTGACCGCGCCGGTGACGTCCTGGATCTCGACACCGTCGGGGCGGCGGGTGACATCGGTGACGGCGGCCGACCTGCGAACGTCCGGCAGCTCGGT
>Ga0066789_10000298_pt1 | contig 18919 bp, 16 predicted proteins | sample OrgsoiDNA2013049_FD_70960 | JGI IMG/M metagenome (GOLD analysis project Ga0066789, IMG submission 70960) | Permafrost soil microbial communities from the Arctic, to analyse light accelerated degradation of dissolved organic matter (DOM) -... | ecosystem: Environmental > Terrestrial > Soil >...
CTAATATGGTCCGTGATGGGCGTGCTTACGGTGGGTGCTTGCATCCGACGTCTCCGTGGGTTCGAGTGTGCAAAACCCAAACCTAACGGATGCACGCTCATCACCCCATGGAATCTACGAAAGTGCTGAATTATTTCAACATCTGTGGCAGGCGCTGCCAAATTTCTGCAATACGATTTGTGATTTCCGGTGCCGGGCGGTATGATTTCAGGACACTGGCGGTAGCGCGGATGTCCATTCTCCCAAGCAGGTTAGCTTTCGCATTGGTAATGGCGGCGCTTTGCCTGGGCGGGCGAACGGCCCATGCCCAGGCCGCTCCTGTGACCTATTGGAGCCCGGGCTGGCCCGTCGGTTTCGGCGGCCTGACCGCCGGCCAGGGCTCGAACACTTACGGCAACTTTCCGGGCTTTGACGGCAGCGACGCCCGAGGCGGCGGCTTTTCCTCGACGCGCTACAATTTTTCGAACGGCTGGTTTGTCGGCGGCGAGGGCGGCGGCCTGGGTCTTGGCCTGAACGGCATCAACCAGAACGCAGCGTTCGGCAGCTCGCTTTATTATCAGGGCGTGCAGTTCGGCTACAACTTCAAAAGCTCGGGCGGGTTACCCCTCACGGTCTATGCCGGTTTCGACACCTTAAAATACAACTCCGGCATCGGCGGCCCTTTTGCCCCCTTCGACACCGTGTCCGGCACACTGCCAGGCTATAGCGCGCATGCGGGCGTCGAATACCAGCCGACGCCGAATCTCAGCCTGTCACTCGGGTTCGGCTACACCCAGCAGTCGGGGCGCATCGACAGCGACATCAATTCGCTCACGCTGCCCGGCGCTTCTCCGTTTGCGATCCGCCGCTAACGCGCGCCGTACGAGGGGGAGTTTCGGCGCCGCGACCTTGCAGGATGGGCAAAGCCCGCTGGTGCCGGTGATTTGCCCGACGGGCCCAAATTTTATTTTCCGTCGCGATGACGACGACCTCGTGTAAAAAATCTGACCGCCCGTCGGGCCAGATTTAGTGTGATTTGGGCTGTCGAGTCCCATAGCAAAAAATTTTTCCGTTCCGCGCCGGGCCAAATCAATTCTATAAACGCCGCTGTCTCGTCCCACGCGAGGGGCGTATCGCGGTCGTCATGAACGCGGGATGAGATGCGGTGGACGCGGCAGCGTCAGGCGTGCGATGCGAAGCGCAGGGCGGATTGCTCTCCGTGAGCGGTTCGCGGCACGCAAGACGACGGCGCTGCTTGCGGACGGTGAAGTCGTGTGGTCCTGACGCCTCGATGCTGGCGTCAAGTCTTGCGGAGGCTCGTTCGGCTCAACCGGGCTGGACAAAACCTTCAATCCGCAAGGCGACGGTGGCAAAAGAGCCGATCGCCGGGGAGAGCACGAAGGAAACCGTTAAAACCATTGCGTGCGGGAATGCCGGGTGATTTCGGTGTGCTCGTTGTTACTCGTGTGCTTTCTATCGCTACCAAGTGCACACGAGACCGCGGGTGCATCGTGCGCCCGGCATTCCCCACGCCCTCTTTGGGCGAAGGTCTTATCAACGCCTCGGGCGCCTCGCGCCGCGAGGACGAAGCCGTATCCGGAGCCATATCAACGTCATTGCGAGCGCAGCGAAGCAATCCATCTTTCTTACTTTCTTTGCGCCGCAAGATGGATTGCTTCGCTGCGCTCGCAATGACGAAAAGGGCAAGACGACAGCGGTGTTGGCGTTCACGCATGCGCCCATACGCCTGACGCCCTTGATCTTGCCGGCGCGCTGCCGTTAGTTGGACCGATCAACAATGCCGATACGGCGTAGCCGTATCATCGGGAGCAAACCGTACCATGGGACCACTTGAAGGCATCAAGGTCGTGGACATGACGACCGTGCTGATGGGGCCCTATGCCACCCAGATGCTCGGCGACTATGGCGCCGATGTCATCAAGATCGAAACGCTGGACGGCGACGTGACGCGGCAGATCGGACCGACCCGCCATCCCGGCATGGGGCCGGTGTTCCTCAACACCAACCGCAGCAAACGCAGCATCTGCCTCGACCTGAAGAAAGCCGCGGGGCGCGACGCGGTGCTGCGGCTGATCGCGTCGGCTGACGTGCTGGTCTATAACGTGCGGCCGCAGGCGATGGCACGATTACAACTTGGCTACGATGTGGTCTCGAAGATCAATCCGCGGCTGATCTATGCCGGCGTGTTCGGCTTCGGCCAGGACGGGCCGTATGCGGCAAAACCGGCCTATGACGATCTGATCCAGGGCGCCACTGCGCTGCCGGCGCTGATGGCGCAGACCAGCGACGGCGTTCCGCGCTATGTTCCCAACGCCCTGGTCGACCGCATTGTCGGGCTGACGGCGGTCGGCGCGATCTGCGCCAGCCTGGTCCATCGCGACCGCACCGGGCGCGGTCAGCGCGTGGATATCCCGATGTTCGAGACCATGGCGGGTTTCGTGATGGGCGATCACATGGGCGGCCTTACCTATGAGCCGCCGCTGGACAAGGGCGGTTATGCGCGGCATCTGGCGCGCGACCGCCGGCCGTATAAGACGTTGGACGGTTATATCTGCGTGATCGTCTACAACGACAAGCAATGGGACAACTTCTTCAAGGCAACCGGCCGCGACGATCTCCGCAGCGATCCCGGGTTCGCGACCTTCGCGGGGCGCGCGGTCAATATCGATACCGTCTATGGCGGATTGGCCCGCATTCTTGAGACACGATCCACTGCCGAATGGATCGAACTGCTGGAGAAGGCCGACGTGCCGGTGATGCCGATGCACGATCTCGAGAGCATCTTGCAGGACCCGCATCTGGTCGCGACGGATTTCTTCCCCGTGGTCGAGCATCCGACCGAGGGACCGATTCGAAACATGAAGGTGGCCGCCACCTGGTCGGAGACATCGGCGGACCCGACCCGGCTGGCGCCGCGGCTGAACCAGCACGGCGCGGAGATTTTGCGCGAAGCCGGCTTCTCCACGGGCGAGATTGCAACGCTCGTTCGCGACGGCGTCACCCGAGCCCCGCACAGCCCGCAGGATTGATCCGATGGATTTCGCGCTCACCGCCAACCAGGAATCGATCCGCGACGCCGTTGCCAGGATCTGCGCGCGTTTCGACGATGCCTATTGGCTGAAGAAGGACAAGGAAGGCGGCTTCCCGGCTGACTTCCACAAGGCGCTGGCCGATGCCGGCTGGCTCGGCATCTGCATCCCCGAAGAATATGGCGGCTCGGGCCTCGGCATCACCGATGCAGCGATCATGATGCGGACCATTTCGGAGTCCGGCGCCGGCATGTCCGGGGCGTCGGCCGTGCATATGAACGTGTTCGGGCTCAATCCGGTGGTGGTGTTCGGCACCGACGAGCAGCGGCGAAGGATGCTGCCGCCGATCGTCGCCGGCACCGACAAATCCTGTTTTGCCGTCACCGAACCGAACACCGGGTTGAATACGACGCAGTTGAAGACCCGCGCGGAGCGAAAGGGCGACAACTACATCGTCAACGGCCAGAAGATCTGGATCTCCACCGCCCAGGTCGCCAACAAGATCCTGCTGCTGGCGCGCACTACGCCGCTGGAGGAAGTAAAAAATCCGACCCGCGGCCTCAGCCTGTTCTATACCGATTTTGACCGGACCCGCGTCGCCGTGCACGAGATCGAGAAGATGGGCCGGAAGGCCGTCGACTCCAACGAACTGTTTTTTGAGAATTTCGAAATCCCGGTTGAAGATCGTCTCGGCGAGGAAGGCCGCGGCTTCGAATACATTCTGCACGGCATGAATCCGGAGCGCATCCTGATCGCCGCCGAAGCCGTCGGGCTTGGCAAGGTGGCGCTGTCGCGTGCCGCGGATTATGCCAAAAGCCGCATCGTGTTCAATCGCCCGATCGGCAAGAACCAGGCGATCCAGCATCCGCTGGCGAAGAACTGGATGGAGCTCGAAGCCGCCTGGCTGATGACGCTCTCGGCGGGCTGGCAGTACGATCAGGGTCTGCCATGCGGGCCTGCCGCCAACGCCGCGAAATATCTCGCGGCCGAAGCCGGCTTTCAGGCCTGCGAGCAGGCCGTGATGACCCACGGCGGCTTCGGCTACGCCAGGGAATACCACGTCGAGCGCTATTTGCGTGAATCCCTGATCCCGAGGATTGCCCCGATCAGTCCGCAGCTCATTCTCAGCTTCATTGCCGAGAAGGTGCTGGGCTTGCCGAAGTCGTATTGAGGGGTGCTTGCGGAGATGAAGGCCGGAAACTCTAGCTCGTCATTCCGGGATGCGCCGTCAGGCGCAGGCCCGGAATCCATACTCCCTGTCGTGGTTACCGGGCTCGCGACTGCGTCGCGCCCCGGAATGACGAAGAGTAGGAGAGCTCCACAGCCATGAGCTTCATCACCGGCGTCGGCCTCACCGCGTTCGGCAAGCACGAGGGCTCGTCCTCGCTCGACCTCATGAGCAAGGCCGCCGAGTTGGCGATATCAGACGCCGGCCTGAAACGCTCCGAGGTCGACGGCATCCTCTGCGGCTACTCCACCGTCTCACCGCACATCATGCTGGCAACCGTGTTCGCCGAGCATTTCGGTATTCGGCCGGCCTATGCCCATCCGGTGCAGGTCGGCGGCGCCACGGGCCTCGCGATGGCCATGCTGGCGCATCATCTGGTGGAGGCCGGCGTTGTCCGCCACGTGCTGGTGGTCGGCGGCGAAAATCGTCTGACCGGGCAGAGCCGCGATGCCTCGATCCTGGCGCTGGCGCAGGTCGGCCATCCCGATTACGAGGTGGCGCTGGGCCCGACGATTCCGGCCTATTACGGCCTCGTCGCGTCGCGCTACATGCATGAATACGGCGTGACCGAAAGCGATCTCGCCGAATTCGCGGTGCTGATGCGCGCCCACGCGCTGACCCATCCCGGCGCGCAATTTCACGACCCCATCACCGTCGCCGACGTGATGGCGTCGAAACCGGTGGCGCTGCCGCTGAAACTTCTGGATTGCTGTCCGGTGTCGGACGGCGGCGCGGCGTTCGTGGTCAGCCGCGAACGCAGCGGCGAGACCGGCGTGCGCGTGCTCGGTTGCGCGCAGGCGCATACCCACCAGCATGTCACGGCCGCACCCGCCTTGAGTGAACTCGGCGCGGAGATTGCGATCGCGCGGGCGAAGGCTGTATCCGCTGGCGATCCCGGACGTGCGCTATGCGGCGATCTACGACAGTTTTACCATCACGCTGGCGATGCTGCTGGAAGACCTTGGCCTTGCGGCGCGCGGCGAGGCGGCTGCAAGAGTACGATCCGGGTATTTTGGCCGCGACGGCGCGATGCCGCTCAACACCCATGGCGGGCATTTGAGTTACGGCCATTGCGGCGTCGGCGGTGCGATGGCGCATCTGGTCGAAACCCATCTGCAGATGACCGGACGTGCCGGCAACCGGCAGGTGCGCGACGCCTCGATTGCGCTGCTGCATGGCGACGGCGGCGTGCTGTCATCGCATGTCAGCATGTTCCTGGAGCGGGTACGATGAGCGGCGGCAAGCACGCGCTGGCGGACTGGACCACGGGCGCGGAAGCGATCGTCTATCAATCCTGCGCCGCTTGCGGCAGCGTGCAGTATTTCCACCGCAGCTTCTGCGCGGCCTGCGGCGCGCCGGACCCTGAAGAGAAGCGCGCCAGCGGCGAGGGCACGGTTTACGCCACCTCGCTGGTGTGCCGCGCCGCCACGCCGGAGACCCGCGCGCACATTCCCTACAACATCGTTCTGGTCGATACGCCAGAGGGCTTTCGCATGATGGCCCATGGCGACAACGATCTATCCATCGGCGACCGGGTCACCGCGCGGTTTGCGCCATTCGCCGGCCGCCTCGTTCCATACTTCGAAAAGGTCAAATCATGAGCCGTCTTGAGGCCGCACTCGATCCGAAATCCGTAGCCATCATCGGCGCATCGGAAAACCCCAACAAGGTCGGCGGCCGTCCCGTGCATTACCTCGACAAGTTCGGCTTCAAGGGCAGGATTTTTCCGATCAATCCGTCGCGCGCGGAAGTGCAGGGATACAAATGCTACAAGAGCCTCGCCGATTTGCCGGAAGCCCCTGAAATGGTGATCGTCGCGGTCGCCGGCGACAACGCCATCGGTGCGTGGAAGATTGCGCCGCGCATGGCGTCAAGGTCGCGGTGGTGATGGCGTCCGGCTTCGGCGAGGTCGATGTGGTCGCGGGCAAGGCGAAGGAGCGGCGCATGGTCGAAGCCGCGCGGAAAACCGGGATGCGCATCGTCGGCCCGAATTCGCAAGGCCTAGCCAATTTCGGCACCGGCGCGATCGCGAGCTTCTCCACCATGTTCATGGATATGGAGCGATCGGAGGGGCATGTCGCGATGCTCAGCCAGAGCGGTGCGCTGTCGACCGTGCCGGTCGGCTTCTTGCGCCAGCGCGGCATCGGCGTCCACCACACCCACGCCACCGGCAATGATGCGGATATTTCCGTCGGCGAACTCGCGGTCGCCGTTGTCGAAGACCCCGAAGTAAAGCTGTTGCTGCTGTATCTCGAAAGCATCCCGGAGAAGAAATATCTGGAAGAATTGGCGGCCATCGCGCTCGATCGCGATCTCCCGGTTATCGCGCTAAAATCCGGCCGCTCCGAAGCCGGCCGCCAGGCGGCGCAATCGCACACCGGCGCGCTCGCCAACGAGGACCGCGTGGTCGACGCGTTCTTCGAGCACCACGGCATCTGGCGCGCCCCGGACATGCGCGGGCTGGTGGAGGCGACCGAGCTTTACTTGAAGGGTTGGAAACCGCAGGGAAGGCGGCTGGTCGCGATCAGTAATTCCGGTGCGGTTTGCGTCCTGACCGCGGATGCGGCAACCGCCGTCGGCATGCCGATGGCGAAGCTCGCACCGGAGACCGACAGGAAGCTGAAAGGCATTTTGCCGAGTTTTGCGACCACGACCAATCCGATCGACCTGACCGCGGCGCTGTTATCCAACGGCCGGCTGTTCGGCGACATCCTGCCGGTGATCGCCGAAGATCCCGCGGCCGATGCGTTCCTGATCGGCATTCCCGTCGCCGGTCCCGGCTGTGACGTCGAGGCATTTGCACGCGACTCGGCGGCTTTCGGCAGGCAGACCGGAAAGCCGCTGGTGATCGCGGCGACGCAGCGCAGCGTCGCCGATCAATTTGCATCGGAAGGGCTGACGGTTTTTCCGACCGAGACCGAGGCGGTGACGGCGCTGCATCAGTTTCTGGCGCATCGCGAACTGATGGCGCGCACGCTGGCGCGTAAGCCGATGCGTGTCGCGGCCGGCCCGCCGATTCCATCCGCCGCCACGACGATGCTGAACGAGGCCGACAGTCTGGCGCTGCTGGCCGCGCGCGGTGTTCCGGTGGTGGCGCACCGGCTGTGCCGGTCGCGCGCCGAAGCGGTGGCGGCGTTCGAATCGATCGGCGGTCCGGTGGTGGTCAAGGGATGTTCGGCCGACATCGCGCACAAGTCCGAGCTTGGACTGGTGAAACTCGGCGTCGGGAGCCGCGAGGAGGCCGGCGAAATCTGCGCGCAGATGGAAGACATCATCCGCAAGCACGGCGCGCGATTCGATGGCGTCATCATTGCGGCGATGGCCGGCGGCCGGCGTGAAATCATGATCGGCGCGCATCGCGATCCCGTGTTCGGTCCGGTGGTGGCGGTCGGCGACGGCGGCAAATATGTCGAGATTTTTCGCGATACCGCGCTGCTGCTGCCGCCATTTTCGAAAGACGATGCGATGGCTGCGCTGGGAAAATTGCGAATCGCGCCGCTGTTCGCCGGCGTCCGCGGCGAGCCGCCGATGGACGTTGATTCGCTATGCGATGCGGTGGTCCGAATCGGCGAGCTGATGCTCGATCCCGCGGCCAGGGTGATGAGTCTCGATCTCAATCCGGTGCTGCTCGACAGCGCCGGCAAGGGCTGCGTGGTGGTGGATGCGGTTGTATTTCGGGAGTAGTCGCAAGCTTCGTGCCCGACGGATCGCCGTCCGGCGAGACGTGGGGTGAGGTGTGACTCAAAACTAACTACACCTCACCCCGTCTCGCGTCACGCTTTGCGTGGCGCTCATCCCCCCTGCGGAGGAAACCGAGGAGCATCTTGCTGTATTTGCAGGCAGTTCAAGATGCTCAAACCTTCATCGCGTGTAGAAGATAAAGCTGGCGATAACGAGCATCGCTGTCACCGCCAGCATTTGCGCAAACGCTTCCGAGGCCGACCTTTTGGTGGCTTCCTTCATGCCATTCTCCCTAGACCTGCCTCCCAGACTTGGCTCCCTAGACTTGGCTCCCTAGACTTGGCTATCTAGATTTGGCTCCCTAAATTTGGGCACGAGTCATCGGTGCCCGGCGCAAGGCTGGTTAGCTCAAATATTTTTACTCGGAACACCCCTCGACGATATTCGCTTGGTGACTCCCCAGTCAGCGACGATCGACAGGGTTAAAATCGATTAGCAATACGGCGGGAATTTGGCTCGCGCGTAGCCGACTTGTGCGCGTGTCGTGACGTTTTTGGAGCTATTTCGACTCCCAAATTTGACGTCTCGCCTGAAGACCGCCGTGCCGCGTCACGTCAGATGCTCCATTTAGCAGCGCGCCAGCCGTTGATCCGGCGTGGGGCGCGGGGCACGGTCGGGCGCCCGGCGTGGCGCTTTTGGCATGCAACAAGCCCGGTCAATCAACGAAAAACCCAAGGTGAACAATGGCCCGCATCGATTATTCCGACCCAGCCCACGCCAGCGACCGCACCCGCGAAATCCTCGGCAAGAACCGCAACGCCAACATCTTCCGGATGATGGCGCATTCGCCCAGCTACTTTGAGCAGTATTGCCGGCTTGGCGGCGCGATCCGCCACAAGGGCGAACTCGATCCGGTGGTGCGCGAACTTGCCATCACGCGCACGGGAATCCTGTGCGAGGCGCCCTACGAGATCGTAGCGCACAAGCGAATCGGCAAGAATGTCGGGGTTACCGACGAGCAGAACGCCGCGCTGGAGGACTGGAAATCCGCCACCTGCTTTAACGATATGCAGCGCGCGGCGCTGGCCTTTACCGACGAAATCGTCGCCATGCGGCGTCCAACCGACGCCACATTCGATGCCATCGCGGCCAAACTGACTCCCGCGGCGCTGGTCGAACTGCAGCTCTCGGTCGGTTTCTACATCATGACGTCGAAGTTCCTGGAGACCTTCGGCATCGACATGCAGCCGGTAGAGCAAGTGGTTTGAGCGCCTGAGCGCGTTTCTACTTCGCCGTCAGCAGATCAACCTTGGTGTTGGCCACGATCAGGCGATCGGCGAGCAGCTGCGCGAGATTGCGCATGATGCGTTCGCCGATCCGCGGATGCGCTTCGCGAAAGCGCTCAAACTCGTGCAGCGGCACCTCAACGGCGGTAGCCGATACATCCGCCAGGACATCAGCCGAGCGGCGGGATTCCAGCAGCGCCATTTCTCCGAACGCCATTCCCGCGGCCAGCGTCGCAAGCCGGACGCCGTCGGGCAGCGTGACGTGGACCACCCCGCTTGTCAGGAAGAACAGCGACATTGCCGGCGCGCCGGCGGTGACGATCTTCTGCCCCGGCCGGTAGCTCCGGATCGTGCCCAGCGCGGCCAGTCCGGCAAGCTCCTCCGGCGTCAGTCCGGCGAGCAGCGGCTGTTCGGATAATTCGGTGATCTCATGGAAGTCGATCGCGCCGCCATGGCGATAGACCACCTGGTCTTCCGCCCATTCGATGGCGGCGTCGAGCAGATAGAAGTCGCGCAAGTTCGAGATGCCGCCGGTCCATTCCTTGAGCATTTTCCAGTCCGCGGAGGAACGCTTGATGCCGGACAGAATCACGATCACATGGAGGTTCGCCAGTTCGCCGAATTCCTCTGCGAGCAGCCGCGCGCCGGCGCGCGTCATCGCCGCAACCCGGCGCAGGTCGAAAATGACGAATTGCGGGCGCGGTTTGGCCGCCAGTTGGCGCGAAACGTAATCGATACTGGAAAATGTCAGCGTGCCCACCAGCTCGATGATGCGGACATCCTGGTGATGGGCGGCCAGAATCTTTTGCTCATGCGGACGGCGGCTGCGCCGCGACGGGCTTTTGCCGATGTTGTAGTCGGCGATGATGCTGTTGCGCGCGTCGTCGCTGCGGTTGAGCATGTGCAGATCGTAGTGCCGCGACAGCGCCTCGCAGACCTTGATGCCGCGCACGCTGTTGCCGTGGCGGTCGAGCCGCGGCGAGTAGCTGCCGAGCCCGAGCCGCGCCGGCAGCGCCGCCAGGATGCCGCCGCCGACGCCGCTCTTGGCCGGGATGCCGACGCGATAGATCCATTCGCCGGCATAGTCGTACATGCCGGAAGAGGTCATCACCGAAAGCGTCCGCGAGATGGCGTAGGGGGTCATGACCTGCTCGCCGGTCACCGGATTGGTGCCGCGATTGGCAAGCGTCGCAGCCATCACCGCGATATCGCGCGCGGTCACCAGAACCGAGCATTGCCGGAAATAAACCTCCAGTACCGCGCCGACGTCATCCCTGATGACGGTGGAGTTGCGCAGGAGATAGCCGATCGCCCGGTTGCGGTCCCCGGTCGCGCTTTCGGACGCAAACACGGCTTCGTCGATGCCGAGTTCGCGCCCGGCAAACCGGCCGAGCGCCTGTCGGATATAATCGAAGGCGCCGTCGCCCTTGGCCTCATGGATCAGGCCGGAGCAGGCGATGGCGCCGGCGTTGACCATCGGGTTGAAGGGATGGTTGTCGGCATTGAGGCGGATCGAATTGAAGGGGTCGCCGGACGGCTCGACGCCGATCGCGCTTTCCACCCGCGCCGCGCCCAACGTATCCAGCGCCAGCGCGAACACGAAGGGTTTTGACATCGACTGGATGGTGAAGGGAATTCGGGTATCGCCGACCTCGTAGACATGCCCGTCGAGGGTGGCGAGGCTGATGCCGAAATGGTCGGGGTTGGCATTGCCGAGTTCGGGGATATAGTCGGCGACGGCGCCGCCGGTCTCGGCGGAAAAATCCGCATGACAGGCGGCGAGGAACCGCAGCAAGGGCGGCTGCGCGGCGGCCCAGGCCGCGGCCTGGGCGGCGGATGCGGTTGGTGCTGGTTTCATCGCCTGCCGTTTTGCCGCGCAATCATGGCGCGCGCAACAGGCTGGCGTCGTCGCCGCTCATGTCTCGAGGATGGCGAGGACCTGTCCTTCGGCAACCACATCGTCGAGACTGACCAGGATTGTTTTGAGCTTCCCGGCCGCCGGGGCGGCGACCGGGATTTCCATCTTCATGGCTTCGACGAACACGATGTCGTCGCCATGGCCGACGCTTCCCCCGACCTCAACCGGAAGCGCGCAGACGCGCCCCGCCACCTCGGTCACAATCTTGATGTCAGGCATGGCGTTCTCCGGGACAGCCGCCGCGCGTCGTCGCGATTGCAGTACGCACACTTGAAGGCGGGCGCCCTCGGCTTGTGGCCGCAGATTGCCTGAGGTAGCTTGATCTGCAAGTGGAATTTTATTCTGCGCCACGGAATTAGGGCGGACACCAATATGGGACGACGCTCGGAACGGCTCAGCAAGCAGGGAATGCTCGCCAGCGATCTTGCCGGCGACGGCGATGTTATTCAGGTGGTGTCACGCGCGTTCGACGTCTTGCGCTGCTTCGAGGGCCATGAGGCGCGGCTCGGCAATCTGGAAATCTCCAACCGCTGCGGTCTGCCGCGTTCGACGGTGTCGCGCCTGACTCACACGCTGACCCGGATGGGCCAGCTCGTCTATCTGCCGCGCGACCAGAAATACCGCATCGGCCCGAGTGCGGTGGCGATGAGCACCTCGATGATGCGGGGGCTGCAGTTGCGCAACCTGATCCGGCTGCGGCTGCAGGACGTCGCCGAGCAACTGCCGGGAACCGTCGGCTTCGTCATTCCGGATCGCTTTCACCTCGTCTATCTCGAGTTCGCCCGTGCCGCCAACGCGCTCGGCCTGCACGAAAGCACCGGCAGCCGCATCGCGATGGCGAGCACGGCCGCGGGCCACGCCTACACCGCCGCGCTCGATGTCGACGTCGGCGACGCGCTGCTGGCGGAAATGGAACGTGAAATTCCCGCCGGCGCCAAACTGCTGCGGCCCCGGATCGAGGCCAATCGCCGCTTCCTGCGCGAACACGGCTATGTCGTTGCCTGCGGCCTGTGGAGCCCGCATATCAACGGCCTCGCGGTGCCGCTATGGTCGCCGCAATATCAGACCTTCGTGGTGGTCACGATCGGCCTTCTGTCGGCCATGTATGACGAGAAGCGGCTGCACAAGGAGGTGGCGCCCCGGATGCTGGAACTGGGCGCCGCGGTCGGCGCCACGCTTGAAGGCGCCGACGGAGATATCTTCAGCAACCGGCTGGAGGGAAAGTCGCTTCCGGTACCAACGCAAAATAATAAAATCATCAAGACGGAGGATGCGGATGAACTGGAAGCCGGAACTCGACGACCTCGCCCGGCGCGAAGCGTTCGCGCGCGAGATGGGAGGCGTTGACAAGGTCAAGCGTCAGCGCGACCAGGGCCGGCTCACCGTTCGCGAGCGCATCGACAAACTGGTCGATCAAAACAGTTTTCATGAAATCGGGGCGATCTCCGGAACCGCCGAATATGACAGCAACGGCGAACTCACCAATCTGACGCCGGCGAACTGCGTGTTCGGCCGCGGCAGGATCGACGGCCGGACCGTGGTCGTGGTCGGCGACGATTTCACCGTGCGCGGCGGCTCCGCGGATGCCTCGATCTCGACCAAGCCGCTGATGGCCGAGGAGATGGCGCACGACTTCCGCCTGCCCATCATTCGCATCATCGAAGGCTCCGGTGGCGGCGGCTCGGTGAAAACCATCGAAACCAAGGGGGCGGCCAATCTGCCCGGTGGCATCGGCGGCACCCGCTCGTACTGGTACACGACGGCGAACATGGCCCGCGTGCCCGTGGTGGGCCTGGGCCTCGGTTCGGTGGCGGGACTGGGGGCGGCGCGACTGGCGGCCAGCCATTATTCGGTCATGACCAAGAGTTCGGCGATGTTTGTCGCCGGTCCGCCGGTGGTGAAGCGCCTCGGCCAGGATCTCACCAAGCAGGAACTCGGGGGCGCCGACATCCAGACCCGTGCCGGCGGCGTCGATCATGCCGTCGAGACCGAAGAGGAGGCTTTTGAATGCGCCAGGCGCTTCCTCTCCTATTTGCCGTCGTCGGTCTATGAGCTGCCGCCGACGCTGCCCTGCGACGACGATCCGGAGCGCGCGGAGGAGGCGCTGATGAAGGCGGTGCCGCGCAGCCGCCGCCAGGTCTACAAGATGCGCCCCATCATCGACGCTGTGGTCGACAAGGGTTCGTTCTTCGAGATGGCGGCGAATTTCGGCCGGTCGGTGATCGCAGGCCTGGCGCGGCTGGAAGGACGCGCCGTGCTGCTGCTCGCCAGCGATCCCTTTCACTATGGCGGGTCATGGACGGCGGACGCCTGCCAGAAGGTGGTGCGGTTCGCCGATCTCGCCGAAACCTTCCATCTTCCGGTGGTCTATCTGATGGACTGTCCGGGCTTCATGATCGGGCTCGATGCCGAGAAGGCGGCGACCATCCGCCACGGCGTACGCGCCATGGCCGCCGTCAACCAGACCACGGTGCCCTGGTGCACCATCATCGTGCGCAACGCCTTCGGCGTCGCCGGCGTGGTGCATCAGCCGGCGGACCGCTACTCGATGCGCTATGCGTGGCCGTCGGCCTATTGGGGCTCGCTGCCGCTGGAAGGCGGCATCGAGGCGGCTTATCGCGCCGACATCGACGCCGCGGACGATCCGAAAGCCAAGCTGGCCGAGATCGAAGACCGTCTCAACAAGCTGCGCTCGCCGTTTCGCTCCGCCGAGCGCTTCTGGGTCGAGGAGGTCATCGATCCGCGCAGGACCCGCTCGCTGTTGTGCGAATTCGTTCGGCTCGCCGAGCCTATCCGTACGCCCGGGCTGGCGACCAGCATGACCATCAGGCCGTGATGTTGAAGGATTCGTCATTCCGGGATGGTCCGAAGGACCAGACCTCAGATGTGCAATTGCACATCGGGGAATCTCGAGATTCCGGGTTCGATGCTCCGCATCGCCCCGGAATGACGAACTCATGCCACCGCCAGCTTTGGAGCCCGCGAGATCGCAAGAACGATCAGCGCCGCGACGATGCACAGCGCGCCGGCGGCGAAGAATGCGGGCAGATATGTCGCGAGCAAGGTCCGCGACAGCCCGGCGCCGAATGCCGCGGTCGCAGCGCCGAGTTGGTGACCCGCGAAAATCCAGCCGAACACGAGGTTGGCGCGCTCCGGCCCGAAGCGTTGCGCGGTGAGCCGCACCGTCGGCGGCACCGTCGCGATCCAGTCGAGGCCATAAAACATCGCAAACAGCGACAGGCCGTAGAAGGAGAAGTCCGTGAACGGCAGGAACAGCAGCGACAGGCCGCGCATGCCGTAATACCAGAACAGCAGATAGCGGTTGTCGTAGCGATCCGACAGCCAGCCCGACATGAGGGTGCCGAAGAAGTCGAAGATGCCCATGGCGGCGAGCAGGCTTGCCGCCTGAACCTGCGGAATGCCGTAGTCGAGGCACATCGGAATCAGGTGCACCTGGACCAGGCCGTTGGTGCTGGCGCCGCAGATGAAAAACGTGGCGAACAGGATCCAGAATACCCGCGTTTTCGCCGCATCCCGCAGCGTCCCGAGCGCCGCCGCCATGATCGGTGCGTTGTTGGGAGGAGGCAGGGGCACGGGCTGCATGCCCTCATCGCCGAACGGCCGCAAGCCCAGATCGCTCGGACGATCGCGCATGATCATGAGGACCGCAAACGCCGCGACGGCGAGCATCACGCACATCAGCGCCAACGCGATCCGCCAGCCCAGCCGCTCGGTGAGGCTGGCCAGCAGCGGCAGGAACACCAATTGTCCGGTGGCCACGCTTGCGGTGAGAATCCCGACCACCAGGCCGCGCCGCGTCGCGAACCAGCGCGCGGCCACGGTGGCGCCGAGCACCAGCGCGGTCATGCCGGTGCCGATGCCGACCACGACGCCCCACAGCAGCATCAATTGCCAGACTTTGGTCATCGCCAGCGACGTCACCAGCGCCGAGGCCACGATCAGCAATGCCGACAGCGTCACATTGCGCAGGCCGTAGCGGTTCAACAGCGCGGCGGCGAACGGCGCCATCAGCCCGAACAGAATAAAGCGGATCGACAGCGCTGAGGAAATCTCCGCGGTGGTCCAGCCGAATTCATGTTGCAGCGGCACGATGAAAACGCCGGGCGCGCCGACCGTACCGGCGCTGATCAGCGCGGTGAGAAACGTCACGCCGACCATCGCCCAGCCGTAATGGATGTTGCGGCGAACGAGGGCGGCTGACAGCCAGTTGGAGATCATGAAATTTCAAATTTCCTGGATGTTGAGCGCTGGTCGTTCGACAGCGATCACGGTGGCTTCACGACGGAAGGCTAGGGCGGGCCGAGTCCCGTGCCCTATCCGATTTGCGACAGGGCTATCCCGGGCGAGAAATGTTTGGCAGCAAGCGCCGCCGATGCACGCTGCCTTGACGCAGCGTCAGTGAACGATGCGCTCGATGGCGATGGCGGTGGCTTCGCCGCCGCCGATGCAGAGCGCCGCGACGCCGCGTTTTAAATTCTGGGCCTCCAGCGCATGCAGCAGCGTCACGATCAGCCGTGCCCCGGTGGCGCCGATCCGGTGGCCGAGCGCGCAGGCGCCGCCGTTGATGTTCAGCCTGTCGCGGGGAATGCCGAGGTCGCGCTGCGCCGCCATCGCCACTACCGCGAAAGCTTCGTTGATCTCGAATAGGTCGACATCGCCGACGCTCCAGCCGACCTTCTCAAGCAGTTTTCTGATCGCCGGGATCGGCGCAGTGGTGAACCACTGCGGCTCCTGGCTGTGGGTGGCGTGGCCCTTGATCTCGGCCAGGGCCGGGAGACCATCGCGATCGGCGAGCGAGCGCCTGGTGAGGATCAGCGCCGCCGCGCCATCGGCGTTCGCCGAAGAGGCCGCCGGCATGATGGTGCCGTTGGCGCGGAATGCCGGCTTCAGGCCGGGAATTTTGGCGGGATCGACCTTTAGTGGAATCTCGTCATTGCCGATAGTGCGTGGGCCCGCCTTTTCGGTTACCGTGAGCGGTACGATTTCCGCCTTGAACGCGCCGCCTTCCACCGCCTTGCGCGCGCGGGTCAGTGTCTCCATGGCGTAGGCGTCCTGATCGGCGCGGGTGAACTGATAGGCTTCGGCGGTGGCTTCACCGAAATCGCCCATCGAACGGCCGACCTCGTAGGCATCCTCGAGGCCGTCCATCATCATGTGGTCGATGATGCGATCATGACCGGTGCGATAGCCGGCGCGCGCCTTTGCCAGCAGATAGGGCGCGTTGGTCATGCTCTCCATGCCGCCGGACACCACGATCTCGGCGGAGCCGGCATTGATGATGTCCTGCGCCAGCATGGTGGCCTTCATCCCGGAACCGCAGACCTTGTTGATGGTGGTGGCGCCCGTCGCATCCGGCAGCTTCGCGCCGCGCGCCGCCTGCCGGGCCGGGGCGTGGCCCTGTCCGGCCGGCAGTACGCAACCCATGAACACCTCGTCGATCCGCTCAAGCGACAATTTGGCCCGTTCGACAGCGGCGCCGATCACATGGGAACCGAGCTTGTGGGCGCTGAACGGCGAAAGATCGCCCATGAACCGGCCAAGCGGGGTGCGGGCGGCGGAAACGATGACGACCGGGTCGGAAGCAGTGGCCATGGCAGGTTCCTCAATTTTCGCGCTGCGGATAGCGACGTCTTTGGATGATAACAATCATATGATGCGTTGCAAAAATTACAACGGTAATGAAGGGATAATTTTGTCGTGAGGTGGACAGGGCCTGTTTGGGCCGTTTTGGGCCGTTGCGCTCCAACACCCACAACCGTCATCATCCGCTTTCGCGGGGCAATTCCGGAAACTCACCTCGGTGTCCCGGACGCGGCGCGGCACGAAGTGACGCGACGCAGAGCCGGGACCCATCTGTGAACGAGGGTTGGCCCCGGCTCAGCGTCGCACCGCCAAAGAGCGCTGCGCCGCGTCCGGGGCACGAGACGTGACTGGCCGCAACCGCATTTCTGCATGGCGGCCGTTGGATAGGTTCGCTACCGTTTCCGGTCGATAAACCCCTGCATCAGCCGCTGCGGCTCGCCGGTCAAAAATGCTTGCCCGAATACGCCGATGCTCAGCTCGATGGATTGCTTCAGCGGCAGGTCTTCCCATTGGCGGAGCAGGGCTTTTTGCGCGCGCAGCGCTTCCGGGCCGCATTCCAACAGCGCCGCCACCGTGTTCTCGACGGCTGCATCGAGGCCGCCTTGCGGCGCGACCACATCGACCAATCCCCAGGCCAGTGCGGTGGCCGCGTCGATATTCTCGGCGGTCATGATCAGCCAGCGGGCGCGGCCCCAGCCGATCAGGCGCGGCAGCAGCGCGGCGTGGATCACGGAGGGAATACCCACCCTGACTTCGGGCATGCCGAAACTGGCGTCGTGCGCGGCGATCCGAAAATCACAGGCGGCGGCGAATTCCAGGCCGCCGCCGAGGCACCAGCCGGGCATCCGCGCGATCACCGGCGCCGGAAACGCCCGCGCCGCTTCAAAGAGGTCGCGCAAGCCGGTGATGAATTTTTCCGCCGACGCCTGATCGAGTTTTGCCATCTCCTTGATATCGGCGCCGCCGATCATGCTCTTTTCGCTCTGGCCGGCAATGACCAGCACCCGGATTTTCCGTTCGGTCGCCAGCACTTCCAGCCCATCGCGAACGCCGGTGATGGCGGCCGATCCGAGGATGTTGAGCGAGCCGGCGTTGCAGATCGTCAGGCGGACGACGCCGCGCGGATCACGATCGACGCCGCAATGGGGGTTGAGCATGTGCATGGGTGGTCTCGCCATTGGTGGCGCACGAGTCGGCGCCGATCATGCCAGTTCCCGGACAAATCGGCGACTTGTCAAGACCGTCAGGCTTTGCCGCCTCGCACGGAATTGATGTAAGGATCGTAATGTCGCGAGCGAAATAAGATGCAGCTTTTTCGGCAACAGATGCTATTATATGACCTTAAACATCTAATGGGCAAACATCTGACGGGATCGCGATGCGCTACTCCAAAGAACATAAGCTCGAGACTCACGCGCGGATCGTGAAGAAGGCGTCGGTGCGGCTTCGCGAGAAGGGCGCGCATGGCATTGGCGTTGCCGACCTGATGAAGGAAGCGGGGCTGACCCATGGCGGATTCTACGCCCATTTCGATTCCCGGGAAGCGCTTGTGATCGAGGCTTTCGCCTATGCGATGGATCGCGGGACGGAGCGCTGGCGCAAGCTCGCCGAAGCGACGCCGCCGGAGAAGCGGCTGGCGACGATCGTGGGCTCTTATCTGACGCCGCTGCATCGCGACGATCCCGGCAGTGGCTGTGCGATCCCGACGCTGGGAGCGGAAATCGCCCGCGAGAGCCCGAAGACCCGAAAGGCATTTTCGGCCAAGCTGGAACGGATGATCGACATGCTCGCCGAACAGATCCCCGAAGTTCCGCGCAAGGCCGCGCGAAAACAGGCGATGGCTGCGATTGCGACCATGATGGGGACGCTGGTGATGGCCCGCGTCGCCGGTAACGGGGACTTTTCCGACGAAATTCTCGGCGCCGGGCGCGACGCCGTGCTCGGTCGCACCAGCCGGCCGAAACAGGCGGCGAAGAAATCCAGCCCCAAAAGAGCCGCACCGTCAGCGCGGCACTGAATAGATTTCGCGGCAATTGCTTTCGACATTGGTCGTAACGGGCGGCAAAACGCGAATTATGCCCGCATTTTCGCAAATGCGCTGCGCGTAGAAACCCTTCCCAAACGCTGCAAAGGCTGCAAGATGCCGCCAAAACCGGGACTTGCAAAGGTATTG
>Ga0066789_10000299_pt1 | contig 18906 bp, 20 predicted proteins | sample OrgsoiDNA2013049_FD_70960 | JGI IMG/M metagenome (GOLD analysis project Ga0066789, IMG submission 70960) | Permafrost soil microbial communities from the Arctic, to analyse light accelerated degradation of dissolved organic matter (DOM) -... | ecosystem: Environmental > Terrestrial > Soil >...
CAGCAACGACACCCGAGACCGGATCACCTCCCTGGCCAGCCAGCAACCCGCCCAACGGTGGGCTCCCCTGGCCCGCCAGGTCGACCCCGCCCTGATCCGCGCCGACGACTGGGGTGCCCTCGCCGAAACCATCGACCGTACACACCGGGCCGGCGACGACGTCCAAACCCTGCTCCCCCAGATCGCGGCTCAGGCACCCCTATCCGCACGGCGGCCCGCCACCGACCTGCGCTTTCGCCTCGCCGCCCGCCTGAACGTCCCCAACGAGCCGGTGCCCCACCGCTCAGCCCGCCCGGGCCCAGGCTGCCGCCCGCCCGGCTGCCCCGCACGCACTCCCACCCCCGGACGCTCACCGGACAGCGCCACCCCGGGACGCTGAAGTGGACCCGGCCCGGACCCGCTCGGGCGCCCAACGAGTCCGCGAGACTTGCTGTAGGAACACATCGAACTTGTCGTTGGGGCGGGTCTGTGATGCGGTGTCTCAGCGACGTGTCGGTGCACCTGTCTCACTATCGTGTCGGGATCCTCGGGGCCTCCCTCAGATTGCCACCGAGGGCAGCTGCACCGACAAGGGTGGCCACATCCCTGAGTTTCACCGTTTGAGGATCCTCGACCGGTGACGGGACGGTGACTGCGACGTGCCGGGCTTCGAGCCGCCTAGACCGCGTCGCTAGCAGTTCAGTAAGCCGGCGCCTCATTGCCTCAATATGGTGGGACTCATGAGTCTTGAATGGGAGCAGATCGTTGTTGACGCGGCCCAGCCGGCCGCTCTGGGGCGGTGGTGGGCCAACGCTCTGGGCTGGGTAGTGACGTTCGAGGCCGATGACGAGTTCGAGATCAGGCCCAATCCGGAGCGACTTCCGGGTTTGCTCTTCGTGGCGGTTGGTGATCCGAGGGTAACCAAGAACCGTCTACACCCGGACTTCCGCCCGGATGACCAAGCGGCCGAGGTGGATCGGCTGCTGGCGCTGGGTGCCCGCAGGGCGGACGTCGGTCAGGGGGAGCAGCCCTGGGTCGTGCTCGCGGATCCGGAGGGCAACGAGTTCTGCGTCCTTGCCCCAAGAGGGAGTCAGCCGACCGGCACCGAGCTGGTGGCCAGCATCTCCTAAACCATCCTTCTGCGGTGACGGCCAAGCGCGCGGTGAAGGTCACGACTTGTGCCACTGACCGTTCGCCGAAGGGATTGGTGTCGTCGCGGACCGTTCCATGAGGCGCCCGCCCATCGTCTCCTTCCAAACGAGCTCAGTCATCAGGCGACGCCTCACCGCGAGGGCTTGGTTGTCACTTGACCCGGTGCCGCATCACTGGGTCGTCGCCAGGGAGGGACATCAAGGCGCGAGGGCGCTTCAGGATCATGTGACTTCGCCGACAACCCTTGGTCCCGTATCCGGCCCTCATGACGGGTGCGCGTGCATGCTCGCGCCGAGGTCTTGACGCGGGCTTGGCACGCGATGTCCTTTTCTCGTCGTCCCGGACATCAGGGAGCAGGAGCGCGAGCCCGTCGCTGAACGCGGCTGCGGCTACAGGGCACTGCGTCCGTTCAGTGCCAGGCCCGAGGGTCGGCCTGCCAGAGCGTGGCAGGCGTCCCGGATCCGTGCGTGAAGGTGACGTAGAGGTGGTGGCCCACCAGCGCCGCCGTCGTGGGCGCGCCGTCGGGCCCGCTGGACACCGACCACCTGGACCCGTCCCGGGTCAGGGTGACCGAGTGCCCGTGCGTCGCGGTGAGCTGGACGAGGTGCCCGCCGATGATCAAAACCTATCGCAGCTAAAGTCGGACGCTTCTTGCAGACGGATCCCACCGATACCGGCAACTCGCTGCGTCGTCACCTGCTTGTTGGCCTTGGACGCACCCGAGGCGCTGTTGTTGTCCACCGCGGTTGCCCTGGGCAGTGTCTAGAGCCCGTCGAGTAGGTCACGCAGCGCATGGGTGTATGCGTCGAGTGCCGCACGGCCGTAGCTGGTCAGCGCCACTGTGGTTCTGGACGCTGCTCCGTTGCCGGTCTTCTCGCTGCTGAGGTAGTCGGCGTCCTCGAGCTTGCGTAGGTGGATGATCAGGTTGCCGGGTGTCAGCCCGATCATGTCCTGCAGCCGGGTGAAGGAGAGCGTGTCGCCTTCTTCCAGCGCCGCCAGCGTCGCGACGATCCGTAGCCGGGCCGGGACGTGGATCAGCGGGTCGAGCGCGTCGTCGGTCACCGCGGACCCGTGCTGCGCTGTCGCCAGGCAACAGCGGCGGCGTTGCCGACGAGCACGACGAACAGGCCAAGGCCTGCGACAGCCCACGCCCCGGCCGGTCCCGCGAACGCGCCCGCTGCGCCGACGACGGCGACCGCGAGCCCGGTACCACACGAGCGCCAGTTCGCCCGTGAGGCCATGATGGCCGCCCAGGCCAGGCCGACGACGATGAACGGCACCGTGGTCGGGTACAGCCCGTAGACGATCGGGCGGCTCACTCCGGCGCCAGCCAGCACCCCCATGACCACGAACACGGCGACCCAAGCCACCGCCAGCACGATGATCTCGGCCCGGCGCAGCCGCGATCTGCCACTGACCCCGGAGGTCGCGCGCTTGGCAACCACCAGTGTTGCGCCGAGGTTGACCGCCACAAAGGCGAACACGACGGGGAGGACCGCGGCAGTCGGTCCCTGGTAGGGATGCTGTCCGCGTACCGATAGCCAGACCGCGCCGCATGTGGCCAGGACCATGGCCGCCCTGGTCACCAAGAGCCACGGCGGGGCGGGCTCAAACTGGCGCCGCGCCTGCAGTCTGGTCTGCTCGAAGAGCGTCGCCGCCTCCCGGGGATTGAGCCCGCCGCCTTCGCCGGCTGTCCCTGCCTCGGTGGTTTTGCGCGTCCTGTTCATCTCGCTCCTCCTATAAACTTTATGCCGCAAAGCATATTTGCTTTGCGGCATAAAGTAAAGGGTCGGAACCGGCGCTCGTTGGGTGCGGCTGGGCGCACGCTCATCGGCTACTCGGTGTTTCTTGTCGCCTTCAGCCGTCTCGATATCAGCTGGCAACTGACGCGTCGATCGGCTCGAGTCGGACGGATACGACGAAGTCCTGACTGTGCCGTTTGCCGATCCCCTTACGAAGACATGATCGAGCTCGTCCACCGCTGCATGAGACCGGCGCGCGCCGTCCGTAGACCGTTGGCCCTGCGGGGCACCAAGTCCACACCACTGTGCATTCCTCGTGGAGTCCCGTCGCACACTCCTCCTGAGTGCTGTTTGAAATGACCTGACTAGCAGGGCTCCATGCGAAGTGTGGATTTGGCTTGGTCAATGAGCGATGGCGTGTCAGGGTCGAGGCATGTTCTCGACCTCAGGGAAGTCATCGCTGGCGTACGACGTCACGAAGCCCGGCGGCGCTGGTGCGGACGTACTCCTCATCCATGCCGGGGTCACCGACCGGCGCAGCTGGAAACCGCTGATCGAAGTCTTGAGCGGTCAGCGTCGAATTGTGGCGTACGACGCGCGCGGCTTCGGCGAGACCACTTACGAGCCGGAGCCGTTCACCCGCCACGGTGATGCGATGGCCGTCATGGACGCTGCAGGTGTGGACACCGCGGTTGTGGTCGGCTGCTCGATGGGCGGGGGGACGGCCATCGACTTGGCGCTGGCTAACCCCGGACGGGTCATTGCGCTCATTCTGATCGGGTCCGCGGTGAGTGGAGCGCCATACCCGGACATCACACAGGAGCCGATCGCGTCGATGGTGAAGGCCGCCGAGGATGCGGAGACAACCGGGGATCTCGACGAGCTCAACCGGCTGGAGGCGCACCTCTGGCTGGACGGACCCACCGCGCCCGAGGGACGTGTCGGTGGTGAGGCGCGCGAGTTGTTCCTCGAGATGAACGGGCGAGCCCTGCGAGCGCCCGACCCCGGGGACCCGGTTGAGCCGGGCGACGCGTGGGTGCGCCTCAACGAGATCGCCGTTCCGACCCTCGTGCTGGTCGGTGACCTTGACCTTCCCGACATTCAAGAGATCGACGAGCAGCTCGCGCAGCGCATTGATGGCGCGCGGTTCGTCAAGCTCCACGGTGTGGCCCACCTGCCGCACCTTGAGGGAGACAAGGACTGTCTTCGCGAGATCACCTCGTTCCTCACTACTATCTGACTGGTGAATCTCGCTTCACACCATCCGTCACGCTTGCCACCACCCCGCGAATCCCAGCAACCGTCCAGCCGTTGTCACTCACAGTCCGGCTCCGGGTCCTCGATGAGGACCTGAGTCGCCGGAAGCGAATCCGGTTGCGGACATCGAAGCTTGCCGTCGAGGCGTCCGGTCATCGTTCGTCATCTGGAACGGGGTAGGTGTGCCTCGTTCGGTGAACCAAGGCCCACAAGGGACGGGTGTCATCGGTTGGCCGGTACCATCTCGTCGATGAAGGTGCTGATGACGGTGCAGCCGGCGTTCGGTCATCTACATCCGGTCGTTCCGCTAGCTCGTGCGCTGGCGGCGGCAGGCCACGATGTTGTCTTGGCATCGTCGGCGTCGTTCTCTTCGCAGCTGGCAGCAACTGGTCTGCGATGGCTGTCGGCGGGGATCGACTGGCTTGAGTCGGAGCCGCAGGCAGCGTTCCCGGACATCACCCAGTACCGCGGGCTGGCAGGCAAGCAGTTCATCCTCGGCGAGATCTTCAGTGGGCGCACCGCCGCCCCCATGGCCTGGGACCTGCTCGCCTCTGCGGAAGGCTGGCGACCGGACCTGGTGATCCGCGAACCCTGGGAGTTCGGCGGCGCGTTGCTGGCAGCCAAGCTAGGGATACCCTGCGTCGTCCACGGGGTAGGCCGTTGGCTCAATGCGGTGGAGGTCCGCGACGCCGGATCCGTTCACCTTCAGAGCGCGGCAGCGACGTTCGGGATCGACCGGTCGGCGGCCCTGGACTGGGTCGACGGTGACCTCTACCTCGATCCCTGCCCGCCGGCCCTTGACGTGCCCACAGTCAGACCCAAGCCGCCCCACTGCCTCGTGGTACGTCCGGTGCCATGGGACACCAGCCACCACGCCCAGGACAGGGTGAGCTGGCCCCGGCCAGGTGGTCGCCGTCTGATCTACGTCGGACTGGGCACCGTGATGAACCGGCGCCCCGGTGTTCTGGACGCGATCGTGGCCGACGTCCAGAGGCTCGACGCCGACGTCGTGGTCACCACCGGGCCCGGGATCGACCCGGCCGAGCTCGGGGCGCTTCCCGCCAACGTCTACGCGTACAGTTACGTCCCGCTGAGCACACTCCTGCCACATTGCGACGTGGTGGTTTGTCACGCTGGGTGGGGCACAGCTGTTGCCGCGCTAGCCCACTCCCGACCGCTCATCTGCGTGCCTCTTGGATCCGACGGATACGACACCGCTGCACAGGTTGCCGAGTGTGGAGCTGGCCTGGTCGTCGACTCGATCGGCCTTGCCACGGGCGCGATCGGCACTGCCACCCAAGCGCTGCTAGATGAACCCTGCTACCAGTCAGCCGCTGAATGCGTGGGCCGTCAGATCGCATCCATGCCCGAACCAGCCTCCATCATCGAAGACCTGGTTGCTCTCACCGGCTAGCCAAGGTGGGGAACGACGGGGCAGTCAGGGCAGATGACCGACCGTCTCGTTTCGCTTCAGGATCCGCATACGGACAGAGGTTCAGTTCCGGTGCGTCCGACCATCGTTTCCCTATCGGAGGGGTCGGCGCACGTCTACGGCCGCATCAGCCTTGCCGGGCTCTGTGCATGCATGCGTCCATCTGCTCTCGGTCTGAGAACACTGCGCTGACCCCGAACACTTCACCTGCCGCCACAAGGACCGTCCCGACAGTTCAGTCCAGCGGTTGCTGATCTTTCGATTGGTCACCCCCTGGCTACCTGCGGTCCTCGGCCTGCTCGCACTCCGGCACCTGCACCGTCACCACGCGATATGACCGCAGCTAAAATCGTGCAGCTCCGCGGACCGGACGCTCGATGTCAAGTTCAGCTCGCCTTGGTGACGCTGAAGCGCACCACCATGCCAGTGCAGGAGTTGCTGACTTCCACCTCGGCGCCCGGAAGTCCAGCCAACTCTGCCTCGAGTTGCCCGCGCCGCATCAGCCGGACATTGTCACCTTCCCCGCAGTGCAGCAGCCGCACAAGCGGCCCCTCCAGGGCGTCATAGCCGACAAAGCGTCCCCCCGGGCGTAACACCCGCAGCGCCTCCGCGACCGCGCCCGGCCAGTCCCCGACGTGATGCAGCATCGCGAAGGAGAACACCAGGTCGAACCGGTCGTCCTCGAACGAAAGCTGTGCCGCGTCGACCTGCTGCACCGTGGCACGCCCGGCAAACGTTGCTAACGTCTTTCTGGCGTGCGCGACCATACCGGCGTCATAGTCGGTGGCCACCAGCGTCAGTGCCGGGTACTGAGCCAGCAGCTGCGCCGCCATCGCGCCACTGCCGGCGCCGATTTCGAGAGCGTCCCCGGCGGGGCGTAGCTGCCGCAATGCCCACGGCAGCACGACCCGCCGCGTCAGTAGCTGGTAGGGGATGGTCGTGCACATCCATTTTGCAACCGCCACCATCTCGGGCACCCGGCCAGCATAATCACGCACGGCGTCGCCGCACCGGTACCACCCGAAGGCGTTCAGCGAGCATTCCCCACCAGTGGGCAACGACGATGACATGCCTTGTCGAAGTAAACCGGACCGGCGCGCCCCTCGATCCGCTTGCAAGCGTTGAGAATCATGCAGGCAGCAGGCCGATGGTCAGGGTTCGTGCACAAACGCCGCGCGAGCGGGGTTCTTGCCAGCGGCGGGAGGAGCTCGATCGTGTCTTCGTAGGGGGAACGATGACCGGACGCATCCGAGCCAAGTCTCGGTGTCCGCAGGACGATCGTCAACTGGGACGTGGAGGGTGACGCCATCGTCAGCGAACTCCGTTGCGGGGGTGGTTCTTTGCGCCGTTCCCGAGCAATGAGACCTGTCAGTTGTGGAACCTTGAGCGGCGACGTGCATGGTGGCCGCCCCGGTGTTTGGGCTCAGTGAACGGAGAACCCTCCGTCGACGAAGATCGCCTGCCCGGTGACGTAGGCGGAGGCGCGGCTCGCCAGGAACACCGCTGCGCCCGCGAAGTCCTCGGCCAGACCGTTGCGGCCCACCATCGTGCGAGCAGCCAGCGCCGCCATCTTGTCGGGGTCGGACGACAGCCGTGCGTTGAGCGGCGTCATTACGAACCCCGGCACGAGCGTGTTGCAGGTGACGCCATACGGCGACCATGCCTCGGCCTGTGAACGGGCCAGCGACTCCAACGCCCCCTTGGAGACGCCGTAGGCGCCGCTGTGGACGAACGCCCGATGCCCCTGCTGGGAGGTGATGTGGATGATCCGCCCGAAGCCTCGTTCGGCCATACCGGGCCCGAACCGCTGTCCCAGCAGGTAGGGCGCCTCCAGGTTCACTGCCATCGTGGTGTCCCACACATCCGCGCCCAGCTCGCCCATCGGCGGCCGCAGGTTGACCCCGGCGCAGTTGACGAGGATGTCGGGCTCCCCGAACGCCTCGGCTGCCTCCTCGGCCGCCGCGCGCACACCCTCGCGGGTGCTCAGGTCGGCGCTCACCCAGGCCGTCCGGCAGCCGTGGGCCGCCAGCTCACCGACCGTGGCGGCCAGCTCCGTTTCCCTACGCGCCACGACCAAGACGCTTGCCCCTGCCAGCGCGAGGGCCCCGGCGATGGCTCGGCCGATTCCGGAACTGCCGCCGGTCACCACGGCGACCCGGCCGTCCAGCGAGAACAGTTCGGACAGGTAGGCCTGCGAGGTCATGCCCGCACCCTAGACGGCCCACCCACAGCGATAGCGCCGGGACGGCGCCAACCAGGTCCAGGTAGCTGTTCACGATCGGTTCGAAGCGGCCTCGAGGCAGCTCTCGGCCTGACCCACCAGATCAAGGCCCACGCCCCGGGGTCCTGTTCAGGGCCATAATGTCGCGAACAGCATTGGGGCGCCGTCGTGGCCGCGGCGGCAGGTGGCCCGGGCACCGTGAGGACCGGAAGCCCAACGATGACCGGAGCATCCTGGGCGCCACGAGTTGATCCTCACGACCGTCCCGCAGGGGATGGGCATCTGCCCTGGATTGAGATACTGCCCGTCTGGTAGCGCAATAGTGGTCGGGTTGCCCAGGGCGCTATCGGAGAGAGCAGATCATGTCGTGGCAGGCACGGCGGCTGACACCTCGGTGAGCAGCTCCTCGACTTGGTCACCCCAGTGAGAGGCGATCACCAGGTCGCGGTCCGGGTCGACCCACAGCAGGTGTCTGCCGCCGTTGCCGCGGGCGCAGCGTCCGCTTGCTGGCGCGGCCGGGAAGATGCGGCGGGCGTCGTTCAACCACCACAGGTAGCCGTAGTCCGGCATGACCTGGCACGGCTCCCAGCTGCGCTGGATCCATTCCTCGCTCAACAGGCTCCGGCCATCCCACCGGCCTCGGCACCGGTACAGCTCGCCGAGCAGAGCGAGATCGTTCGCGGACATCCACAGCCCGCCGCCCCAGTGGGCGCCCCCGCTGACCACGGATACCTGGTCGCCGTCGATGTCGGTGACCGCGTTTGAGTACCCCTGCCAGGACCACGACGACGACGCGCCCAGAGGATCAAGAAGCCGCTCGTGCAACACCACGGGTAGTGGTTGCCGCAGTAGCGCAGTCAGCGCCTGACACAGCAGGTTGACGCGGACGTCGTTGTACGCCCACCCCGAGCCCGGCGCGCCACCCTTGGCTTCTGTGCCCTCGCGCTGGCTCTGGGCGTCCACCCGAGTCGGCTTGCCCCACAGCTCGCCATCCCACTGGCTGGTCTGCTGCAACAGGTGCGCCCAGGTGATCCCCCGGCCCGATGCGGTCGCGAACACGGCAAGGTCGATCGTCGCCGCGACTGGGGCCCGCACGTCCAGGAGCCCTTGGTCGAACGTGATTCCGGCGACCATGGACACGACGCTCTTGGTCGCACTGAAGAGCATCTCAGGCACGGTCGGATCTCCCCACTGGGCGATCACCCACCCTCGGTGCACCACGACGCCGCTGGCCCCCGACGCGGGCAGGAGCGGCCCGAGGACCGCGCGGTGGGACTCGTCCGCCACCTGCGTCGCCAGGTACCCCGGCATGTCTTCGATGCCCCGCGTGACCCTGCGGCCCTGCCTGACCGCTGCTTCCCGCACGGACTCAATGTCGACCGCTCCGTCGTTCCACGTCGCCGAAGTGTGAAGCGGCGACGCGCGCAGCATCCGGAAAGGCTGGCTCATGACGGCAACAGTAGCCACCGCCAAGCACTTGCCCACCTCGGTTGCCCGGGACGTAGGCCTTGGCCCCAGCGTCTCGCAGACGATCCGTTTGCGGGGACGGGTCAGTCCGGCGCGTGGCTGAGGTCGACGATGCAGAAGCGATTGCCGTCCGGGTCCGCGAGCACGATGAAGTCCGGGTCGTCGGGATAGCTGTCCCAGTCGACTCGTTCTGCCCCGATGGCCATGAGGCGCTCCGCCTCGGCTGTCTGCTCGGCCGCACTGGATACATGGAGGTCCAAGTGCAGACGCGGGTGGTCTTGCGGCGGCGTCTCACTGCGCTGCAGCGCAATCTTGGTTCCCGCGCCGCCAGCCGGTGGGGTAAGCACCGCCGCCCATCCGCCGAAACCGTCGGTACGGATCTCGTAGCCGAGCGCCTCGCACCAGAACGCTGCAGCTCGATCAACGTCCCCAACGCCCAGCGCAACCACACCAATGCTCAGCATGGGTCCAGTCTGGCAGCCAGGGTCCGCTCCGGATATGGGTCAGCGGCCCTGTCCGTAGGAGGATCCTCGAGTGGGACTCAAACGCGCTGACACGGTGGCCACTGCGATGGAGGGTCAGTTCTGTACGCCATGCATAACCTTCACAGACCGCATGCCCGCGGCCGAGGCTCGCTGAATGCTTTGTAGAGCGTTAGAGCGACACCACGCTGCGAGGGCTTAGCGTCAGTCGTAATGCTGGAATGCCGGCCAGAGGGTCGGCCACGGCCGTTTCGGGCCGCGGCAGATGGCGATGGGCTGGCCGGCCTCTTCGTTGTCGACTGCGGCGTTGTTGTGCAGGTGTGCACTGATGAGGCAGGTCGTGAACTGGTCGCGGATGTCGGGTAGCTGGGCGCCGACGATAACGATGGTGGTGGTGTCGTTGGGTGGGTGCGCGTCGAAGTAGAGCTCGTTCTGTCCGCTGTAGGGGCGGGGTAGCCCGAGTAACGGGCCGTAGTGCGTGAAAGCTCCAGCTTCGCCGTAGTTGCTGGTGATCAGCACTGCGTGCTCGGAGGGGCGTATCGAGCGGTACACCGCGGCGACTTGCGCGCTGTACTCGGGCCAGCCGATTTGGTCTCCCACCGTCTGGTTGATGGCGGGCAGCGGGGTATCTGCGAGTACCGTGACGGGTACTAAAGGCAGCGCGATCGTCGCGGAGACGACAGCATTGACGGCGATCGCGATCCATGCGGCCCGCCGCCAGCGCCTTGATCCGGAGAGGAACTCAGCGGCGGGTATGCAGCCGGCTGCGAAGACGACGGTGAGCAACCCGATCGGGTAATACAGCTGGCCTCCTCCGATGAATGTCTCCACCAAAAGTACGGCGAACGCCGTGGGCAAAAAGCGGACGGCACGCCATTGCCGCCGGCGGCGCAGCGCCACCAGTCCGGCGACCCAGATCGGAACCAGCACCGGGCCGAGCAGCAAAATCAGGTAGGGCCACATCACGATTCGGACGGTGCTCGCGTTGTTTTGGCTGAGCGCGCGGCTCATCGTCAGCTGAGGCCAGGAATGCGTCGCCTGATAGATCAGGTTCGGCAAGGCGATCACCACCGCCAACGCGCACGCGGCCCAAAACCATCGACTCAGCAACACGCGGCGCGGTCCGCTGATCAGCAACCCGGCCACCAGCGCGACCATCAGCAAAGTCACCAGCAGCTTGTTATACGCACTCAGACCGACAATCGCGCCGAACGCAAGCCACCACCGCGGCTCGGCACGACATAGCGCCCGGATCGCGAACAGACACGCCAACGGCCAAACCACCAGATCTATCGTCGTAGTCAGCAGCACATGCCCGAACACCAGCGGGATCGAGGCAAACGCATAGGACCAGGCGCAAAGCCCCTGCGCCCCGGCACGGCCACCGAGTTCGCGGGTCACGAGCGCGACCACGAGCACCGACAGCACCGCAAACAGCGTCGCAGGAATCCGCTCAACCCACACCGCGGAAGATATGTTCGCGGCCACGTGCGCGAGCAGCGGCGTCAACGGCGGCTGATCTACATACCCCCACGCCGGTGGCAGCATACGGAAGTAAAGTTCGTCGCGTTCGAAACCGTAGCCGCCGCTGACCGCGGTGAGTACCACGGCCAGCGCAGCCATCGCCGAGGCCACCCATCGCCACGCGACCATCGGCAGCCTGTCCTCGTGTTGCTGGACTTGCATCACGCCCTCAGTATCCATTCACGGTCGAGCGATCCCACCAGACCCATACCGCCACATCGCCTGATCGACCCGCAAACGAGTAGCGCTCCAGAAACCGATCGAACTGATCGGTGAACCGCCGCCGACAACGGTCTTCGTTTGAAGGAACGATGACCAGACGTGTCGGAGCCAACCCTCGATATCCGTAGGCCGATCGCGTTGCGGACGTCGATCGTCACCGAAGCGACTCCCACGAACGGCGCGAGAACCCTTAGGTTTGCGGAATGGTTCCTCGCGCCAGCATGATGGCGGGTCTTGCTCGACAACTCGCTCATCCGCAGGGGGTTCGCGGACGTCTCGTTGGTGCGATGCTCAACCGTGCCAACCAGGCCGCTGTCAGCGCGGCCGTGGAGGCGTTGCCCCTGACTCATGGCGACACCGTCGCCGATCTCGGCTTCGGGGGTGGAGTCGGTTTGGATCTCCTACTACTCCATGTCGGGACGAGCGGACATGTGGACGGAGTCGACGTGTCGGCAACCATGCTCAGCCACGCGGCCCGCCGATTCCGACGCGACATCGCCAGCGGCAGACTCCGTCTGCACGCCGCGTCGATGACGCAGCTGCCACTGGCAACAGACTCACTCGACGGCGCCATCACCTTGAACACCATCTACTTCATCTCCGAGTTGGACCTGGCCTTCGCCGAGCTTGCCCGCGTGACCAAGAGATCTGGTCGAGTCGTCATAGGTCTTGGAGACCCCGACACCATGGCAGGTACGCAGCTCGCTCAGCACAACTTCCGGCTCCGTCCTGTTCCCGAGGTCATCGATCTGCTGCGGAGCGCTGGCCTCACCGTCGAAGACCAACGCCGGCTCGGTCAAGGCGACCGCGCATTTCACCTGCTGGTTGCCAAGTCGAGTCAGTCAGTGGTCTGACCGTCCGCCACATGGCTCTCTTCGCGAGCGAGCGTCGGGACAGTGCCGCTAATTCTCTCGTGGATCATCTACGACCCGCCCAGACGCCGATCCGGCCGGGGCCGCTGGCCCTTCGGCCTCCGCGAGATCGTGTCCGCAGCAGGACCTCGAGGGGAACGGTCACCGGAGCATCCCAGCGCGCCAATGCGTTTCGTCACGCCGTCCCGCAGAAAATCGGTAGCGGTCACCGATCCGCCTACGGACACCGAGACTTGGCTCAGAGGTGTCCGGTCATCGTTCGATCGGCTAACGCGCCGCGGCCCGAAGGTACCCCGGATGTGTGTAAGGCGTGGTGGCAGCGAATTCGACAAAGCCCAGCCGTTTCAGGATGGGTCGGCTTTCGGGGGTTGCGTCGACCTGCAGATACCGAAAACCCCGTGCTCTGGCCAAGTCGGCTCGGTAGGCGACCAGCGACCGGAACACCCCACGGCCTCGCCACGCCGGTAACGTGCCGCCGCCGCACAGGCTGGCGAAGTCGGTGCTGTCGCAGAATTCCACCCGACCGGCGGAGACTGCCCTGCCTCCCGCCATTGCGACCACCGCCTCAACCGAACTCGGCCGCTCCGCGAGCCCAGCCAGGACCGTCCGGCCGATCCCCGAGCTGTCCCCACCGAACACCTCGTCGTGCACCTGAACGAGAGCGTCGACTCCTGCCGAGTCGACGACGGGGACCAGTTTCACTCCCGCCGTCGGCGACTGCTGCGGTGCCAGGTCGGCGATCTCCGCGACAAGCACAGTCTCCGCCGGGCCCGCTGTCAGACCGGCGGCTTCCAGCCGGTCAGCCAGATCCAGTGGTCGGTCGTAGGAGTACAGCTTCCATTCCCACGGCTGGCCAAGGTCCGTGAACCGATTGATCTGGCCAGCGATCGCCGTGTCGGCCCCGTCATCGGCGAGGTCGCTCCAGACCACGCCGCTCCATCCATCGGCGGAGGCGATGATCCGCACGACCTGGCCGTTGCGTTCGACTTTCTCCCCCGGCCCAGGTCTTACGTTTCGGCGCATCTGATCGTCGAACGTTGACAGCACCGCGCGAATGTCCATGAGGCACCCAACCACCGAAGGCGGCCATCAACAAGTGCATTTCAGGTCCGGCGACCGGCCGAGCTCTCCCTTGCTATCTGAGTAAGTCGAGCAAAGAACCACACTCGCCGCGACCCGCAAGAGGATCGTCTACGGGCGGTCGCGGGCTGCGTCGACCTGGCACAAACACGGTCTTCGTTGTTCCGTGGCAGGTTCCTTGGGCGTACGGGACGGTCTACTAGACAAGACCGCTCAACTTGATGAGCGCGGGTCGGCATTGGCCGTGTCCAGGACCCCGCTTGACCGGCGCGAGATGTGCAGTGCTCGGTAGGTTCTCTGGTGTTCTTAGGCAGGGCTCTGAAGCTGACCGAGCACGGTGCGTTGGATGGCGCCGGCGGCTGCGCCTCGCGCCCAGAGGATTGGGTCATCGTCGAGCAGACGAACATCCAGTTTCGAGGCTTCGGGATTCCGGTTCTCTTGGACACTTTCTTGTAGGCGGTCCCATCAGACTTTCAGCCAGGCGAATGCCTTCGCCGGTGAGGAGGATCCACTCGGGCAGCGCGATGTTGGCGACGGCAGCGATGAGCACACCGAAGGCGCGGGCAGCGTTGCCGAGGATTCGGTCGGCGGTCGGATCGCCGGCGGTGGCGAGGTCGAAGACTTGGTCGTAGCTGGTGGGCCTTCCTAGGGCCAGAGACGCCTGTGTCTGCATTGAGGTCATCGAGAGCAGCGCATCGGCGCAGCCGCGGTGTCCTTCCGGGCACGGGGGTCCTAGCGGGTCTAGGTGGCTGGTGTTCTACGGGTGTTCTGTAGGCCGGGGTGATCGGTTCGGTGCCAGTGAGCGGGTCACACAGGCGGCTGTGACTCGTGAATTTATTGGCACGCATTGGGTTTCGGGGCTGGTGTGAGCTTTGGTTGGGGTCCGCAGGGCAAGGGTGGCCGGGTCTCTGGGCCCTGAGTGACCCTGGCCAGGTCAGATGGGGGCCACTACCCATCTGGCCCTGATGCTCGGGTGAGTCCGAGCACGCCGAACCGGGCCAGGTTGACCGCGGCAGCTAGCAGTGAGAAGTCGGCGGCCTTGGTCTGTCCGCGGACTCGGGCCCGCCTGCCGCCGTGTCGGCGGCGCATAAGGTGGCCGATCTTGCGTTCCACCTGTGGTCGGGTGGCCCTGTAGTCAGCCCGCCACGCCGGGTCAACCTGGGCAGTACGGGCCCGGACAAGCTCAGGCTCGTAGATGCCGATCCGGATCCTGCCGACAGTGCCACGCGCAGCGCTTGGGACTTTGGTCCCGCCCGGTGCGCCAGCGTCGGACTATCGTTGACGGAACCACAGCGGCCGCCGAGCAGGGATCGACGGCTTGGTCGTGAGTGGGCATTGACCCATGCCGTGCTTCATATTTGGGGGTCTACGTGGTCTCTTCAGCAGCGGTTCTTCTTCCAAGCAGCGGCGTTCGGGTCGGCCTAGACAGGCCACGGGTTCTCGCACGGGGCCGCGCCCCCTACCTCTTATCCGGTGCGCTTGTCGTCGTCGCCGCACTCGCGGCGGGGTTCAGCTTCTTCTCCTCGTCGCTGCTCACCGGCGCACCCGTCGCCGTGGGGTGCCTGCGCGGAACCGCGCTGATCATCCTCGTCGTCGGCCTACCCGTGCTCGCCGCGGCGATGACTCGAACCGCACACGGCTCGGCCCGGGGGCTCGTGGTCTGGCTAGGCGCCCTCGCCTACCTGCTCTACCAGGCGGTCATGTTCTGCTTCGCGACCCCGGTGAACAAACTGTTTCTCTTCTACATTGCCTACCTCGGACTCGCCGTCTGGAGCATCGTCGTTCTGCTGCGCGCTACGGACCTGACCGGCTACAGTGCCCGACTCTCACCACGGCTGCCGGCGAGGTTCATTGCCGGCTTCGCGCTCACGCTCGCCGCTCTGAACGCCTACGCATGGCTGGCATCGATCGTCCCAGCAGTGTTCAGCAGCGAACCGAGCACACTGGTCCAGGACACCGGGCTGCTGACCAACCCCGTGTTCGTGCAGGACCTCGCGATCTGGTTGCCGCTGCTGATCACAGCAGCTCTCGCGACGTGGCGACGGCAGGCCTGGGGAATGTTGGTCACAGGAGCAATGCTGGCGATGTTCGTGTTGGAGAGCATCGGAATCGCGACAGACCAATGGTTCGGCTCGCAAGCCGCTCCCCTGTCCAACGCAGCGTCAATGTCGATGGTGCCGGTGTTCGCCGTCGTCGCAGTGATCAGCACCCTGCCGCTCATCTGGTACTGCCGGAACCTGGACCGAGCCCTTTGACGACTCAGCGCAACAACCCGCACAGGGCTTGCGGGTAGGAGCCTGGCCATGTTAGCGGCGTGCCAGACACAAACGCCCGCCTCGTGACCTGTCTGAAGACCATCGGTGACCGCTCACCGATCACGTCCTGGCACAGCCCCACTTCGGCATCGTTTGCGTCAAGGGATGATGAGACCTATGGATGGACCAGCATTTACTCCTGTCCTCACCTTGCTCACAGAGGCCGTGATCTCTTCTCGACGGCACTGGTTCCTCCTCCGAGTCGATCAGCGACCGACATGATCCCGGGCCTCCGACCGGTCGATACCGTCATGTTCCTGTTCTATCTGGTCCTCCTGGCGCTGGGGATCGTGGCCGACTCGCGTATCGCCATCTGGTTCGTGCCGCTCGGCCTCTCGGTGGCATGCGCCATTCTCTGGTTCGTCGCACGCCGGCAACTGGGGGTGGCGTTCTCGGTCAGGCCGGAGGCACGTCAACTCGTGACGACGGGCTTCTACGCGAGGCTCCGCCACCCTATCTATGTCTTTGGCACCACGGCTTTTCTGCTCGTCCTGCTGGCGCTGCAGGGCTGGCAGGCGCTAGTCATCTGGGCCATTCTGATCCCGGTCCAGATTATCCGCGCCCGACGCGAGGAGGGGGTCCTTAGGGAGGGGTTCGGTGCCGAATACGAGGCGTACCGCAGGTCCACGTGGTTCTGAGGACATCTGACCGCATCCGCGAAGGACCCGCGCTTCGCCCCCACCGGAGAGAACCGTCGGCACATCGACCAGCGCCCGGCCCCGGTCATAGCGTGGGGTGAACGAGCAGCAGCTCAGCGCCGCCGACAAGTCCGGGATCAGCCTGGTGCGGTTGGCCAGCAGTCGCACCGCGACACTCCCTGCGAGAGCTACCACGACGTTCTCCGTTCAAACGTTCCGGACCTTTGACATTCCAGGACCTAAACGGGTGCTCGGAGTTGGTGGGTCCCAGTGTTGTAGGTGATCAGATCGAGGTTGAACTCGAGGTAGGCGAACTCGCCTTCCGGCTTGGGGGCGTGCCAGCGGCCTTCCCCATGGGTGCCGACCCGGCGGGAGTCCATGGTGCGGTAATCGCGGACCGGGGTGGACCAACGCTGGGGGGTGAAGGACTTGCCGTCCCGGGATGAACGCGTCCGATCGTCGGAGATGAAGTCGATGAGGTCGTGGTCGTCGTTGAGTACCAGTTCGGCGGTCACGGTGTGCGCGCCGTTGCTGAACGTGCCACGGATGTGGTGTTCGTCGAGGCTCGCCCAGGTGATGGGGGCGTCGATGAGCGCGGCGGGGGCGAGGATGCAGAGGTCGTTGAACAGGGTCACGGTCTCGGCCTGGTCCATCTCTGGTCCGGCGGCGTTCACCATCGGTAGAAGCGAGCATGCTTTGACTCGCATGGTGGCGGACGGGCCGACGTAGGTGTGCAGGATGTCCACCGGGAGGCCGAACATGGTGGCGTCCATGAAGAACAGCCGGCTGGGCTCGGGTCCGTAGGTGTTGACCTGCTCGCCGGTGAAGCTCATCCAAGCCGTGGCCGTACCGGCGCGGATGCGGCCGTGGATGCGGACTTGGAAGTTGGCGACGCGAGGTTGGCCTACGGCGCCGGAGCGGCGCACGTAGGTGGCGACAGGTTCCGGGAGGTAAGCCAGGTCGGCCTCGGTCACGACACCATTGGGGGGCGCTTCGGTCAGTGCGGCGTCGACCCGGCGGCGGTACTGGGCGCGGTAGCTCGCTGGCCCTTGCGAGGCGTACCCGTAGACGACGGCGGCGAGCAGGATGATGTTCGCAACGGTGCCGGCCTTGGCGTCGCTCCACAACGTGAGGATCACCGTTTGCGACGTGACCACGGCGACGGCACCTACGACCCACCACCAGCGTGCCCTGATGATGAGTAACACGCCGGCGAGCACGACCAGCACTGCGGCGGCGAGCCAAGCGACACCCATGGCGGCGCTGATCGGCTCCTTCAGCTGGGTCACGTCGGCCCAGCCGAGCCCCTTGGCGGCGCCGAGCAGGTGAATCAGTCCATGCAACACCACGACCACGGCGACGATCCAACGCAGCATGGTCCTCATGCGAACTCCTCCCTCGCTAGCTTTGGGACGCTAAGCGGCGGATGGTAGAAAGTCACGGCATACACGATGACGAGCCCGCCGAGCGAGACAAGCCCAGCGCCAAGCAGGCGATCACTTCTCATGCCCTGGTACTACCTCCGGGGGCATGGGCTAACTAGGGACCAAAGGCCCCACCTGAGGGCCGTTGCCGTATGACATCTGACACGTTGCGTGTGGGGCCCCGCCATGGTCAACGACCAGGACCCGACCCGGCAGTCCGTAGCATCGATCTTCACGCCGGGACACGAACGCGGCAACCAACAGGCTGGAGGCCATGAGCCTTCAGTGGGAGCACGTCATCGTCCACACGGAACACCAGGTGAACTAGGGCAGTGGTGGGCCGACGCTCTCAGCCGGGCGGTGGTTTGGCAGTCCGAGGATGAGTACTCGATCAGGCCCGCTCCCGACCAACGGCCGGGCCTGACCTTCGTGACGATGCGTGACGCAAAGGTCACCAAGAACCGTCTGCATCTTGATTTCCACCCGGACAGCCAAACCGCTGAGGTTGACCCCCTCCTGGCCTTAGGACTTAGGTGCCCAACAGGCGGATATCGGGCAAGGGCAACCAGTCATGGGTCGTGCTTTCCGACCCGAAGGCGACGAGTTCTGCATCCTCGAATCCAACAGCCCCACCGGCACAACGTCCATCGAGGACACCGCGCAGCGGGACTGGCTTGCGGGTGATCGCCCCCGTTACCGACGTCGTTAAGGCCGTGTCGCTGGACGCGACCGGGTGCTGGATCATTGCTGCCTCGCCCGGGCCGTCAAAATGAGAACGACCGGACACAACGGGGCGAGATGGTGCGTATGGTGGCGTCATGGTCTCTATCAAGGACGCCGCCACCGAGTTTCTCGCCACGAAGAGAATTGCGGTGACCGGGGTGTCCAGTAACCCGAAGGGACACGGCAGCAACGTTGTGTACCAGCGCCTGCGGCAACGGGGCTATGAGGTTTTCGCTGTCAACCCGAATTCCGAGACCGTCGAGGGGGATCGCACCTATCCCGATCTGAAATCGATCCCCGGCGGTGTCGAGGCTGTGGTGATCGGGACCAAACCGGAGACCGCGGAAGCCACCATGCGGGAGAGCGCGGAGCTGGG
>Ga0066789_10000300_pt1 | contig 18875 bp, 13 predicted proteins | sample OrgsoiDNA2013049_FD_70960 | JGI IMG/M metagenome (GOLD analysis project Ga0066789, IMG submission 70960) | Permafrost soil microbial communities from the Arctic, to analyse light accelerated degradation of dissolved organic matter (DOM) -... | ecosystem: Environmental > Terrestrial > Soil >...
CCATCACTAGAGACTGGCGTCTACGGGAACTGTCCGGCGGCGACCAGCAAGTCGAGGCGCGCCTGGCGGACGGCGTCTTCCGCGATAACCACCGCGCTGTCGGCATCGTGCGCGCGTCGTTCGGCGTCGATGACCTCGATGTTGGTCGTGGCACCCGCGTGATAGGCCAGGTTGGCCAGGTCTAATACCTGATGCGCAAGATCCGCAGCTGCTCCGGACGAGCGCATGGCCTCGTCGGTGCGGTGGATTTCCTCGACCGCGACCCGGATATCGGACTTGGTCTGTCGCAAAAGGCCTTCGTACTGGGCTTGCGCCTCGGAAAGCAAGGCGTCGCGCTCGCGCATTTGACCGCGGCGAACGCCGCCTTCGATGATGGGGAAGCTGAGGATAAGAAAGGCTTGCCAGCCCGTGGTTGGCATGGTCAGCGATTTCGGATTTTGAAAGAAGGGTTGCACCTGGCCGTTCAGGCTGGGTGAGAAGTCGGTCCAACTGTCCTTGCGAATCTTCTCCGCCGCCGAGGTGCGCGTCTTGGCAGCTACGACGTCCTGACGGCGGGCCGCCGCATCGTCGGGATTGGGGCTGCCATCCGCAAGGTTCACGTCATCGAAGGTATCCACCGGTCGGTCCTCGCCAAGCAGGACGCCCAGGGCCTCGCGCGCCCGCGCCAGCGCATTGAAGCTCGACGATAGCAGGGCCTGATCCGCGGCCAGCTGCTGGGCGGCCCGGACCTCATCGACCCGGTTGCCGACACCACCCTCGTAGCGCGTGTGCGTGTAGTCGTAGTGCGAGCGATCATTGGCCACGGCCCGGGCCGTGATGTCGACCTGGCGCTTGAGAGAAATGATGGCGAGATAGGCACGCGCCGTGGTGGTCGCCAGGGTTCGCCGCGTGTCTTCATTGGAGGCCTTGGTCGATTGCAACCCCACCGCCGACTCCGACCACTGGGTCCACGCTCGGGGAGAGATCAGGGGAACGTTGAGCAGTAGGCTGCCAGATTCCTGGTTGGCAGCCGAGATGGTCGCGTAGTTCACTTTGCCGGTCGCAGTGTCCTTCTGGGCCAGTAAGCGATCCGAGTCCAACCTCGTCAGCGTAGCCGTCGCCATGAGCGATGGCATGGACGGTGCCCGGGCTTCCACGACCAGCGCTTCGGCCCGCTTGATTTCTTGAAAGGCCACGATCGCGGTCGGATTGCGTGCCAGGGCCCGGCGCACGGCTTCATTGAGCGAGATCTTCTCCAGGTTCTGGTTGGTCTCGGGCGCAACCTCCTCCAACTTCGGAAGGGGCGGAAGCTTGCCGCCTCGCTGTCCGTGTGCGCGGGGCGAAAAGACCAGCAGCTCGACGAGCAAGCCGGCCGTCGCGAGGTGCCGAATTCCGAAACGACTAAGCATGGGCACCCTCCACCACGGGCTCATCGTCGTCTTCATGGGGAGCCTTCCGCTTGGCAAACCGATCCAGCGACGTGTACAGCGCCGGCACCAGGAACAACGTAAAGAACGTCGAGACCGTGAGTCCGCCGATAACCGCACGGGCGAGCGGCAAGTTGGTTTCGCTGCCTTCGCCGATGCCAAGCGCCATCGGAATCAAACCGAGAACGGTGGCGATGGTCGTCATCAGAATTGGCCGCAAACGCGTACGGCCCGCCTCGATGGTCGCCTCTCGCAGATCCTTGCCTCGACCGCGGAGCACGTTGGCGAAGTCGACCAAGAGCACGCCGTTCGACACGACGATACCCACCATCATGATGATGCCCATGAAGCTGTTCACGCTGAGCTTGGTCCCCGTGAGGTAGAGGGAAATGAAAACCCCAGACACGCCGAGCGGCACGCTGAACATGATGACCAGCGGATCGATGAGCGACTTGAACTGGCTGGCAAGCACCATGTAGACGAGCAAGAGTGCCATGACCGCGGCGAAAATCAGCCCCTGGAAAGCCTTTCTCTGCTCGAGGGTCTGACCACCCAAGGTTGCCGAGAAGCCATCCGGCGGCTGCACTTGATCGACAACGTCTTGCACAGCGGCGCTGGCCGCACCCAGATCGGATTGAGGCGCGATGTTGGCGGTGACGTGGACGATGCGCTGCAAATACTTGCGGTCGATCATGACCGGCCCGCTCCGACGCTCGATCTGCGCCAGGGTGTCCACATTGACGATTCCATTCGCCGGCGTGCGCACGAACAAGTCGCCCAGATCGCCGACGTGGCTGCGATCTTTGTCGCCCATACGAACGTTGATGTAATACTCGTTGCCGGTCTTGGGATCGGTGTACGGCACCGGCGTGATCTGGGTATTGCCAAGCAGGCTGACGAGAATAGTCTGCGCCACGTCGGATTCTGAAATCCCCAGCAAACCAGCCTTTTCGCGATCGACCTGGACGTCGAACTCGGGACTGTTTTCCTCGCGCGAGGATTGAAGATCCACCACGAGCGGACGACCTTCCTTGTCGGTCAGCTGGCGCATCTTATCGATGAGTGCATTGGCGTATTTCGAGCCAACGTCGAAGTCATAGCCAAGGATCTCAACGTCGATGGGCGCTGCTGCCCCGAAGTTTTGGATGCGCTTGACAATGCCGCCGATGAAGAAATAAAGCTGTGTACCGGGCACAGCATTGCGTAGGGCGGCGCGGACCTTCTCCGCAGCGTCGACATCGCTCATCGAACGTTCCCCGCGCGGGACCATGTTGACCTGCAGGTTCGCCGAGTGGGTGCCGGTGTTGGTGCTGAAGATCGCGGTTCGACCAATCGGCAAACCGACGTCCGACAACACCGTGGTGTAGATCGGCTTGTCCGTGCCGCCCCCATGGACCGGCGCAAGCTGATTCTGGATGATCTTCTCAAGCTGTTGTGTGACTTCTTCCGTGCGTTCCACACGCGTGCCGATCGGTGTCTTGTAGGTAATCGTGAACTGCGACTCGTCGGTGTCCGGGAAAAACTCACTACCAATGAATCGCTTGAGCTGCAGGCTTCCGAAGAAAAAGATCGCGATTCCGATGACCGCCATCAGCCGATGCGAGAGCACCCAGCGCAGCATGCTGGCGTAGATCGCGTCCATCCGATCGAAGAAGCCGATGACCAGCGCGGCGATGCCCTTCTTGGGCTGATCGTCGTGGTGCGCGCCTTCCTTGAGCCAGTAGTAGCAAAGGAGCGGTGTCACGGTTCGCGACACCCAGAAGCTCATCATGAGCGCGAACGAGATGGTCAGCGCGAGCGGCAAGAACAGGTAGCGCCCGATGCCCGCCATGAAAAGGACGGGAAGGAAGACCACGATGGTCGTGATGGTCGATACCAAAATGGGCATCGCCACTTCTTGTGCCGCCAAGAGGACGGCTTGCTTGCGGTTCTGTCCCGAGGCCAAGTGCCGGTGGATGTTCTCGAGCTCGACGATCGAGTCGTCGACCAACCGCCCGACGCCGAGAGCGAGACCGCCCAGCGTGAAGACGTTGAGCGTCTGGTTGGTGAAGAAAAGCAGCATGAACGTAGCGACGATCGACAGCGGAATCGCCACGCCGATGATCGCCGTGGCCCGGATGTTCATGAGGAAGATGAGAATGACCAAGATCGCCAGGACGCCGCCTTGCAGTGCCTCGTGTTGCAGCGCCGCCACCGCCGAACGGATGTACGACGACTGATCAAACGAAATGTTCAGCTTCACGTTGCTCGGCACCGAACGCAGCTTGGGAATGGCAGCCCGAACCGCGTCGACGGTCGAGATGGTGTTGGCGCCCGGCTGCTTGAGCACGCGCAAGTACACGCCGCGCTGGCCGTTCACCCGCACGATTTCGGTCTGGTCTGCAGCCAGATCCTCGACCTTGGCCACGTCGCCGACGCGCACCACGCCCTGCCCCTGGCCAAGCTGGGCTGACGTGGAGCGAACGACCACATCACGCAGCGGCGCGACGTCGGGAACCTGCGTGTTGGTGAAAACGTTGTAGTCCCGATCGCCGGCGCGCAAGCTGCCGCTCGGCAACAGCAGGTTCGACGTGCGCACGGCATTGGCGAGATCGAGGATGCCGAGGCCGCGCGCGCGCAGGGCGTTCGCATCGGCCATGACCTCGATCTCGCGCACCTTACCGCCGCCCACGGTCGCGCTGGCCACACCGTTGATGCGTTCGATTTGCGGCTCGATGGTGTTGTACGCCAAATCATAAAGCTGCTTCTCGTCGAGATCGTCGCTCGACACCGTGACCGCCAGAATCGGGATATTGGTGATGTCGAACTTGAGCACGAAGGGCTGCTGGATGCCCGGCGGCAGTGTGTTCAGGATCTGCGCGATCCGCTGCGAGACCTCGAATTGGGCGTTGTCGAGGTTCGTGCCGTAGTTGAACCACACGCTGACCAGCGACACGCCTTGCTTCGACGAGCTCTCCACCCGATCCACGCCGGGCGAGGCGCTGACTGCGCGCTCGATGGGCTGGGTGATGGACTTCTCGATATCAGCGGGGCCAGCGCCCGTGTAGAAAGTCGCGACGCGAATAACCGGGATGGTGATGTCGGGAAAGAGATCGACCGAGAGCTTGTTGAGCGAGACGATGCCCAGCACGATGAGCATGAGCGACATCATCAGGATGAGGACAGGATTCTTGAGTGCAAGCCGTGTGAGCCACATGGTTGGTTACCGGAGAACGATGAAGGGGGCCACGGGGCTAGTCGCTCTTGCGCGCGGGCGCCGACGTAGGTTCTCGTTCGGCCCTCGGCGCCATGGCCGCGGGCCCGCCGGTGAAGGGATTCACATCCCGGGTCACCCGCACGGTCGTGCCATCGGCCAAGCCATCCGCACCCGCGACGACGACTTCTTCTCCAGCTTTGAGGCCTGAGCGCACTTCCAGCACGGTTCCATCCTCGAGCTCGGCGCCGGTAGTGATGAGCCGCCTCTCGACCTTGGTATCGTGGAGCACGAACACATACCGCTTGCCGGACGAAATCTGTACGGCGTTCACGGAAAGCACGGGCGTGTTCGGATGCGTTTCTCGCAAGATGAAACCGCGGCCGTACATGCCTGGCCGCAGCTCGCCCGAAATGTTGGGCAGCTGGACTTCAGCTTCGAGGGTGCGCGTGAGCGGATCGAAGGACGGCGCTACCCGCACCACCTTGCCGGTGAAGCTGCGGCCGGGAAGCGCATCGAGAGCGACGTGAGCTTCCATTCCCACCGAGATACCCAACGCTTCGCTTTCGTTGAGCGAGAGAAAGACGCGCAGCCGATCCATGCGCACGACCGTGACGATCGCGCCGCCGCCGGGAGGTCCGACGAGGGCACCGGGATCGAGCCGTCGCGCTGACACGTAGCCGGTGATGGGCGAGGTGATGCGGGTTTCACCCAAGCGAATGGCCAAGCCGGAAATCTGCGCCTGCATGGACGCTTCGGCCGAGTCGGCCGATGCCAAGGCGGCGCTGGCCGATTGCAACTCTTGCTGGCTGACCACGCCCGACGGCGCGAGCTTGTTGGCGCGCTCGTAGTTGGTGCGCGCCAAGACGGCCTGCGCTTTGATTTGGCCGATGCTGCTGCGGGCGGCAGCCAGCTGATCGGGCAAATCGCTGGGCCTGACCAAGGCCACGATTTGTCCCTTCTTGACGCGGTCGCCGCGCTCGACGAGGATGGCGTCGACGTAGCCCAAGACCTTCGACCCGACGTCGGCTTGCTCGAGCGGACGCAAATCCACCGGCGCCTGGACCTCGACGGGAACGTCGCGGGCCACGACTTTGGTCACGACGACCGATGGTGCGAGGCGACCTTTTGCCGCCGGCCCCGACGACGCACGCGAGCATGCCGCGGCCGAGCCGATCAAGAGAAGCGCCAACGAAAGAAAGCCCGGTCCGGCGACCGAGCGGGGTCCACGGTGCAAATACAGCATTTTGCCCAAGGCTTAGTCCTGAAAGCGTCAGCGCGCAACAGCAGCTTCCGCAAGATAGATGCAAAAAGCGCAGGCGCCGATTCGGCGCCGACCATGCGCTATGCTGAAAAGGTGAAGTGGCAAATCGCCATCTGTGCGGCGTCGCTCGCAGCCGCCTGTCGAAACCCAGCGACCGTTGCCGTCGGAGTGGCGTCTGTTCCGCAGACCAAGAGCAATATTCTCCGCTCGGATTATGTCGGTTCGGCCGCGTGCAGGCCCTGCCACGCCGACGTCTTCGCGAAGTGGATGACGTCACCCATGCACAAGATGACCCGCGACCCGGCCGAGGCGGAGATCCGGGCACCTTTTGCCGGCGAGACGTTCGCGTTCAAGAAGGATCGTGTGACGCTTTTTAGCGCCGGCGACGGCCGCTTCATGCGCCTGCAGTCCAGTGCAGAACCGGACCGCCTCTTTCGCGTAACCCGTGTCATCGGCAACCACTACCGCGAGGATTTCGCAGGGGTCGCGGTGGCCAGCACCGACGAGCGGGTTACCCGCGGCAGCAGCAACGAACAGATCTTGCCGGTCACGTACTATTTCGAGTCCCACGGCTACCGTCTCAAAGGCTACTCCGTCATGACGCACGAGCGGCCGGGGCTGTTCGCCGGAGGCGTGTGGAACCAGACCTGTATCTTCTGCCACAACACGGTGCCTGCGCTCGACAGCGTACTCGGCGCATTGGCCGGGCCGTCGCCGCCCGGCTACCAAGGGGTCCTCGTCGACCGTCTGCTTCCACCGGATCGGCGCTTCGCCTACCGCGTGACTCGCGAGGAAGGCTTCCGGGCGGCCGTCGCTGCTGAGGCCGCTAACCTTGGGGGCAGCATCGCCGAGGTCAGCGCTCCCACGAGCGTCGCGCGGTCGGGCATCAACGCCATGGCCAGCCACTTTCGCGGCGAAAATTTAGTCGAAGAAGGCATCGGCTGCGAAGCCTGCCACGGCGGTAGCCGCGAGCACGCGGTCGACCCAAGAGTGCGCACGTCGTACGTGCCACGCTCGGATTTCCTCTCGGTGGAGCCCGCCGGCAAAGGCGCACCGACCCGCGCCTTGCTCATCAACCGCACCTGCGCGCGCTGCCACCAGGTCTTGTTCTCACGCTATCCGTTCACGTGGGAAGGCGGCCTACGCCACGGCGGCGCGCCCGGCGGCAGCACCACGACCTCGGGCGAGGCGCGCGATTTCTTGCTCGGCGGTCCCGCCCGGAACCTGGCGTGTACAGCTTGCCACGATCCGCACGCCCCCGATCAACCAGAGCACCTCGCAGCCCTGGCGACGCCAGCCGGGAACAGCGTCTGCCTGCCGTGCCACACCTCGCTGGCGACGTCCGAGGCCCTGGCCGAGCACTCGCACCACAAGCCAGATGGGCCGGCTAGCGCATGCATCGCATGCCACATGCCCCGCAAGAACATGGCCCTCACCTACTCGCTGACTCGCTACCACCGCATTGGATCGCCCACCGATCGCGAGCGCGTGGAAGGCGACCGTCCCATCGAATGCGCCTTGTGCCACGTGGACAAGTCGGTGGCCTCGCTGGTCGTTGACAGCGAGCGCTGGTGGAACAAGCATTACGATCGAGCTCGTCTGCAAGAGCTTTATGGCGATCTTGAATCCAACGCGTTGCTGGCGACGCTCGAACGGGGCCGACCTCACGAGCAGGTTGCGGCGGCCATGGTGCTTGCCGAGCACAAGGTGAAGTCGGCCGCGCCGCAGATTGCGCCGCTCTTGCTCAGTCCCTATCCGCTCGCGCGACGATTCGCGGCCCAGGCTCTGGCGTCCTTACTCGACAAACGATGCGCGGTCGACGTCGACGCGGACGCGGAGAGCATTCGGCACGCGCTAGAAGAATGCGGAATTTCGCTTTCGGTGCCGGCCGTCGCTTCGCCGGGACATCGCAAGATGGCTGAGCCAAGCGAAGAAGACTGAGACTGCCGAACGCAGATCCACTGGCGGTCCATCCCGGGCATGCATTTTTTCCGCTTTTGTGGCATCCAACGAGAACGTGAAAGCATCCGAACTCGCACGATGGAAAGAGCGCCTGCTCGACTTGCGTACCAGCATCCTCGCCGAGGGCGACGTGGCCATCGAGCCCACGCGCAAAGACGAGACGCGCGTGGGAGGCGACGAGGATGAGCAGCCGCTTGTGGAAATGGCCCAGGTCATCGCGTCCAAGCGCAACACGGCTCGTACCGAAGTCTTGCGGCGGATCAACCGCGCCTTGGCACGAATCGAAAGCGATCCCGAATTGTTCGGCCTTTGCAAAGAGTGCGAAGAGCCCATCGGCAAGCGCCTGGACGTCATGCCCTACGCGGAGCTTTGCCTGGAATGCCAGCAATCGGGCGACAGCGCACACAAGCCGGGTCGCCGGCGGCACTTGCTCGATTTCAAATGAAGGAGAGGCACATGAGCAGTCTTGAAGTGGGCAAGAAGGCGCCCGCATTTTCGTTGCCGGATGAAAATGGTACCAAGGTCGCGCTATCGGATCTAGCCGGCCAATGGGTCGTCCTCTATTTCTATCCCAAGGACGACACGCCCGGCTGCACCGTCGAAGCATGCGAGTTCACCTCGGGGCTCAAAGGTTTCGAAAAGCTCGATGCGACCGTGCTGGGCTGCAGCCCCGATTCACCGGAAGCGCACCGCAAGTTCATCGCGAAGTTCAAGCTGAAGATAAAGTTGCTGTCGGATCCCAGCCACGCGGTGCTGGAAAAGTACGGCGCGTGGGGCGAGAAGAACAACTACGGCAAAAAGAGCATGGGCGTGATTCGCTCGACGGTGATCATCGATCCCGCGGGCAAAGTGGCGCACCACTACCCGACCGTGAAGGCCGCCGGCCACGCCGAGAAGGTGCGTGAGAAGCTGGCCGAGCTGCAAGGCTAGACCTTCTTCGTTGGAGCGCGGCCCGATTTACTCGCTGGTCGGGAGCCGCGATGGTAGCTTTCTGGCGCCATGGCTGCTTCCGTCTACCGTGCCTCCAGCATGCAGCGCCAATTCTGGTTGCTCTGGCAGCTTTCGCCAGACGGAACCGCGTACAACGTACCTTCGCTCTTCCACCTGGCTGGACAAGTGGATCTGGGCGCGCTGGCCAACGCCGTCGCTGAGTTGGCCAATCGACATCCGGCTTTGCGCACGACGTTTGAGGACCGGGATGGCACCACCTGGGCGGATGTCTGCCCGGCTCTTTGCCCCGAAGTGCTCTTGTTGGAGAGCCCGGTCGCTCACGACGATCCCGTGATCCGCACCATGTTCACCGCCCCGTTCGACCTGCGAATGGGTCCCCTTTACCGGGCGATGATCGCGCCCGCGCTCGACGGCGGACACTGGCTGGCTTTGACCTTTCACCATGGATGCGTAGATCTACGAAGCAAAGCCTTGATAGCGGCGGATCTGTCGGCTCTCTATGCCCACTACGCCAGGCAACGACCGTTGCCCGCTCTTCCGGCCATGGACTACGCGACCGCGGCCGCCGAGGAAGGCCCCATCCTGGAGCAAATCATTGCCGACGGTGGGCTCGACTATTTTGCGTCGCACTTGGCCGCTTTGCCACCGCCCCTCGCGCTGCCCTTGGATCATCCTCGGGGCAAGGCCCAACCCACGCGAGGCGCTTGCATACCGTTGGACTTCCCTCCTCCGCTGGTGTTGCGGCTGCGGGAAAAGGCTGCGGAGCTGCGCACCAGACCGTTCGTGCCATTGCTTGCAGCGTGGGCGGTGCTACTCGCCAGGATGAGTGCCGCGGACAACGTGTGCATCGGCGTCCCGTTCACCAATCGTCGCCAGGAAAGCTGGCAAAACGTCGTCGGGTGTTTCGTGAACAATCTGCCCATGGCGATCCATGTGGAGGACCACGCCTTCGACGCCATCGTCGCGCAGGTGCGCGCTGGCATGCTGAACCATCACCGCCGCCAAGAGATTCCGATGGCGCGAATCGTGGATCACGTGAAGCCCGAACGAGATCCAAGCCGCAATCCAATCTTCCAAGCTGGATTCACCTTTGAACCACCGATGGATCTGCGACTTGACGGTGCCACGGTACGAAGCCTGAAAGTCCACGCCGGCGGTTCGCAGTTGGATGTGTTCATGAACCTCTGGGAAACCGAGTCAGGCTTCGCCGGGCACATCGAAACTGCGACGGACTTGTACGACGCCGAAACCATCGCACGCCTGGGGAGAAACTATCTCTGGCTGTTGCAGCAGGCGCTCGACCATGGAAATCAACCAGCGGTTGCTCTGGATTTTCCTGAACCTGCAGAGAAAACCCGCGTTCTTTCGGAATTCAATACTACCCAAGTGGACTTCCGCCCTCCCGCGGGGCTCCACGATTTGTTCCTAGCCCAGGCGGATCGCACGCCCGACGCCGTCGCCCTGTCCCTTGGGAACAAGAGCCTGACCTACGGCGAGTTGCGCGCGAAGGCGCTGGCCATCGCGGCCGCTTTGCGGGCGGACGGCATCAAGCCCGGCGATCTCGTGGGCGTGTACATGCATCGCTCGCTCGAGCTGCCGGTGACCCTGTTGGCGATCGTCCTTTCCGGCGCGGCGTATGTGCCGATCGATCCCGACTATCCCGCCGAGCGCGTGCGCAACATGATCGAGGATGCGAAGGTCGAGCGCGTGCTGGCCCACGCCGCTACCGCCGAGACGTGGCCGGGCGATCCATCGCTGCTGCGTCGAGTGGAGTCCTTCGAGGCTACGACGCTGGCCACGCCTCACGCCGGGTGCGCAGACGACTGGGCGTACATCATCTTCACCTCCGGTTCTACCGGACGACCCAAGGGAGCGGCCAATACCCACGCTGGGATCGTGAATCGGATCCTGTGGATGCAGGCGGAATACCCATTGGGGCCGGACGACGTTGTCCTGCAAAAAACGCCGTACGGATTCGACGTGTCTACCTGGGAATTCTTCTGGCCCATCGTCACAGGCGCGCGTTTGGAGATAGCTCCTCCGGGAATTCACCGGGACCCGCTGGCTCTCGCAAAGCTGATTCAATCAGCGCACGTCACGACCATTCATTTCGTTCCGTCCATGTTGCAGGCCTTCCTGGATCATCCGGAAGCGCGCAACTGCCGGAGCCTGCGCCGAATCATTGCCAGTGGTGAGGCGCTGCCCGCAGAGCTGGTAAAGCGTTGCCTGGCGACGCTGCCCGCGCCACTGTTCAACCTGTATGGTCCCACCGAAGCGGCGGTGGACGTGACCGCGTGGGCCTGCCAGCAAGATCCAAACCGCGATCCGGTACCGATTGGTAAACCGATCGCCAACACTCGAATGTACGTGCTCGATCGCCGCGGCCAGCCGGTGCCGATGGGCGTGCCCGGGGAGATTCTCATCGGTGGCGTCCAGGTTGGCGCAGGCTACGTGAGCCGACCAGACCTTACTGCCGAGAGATTTGTGCCCGATCACTTTACCGAAGCGCCGGGCGACCGGCTCTATCGCACAGGCGACCTTGGCCGCTGGGATCCCGATGGGCAACTGGTGTACCTAGGCCGTCTCGATCACCAAGTGAAGATCCGAGGTCTGCGCGTCGAGCTTGGCGAAATCGAATCGGTCCTCGATCGTTTTCCGGCGATCCGGCAATCCGTGGTGGTGGCCCATCCGCCCGGCAGCCCCAACGCATCCATCGTGGCTTACGTGGCGGCAACGCCATCGCCGCCCTTAGTGGCGGAGCTTCGCGCCCACGCGGCGAAAGCCCTGCCTCCGTACATGGTGCCGAGTCAATTCATCGTGCTCGATGCCTTGCCCCTGTCGCCGAACGGCAAGGTCGACCGCAAGGCCCTGCCAGTGCCCAGCGCTCCGGCCGACGCAACCTCCGTTCCCCCGAAAGGGGAAATCGAGACATGGCTGGCCGCGGAATGGGGGCGTTTGCTTGCCGGCGCAAGCGTTGGCCGAGAACGCAACGTCTTCGACCTCGGCGGCAACTCCGTGATGATCGCGAGCCTCGCCGGTCGCGTGAAAGAACGTTTCGGCGTGGACGTGCCTTTGGTGCGCTTCTTCGAGTACCCAACGGTAGAGGGACTTGCCGCGCACCTTTCCACGGCTCGCAACGAGCACTCAAACCCGGGTGCGGCGGCGCTGGATGTGGCCGCCGAGCGTGCGCAACGACGCAGGTCCGGTCCCTTGAGACGCCCGCGGGGCTGAAGACAGTCGCTACTTGCTCGATCGCCGCTGGGCGAACAACCACACGAACGTCTCCGGCTGCCCGTACGCATGCGTCCAGCTATCGTGTCCCACTCCTTCGAGCTCGCTGAAGCGCGCCTTGCCGCCCACGGCCTCCAGCGCACGGCGCATGGCACGCGCGTTTTCGACCGGTGAAATTTCATCGCGTGTGCCGTGAAAAGCCCAGATGGGCAAATCCGCGATGACGGCGGCGCGCGATGGATCGCTGACGCCGGTCACGGGAATGGCGGCGGCGACGATGCCAGGGCGCCTGGTAATGAAATCCCAGGTGCCGGATCCCCCCATGGACGCTCCCGTCAGATAGACACGGTCGGGATCGATGGGCCGGCTCCTCGCAAGCTCAGCGATAATGGCCGCGGTGCTCCTGGAACCAACGCTTTCCGGAAATTTGGCTTGGTCGTAGGTACGAAACGGCGGAGTCGCGTGGCGGTTGATCCACTCATCTCCTGGCGGACATTGCGGAACCAGAACGAAAAATGGCCCGAAGGCTTGAACGTCGGGGGCCAAGAAACGTGCGACGTTGGCATCACCGAGCTGGTTAAGGTTGTCGTTGCCGCCGCTACCGCCGCCATGCAAGTAGACCAGCAGCGGACACCGCTCGCCCGCCTTGAGGCCGGGCGGGGAATAGAGGCGGTAGGGCAACGTAGCGGTGGCCGCCGAGTCTCGATAGAGGTGCGCCTCCATCCGTGCGGCAAGGGCGAGGACCTGCTGACTCGGCACACCGACTTTGGGCCGCCGACAAGAGCCGTTCGGGATCAAAGCTAGTGCGGCGGTCGCAAGACCGAGCAAGCGACGTTTCATGGTTTACCTCGGGGTTAGACCCAATTCACGATGCTCGTCTGGCGAGAAGCCCAGCCCAGCCGCGAACTCGGTCAAGCGCTCGACCGGATTGTCGCCAATCTTGGCGAGACCTTCCGTCCGGGACATCAGTCCCTTGCGAATGAGAATGCTTAGCTCCAGCTCATAGGGCGAAAAGCCGAACCGCCGTTCGTGAACATAATTGTTGAAGGTATTGAGCTCACAGTTGGAGGAACAGCCATCCACGCCCTCGGGTTTCCGCCAACCGAGGCGCGAGACTCGTTCGATGATCGCATCCTCACTGAGCTCCTCCAGGCACAATAGGTTCACGTTGTGCGGGTAGCTCTCGACGCGATCGAGCAAGGCGTCGGGGAGATTGTAATAGGCGTCCACTTCCTCGCCGACGGCTTCGGTCAGGCGGGCGAGGCTTTCCTTGCGACTATCGGCAAGAAATCGGAAGTGGTTGCGGAAGACGATAGCGTTCGCGGGAATCTGCCCCAACGTGAAGCCCGCCAGGATGCACGGGATGTTCTTCTCGATGGCGATGCGCAAGGCCATGGTGTTCACCAGGGAGATACACGCATTGCAACCAGCCGAGATGCGCGTGAGGGTCTGTTCGCGGTAGATGGGCAGGGTCGCCGTCGCACGGATGACCTTGCGAAAGAACGACATCGAAGGTCGATAGGTTAGCTGCTCTACCCCAAGCACGTCGGTGACCCGACGGATGTTTTCCGCTGCCACTGGGGCAAGAAAGCCGTTGTCCAAGGTGAACGACAGAACCCGCAACCCGTACTTCTGCACGGCCAAGGCCAGGGTATACGAGCTGTCCTTGCCCCCGCTATTACACACAATGGCGTCGTAGGGCTGGTGGCGTTTGGCAAAAAGCTCATGGACTTGCTTGGACGCGCGGGTGATAGCTTCGTCAAGCCGGGTTTCCACAGTCGTGTCCCGACAGACGCTGCACACGCCGTCCGCGTCGAAGGTGAGGCCCGGAAATGCTGCGGACAAGATACAGCGAACGCAGCGAACACCACGAACCTCGATCACGCCGACTTCTCCATACGACCGCTGATGAAGTGGGCCATCTTGTTCATGGAGCCAAACGCTTCGCGAGTCATATCGCTTTCCTTGACTACGATGCGAAACTCTTGTTCGATGAAAGTCGCAATTTCAACGAGACCGAACGAATCGATAATGCCCTGATCAATGAGGGACTTATTCATGTCGATCTTTGCCGCGGCGACGTTGAAGCTTTGGGTGACAAACCCAAGTAAAGACACGCGCACCGTTTCCTCAAGGTTCATGATGGTTCGTATGATAAGTGATTGGTAGGATTCTTGCCATACACGACCCGAAATACGTCACGCCTGCTCAAAGCCCCCACCATTGCCGTGCGCACCGTGATGTCTTGCCTGGTTGCTGCGGCCGGAGCGACGTGGATTCCAGTAAGCACGCCGGCAATTGCCGCGGACCGTATACCCGACTTTGCCGACAAGCTTCCTGCGCAGGTCTGGCCCTACCACGGTCTCATCGTCGGCTTCGACCCGGTGGCGTGCGACTCAGTCGGCCTGCGCGTCATCGAGGCCAAGCGCGGCGCGTCCTTCGGCGAAGAACGTCCGCTGGCGCCGCCGGCCAAGCACATCGCGCTGGCGGACATGCGGCGCCATCTAGGAACCGCCGATCCGGCAAAGATCGAGATCATCCGCATCGGGTACGACCAGGATTCGCTGATCTAGGTGCCGACCGCGACAGTCTGAATTTCACGCCCCGGAGGAACATGCTCAAAAGAACGGTCCAGAAACTGGTTGACCGCGCGGGTTACACGCTGACGTCCAAGCGCCCGACTATCGACATTCCTCTTTACGAATCGCTTTATGGCAAGGAAAGCGTCGCGAAGCGACGTTTCTACAATATCTGTGCCGGGGGCCACCTGGCGTTCGGCGGCGGACTGGATCACCCCTGCTGGACCCATGTCGATCTGGATAAGCCCTGGCCTGGGGCGCGCGCGTTCAACCCCGATGTCGATATCGCGCATGACCTCTTTTCACTGCAGCCCCTGCCCATTGAATCTGGCTCGGCGGAGCTGGTTTTCAGCCGTTTTGCTGTCGAGCACATCACCGACGAAGCCGCCCAAGTTCTATTCGACGAGGCCTTTCGTATCTTGAAGAAAGGCGGAGTCCTACGCATTACAGCACCCAATACGGAGTCCGACTATCGAGCCTACCTAGCCAGAGACTTGAGCTATTTCAGCTGGAGGGAAACCTTCAGCATCAAAGCTATTCAGGATCACCTGCGCTACAAGATTCCCCTGAATCAGGCGTCCATTCACCAGGTCTTCCTGGCACATTTCGCCACCAACGCCTCCACCATCCACCGTGACGGCGCGCCCAACCCCATCTCGGACGAAGAGCTTCAGTCGGTCATCGAAAGCCTGCCGTTTACCGATGCCTTGAACCGCTGCACTTCCCGTTGCTCGGTAGAGAAGCAACGGCTCTATCCCCAGAACCACATCAACTGGTGGAGCTGCCGCAAATTTGACCACATGCTTCGCGCGTCCGGCTTTCGACACGTGTACGTCGTCGGCCATCATCAAAGCGTGGCGCCGGTCTTTCGACTGCGCGGTTTCGATGACTTGTGGAGCGAAGTGGCGATGCATGTAGAGGCAGCTCGCGAGTAAGGCCTCCTTCGATCAACTTTTGTGGTATTTCGGAACGTATGTGCGGATTGGTTGGCTTACTGGGGAATGGCGACTCTGCCAGCGCGAGCCGCGGGCAAGTCTTGTCTATGCTCGGACAGCTCTCCCATCGCGGGCCCGATGCCCACGGCTGCTACGTGCTACCTGGCATGGCGCTCGGTCACGTGCGGCTCTCCATCATCGACGTGAAGGATGGCCACCAGCCCTTTGTTCGCGGGCGCCATGCTCTTGTCTACAACGGCGAGATCTTCAACTACATCGAGCTCCGCGCCGAGCTTGCGTCGCTGGGAGACACCTTCCAGACCAAGAGCGACACCGAAGTGCTGCTGCTGGCGCTGATGCGGTTTGGTATCGACGCGCTTCGAAAGTGCAACGGACAGTTCGCCTTTCTCTACTACAACGGCGAGACTCGAACATTGTGGGCGGGCCGAGATCGCTATGGCGTGCGACCGCTGTACGTGACGGAGCACAAGGGAGGCCATGCCTTTGCTTCGGAAATGCGAGCCTTCGACGTTCTGCCCGGCACTCAGCGTACCTTCGAGCCGAAACACGTGCTGGAGCACGGCCTGTTCTGGAACACCCTCTCGGATCGCACCGTGTACAAGGGGATCCGCAGCGTGGAAGCGGGAACGGTCTTAGTCTTCGAACCAGGGCGGCCGCCTCGGTGCCAACGCTATCACCAACTGGGCGAAGGCACCCCGGATGCGATGCCGACCTCGTTTGTCGAGGCCAAGGCCATGTTGCGCGACAAGCTGCGGACGGCAGTATCCTTGCGTCTGCGTAGCGATGTCCCCGTGGGCGCCTACCTCAGTGGAGGCATCGACTCTTCCGTGGTCGCGCTGCTGACCGACGAGTTGCGGACCGATCGTTTCCAGACCTTCTCGGTGGCGTTTTCCGACCCTCAATACGATGAGTCCCGCTACCAGCAGATGATGGTCGATAGACTCAAGACCGACTGCCTCACCCTGACTATCGACCACGCTGCCATTCGCGACAACTTCGAACAGGCCGTGTACCACGGCGAACGCCCCATCTTCCGCACGGCTCCCGTGCCGCTCTATTTGCTGGCCAAGGCGGTTCGTGCAGCCGGAATTCGCGTCGTGCTGACCGGGGAAGGCGCGGACGAAATCCTGTGGGGCTACGATGCGTACAAGGAAATCAAGCTGCTTCGCTTTTGGGCCAAGTTTCCACAATCGAAACTGCGACCCCTTCTGATTCGCAAGCTCTACCCGCACTTGGCTCACTACAGTGACAGCAAGCAACTTGGCCTCCTGCGTATGTTCTACGAGGGTTTTCTGGGCAGCTACGACAACCTTCTCGTGGGGCTGAACCTGCGCGTGCACAACAACAAGGTGCTCGCGAGCTACCTTCATCCCGACCACCACGTCGAAATTGACGAAGCATGGCTGATGGATCGAGTGCGGGCGATTCTGCCCCCGGACTGGGATCGCTTCTCGCTCCTAGCGCGCAACCAATACCTGGAAATGCGAACCCTGCTGCAAGGCTACTTGCTGTCTTCCCAAGGTGACCGCATGTCGCTCGCCCACGGCGTCGAGGGGCGCTACCCCTTCCTCGATTCCACCTTGGTAGAATGGGCCTTCCAACTGCCCGATGAGTACAAGTTGCCGCTGCTATCCCAGAAGCATCTCTTGCGAGAGGCCTTTCGCCCCGATCTGCCGGCGGAAATCATCGATCGTCCCAAACAGCCGTACCAAGCGCCGGATCTGAAGGCGTTCTTCCCCGACGGAAAGCTGTGCGCTTTGGGCGAAGAACACCTGAGTGACAAGGCCATCGACGACGTTGGCTTGTTCGACAAGGAGATGGTGGCCCGGTTTCTGGCCAAGTGGCGACGAGGAATTCCGGAGCGAATCGGCTACCGGGACAACATGCTCTTCACGTTCCTCCTGTCGGCACAAATCGCAGCGTCCCACGCGAAGCAGGGCTCGCGACAATCCCAGCTCAACTCGCCACGAACGATTGACGGAACGCTTTCCCCATGAGCGAGCATGAATCTCGGGCGCAAGATGTCGCAGTCATCGGGATGGCGGGACGCTTTCCGGGCGCGCCCGACCTGGACGCCTACTGGCGGGTGATCGAGGATGGTCGCGACACCATCACCCGGGGCGAGGACCTGAACGCGGCTATTCCATCCGGACCAGCCATCCCGGTACCCGAAAATTTCGTAGCAGCCCGTGGAGTCCTTGCCGGTATCGAGGACTTCGACGCCGGATTCTGGGGATATACCCCGAGAGAAGCGGCAACCCTCGACCCTCAGCACCGCTTATGGCTTGAATTGGCCCACGATGCACTGGAGTCCGCGGGATATGCTCGGGCCGGCCACGGACAAGTGATATCAGTCTTCGCGGGCAGCTTCATGAGCAGCTACCTGCACGGGCACCTGATTCCCACGCGCGCGGCTCTGGAGGAATTCCTGCGGCTGCAGGGCACACCCAGCTTTGCCCTGATGGTGCAAAACGACCCCGCGTTCATGCCCAGTCGCAGCGCCTATAAGTTGAACCTACGGGGACCCGCCATCAACGTGCAGACCGGCTGCTCCACCTCGCTGGTAGCCATCGCGCAGGCGACACAGAGCCTGCTGTCCTACGAGTCCGACATCGCATTGGCCGGTGGCGTGTGCATCGCCCTGCCGCAAAACAGTGGCTATTTCTATCAGGAAGGTGCCATCACCGCACGCGATGGCATCTGCCGTCCGTACGACGCCAAGGCATGCGGCACCGTGTTTGGCAGCGGCGGCGGTGCCGTTGCGCTGAAACGCTTGGCCGATGCCGAGCGGGACGGCGATCCCATCCACGCCGTGATCCGCGGCGCAGCCTTGAACAACGACGGGTTCGGCAAAGTGAGCTTTACCGCTCCGTCGGTAGCCGGCCAAGCAGAAGTCATCACCCTGGCGCAGACTCTGGCAGAGGTCGAGCCAGACACGATCGGCTACGTGGAGGGACACGGCACTGCCACGCCCATGGGAGATCCCATCGAAGTCGAGGCCTTGACCCAGGCATTCCGACGAAAATCGAATGGCCGGGAGTTCTGCTGCCTGGGATCGGCCAAGAGCAACGTGGGCCACCTGGACGCCGCGGCGGGTGTGGCCGGATTCATCCGCGCAGTATTGGCCTTGCGGCGACAAACGCTTCCACCTACGGCGCACTTCCAATCGCCAAATCTAAACCTGCGACTGTCAGAAAGCCCGTTTTTCGTATTGTCGTCGGCTCGCCCTTGGCTTCCCGTCGGGCATCCTCGCCGGGCAGGCGTCAGCTCGTTTGGTATCGGCGGAACCAACGCTCACGTGGTTCTGGAAGAGTATCTGCCGTCGCTCGAGCT
>Ga0066789_10000302_pt1 | contig 18857 bp, 16 predicted proteins | sample OrgsoiDNA2013049_FD_70960 | JGI IMG/M metagenome (GOLD analysis project Ga0066789, IMG submission 70960) | Permafrost soil microbial communities from the Arctic, to analyse light accelerated degradation of dissolved organic matter (DOM) -... | ecosystem: Environmental > Terrestrial > Soil >...
AATCAACTACCCCTTTTGAGCGCCGGCTCAGCCTGAGCGTCAACTTAAACCCAATCCACAACCGATGAGCCCTGTTTTCCACCGATTCGGCGCTTGCGTCTGCAGGCACCCGCGAAGCGTGCTTGCCGCCTGGGCCATCGCCATTGCGCTCGGCGTCTGGGGGTCGGGCGAATTCGAGCTTGCCGCGCAAAGCGGCACATCGGACCTGTACGGCAGCCCCTCGCACGAGGTCGCCGAGGCATTGCGCTCCGATTTCAGCGTTCCGTTCCTCGAGCCGCTCATTGTCGCGGTTTCGAGCCCGATGCTTTCGGGCGATGACCCCGCGCTGTTGGCGTGGGACCGCGATGCGGCGCGGGCGTTGCGCGCCCTGCCTTCCGTCAAGCGCGTTGCCGCGTACTCGGACTCCGGCGATATGCATTTGCGCGCGCCGAACAGCCGCCAGGGGCTCATTCTGGTCGAACTCGCCGCCACCGACGTGCCGGGGCAACAGCGCGCCGTTCCCATCGTGCGCGCGGCGCTGGCCCCGCTGCGAGCGCGGTTGACGGCGCTCGACCGCCGCGCGCGAGTCGCGGTGACCGGAGGCCCGGCAGCCGACTACGACATCAATACCTCGAGTGCGCAAGGAGGGGATCGTGCCGAGAAGCGGGCCTTGCCGCTCACGCTCGCCATATTGATAGTCGCTTTCGGCACCCTGATCGCGGCCGCCTTGCCGTTTCTGATGGGTCTCGCCACGACGATGGTGTCGCTGGGATTCGCGTTTTTGCTGGCGCGGTTGATGCCGGTATCGAATCTCCTCGGCAATGTGGTGACCATGATCGGACTCGCAATCGGCATCGACTACTCGCTGCTGATGGTCAAGGATTATCGCGAGCGATTGCGGCATTCCCCGACCCTCGAGGCGGTGGCGCAGACCGTGGCGGAGGCGGGCACCATCATTCTTTGGTCGGGTTCGACCGTCGCCATCGGGCTGTTGGGCCTGCTATTCAGTCCCATCCTGGAGACCCGCAGCGTCGGCATCGGCGGGGCCCTGGTGGTGCTGGTATCCGTGCTCGCCGCCGTGACGCTGTTGCCCGCCTGCCTCGCGCTGCTCGGCAACCGGATCGAACTTTGGCCCTGGCGACGGCGTTCCGCGGCGCCGCCGGGCGGTAAGAACCGATGGGAACGGCTCGCCGAATGGATCGTGCGGCGCCCGCTGCGCACGCTGGCGGCCGCCACCGGAACGGTGATGCTGCTCGCGTTGCCGGTATTGGGCGCGCACAGCGGTTTCGGCAACGAAGCGTGGTTCATGCCGAGGGAGTTGGAATCGCGCATCGGGGCCGATCTATTGGCCCATCAGGGCTCGGCCGATGCGGCGCTGACCGTGCGGGCATTGCTGCGCACGACCGATGGACAACCGGTGCTCGCGGCCGACCACGACGCCGCCCTGAACGACTATCTCGCGCGGCTGCAGCGCGACCCGCGTGTGGCGGAACTGGCATCGCCGCTCGCCGCGCGCGGCGATGCGGCGCACCTTTACTTGAGCCGCGACGGACATTGCGCATTGATCGAGATTACGCCGGTGAACGGCTCGTCGATGCGGCAGGTTCAACAGCTGGCGCGGGACCTTCAGCACCTCGCGCCCAACGGGCCGTTTAAGGTCGCGATCGGCGGTACGCCGGCCTTCTACAACGATTTTGGCGACACCATGTGGAAGAGCTTCCCCAAGGTGTTCGGCTTCGTCATCGTCACGACTCTGCTCCTGCTGTTCGCCGCTTTCCGCTCGTACCTTTTGCCGCTCAAGGCGGTGATGGCGAATCTGCTCGCCGTGGCCGCCGGCTACGGCGTGGTGGTCGCCATATTCCAATTCGGCTGGCTGCACGGACTGGTCGGCCTGGAACGGCCTTTTTCCTCGATACCGCCCGAAGTGCCGCTGATGATTTTTTGCTTGAGCTTCGGACTGTCCATGGACTACGAGCTGTTCCTGCTGTTCCGCATCCAGCGCCAGTTCGCGCTGCACGGCGATAACGATCGCGCGACGGCCGAAGGCTTGGCGGCCGTCGGTCCGGTCATCACGGGCGCCGGGCTGATCATGACCGCGGTATTCGGCGCGTTCGTCAGCGCGAGCCTGCCGGCGTTGAAAATGATCGGCGTCGGCCTGTGCGTTGCGGTCCTGGTCGATGCCAGCGTGATCCGGGCATTCGTCGTGCCCGCATTCATGAGCATTGCCGGCCGCTGGAATTGGTATCCGGGATACTCGCAAGGTCCCGGTACGGGAGGCCGGTAGGGGTATTTGACGGGGGCCGACCGTCTCCAATCAAAGACATTGGCCCGATGCCATTTTGCGGCATTAGCGTGTACGCTTTACCCACCTCAAACGCAGGAGATATTGAGCTATGGCACTTTGGAATGAGAAACCGACCCCTGCGCCGGCGGGTCGCAAGGATCCGATGACACCCGCGCCGGTGGGCGGCGGCCAGCCCGCGGTGACGCCGGCGCCGGAGCGCAGCGCGAACGAAGCGGTGGTGGGTTCGGCATCGCACCGGCCCGTGCCCCGGGAACGCGGCGAGGGCGGCGAGTCCGTGATTGCCGCCAACCTGTCGATCGAGGGCAAGATCGAGGGATCCGGCAACGTGCGCATGGCCGGCCGCTTCAAAGGCGATGTACGTATCGACGGCAATTTTAGCATCGATGCCGGCGCCCATTTGACGGGCCAGGTATTGGCCGGGATCGTCGTGGTCGGCGGCGAGCTGCAGGGCAATATCGAGTCGGCCAAGCGCGTGGACGTGTTGGAAGGCGGAGTCATCGTCGGCGACGTCAAGGCCGGATCGATCACGGTTGCGGCGGGCTCGCGCATGCGCGGCCACGTCGAATTCGGTTGGGGAGATGAGAAGACGGTGAAGCTCGCGGGTTCCGCGACCGGCGGCAGCTAGGAGCCTCGTCATGAGTGTCGTTCGTCAGGGCACTCTTGGCGCTACGCGAACATGCCCGCACTGCAAGGCGACTGTTCTGCAAAGCGCCAACATCTGCCCCGGCTGCCAGCATCACCTGAGATTCAGTGCCGCAAATTCCGAGCCCCAGTCCGAAGGGGTGCCGGCCATGCGAATCGAAGGTTCGATTCATCACCCGGGCCGCGGCGAGGCTTGCGAATATTGTGTGGTCGTATCGATCACCAATGAACAGGGCGAGAAGATCGCCCGGCAGGTGGTCGGCGTGGGCGCGCTGCAGCCGGGCGAACGTCACAAATACAGCTTTTCGGTGGATCTCATTCCGGCGCGCTCCGGCGCTCCGGCGCGCCCCGGTCCGGTCGGCGCCGCCGCCGAGCGCAAGCGCAGCTGACCGGCAGCTAGCGCAGCCCGCTACCCTCGATGTCGATGAAGCGCAGAAATTCTGCGCGGGTGCTGGCATCCGCGCGGAACGTGCCGAGCATTTTGCTGGTGATCATCGACACGCCGCGCTTGTGCACCCCGCGCGTGGTCATGCATTGATGCACGGCGTCGATGACGACGCCGACGCCGCGCGGCTTGAGCACCTCGTTGATGCATGCCGCGATTTGCGCCGTGAGTTTTTCCTGAACTTGGAAACGGCGCGAGAATCCGTCGACGACCCGTGCGAGCTTGCTGATGCCGACCACTCGATCGGTGGGCAGGTAGCCGACGTGCGCCCGGCCGATGATGGGCGCCATGTGATGTTCGCAAAACGATTCGAACGCGATATCGCGCAACACCACCATTTCGTCGTAGCCCTCGACTTCCTCGAATGTGCGCCGCAGATAGGCGCTCGGATCGCCGGCGTAGCCGGAGAACCAGTCGCGATAGGCGTCGACCACGCGCTTCGGGGTGTCGCGCAGCCCTTCCCGATGGGGATCCTCGCCCGCCCAGCGCAGCAGCGTTTGCACGGCGGCTTCGGCCGCGCCGCGAGTCACCGCCCGGTTGTTCTTTTTGGCCATTGCTTTCCCGCTTCCCTACAGAACCGTTTGCATACTAAGGACCGAATCCCGCCGCGGTGAAGGATAACATCCCGGCACACGCGCGGCTGCGGTGATCCCGCACTATGGATGTTTCGAATCGTAGACCACCTCGCCATGCAGGATCGTGAGGTCGCAGTGCAGATCACGCAGCTGCGCCGCGGGCACCTCGTACATGTTGCGATCCCAGACCGCGATATCCGCATCCTTGCCCACCTCGAGAGAGCCTATTCGCTCATCCAGGAACAATTGCCGCGCGGCCCACGACGTGTACGAGCGCAGTGCCGCGTGAATGTCGATCGACTCGGCCGTGCCGAAAGGATGCGCACCATACGTTCCTTGCAGAGTTTCACGTTCGACCGATGCCCACAAACCAAAGCGCGCCGCAAGCGGCGTGACCGAATAGTCCGAACCGCCTCCCCAGAGGATCCCCTTGTTCAGGAAGGTCTTGAGCGGCACCAACCGCAGCGAGCGCTGCGGGCCGAAGTTGCCGGCGTAGGTATCTCCGATCCACCACATGAAGGGCGCCTGCGCCTCCGGGTAGCCGGCCTCGTATTTTTTTTGCAGCGACGCCATGATCGCGATCGCATGGTCTGTGGGTATGTTGGCGTGAATAATGCTGTGCCTTAAGCCCATGGTCGGCACTTCCGCGAGCACCTGCGAGTAAGTGTCCACCACCCAATCGATGGCCCGATCGCCGATCGCGTGAGTACCGATGTGCACGCCGGCCTGGTGGAAGAGGCGCACCTGCTGCCGGTAGACTTCAGGATCGGTCGACGGATAACCGGTATTGCCGGCATCGACGCCGTTGAAATGCTTATTCCAGTCCTTGTAGAGCCATGCCGTGCGTGCGCCGCCGCTGCCGTCCATGAATATCTTGGCGCCGCAGGAGAGCAGACGGCCGTCTCCGAGGGATTGGGGCGGCCGCGGCTGCGCCATGATTTCCTTGAGCGCGGCGCGAGCTGAGGCGAGCGTGCTGCCCGCATACCACAACACGCACACATGCTCGGATAGTTTGCCTTCGCGCAGCAGCTCGACGTAGGCGTCCCAGACCGGCCGGTCGATGGAGGGGTCCTTGACGGCGGTCATGCCTTCACGATGCAGCAGGTCGATGCTGTGTACGATGCCGGCGCGCCGCTGTTCCGGAGTCGGCGCCGGTATGAGATCGAGCGCGGTATCCTTCGCCGCTTCCTTGAGAACGCCGGTCGGCTCTCCGCGCGCGTTGCGGTCGATGGTGCCGGCCGGCGGATCCGGGGTCTGCGCCGAGATCTTCGCCATGCGCAATGCAGCGGAGTTCGCCACCCCATAATGGCCGGTGGTCTGCATCAGCCAGACCGGATTATCGGGCGACACCGGATCGAGATCGGCCGCCAACGGATAGCGGTGCTCGGCGAGCTTGCCCTCGTCCCAGCCGTCACCCTGCAGCCATTCGCCAGGCTTCAAGTGCGCAACTCCGGCGCGCACCCGGCGCACCACTTCTGCCACCGACTTGGCGTCGCTGAGATGCACGTGATAAAGCTCCTCGACGCCGCCGTCGGCAACGTGGGCATGGCTGTCGATGAGTCCGGGCGTGGCCGCACGGCCGTTCAAATCGATACGCCGCGTGCCGGCGCCGACCAGGCGCAGGATGTCCCGGTCGGTGCCGATCGCGACGATCTTTCCGTCGCGGATCGCGATCGCTTGCGCGATCGAGTCGGCGGCATCGACGGTAAGTATCCGGCCGTTAAACAGCACCAGCTGGGCAGGCGCCGGAACCGGCGTGGCGCTTTGCGCCGCCGCCGCGCCGCTCCATGTGAGCAGATAGGCGAGCGGTACGAGCGCCCGCAGCGAATGCCGCGATTGATTGACTCGGGCGAACATAAGCGACATCCTCATTCTCCTTTTTCTGTCCGGAAGGATCATCCGTGAATCACCGCACCGTCCTCAAGTATGCCGGAACGATCCTTTTCGCGCTCTGCGTGCAATCCGCCTGGGGCGCCTCTCCCATGAGCGATGCCGCGGTACGCGCCACAGCACACGACATCTTCAAGCAGTTGATCGAGATCAACACCACGGATTCCATCGGCAGCACCACTGTCGCGGCGCAGGCAATGGCCCGGCGATTGCTCGATGCCGGATTTCCGGCTGCAGACGTGATTGTGGTGGGCCCCAACGACCGCAAGGGCAACATGATCGCGCGCTATCGGGGCAACGCGGGGTCGAAACGGCGGCCCGTTCTGCTCATCGGCCATCTCGATGTGGTGGAAGCGCGGCGCGAGGATTGGACCACGGATCCGTTCCAGTTCGTCGAGAAAGACGGCTATTACTATGGGCGCGGCACCCAGGACATGAAGGACAGCGACGCCATCCTGGTCACGGATTTCATCCGTTTGAAAAAGGAAGGTTATGTGCCGGACCGCGACATCATCCTCGCGCTCACCGCCGACGAGGAGGGCGGAAAATCGAACGGCGTGGATTGGCTGCTGAAGAACCGACGCGAACTCGTCGATGCCGAGTACGTGCTGAATCCGGACGGCGGCGGATTGTTCCCGGAGCAAGGCAGGCCGTTGACCGTGGACTTCGAGGCGACCGAAAAACTCTATGCCGACTATCAGGTGCTTGCCACCAATCGCGGCGGACACAGCTCGCGGCCAAGACCGGACAATCCCATATACCAGGTCGCGCATGCGCTCGAGGCGCTCGAGAAAGCGCCGTTCCCGTTGGAGTTGAACAGCGTCACCCGCGAATATTTCAAACAAAAAGCGCTGCTCGAAACCGGCGAGCGGGCCGCGGACCTGCGCGCCCTATTGGCGACGCCGCCCGACCCGGCGGCCATCGAGCGCTTGTCCAAGGACGAACACTATAACGCGGCCATGCGCACCACCTGCGTCGCCACCATGCTCGCCGGCGGCCACGCGCCGAACGCGTTGCCGCAGCACGCCGAGGCCAACGTCAATTGCCGCATCATGCCCGGACATTCGCAGGAGGAAATCCGCCTGGCGCTGGTGAAACTGTTCAACGATCCCGAACTCAGCGTGCGCTACCGCAGCGACGGCGGCGAGTTGTCGGATCACGGCTCGGATCGCAAGGCCATGGCGCCGCCGCCCCTGCGTACGGACGTCATGGACGCGCTGCGCGGCGTCTCGGCAAAGCTGTGGCCGGGCGCCGTGGTGCTGCCGATCATGGAGGCGGGCGCCTCGGACAGCATCTACACCATGATGGAGGGCATTCCGAGCTACGGCATCAGCGGTGTGTCGATCGATCGCGACGATCGCCGCGAGCATGGCCGTGACGAGCGTTTGCAGGTCGATTCCTTCTATACGGGAGACGAGTTTTATTATCTGTTTCTCAAGGCGCTGACGACATCCGCGCATTGATCCGCGGGGACCGCCGCGCGCGTCGATGCTCGCGATTTCGACGCCTCGTGCAGGCGCCTAGGGCTCGTGGTAGTACATCTGCACCGGCTCGTCGGCGGTGCTGACGAGATCGGGAGCCAGGGTTCCCATCCGGGCATCGATCCGGCGGTATTTCCCCTTGAAAAAAAGCAGCGGCCGCAACGGCTCGACGCCCTTGTGGAGCTTGCGCACCTCGAGAGTGACCAGCAAGTGATCGCCGGCTTCGTAGACATCGCGCTTGGTGCAGATGAGCGAGGCAAGGCACCCTTCGAGGCGCGGCAATCCGGCGGTCTCGATGAAACGGTATTTCGGAGGCGCGGTTTCGGGCCAGCTCCCGGCGAAGTAGGTCGACAGCGCCTCCTGTTCATCGCGCAGAAAGTTGATCGAAAAGCCGGACGCGCGCGGTAAGAGCTGCGAGAAGCGCGCGCGCTTTGCCGGACAAAACAGCACCAGCAGCGGATCGAGCGAGAGCGAGGACACCGCATTGGCGGTCATGGCGTGCACCTGGCCCTCGAGCTCGGTGGCGATGATGGCAACGCCGGTGGCGAACAGGCCGAGGACTTCGCGAAATGCCTTCGGATCGGGCTTCGCGGGGTCGGGCGCGGACACCCTAACGGCCCGCCGCCGCAAAGGCCTCGTCGCGGCCCTCGCGGACGAACGCGCGCACGGTTTCGGCCCGTTCCAGAATCTCCGACTTGTGGCTGGCAACCAGGGCACCGGCCATGCGCACCGGATCGCCGAAGAAGAATCGCTCATACAGCACCTGCCGCGAGGCGAAAGCCGACAACGAGGCATCCCACGCCAGTCGAAACAATGGGATGCGATCGAAGGCCTCGGCGCGCGCCGCCTGATAATAGTGCTTGATGTCCTCGACCAGCGGGCCCTTGAGGTCCGCTTCGAGCGGCATCGCAACCAGGCCGGAGGCGCCGATCTGCTGAATGATTTCCACCATGCGCGGGTAGAGCCGCGGAAACAGATTGCGCGCCGCATCGAGCGGATTCCATGCCGGGCGCATCACGCCCCACTCATCGAGCGCCGCATCGGTCTCCGCGGCGCGCAGGAACGCCTTCATGGTTTCCATGTTGACCCACAATTCCGCGAGCTTCTCTTGAATGTGCTGAAACCCCTCCGCTCCGATCGAGTCCACCAGCAGGTGGGCGAGCCCCAGCATGAACTCGGCCTTGGCGATGTTCTTGACCACCACCTGGTGAGTCATGTGCACGACCGCACCGGTGCGCGAATACGCCTGGTTGCAGCGGTTGACGTCGCGGTACAGCAGGATGTTTTCCCAGGGCACGAACACGTCGTCGAAGATCACAACGGCGTCCATTTCCTCGAAGCGCGAGCCGAGCGGATGATCGAAATGCGACCGCCCATAGTCGACGCTCTCGCGGCAGATGAACCGCAGGCCGGGCGTGTGGTTGGGAATCGAGAAGCCGAAAGCATAAGGCGCGTCCTCTTCGGCGCTCTTGAGCAGTGTCGAGGGAAACACCATGATCTCATCCGAGATCGGGAGCGTCGCCAGCATTCTGCAGCCGCGGATGACGATGCCGGCGTCCGTCTCCTCCTTCACCCGCGCCGCGAGATAAGGATCGGCCTGGCGCGCCGAGTTCACCGCGCGGTTCGCCTGCGGCGGAATGAGCGTGTGCGTGAGGCATAGGTCCTGCTCGCGCAGGTATTCGTGATAGCGGATGGCGTTGGCCCCGAAGCGCGGGTCGGCTTCGCCGAGAAAGGCCGCACCCGCCGCGTATCCGCTCATCGCGCGGTTGATGTAGTCGGGCACCCGGCCCATCATGCCGTGAGTGTGATCCTCCCAAACTTTCATTGCGACCGAGATGCTGCGCAGCTCCTCATGTGTCTTCGGCAACATGAATGAGCGCGCCACTTTGTGCCCGCTCGAGGGAGAATCGAACAGCGTCTTATCGGCGTGCTCCCACTGCAGATCGTAGAGCCGCGCCAGGGTCGTGACGCCGCCGCGCAGCGCCGGGTGCGCGGCCGCATCGCGCACCTGTTCGCCGGCGTACCAGATGTTGGGGGGATTCTCGCGCAGACGCTTGAGCACCTGCTCGCCGCGCCGGGCGCCGGCGCGGGAATTGGAATCCGTCGAATGGCGAGTCTGGCTCATGATTGAAAGATTCCCCGACGCTGTTGAATATCCTAAGGGGCGAAGTTTACTGGATCCGACCGCCGGGAGTTTACGGCGCCCGCCACAGCTCCGGGAACAGCGGATGATTCATGGGCGAACCCGCCGGCAGTTCGGCTTCCAAGCCGAGAAAATCCGGGGATGTCTTCCAGCGCCGCGGCGCGTGAACGATGTCGTCGCCCAAGAATCGCACGGAGAACACGCGCCGGCGCCTGTTCCCCTCGATACCGCCGGCGGCATGCAGGGTGAGCATGTGAAAGCACACGGCGTCGCCGGGCTCGAGCTCCCAACCGAGGACGGGAAAATCGCTGCGCCGCGCCTCGATGTCCGGCAGATCGGCCAAGGTCCCATCGGGAAACCACTTCGCCTGGGAGTCCATGAACGAGCGCGGCATCAACCAGGGTCCGAGGTGCGATCCGGCGATGAATTCCAGGGTGGATGAGCGGCTCACCGGATCGACCGGTATCCAGAAGCTCACGTTCTGTCTGCCTTCGATGTTGTAGTAAGGCTGGTCCTGGTGCCACGGCGTCGGCTGGCGAGTGCCGGGCTCCTTGGTCAACATGTGATCGTGGTATAGGCGAGCGGTCCGGCTTCGCATCAGCCGGCCGGCCGTCTCGGCCAGAGCCGAATCGAAAATGACGCGCCGGTAGTGGGGATTCTCGCGCCAATTGCAGAAATCCTCGACGAAATAGCCGGGGTCGGTCGGGCTGCTCGCGACCTTGGCGCGGGGACTCAGGTGCGCCAGATTGAGGTCGATCCCGGCACGCAGATCCTCGATCTCACGCGCCGTGAACAGCTGCGGGATGCGCACGGCGCCGTCCCGTTGAAACCGCTCGATGAGATCGGCGTCGATCATGCCGCGGCGCTCGCGGCCGCAACCGCGTCCGGTGGGCTGCGCGTGAGCGCGTCGAGAATCTCCTCGAGGAGCGCGTATCCGCGGTAGGCAAAGCCGGTATACACCTGAATGAGATCGGCGCCCGCACGCAGGGTGGCCAATGCATGGTCGGCGCTCACGATGCCGCCCACACCGACGATCGGAAAGCCTGGGCTGAGTTCGGCGCGCAATTGGGAGATCACGGCGAGCGCCCGGGAATGCATCGGTGCTCCGCTCAAGCCCCCGCGCTGCCCGGCGGGCCAGTCGGTGCCGAGGGATACAAGATTGGTCGAGGTGTTCGTGGCGATGACTCCGTCGATGCCGAGCGAGCGCAAATTCGCGGCCAGCGAGGAAACCTGGCCGGGGTCCAAGTCCGGCGACACCTTGACCAGCAGCGGAACGAATTTGCCGTGACGCGCCTTGAGTTCGGTGCGCGCTGCAAGCAGCGATCCGATGATTCTCTCCAAGCCATCCCGATCTTGCAACTCACGGAGGCGCGCCGTGTTCGGCGAGGATACGTTCACGGCGACGTAATCGGCGTGCGGGTACACTTTGCGCAAGCACGACAGGTAGTCATCTTCCGCGTTCTCGATCGGCGTGTCGGCGTTCTTGCCGATGCTGATGCCGCGGATACCTCGGAAGCGGCTGCGCTGCAAGCGCGATACGAGGTGATCCACGCCCTTATTGTTGAAGCCCATGCGATTCACCAGCGCCGCCTTCCCGGGGACGCGGAACATGCGTGGTCGCGGATTGCCCGGCTGCGGACGAGGGGTCACGGTGCCCAATTCGATGTGGCTGAATCCCAGCACGCCGAGCGCATCGAGATAATCGCCGTTCTTGTCGAAACCGGCCGCCAGTCCGAGCGGATGCGCGAAGCAGAGCCCAAGGCACGATCGCGCCAAGCCGGACGGCTGTCCGGCGGCAGGCCACAAGGGCCGCAGCAATTGCAGGCCCGCGAGGCCGAGGTCGTGGGCGAATTCGGGACCCAGGCGCGAGAGTATCGGCAGTGAGCCACGAGCAATGAGCGGAATCAGCCCCCTCACCGATGCACCGACTCGAACCGGCGTCGAGCGCTCACGGAGCGGATTCCGGATCGGCCAACGGCAGCGCCGCGACGTACCCGGCCAACGACTTGCCGAGCAGCAGATGTTGATCGGCGTCGAAATGAATGCCGTCGACTCGGCTCGCGCTGGTGACGGCGCCGGCATCGAAAAAATGGCAGCCGAGATCCGCGCTGGTCTCGCGCAAGGCGGCGGCAAGCCCGGCCGATTTGCCGGCGGCGTCCGTGAATTTGCGTGCGAGCGGCCCGCGCGGCGATTCGATGGGCGGCGGGGCTATCACCAATATCGGCGGAATCGGCATGCCGGGCTCGATCGGCGCCTGACGAATCGCGGTGACCAGCGTGGCGATGCCCTGGGCCGCGTGCCAGGCGTTGAGCGGATGCATGGATTGAAAATCGTTGTTGCCGAGCATCAACACGACGAGCGCCAGCGGGGAATGAATTTCGATGCGCTGCGCGAGCCCGACCAATCCGTTGCGCCCCGGTTTGTAAGGATCCTCCCACACCGTGCGGCGTCCGTTCAGGCAGTCTTCGATGACCCGTACCCGCCGCCCTTCCTGCAGCAGAGCAAGCTCCATGACTCCGGGCCAGCGCGCATCGAACGGCAGGCGGCGCCGCGTCGGCGGGATGATCCCCCAGGCGGCCGAATCCGAATAAACCAGTATGTGCTGCATATCATCGCCCCAGGCAATGCGCCGGTGGGTCATGTTGCCATCTCGAGCGCGGCTTCTGCAAAAAAAATCTCGGATGCGATCCTCAGCGCAATACGCTCGCCGATGGGCGGCGATTCAGGCGGCGGAAACGCGCCGGCGCTGCGCGCTGGGGGCGGCGGTCTCGTTCGCGGTGGGCCGCAAAGCGGTCCGCAGGTAGCGACCGGTGTGCGAGGCGTCGTGCAGGGCGACCTGTTCCGGCGTGCCGGCCACCACGATGCGGCCTCCGCCGTCTCCGCCGTCGGGCCCCAAATCCACGACCCAATCAGCGGTCTTGATCACATCCAGATTGTGTTCGATCACGATTACCGTATTGCCTTCATCGCGCAGCCGATGCAATACCACCAGCAATTGCGCAATGTCGGCAAAGTGCAGACCGGTGGTCGGCTCATCGAGGATATAAAGGGTGCGTCCGGTCGCCCGCTTGGCGAGTTCCTTGGCGAGCTTGACCCGTTGCGCTTCTCCGCCCGACAGGGTGGTCGCGCTCTGGCCCAACCGGAGGTACGAGAGCCCCACGTCGAGCAGTGTCTGCAGCTTCGGCTGCACGGTCGGCACCGCAGAGAAGAACGGCAGCGCATCCTCGACCGTCATGTCGAGAATTTCCTCGATGTTCTTTCCCTTGAAGCGAATCTCCAAGGTTTCGCGGTTGTAGCGTTTGCCGCGGCACACATCGCAGGGCACGTATACGTCCGCGAGAAAGTGCATCTCCACTTTGATGACGCCGTCGCCCTGGCAGGCCTCGCAACGGCCGCCCTTGACGTTGAAGCTGAAGCGTCCGGCCGCATAGCCACGAGTCCGCGATTCCGGCACCTCGGCGAAGATTTCGCGAATGGGTGCGAACAGGCCGGTATAGGTGGCCGGATTGGAGCGCGGCGTGCGGCCGATCGGGTTCTGATCGATCTCGATCACCCGATCGATGTATTCCAGGCCTTCGATGCGTTCGAAATGCGCGGAGCCGGGCGAGGCGCGGTTGAGTTGGGTCGCCACCGCGCGGAACAGCGTGTCGTTGACCAGGGTCGATTTGCCGGACCCGGATACGCCGGTGACGCAGGTCAACAGGCCGAGCGGGAATTCCGCCGTGACGTTCTTCAAGTTGTTGGCCGTGGCGCCGGTGACCCGCAGCATGCGCTTCGGGTCGGGTGCCTGCCGCGTCCGCGGCACCTCGATGCGGCGGCGGCCGCTCAGGAATTGCCCGGTGACCGATTCGGGATGGGCGGCGACCTCCGCGGCCGTGCCCTGCGCCACGATCGCGCCGCCGTGCACTCCGGCGCCTGGGCCCAAATCGACCACATGGTCGGCCTGGCGAATGGCCTCCTCGTCGTGCTCCACGACGATCACCGTGTTGCCCAGATCCCGCAGATTGACCAGCGTGTCGAGCAGCCGCTGATTGTCGCGTTGGTGCAGACCGATGGAGGGCTCATCGAGGATGTACATGACTCCGACCAAACCGGAGCCGATCTGGCTCGCGAGGCGGATGCGTTGCGCTTCGCCGCCCGACAACGTATCGGCGCTGCGGTCGAGGGTCAGGTACCCCAGGCCGACATTGGCGAGAAATCTGAGTCGGCTGCCGATTTCCTTGACGATCTTCGCGGCGATCTCGCCACGCCACCCGGGCAGCTTCAATTGCGAGAAGAATTCGACGGCGTGGTTGACGGCTAACGACGACACCTCGGGCGCACTGCGTCCGTCGAGGAACACGTTCCTGGCCGACCGGTTGAGCCTCGTGCCATGGCAATCGGGGCAGGCGCGCGAGGAGCGGTACTTGGACAGCTCGTCGCGCACCGTGGCCGATTCGGTCTCCTTGTAGCGGCGCTCGAGGTTTCGCACGATGCCCTCGAAGGTGTGCTTGCGCTTGACCGTGCCGCCCTTGCCGTCGAGATATTTGAACTCTATCTGCTCGTTCTCGCTGCCGAACAGCACCAATTGCCTGATCTTTTGCGGCAGGGTCTCGAACGGCGCTTCGATGTCGAAATGGGTGTGGCGCGCCAAAGATTGGATCAGCTGAAAATAATAGGCATTGCGCCGATCCCAGCCGCGCACCGCACCGCCGGCGAGCGACAGGTGCGGATTGGCGACGATTTTTTCCGGGTCGAAGAATTCCTGGGTGCCGAGCCCGTCGCAGCTCGGACAGGCGCCGATGGGGCTGTTGAACGAGAACAGGCGCGGCTCGAGCTCGCTCAGCGAGTAATTGCAGGTGGGGCAGGCGAACTTGTTGGAGAACACGAGTTCCGCCCGTTTCGGGTCATCCATATAGGCCACGCGCGCCACCCCGGACCCGAGCCGCAGTGCGGTTTCGAAGGATTCGGCCAGACGCTGCGCGAGATCCGGACGAACCTTGAATCGATCGATGATCGCTTCGACCGTATGCTTGCGGCGCACATCGAGTGCCGGCGCCTGGTCGAGTTCCACCACCGCGCCGTCGATACGCGCCCTCACCAAGCCGCCCGCCTGCAACTCCTCGATGAGTTCGGTGTGTTCGCCCTTGCGCTCCGATATGGCGGGGGCGAGCAGCATCATGGCGGTGCCCTCAGGATGCTGAAGCACCGCGTCCACCATCTGGCTTACCGTCTGCGCGGCGAGGTCGATGCCGTGATCGGGGCAGCGAGGCGTGCCGGCGCGCGCGTACAGGAGCCGCAGGTAGTCGTACACCTCCGTCACCGTCCCGACCGTGGAGCGGGGGTTGTGCGAGGCGGATTTTTGCTCGATGGAAATGGCCGGAGACAGCCCCTCGATGGTGTCGAGGTCCGGCTTCTCCATCATCGACAGGAATTGACGCGCGTAGGTCGACAGCGATTCCACATAGCGCCGCTGGCCTTCGGCATAAATGGTGTCGAAGGCCAGCGAAGACTTGCCGGAGCCGGAAAGGCCCGTCAAGACGATCAGCCGATCGCGCGGCAGGTCGAGATCGATGTTCTTGAGGTTGTGGGTCCGGGCGCCCCGGATGCGGATATATTGCATGTAACCGAACACTATACGCCCGGCCACTCGGCGGGGTACACGGCTCCCCGGGGGGCGCCGCAGCGGCCGAGTTTCTGCACGGGCACGGCGCAATTGCCGCCTCTTCGGGCCTGCCTGCGCGTGTACAATAAGTCAGATCCACCAGCTTCAGGGGCATGTCATGGCGCGCGGAGTCAATAAAGTCATTCTGGTCGGCAATTTGGGCGCTGACCCCGAAACCCGCTCCATGCCGAGCGGCATGACCGTCACCAACATCCGCATCGCCACCAGCGAATCCTGGAAGGACAAGGCCTCGGGCGCACAGCAGGAGCGGACCGAATGGCACAGCATCGCGCTGTTCGGCCGCCTGGGCGAGATCGCCGCCGAATACCTGCGCAAAGGCTCTCAGGTGTTCATCGAGGGCAAATTGCGCACCCGCAAGTGGCAGGATAAACAGGGGAATGACCGGTATACCACCGAGATCATCGCCGACAACATGCAGATGCTGGGCGCGCGCGCGGGCGCCATGGGCGGCGGATCGGGGGCGGGAGGCGCGGAGCGGGGCGCAGGCGTCAGTGCGCCGCCGCGAGACGATTACGACCAGTCGCCGGCGCCGGCGGGCGGAAAAGAAGATTTCGACGACGACATTCCGTTCTAATCGCTCCGGTACCGATCGCTGCAAAGCATCAATCGTCGCCGAGCGCCTGCTCGGGGAATAGCGCGTCGGTGAAGCCGAACTGGGTCAAATCCCGAATGCGCCGCGGATACAAAATGCCGTCCAGGTGGTCCACCTCGTGCTGCACCACGCGGGCGTGAAAATCGCTCACCGTACGATCGATGGGGTGGCCCGCGGCGTCGAACCCGGTATAGCGCAAGTGCCGATATCGCGGGACCAGCCCGCGCATGCCCGGTACCGACAGACACCCCTCCCAGCCTTCCTCCAGTTCCTCGCCGAGCGGGGTGAGCTCGGGATTGATGAGCACCGTAAAGGGCACCGAAGGCGCCTCCGGATAGCGTGTGCTGTCCTCGAACCCGAATATCACCACCCGCAGGCCGATGCCGATTTGCGGCGCCGCAAGACCGGCTCCATCGAGTTCGCGCATGGTGTCCCGCATGTCGGAAAGCAGCGCCGCAAGCTCGGGCGTACCGAAGGCGTGCACCGGCAGGGCGACGCCGAGCAGACGCGGATCGCCCATTTTGAGTACTTCGCGTATTGCCATGGTTCCTAGTATCTTAGCGGCCTTTTCCGCGTGAGCCTACGGCGAGACTATGTCCGGCCTTGTTTACATAAAGACTTTCGGCTGCCAAATGAACGAGTACGATTCCAGCAAGATGCAGGACGTGCTCGAGGCCGCCAAGGGAATGACCCGTACCGAAGATCCGGCGCAGGCCGACCTCTTGCTGGTCAATACCTGTTCGGTGCGGGAAAAGGCGCAGGAGAAGGTGTTTTCCTTGTTGGGCGAATGGCGGCTCCACAAGCTCAAGCGGCCGCATGTGGTGATCGGCGTCGGTGGCTGCGTCGCCAGTCAAGAGGGCGAGGGCATCACGGCGCGCGCGCCGTTCGTCGATTTGGTATTCGGTCCGCAGACTTTGCACCGCCTGCCCGAGATGCTCGAAGAGCTGGGGCAATCGGGGCGCGCACAAATTGACGTCAGCTTCCCCGAAATCGAGAAATTCGACCATCTCCCCGAGGCCCGCGCGGGCGGCGCCGCGGCATTCGTCTCCATCATGGAAGGCTGCAGCAAGTACTGCAGCTTCTGCGTCGTGCCGTACACGCGCGGCGAGGAAATCAGCCGGCCGTTTTCGCAGGTGCTGCGCGAGATCGAGACGCTCGCACAGCAGGGCGTGCGCGAAGTGACTCTGCTTGGGCAAAACGTCAACGCCTACGCGGGTCCGATGCAGGACGGCGCGCTTGCAGATCTGGCCACGCTGATTCACTTCGCCGCCGCCGTGCCGGGCGTGGAGCGCATCCGTTTCACCACGTCTCACCCGCTGGATTTCAACGACAGCCTGATCGAGGCCTACGCGAACGTTCCGAAGCTGAATAATTTCCTGCATTTGCCGGTGCAGAGCGGATCGGACCGGATCCTGGCGGCGATGAAGCGCGGACACACGGTGCTCGAGTACAAGCAGAAATTGCGCAAGCTGCGCGCGGTGCGCCCGGACATCTGCATCTCAACCGACATCATCGTCGGCTTTCCCGGCGAAAGCGACCAGGACTTCGCCGCCACTTTGAATCTGGTGGAAGAGGCGGGGTTCGACCAGTCCTTCAGTTTCATCTACAGCCGCCGCCCCGGAACGCCGGCGGCCGCACTGCCCGATGAGGTGCCGCACGCAGTCAAGCAGCAGCGGCTCGAGACGCTGCAGCAGCGCCTCAACGCTCAAGCGCGGGCCATTTCCGGGCGCATGGTCGGAAGCAGACAGCGGGTGCTCATCGAGCGTCCGGCCAAGCGAAATCCGCGGCAGCTCGCAGGGCGCACCGACAACAACCGCTGGGTCAATTTCGACGGCCCGGCGCGCGATCCGATGAGCCTCATCAATCAATTCGCCGACGTGATCATCACCGAAGCCATGCCCAACTCATTGCGCGGACATCTTGTGGCAGTAGCCCCGCCGTGAATTCCGTGCCCATGTCGAGGGAACTGGTGCTCGCACCGGCCGACAACGGGCGGTTGTCCGAGCTGTGTGGGCCGCTTGACGAGCACTTGCATCAGATCGAGGCGCGGCTCGGCGTCGAAGTGCGGCGTCGCGGCAATCGATTTCAAATCATCGGAGCGCCGGCCGCGATCGGGCGAGCCGAGGCGGTGCTGCAGGATCTGTATACCCGAGCACAGCGCGAACCGGTGGATTCGGAGCGCGTGCACATCGCACTTCAGGCATTGGACATGGGCGGCAACGAGGCAGAGGCCGACGCGGACGATCCGGCGCAGGAACTCCAAGTGCGCACCTCGCGCGGCGCGGTGCGCGCGCGCGGAGCCAATCAGACTTCGTATCTGAACAATATTCGTACGCACGATCTGACCTTCGGTATCGGCCCGGCAGGCACCGGTAAGACCTATCTGGCGGTAGCGTGCGCGGTCGAGGCGCTGCAATCGGAACGAGTGCGGCGCATCGTGCTGGTGCGCCCGGCGGTCGAGGCCGGCGAACGGTTGGGGTTTCTGCCGGGCGATTTGTCGCAGAAGGTCGATCCGTACCTGCGGCCGATGTACGACGCCTTGTACGAAATGCTGGGCTTCGAACGGGTCGCCAAATCAATCGAGCGCAACGTGATCGAGGTGGCGCCGCTCGCGTTCATGCGCGGCCGCTCGCTCAACGATTCGTTCGTCATTCTCGACGAGGCGCAAAACACCACCAACGAACAGATGAAGATGTTCCTCACGCGCATCGGCTTCGGATCCAAGGCGGTGGTCACCGGCGACATCACGCAAGTCGATTTGCCGAATTCCAAGCAATCCGGGCTGCGCACGGTCATCGACATCTTGCGCGGCGTGCGCGGCATCGCATTCACGATGTTCAGCTCGCGGGATGTGGTTCGCCATCCGCTGGTGCAGAGAATCGTCCAGGCCTACGAAGCCAAGACACCCGACAGCGGTCGGTAGGCTTAAAGGCCGTGCGCGGACCGCTCGAACTCGATGTGACCTACGCGGCGCGCCGTCCGTGGGTGCCGCGACGCGCGCAATTTGCCGCCTGGGCGGATGCGGCGCTTGCCGGCGCGGCGCCGCATCCGGCGTCGCGTGCCGCCGCCCGCAGCTCCCTGTCCATTCGGGTGGTCGGCGCGGCGCGCAGCCGCAGCCTGAATTTCCGCTACCGGAACCG
>Ga0066789_10000304_pt1 | contig 18826 bp, 16 predicted proteins | sample OrgsoiDNA2013049_FD_70960 | JGI IMG/M metagenome (GOLD analysis project Ga0066789, IMG submission 70960) | Permafrost soil microbial communities from the Arctic, to analyse light accelerated degradation of dissolved organic matter (DOM) -... | ecosystem: Environmental > Terrestrial > Soil >...
GCAACCGCAGGCGAGCGCCGGTGCAATTTTCCACATGCCGATCATGAGCGGGAAATTCCACGGCACGATGGCCGCGATTACTCCCACCGGTTCGCGCACGGTGTAGGTCAGCGCATCCGGCCGCGCCGGGATCACCTGTCCCGTGATCTTGTCGCACCAGCCTGCGTAGTACCTGACGGTGTCGATGACCGCGGCCATATCCTGCCGGCGTACGGCCGCCAGCGGCTTGCCGGCATCCAAGCTTTCAAGCTCGATGAGTTCTTCCTGATGCTCCTCGAGGAGCGACGCCGCGCGCTGCAGGATGCGGCCTCGCTCGGCCGCCCGCATGCCGCTCCAAACCTTCAACGCCGCGCGCGCGGCGGCAACGGCGAGGTCAACATCGGCCTTGCCGGCTTGGGCCACCTCCGCAATCGGCTCCTCCGTGGCGGGATTCAGATCGATGGAATACTCGCCGCTGCTGGGAGCGACGTGCCTGCCGCCGATGAATAATTCGTGGTGGGCAAGATCGACTCTGCAATCCATAAAATTCTCCTCGCTTTCAGGCTCGTCGAAGCGGCGGCCCTTCACAACAGACCTGGGGAAAAGTCAGTGTGGAATCAAGCGGGACAATCTTCCAATCGTTTGAATGAATGAGGTGATAAGCGCTGTGAATCACTCGAATTCCAGGGCGATCCAATCGCGCCGCATCAAGCGAGCGCCAGGTCGAACCGGGATTGCAAATCGAGGCCCCGCGCAATTTCCCAAACCGCGCCCGTAATGGGCGCAAGCGACGGCTGGTTGCGGGCGATCAGGCCGATGGCGCGGGTGAGCTGCGGCACCACGGGCCGCGCCTGGACGCGATTCTTGAGATCGAAAAAATTGAGCAAGCTGTGCGGCACGATGCTGAAAAGTCCGGACTCGCTCACGTGCGCGTACAGCGAAAACAGTGAATCGGTCTCCAGAATCACCGTCGGCTGCACTCCGGCTCGCCGAAAGGCGGCTTCAATGACCTGCCGATTGCGCATCTTTCCCGTCAGCAGGCACAGCGGCAGCCGCGCCGCCTGTTCCCACGTCAACGAGGAATCGAGCGCAATTTTTCGGTCGGCCAAGAGGACATATCGCTCGTCATACAGATGCAGCTTTTCGAATCCCTCGATCAGCTTGTCGTCCAGATACGTGAAGCCAAGATCGAGTTCGAAGTGATCCAGCTGGTTGACGATGGTGTCGGCGGTCAAGGACGACAGCGTGTAGCGGATGTTCGGATAAGCGGAAAAACACGGCTGCGTCAAGAAGGCAACGACGGTCATGGTCGTCGGAATTGCGCCGATGCGCAGCGTTCCGGTCATGGCCGACTTCGCGGTCGATGCATCCTCGCGCATGTGCGACAGCGACGCCAAGGTCTGCTGCGCCCACGCCAGAACCCGTTCGCCCTCGAGCGTCAGCCCCATGAAGCGCCGCCCGCGCTGCACGATCATGACGCCGAGTTCCTTCTCCAAGCCGCGGATGGCCGACGACAAAGCCGGCTGCGACACGTGGCAAACATCGGCGGCCTTCGCGAAATGCTTTTCGCGGGCGAGGGTAACGAGATATTCGAGCTGGCGGATGAACATCCGCTATGACCACTCGAGAAGCTCCCACCGGAAGCCGTTTTCGTTGTATGGCTGATCGACGACGGAATCGTCCAGGTAGTAGCTGCCCGTGCTTTCGCGGGCCACCCACCGGCCCACTTCAGGCGCGAACCACAGCGTTTCGTGCCGCACCGAATCCGTCTTCTCCGGGTCGCTGTTCGCAAAGGTGATCGAGTTGCTGAACCGCAGCGCCTTGAATTGTCCGGCAGGCACGATTACGGTTTCCCAGGCATGCGCCTTCATCGTCTGCTCCCACCGCAACGCGTTCTGGTTGGCGGGTGTCTTGTACTTCGTGCTCACGTGACTCCGCCAGCCGGCCCGCAATTGTTCCGGCCACAGGGGGATCGGCGCCTCGTAGACCTGGACCATACCCCAATGCGGATCCACGAGAACCATGCCCCAAGGGCCCTGTATCTCGCTCGGCAGTGGGCCCGTGCGTTTCTCGCGATGGCCCATGTACTTGCGCAGGAATTCCGTTCCCCATTTTGCCTTCGCATTGTCGTCTGTGTCCGCTTCGCTGTTCGACGCGATCTCCACGGTGCGATCGACGGCGGCTACATGGTCAACTTGATTATCGACGAGAGCATGCGTAAAGAGGTCATGCTGCGCATAGCGCCACGATTGGCCGATGGCCGGTGCGCGAACGCCCGGCGGGGACGGCTGCGCCGCATCCGCGGCCGGCTGGCGTGTTGCGCACCCGACAGACAATGCGGCGGATGACAGCAAGAAAAAACGTCGAGTCACCTGAGGCATAAGCCATCCCCCTGTACAATGAAATTCCTACTTTCCGCCGGCCGATTTTCCCAAGGTCCTGCCCAGGCTTCCTGTAGAATAAGACTGCGAATCGCCGCGATAATTCCTCGTTGGTATCAAATTTAACATTATTGGACGCGCCATCGCATCGAAAGATGCGACGGTCGGCTTAGGAGCAGACCCATGTCCGTGCCACTTGAAATGACGGTAATTGAAATCGCTGCACCGGGCGGACCGGAGCAGCTGAAACCCAATAAGAGGCCGGTGCCGCGGCCGGGCGATCAAGAGGTGCTCGTGCGTGTGGCGGCCGCAGGAGTCAATCGGCCGGATGTCATGCAGCGCCAGGGCCGCTATCCGCCGCCGCCCGGGGCCAGTGATTTGCCCGGCCTCGAAGTCGCCGGCGAAATTGCCGCGCTCGGCTCCAATGTGTCCGGATTGTCGGTCGGCGACAAGGTCACTGCGCTGTTGGCGGGAGGCGGTTACGCCGAATACGCAATCGCGGCGGCGCCTTTGTGTCTGCCCGTGCCGAGCGGGATCAGCGTGGTGGAAGCGGCCGCAATTCCGGAAACTTTCTTTACGGTGTGGACCAATCTATTCGATCGCGGGCGCTGCAAGGCGGGAGATACCGTGCTGATTCACGGCGGCACCAGCGGGATCGGCACTACCGCGATCCAGCTTGCCGCGGCGTGGGGAGCGCGCGTATTCGCAACCGCAGGGTCCGATGACAAGGCGCGTGCCTGCGAACGGCTTGGCGCGGCACGGGGCATCAACTACCGCACCGAGGACTTCGTCGAAGTGATTCGCGCGGCCACCGGAGGCGCGGGGGTCGATGTTACGCTCGACATGGTTGCCGGCAGCTATGTCGCGCGCAACCTGGAAATCGCGGCGATCGATGGCCGTGTCGTGATGATTTCGCTGCTCGGCGGATCGCGGGCGGAAGTCAATTTAGGGCTGATCCTCACGAAGCGGCTGACACTCACCGGCTCGACGCTGCGCTCTCGCACCGTCGCGCAAAAGGCCCAGGTCGCCGAAGCGGTGCGAAAAAACATCTGGCCGCTGCTCGCTGCGGGTCGCGTGCGGCCCGTCATCCACGCCACATTTCCGCTGGCCGAGGCGGCCGCGGCGCACCGCCTGATGGAGACGTCGAATCACATCGGGAAAATCGTGCTGACCGTCTGAATAGGCGGCGTCCATCCGTTTCGGGCGATCCCATTTTGCTATATTCTGACGACAAAACCATCGGCCGGTCTTTGCCGGTCCGATTTTCATCAATGCGGCGAATGGCCGCGACAACACTGGAGAAATCGTGAGTTCCGACATCGGGATCGCTCAGAACGCAACCCTCAAGCCCATCGGCGAGATTGCCGCCCGCTTGGGGATTCCGGCCGCAAGCATCGAAAATTACGGTCACTACAAGGCAAAAATCGCGCTCGACTATATCGAGAGCCTGAAGGACAAGCCCGACGGCAAACTCATTCTGGTCACCGCTTTGAGCCCCACGCCCGCGGGCGAGGGCAAGACAACGACCACGGTGGGACTCGGCGATGCGCTCAACAAGATCGGCAAGAAGGCGGTGATCTGCCTGCGCGAGCCGAGCTTGGGACCGGTGTTCGGCATGAAGGGCGGCGCAGCCGGCGGCGGTTACGCCCAGGTCGTTCCGATGGAAGATATCAACCTGCACTTCACGGGCGATTTCAGCGCGATCGGACTGGCTCACAACCTGCTCTCGGCGCTGATCGACAACCACGTCTACCACGGCAACGAGCTGGGCTTCGACGTGAGACGCATCGCCTGGAAGCGTGTCGTCGACATGAATGATCGCGCGCTGCGCGAGATCACCGTGGGGCTGGGCGGTCCCGGCAACGGCTACCCGCGCCAGGACGGATTCGACATCGTCGTGGCTTCCGAAGTCATGGCCATCTTCTGCCTCGCGAAAAGCCTGGTCGACCTCAAAGAGCGGCTCGGCAACATCGTGGTCGGGTACCGCCGGGATTTGACGCCCATCCACGCCAGGGACCTCAAGGCTCAGGGCGCGATGACGGTGCTGCTCAAGGAGGCTTTGAAACCGAACCTGGTGCAGACCCTGGAAAACAACCCGGCCTTCATCCACGGCGGTCCGTTTGCCAACATCGCGCACGGCTGCAATTCGGTGCTTGCAACCACGACGGCGCTGAAACTGGCCGACTACGTGGTGACGGAGGCGGGCTTCGGCGCCGACCTCGGCGCAGAGAAGTTCATCGACATCAAGTGCCGCAAGTCCGGATTGCGGCCGGCCGCGGTGGTGATCGTCGCAACCGTCCGTGCCCTCAAATTTCACGGCGGCGCGGATCTCAAGGAGATCAACAAGGAAAACCTCGCGGCGCTAGAAAAAGGCGTTGCAAATCTGGAGCGGCACGTCGGCAACGTGCGCAACCAATACGGCTTGCCCTGCGTCGTCTCGGTCAATCACTTCACCGCCGACACCGACGCCGAGCACGCTCTGCTCGCGAAGAAGATGGGGACCCTGGATGTCCCGCTGGTGCTCGCACGGCATTGGGCCGAAGGCGGCGCCGGCGCGACGGATCTCGCCCGCAAGGTCGTGGCGATCGCCGACAAGGGCGCACCGAACTTTCGCTTCGTTTACGACGAGAAACAGACGCTGTGGGACAAGGTGAAGACCATCGCCACGAAAATCTACGGGGCCTCCGACATTTCGGCCGACTCCAAGATTCGCGCGCGGTTCGAAGAGCTGCAGAAAAGCTACTGGCATTACCCGGTGTGCATCGCGAAGACCCAGTATTCGTTCTCCACCGATCCGTCGCTCCGCGGTGCGCCGAGCGGGCACATGGTCAATATCCGCGAAGTGCGCCTCGCCGCCGGCGCGGAATTCATCGTGGTGGTGTGCGGTGACGTGATGACGATGCCGGGACTGCCGAAGGTTCCCTCCGCCGACAAGATCGACATCGATGCGCAGGGGCGTGTGGTGGGTCTGTTCTAGCGGGGAGCCTGTCTATATTCAGACAGGCTCCTCGCCGCATCACTCGCCGAGAACAGCGCCGAGGGACAGCCCCACCTCGGCGCACACCTGAGGCGCCGGCAGCTTTTTGCCGCCGTCGTAGCGCAGCTTGAATACTTCGATCTGGCCGCCCTGCGCCGTCACGGAGAGACTCTGCTCGCCGATGGCGGCGACGGCGCCGATGGCGCCCTTGACCTGGGCAAACGTTTGCACCGGATGCTTGCGCGCGGCGTGCAGTTGCAATTTCTTGCCCTTGAACGTGGTCCAAGCCGCGGGTGCCGGATCGCAGCCGCGAATGAGGTTGTAGATCAGGTCGACGTGGTTGTGCCAATTGATCCGCGCTTCGGGGGTGCGGCACCAGCCTTCGTAACTCGCCTGCGACTCGTCCTGTGCGCGCTCCACGGCGCCGGCGCCCACGACCTGGTCGGCAGCCTCCTGGAGGGCCGATATCCCCATGGGGAAGAGGCGATCGAAGTACACGCTTCCCAGCGTGTCGTCGGGACCGATCGGGGTGTCCTTTTGAAGGATGATCGGGCCTTCGTCGAGGCCGTCGGTGGGTCTAAAAATGCTCAGCCCCGTCCGCGTGTCACCGCGGATGATGGGCCAGTTGATGGAGCTCGGGCCCCGGTAACGGGGTAGCAGCGATGGGTGGTACTGAATCATGCCGTGGCGCGGGATGGTGGCAAAATCCTGCGGCGCGAACTGCAGGACGTAGGCCATGACACCGAGGTCGGTGTCGAGCGCGCGCAGGGCCTGGTGCGCATCTTCGGCTTTCAGAGACCCAAACTGGTAGACCGGGATATGCTGCTGCTCGGCCGCGAGGCGCAGCGGATCGGCGGCTGCCCCCGGTTTCTCCGGGGCGCAGAACACCCCCGCAACCGTGTCGCGCCGCGTCAGGAATGCCTCCAGCACCGCTTTGCCGAAATCGCTCTGTCCTACAATGGCAATTCGCATCAGAACCCCCTATTCCGCCGCCAAAACTTATGATATCTCATATATCATGAGATCGAATCTCGGCGTATGATAAAAGCAAAAGAGTCCGACCGGGTGCCGGGCGGTGGTTGATCTCGTCCCCGCGTCACCGTCGTCGGCCTTAAGCGTACGACTTAATTTCACTCATTCGAACAATCCGCGCAATCAAAGGAGATCACATGGCCGGTCGCAATTTTCTGTTCGTTCCCGGACCCACCAACGTGCCGGACCGCGTCCTTCGCGCCATGGCCGTTCCGATGGAAGATCACCGCTCGCCCATCTTCCCCGAACTCGCGCGTGCCTGCCTGAACGCGTTGAAACCGATATTCAAGACGACCTCGGCAAGCCCCATCCTCTTTCCGTCGTCCGGCACCGGCTGCTGGGAAGCGGCCCTCACCAACTGCCTGAACCCCGGCGACAAGGTCCTGACCTCCCGTTTCGGGCAGTTCAGCCATCTCTGGGCGGACATGTGTACGCGCCTTGGATTCGACGTCGAGCTGCTCGAAACACCCTGGGGCGAAGGCGCGCCGGTCGAGCGCTATCTATCCTCGCTTAAGCAGGACAAGCAGCACAAGATCAAGGCTGTCTTGGTGTGCCAGAACGAGACCGCGACCGGCGTGACCAGCGACGTCGCCGCCATTCGCCGCGCGATGGACAGCGTCAAGCACCCTGCCCTGCTGTTCGTCGACTCGGTGAGCGCGCTGGCCAGCATCGACTTTCGCATGGACGAGTGGGGCGTCGACGTCTGCGTCAGCGGCTCCCAAAGGGGGCTGATGCTGCCTGCCGGTCTCGGCGTCACCTGCGTGAGCGTGAAGGCGCTCGAAGCCGCCAAGAGTGCGACGTCGCGGCGCTGCTATTTCGACTACGGCGATATGGTGACCAACAACGCCTCGGGCTATTTCCCGTACACCCCGTCGATCCCGATGCTGTACGGGCTGCGCGAATCGCTCGCCATGCTGGCCGAGGAAGGACTGGAGAACGTGTTTCATCGCCACAGCTACCTCGCCGGCGGCGTACGCGCCGCGGTATTCGAGGGATGGAAGCTCAAGCTGTGTGCGGCCGCGCCCGAATGGTACTCCGATACCGTCTCCGCCATCATGGTGCCCGAAGGCATCAACGGCGCCGAGGTCATTGTGCGCGCCTTCAAACGCTACAACCTCGCGCTCGGCGCGGGCCTGTCCAAGGTCGCCGGCAAATTGTTTCGCATCGGCCACCTCGGCGATTTGAACGAGCTCATGCTGCTCGGCGGCATCGCGGGCTCCGAGATGGCGATGCTCGATGTCGGCGCCAAACTAGAGCCCGGCAGCGGCGTGGCCGCAGCGCAAAACTATTGGCGGAGCAATCCGCCCGCCATCGCCGCCAAGACCGCCGCTGCGAAGAAATCCGGCATCGCCGCATGACGGCGCGCGTGGTGTTCCTCGATCGGGCCTCGCTCAAGGCAAAGGTCCGCAAGCCGTCCTTTGCCGCCGAATACATCGAGCATGACAAAACCGCCGTCGAGGAAATCGTGCCGCGGCTCGCAGGCGCGACGGCCGCCATCATCAACAAGGTTCCGATGCGTGCGGAAACCCTGCGCCGATTGCCGGAACTGAAAATGATCGCCGTGGCGGCGACCGGCTACGATGTGGTTGACATTCCGTATTGCAAGGAACACGGCATCGCGGTCGCCAACATCCGCAACTACGCCGTTCATACGGTTCCGGAGCATGCCTTCGCGATGATTCTCGCACTACGGCGCAATCTGCTGGCATACCGGCAGGATGTCGAGAACGGCGTGTGGAACAAATCCGATCAGTTCTGTTTTTTCACCCACGACATCGGCGATCTGCACGGCGCCACACTCGGCATCATCGGCGAGGGCGCCATCGGGCAAAGCACCGCGGCGATCGGGCGCGCGTTCGGCATGCGCGTGCTGTTTGCCGATCATCCGCCGCCCAAGATGGAAGGCGTGACCTTCACGCCGCACGACGAAGTGATCGCGCAGTCCGACGTGATCTCGCTGCACTGTCCGCTGCTGCCGGCCACGCGCAACCTGATCGACATCGCGGCCTTTCGCAAAATGAAGCGCAACGCCCTGCTCATCAACACCGCCCGCGGCGGGCTCGTCGACGAGGCGGCGCTGATTCAAGCGCTCGACGAGGGGTTGATCGCGGGCGCCGGCTTCGACGTGCTGACCGTCGAGCCGCCCAAGAATGGACACCCGCTGCTCGACGTGCGGCGTCCAAATTTCATCCTCACGCCGCATGTGGCCTGGGCCTCGGACGGGGCCATGCAGTTCCTCGCCGACCAACTGATCGACAATATCGAATGTTGGGCCGCCGGCAAGCCGCAGCACCTAGTGACTTGATCTCGAGCTTGGAGCCACGCATGATCGCACGTCATGAAAAAACTGCTCTACCAGTTCGATACGGATGCGCTGCCCTCGGTGTTCGACAATGTCGTGGGCTATGACGGCGGCGCAGATCACATTTCGGCCTACGGCGGAGTCAACGCCAAGAACGTAGGGGGCCTCGCCGAGGGCGCGATCTTCACCCGGGGCGTCAAGGACAAGAAAAACACCGCCATCTTCATCGGCGGCGGCAACCTGAACGAAGGCGAAGCGATGCTGGCCGCGGTGCGCGCGAAATTCTTCGGTAAATTCCGCGTCTCCGTGATGTTCGACTGCAATGGCTCCAACACCACCGCCTCGGCTGCCGTGGCGTGGCTGGCCCACGGCCGCTCCCTCGCCGGCAAGCGCGCCGTGGTGCTCGGAGGATCGGGTCCGGTCGGGCAGCGCGCCGCGGTGCTGCTCGCCCGGGAGGGTGCCGAAGTGGCAATCACCGGCCGCAAGCGCGAGGTCGTGCAGGCCGCCTGCGATGCGATCCATGCACGCTTCGGCATCGTGGTCCGGGCCGTCGAGGCACCCACCAACGTCGAGCGCGGCGCCGCCACCGAAGGTGCGCACATCGTGCTCGCCACCGGCGCCGCCGGCATCACGTTGCTGGATGAAAGTCAATGGCGCGATAGCGCCTCTTTGGAGCTGGTAGCCGATGCCAATGCGTCGCCGCCGGCCGGGATCGAAGGCGTGGGCCAGAGCGATCGCGGCTTACCCAAGCACGGCAAGATACTCTTCGGGCCGCTGGGCTTCGGCGCGCTCAAGCTGGCGCTACATCGCGCCTGCATTGCGCGGCTGTTCGTTGAGAACGATGCGCTCTTGGATGCCGAGGAAATCTACGCGATCGCAAAGACCATGGTCGGTTGACGCTCTTCAAGCATTGCAATCCTTCACAATACGGTAATGGAATCATGATCACCGACAGCTCCGTTGAAAAATTTCTGGACGAGCTCGCCAGCGGCAGTCCCACGCCCGGGGGCGGCAGCGCCGCGGCCATCATGGGCGCCATGGGCGCCGCGCTCGTGTCCATGGTCTGCAACGTCACCATCGGCAAGAAGGGCTACGAAGCGGTCGAGGCCGAGATGAAGACCGTGCGCGACGAGTCCGAAAGAGTGCGCCGGCGTCTGACGGCGATGGTGGCCGAGGACATCGCCGCCTTCGACAGCATCTTGGCCGCGTACAAGCTGCCCAAGGCGACCGACGAGGAAAAAACACGGCGCGCCGCAGCCATCCAGGCGGGCCTCCGCCGTGCCACCGAAACGCCGCTGGATTGCGCGCGGGTCTGCGCCGAGGTAATCGCGCTGTCGAGGCGCGCCAGCGAACACGGCTATCGCAACGTCATCAGCGACGGCGGCGTCGGCGTGCTGGCCGGGTTTACGGCACTGCGCAGCGCCGCGCTCAACGTGTACATCAATGCCCCGGCCCTCAAGGATCAGGCCTTCGCTCAAGCTGCGACCGCCGAACTCGAGAAGCTGGTCGACTCGTGCGCCGCCGAGAGCGAAGCGGTCTACAACCTCGTCCGCAGCAAGTTGGGATAGAGGGGCGCATCGCAAGACTCCTGCCGAATGCCCGCTTGCGGCGGCGCGCGCGGCGCGCGTTCAAGTGTGCACTGCGGGTATTCAGGCGTGCACCGGTGCTGCTGCAGGCGTCGGCCACCTTAAGCGTGGCCGTCATCCTGTGGTTCGCGCTCAATTGGGTGTACCAGGTTGTCCGCAAGCCATCGGAGTTGTTCTTTCCCGTCAGCGGCACGCTCAACAAGACGCCGACCGAGACCTGGCGGCAGTACGCTCCCCTTTTTCAGAAATATTCCACGAACGTAATTTCCCCCGAGCTGCTCGCGGCGCTCGCGCAGGTCGAAGGTTCCGGCAATCCGGTGGTGCGCACTTACTGGCGCTGGTCCTTTAACCCCAAGCCTTTCGACGTGTTCCGCCCCGCGTCGAGCGCAGTCGGCATGTACCAGATCACCGATGGCACCTTTGCCGAGGCCCGACGCTATTGCATCCACAATCATGCCGTTGCCGAAGACGGCCCGTGGAGCGATTGGAATTCGTGCTGGTTCAATCGCTTGTACACACGGGTGATCCCATCCCATGCGGTGGAGCTCACGTCGGCGTATCTCGATCGCACTGTCGCAAGCGCTCTGGAGCGCCATCACCTGAATTTCGCGACGCTCGAACATAAACAGGAGTTGGCCGCAGTGATCCATCTCTGCGGCGCAGGTGCGGGCGATGCCTACGTCCGGCGCGGCCTCAAGCTGGCGGCGGGTGAGCGATGCGGAGATCATGAGGCGAAGGACTACCTCGCACGCGTGAAGGCGATGAAACGAGGTTTCGAGTCCCTCGCGTCACTTGGGAAAACGGCTGATTGGGAGCGCGACTAGCGGCACGAGCGGGCGAGTCGGGCCACAGCTATTTCGCGGCACCGCCTGGTGCCGTCGCTGACCCGGGAGGGACAAAGATCGCGCGGCCTTGCCCGGACTTCTTGAAAATGCCCAACGATCCGCCTACTCCAACATCGACGGCTGAGTTGCGTGAATAAGAACTGGAGCCGCTTCCGCCGCCGAGCGATCCGGTTTCGCGATCGGACATGCCCTCCAATATGATGCCATTCGCACCAAGTTTCGCGGCCTGCTCTTTGAGGCGTTGGATGACCTTGTCGACGGACCCCTGTCCGCCGGTACCCAACATACTATTGGCCGACGCATCCAGAATCGCGATTTCTTCAAACGACGGCGGCGGTTGCGAGTAAATCTTGACATCTGAGGGCGAGATTGGCGGACGTGCCGTCCCTACTAGTATGTGCGATGACGGCGCGCAGGCTGCGAGGCCGATGGCGAAGAGGGTTGCAAGGGTAGTTAAATGCTTCATGGCCTTAAGCGCCCATATTTTTCCAGCAGGTTTTGTAGACCGCCGGCTCAGCCTGTGGACTATGATTCTACTATCGAGACCGCACCCTGTCTGTAAGCGATGCGAGCCACCGGAAGCAAGGCAGATTCCGATAGCTACGGAGATTCTGCCGTCCAGCTCTTCCCACGTCCGTTGAAGACAGCACTCGGGCATTGTTTGCTCCGGAACTTCCGGATTACGACGGACTTCGCAACTCACGCCGTCTGGTTGGAGCCTAGGGACTGACGAGCGCGGAGCCTGACGGCAGAGAACGGTAGTTTTGCGCCCGAGGGCGGTGGCTGGTCAAAAATTAGTCATGTCAAGGTAAGCGACTGAATCACAGTGACGTTTCGATGACAGGTCGCAGGTTGTGCACCGAGTTATCCACCGGGGTTGGGGATAGCGGATGTCAAGAGGAATCTTGGGTGGGCTCGACCATCACGGCAGTGCCATAGCAGAGAACTTCGGCCGCTCCTACCATCGGCCCTGTATCGTATCGAACACCGACGACTGCATTTGCGCCGAGCCTTCTTGCATGTGTGATCATCAATTGAAACGATTCTTCCCTTGCGGACTCACAAAGATCGGAAAATATTCCGGCTCGCCCACCAAACAGCGTTCTAAGTCCGCCCAATATACTCAAGGGTAATGACCTCGTTCGTACCGTAATTCCTCGGACAACTCCAAGCGACTTCGTGATGCGAAATCCAGCGAGCTCAAATGTCGTAGTGGTTTGCATCAACGTCGTGACCGAGAGCCGGCGAGCGTCCTAATCGCCCCAGCACGATGCGGCTGTTGCGGTTCCGCTCACCGTCTGCACGCCGAGTTGGTTGACGAAGAATTGCCCGCACGCGGTGTCGTTCGCCTGGGCTCCCACCGGTTTCGCCGTTAGAGTATAGGTCGAGACCGTCGCCACGGCGGTCAGCTGGTAGTAGCCATTGCCGAAGGCCATGTTCGTCATCGGCGTGGATACGGTGGCGTAGCCCAAGAAAAGCTCATCGCTTGAGTAGGAATTCGTGGTGCTGAAGAGCCGTTCCTCCCGGCCGGCCAGATCAAGCAACGCAGACTTGGCTTCCGTGCGCCGTGATTTGAGCACTTGGCTGGAATACGACGTCACGGCGATGGTCGCCAGAATGGAGACTATTGCGACTGTCACCATGAGTTCGACCAGCGTGAACCCAACCGACTGGTGTTTTCTCGACCCTGATAACTTTGACATAGCATGAGCTCCGACGGTTAGCGGCGTTCGACCCAGGTCAATCGCTTGGACTTGGTATTCGGGGGGATGTTGACCTGCTGGCTTGAACCCTGGCCGGAAATGGTCTGGTAAATGAGGTTGGTAGTTCCTTCCGCCGTCTTTACGACATACACACTGCCCGTGGCATTCGTCTGGACGCCGGCCGCATTTGGATCACTCACCAGCACGCCGTTCTTCGTGTAACTGGGAAACGTATTGGTGAATATGCCGCCGTTGGCTACAGAGATTGCGTAAGTAAAGCCTGTGTCCGTGGCGAGCGCGCACGATGTCGGAGTCTGGACTGCAGGAACGGTGGTATCCACCAGGATCGCGCCCTGAAAGTACACCGGATTGAAAATCACCTGCTCGGAAGCGCCAATCAAATTCGCATACCACCCGAATTGGCTGTTGGCCGACGCGCCCCCGGTGCATGCGGTGCTGCCTTTCCAGCAGACCGCCACATTGGTGCCATCGACCGACACACCTGATGCGCCGAGGGAAAATACTTGCTGCGCCAGCTTGCCGGTTGATGTAATCGTAAACGGCGCCGTAAGCCCCGTCGCCGCCACCGACGCCGTCAGGCTCGAATACTGCATGCTCGACATGGAGTTCCAGCCCGACATATTCCAGTCCCAGATCCCGTAGATGGCCTGCGTACCGCTCGCATAGGTCGCCGCCGCGGTATTGGTGACCTGCGCTCTCTGCCCGGTCGCAAATTCGATCATGAGCCGCTGTGCGCCGCCACCCGGCGTACTGGATACCACCAGCAACTGCGTGGTGATGGGCTGACCCGACGGAGTCGTGAACAGAGGGGCGGATCCGGCGGTCCAATTGGCCGGATTCGTACTGGTCAGGTCGAATCGCCATACATTGCCGTGCAAGTCGCCGGCATATACATAGTCGGTGACATGGTCGCCATCCAAGTCGGCCGGCGTGACATAGGCGATGCCGTCGCAATTGCTGGCGCAAGGGGTGGTCGCGGGACCACTGTGGGTGCTGAGGTAATAGAAAGTCGGCGTCAGCTTGCCGGTGCTGGCGCTAACGTTAATCAACATCACATAGATGCCCGCGTCGCCCGACGTGCTGCCGAAGCCGTTGCCGAATATGGCGGCCCACTGGCCGTTGTGCAGGCGGCGGATTTGCGGGGTTCCAAAGGTATTACCGAGATTCGCCGAGCACAAAGAAGTCGAAGTATCCGTCGGACAGGTGATGGTGGCGGCGTTCCACTCGCCCATGACCAGGGTGGAAGCGTTGCCCTCGGAGAAATTGGCCGGATTCGTGATGTCGATCGCGTAGATGGCGGCGCCGCCGATACCTAAGCCGCCGACCAGCCAAGTATGCCATGCGCCGGTTGGGAAAGCGGGATTCGGATAGAACAGGTCACCGGTCCCGGGGGTGGCATCCACGAAGAAGTTGTGTCCGTATTGAGGGCTGGCAAAATCGAGGGATGAGTCGACACAGAGCGGGTTGGCGCCGATGATCGGCGTCACGCCGTGAATATTCTGCACCACCGACTGGGTATGACTGTGGTCCGTGCAGCTGGGGGGCACGGTGGCCGGTACCGTCGCCTTCGCCGCAATATCCAGCGTCGAGCCCGGCATGTAGGCGAGGACTTCCCGACCGTCGTTGGGCGTGGTGGTGGTGATCAAGTTTCCGTTGCCATCCTCAGCTCCGGCGCGAAATCCGTGCAGGAAGCCGTCGTTCGCTCCCACATAGACGACGTTGGGGCGCGACTGCTCGCCGGCGACGGTCGTGTCGGCGGACGCGTATTGCGAGTAATTCTGCGCGCCCGAGTTTTCCACCATCGAGTCGGTCGATTGCAGGCGATCCGTCCACGTTGTCGCGTAAGGCAATGAGGGCGGCCCCACCCAGGTCGGGCTGGAGTCAACGATATCGCCCAGCAGGCTGGCGCGGGGGCGAAAAAATCCGACGCCTCCGGTACTTATTTCATTCGAGCGACTGCCGCGCAGGAAATTCAATCGTGCCGTGGCGGGGGGGGGCGTCGTCAGCGTGCTGTCGAGGGCATCCAGCGTCGCCTGCTGCTTGGCATTGAGATTCGCATACTCAAACGGAATGCCGACATTGTTGCTGGTGTCCCAGGTGAGCATGACGCGGCTTGGGGGCGTGGTGGAATTCCAATTCAGCGCAGGCGAGGTAGGACCGGCGGCGCCGGTTGCCGCGCACCCCTGTGCGGCAGTCGTGCCGGTCAATAGACACGCCGCATCCCAGTTCGCAACGGTATTCACCGTGACCACGCCGGAGTTATCGATCAGATTATTCGCTGTCACCCTGCCGGTCCAATTGTTCGGGTCGTAGAAGGCGAAGAATGCCTGCGTACCGCTTTCAATCTTTGCGGACTCCTTCTCATTGACGGTCGCGGAGCTGCCCGACGCAACAGGCGAGGCTGCCTTGAAGCACATGATCTCGTGAATATTGGTGGCGCCGCCCGTGGAGCCGGCGAAGCCAAACAGTAAGGTGCTGGGCATCGAGCCGTTGCTGTATGCCGTAATGTCCTGATTGGTGAGGACGGACTGATAGGCCGCTCCGCTCATACTGTACGAAAGACTCAGCAGGCCGTTCGTCGTGATCTTCAAGTTGTAGAAGATCGGGGTCGCATCACCGCGCTTCATCGCGCTCTCGTTGGCGATATTCACTCCCGTGAGTACCTTAGAGCCGGGGATGGCCTGGTAGTCGGCTATGGTGACATTCTGCCCAGGCTGGGTAGATGAGTAGGTAAACACATCGGTAGTGCTGGCCCCGCTCGGCCCTGAGCCGGACATCGTGACGGTGTTCGGGCTCGTGCTGAAGTCGGTGATGATGGTGCCGGATGGTATGAGGTGGAGTGTGTCGGTGATGGTCGCGTTCATGATCAAACCGATAGGAATACTAGGCACGAGCGTGATGGTCTGGTTGTGTTTCGAGATTTTACCTGTGAACGTGCCGGTCACCGTCGAGCCGGTGGTCAAGTACGGAACGGGAGTTGACGGGTTTGAGTAGTCCCAGATGTAGCCGGACTGGCAAGTCGCCGCCACCGCGGCCTGCTGTTGGGCGGCGGTCAGCGACGAGGGATACTGTGTCAGGTAATTTGTATTGAGGTAGGGCCACGACACATTGCCGGCGCCGCGCAGACCGATTCGATTCCCCTGGTATCCGAACCCGGTGGCGGTGTTATCGCCTTGGTTTAGAAAGTTGCCATACTCGTCGATACCCAGGCCGATGTAGGCGCCCGTCACCCCGTCGATGATCGGGTGACCGCCGATGTTGCCGGGGTTCGAACAGGAGTAGGCCAGGCTGCCGCCCTCGGATCCGATGCTGGGAGCCACCGCGGCGTTCATCATAAAGAAACTGATGCCGTCGGCGCCGTCCCCAACAGTGCCACCGGAATTGCCGCGGTAGGCCACGGACTTGAAGGTGATCTGCACGCCACCGGTCGTATCGAACGGCGTCGCGGAGATGATGGCGCCGCCCTCGTTGAATCCGAAGGGAGCACCGTTGGTGAAGCGCAGCGCGCCAGTTGGTGTTGACACACCATTTACCATTGTTGGCGCATCGGGAAGAGTCTGGGCGTTGCCGCTGGCGCCGGCCGTGCCGCCGACCTGGTTCTCACCGAAGTAGTACGCCGACTTGAGCGACGGGGACGTGCATCCGGGAAGACTCGTGCCGGGGCTGGTGCCGGCGTTGGCCGAGCTTGCCGTGAGGCAGGCGCCGCGGAAGAAGTACCAGGAATTGGTGGTGGTCGCACCCGTGAAATCTTCAGAGAAGACGGCTTGTGCGTTGCTTCTTTGCACTGTCAGAAGGACGAACAGGACGGTCAATCCCGCCGCGAGATGTTTGGTGTTCATAATTAAATCCTAGTAACGCTTGGTTGGGCCGGCATGTCAGGGCCCGCCTCTGTTGCTGGAGCTCGAGTAGACCGCGTAGGTGCTTTCCACCACCGCGGCGGTATTGCCGTTGCCGCCGTATCCGAAGGCGTCGATTTGATAAACTTCGCCCGGCACATTGGGATCGACGGACACGCCGGAATCTGAGATGTAAAAGGTAGGAGCACCGAAATAGGCATTGGCATTCGAAGCGCTCGCCGCCGCCACATTCATACCGGGCGGCACATAGGTCACGCCGACATTGGCTGCTCCGGCGACCGCCCACGGAACGGTCGCGACCGTGACGCCGGCGGGGAGAGACTGCCATAGCTTGTTGGAGCAAATCTGCCCTAGACCGGCGTTCGCGCTGAGTAGACTGTTGCACGCCGCCGGAACGGTGGTCGCAGAATTGTTGATGAGCCACAGTTCTGCGAATTGCTGCGCGCTCTCGGCGGCCTGCAGGGCGCGCTGCTTTTCCCGCATATTGCCCGCCACTTTTTCTTGGATGCCGAAGCTGCGGAACATGCTGAGCGCCATGATGGTGACCACCAGCAGCAACAGCAAGCTCGACACCAAGACGACGCCGCGCTGCGAATGACGCACTCGATACGTTGGGGTAATCATGTGTTGGGGCCCGTCTGGTTCATCACATCCACCACTCTCTGGATGGTGATGGTCTGCGCTTGACCCAGTCCCGCCTGGGTATAGAGGGGATTGGTGAAGGTGAGCCTGATCAGTACCGAGATGACGTTTTGCCAGTTGGCGGCAGTCATCTGGCTGGCATTGAGATAAGTGTCGACATTATTGCCGGCGGCCGCCAGATTGGTTTTCACGCCGTACAACACGCTCAAGTTCGTCACGCCGTTCACCAAGGTGTAGGCCGTGGTGTTCGCACCGATGGTCACGCTGCAAACGAGCTGACCGCTGGGCACGCCGGCGACCACTGCGAACTGATTGACGTAGAGTATGTTGGCGCCGCCGACGGCATTGAGATTGGATAGTCCGCTGCAATTCAAGATGCCATCCTGGGGTGCCGTCATGTAGCGCACCGAGATCCTATCCCCCGGTGCTGCCGCGACGTAAGCGCCGGTCATCCCCTGTGAGTTCGCGAAGGCGCCGGCGGCAACCAGCGTGCCGCTCAGGGTATTGGTGGTCGGATCGGGAAAATAGCCGGCCTGCTGGATGACGTCGGCCATGAGAGTCATCGCCATTCTCTGGCTGTCCTGCATCTGTTCGAGCTGGTTCTGATTGGCGAAGACCGCTTTGTTGGTCTGAACAATGGTGAGCAGTGCTCCCGTCAGGAACAGCCCAATGGCCATCGCGATCATGATTTCCAGCAGGGTGAAGCCCCGTTGATGGGTGGCGCGCATTGGCTTAGGGCTCCACATACAAGATATACGTCGGCGCGAAAGTCGCGGTGGTGGTGTTGGCGGCGGCCTGAGCGTTCAGGGCAACCGTCTTTTCACTCCAGGTGACCGCGATGGTGCAGTTGACCGGCAAGGTACCGGCGCAAGTGATGGTGGTGACGGGATTGGAGCCCGGCAGCAGACCGTTCAATGCGTTGGCCCAGATGTGCAAATCATAGGCGGCTAGCTGGGCCGGCGTGCAAGGCGGCGCCAGGCCCGCTGTGCCGAAATTGCAATCCGTTGCCAGCGTTGCCGTGGCAGCCAGAGTGGCATCGGAAATGACCGTGCCGGTAATGGTGAATGGAGAAGGTGCCAATCCCAAGCCCCAATAGGCGCGATTGGCGTGCATGGCGGACGCCAGGCCCGCCGCTTGGATCGCCACCAGCGATCGCGTGCTGGCGGAGCCGGTATTGGCGAATGCCAGCGCCTCAATTTTAGCAATCCCCAAAAGCCCGATGGCGGTGATAATCAGCGCCACCAATACTTCAATCAGCGTAAAGCCGCCCGCGCCGCCGGACAGGCCGGAACCTGAATCATTTCGTGGGATCAGTTGCATGTGACACCATTGGCCGTGCCATAGGTCTGTGACAGCATCATTCCAGCCAGGTTGATGGACAGGCACCGGGTCCAATTATTGGTGTTCGTACTGTCATGCAGCGCGATCAAGGTGCCATTGGCAATGCCATTGGCGTAACCCTCGCGATTGAAGGTGACGGCACCCACATTGTTGGTCGCGA